>Ga0207797_1003103_pt1 | contig 11211 bp, 11 predicted proteins | sample PRCRCaboRojoPR_6_FD_187275 | JGI IMG/M metagenome (GOLD analysis project Ga0207797, IMG submission 187275) | Marine sediment microbial community from Cabo Rojo, Puerto Rico - PR CR 10% Liquid 1 (SPAdes) | ecosystem: Environmental > Aquatic > Marine > Coastal > Sediment | place: Cabo Rojo, Puerto... | reverse complement strand
CGGAGCATCCACTCGGGCTCGTCCTTGTCCTCGGAGATGAGCCGGATCGTCTCCTCGGTCAGGCCCTTCCCGGTCCTGAACGCCGCCGCCTCCTCCTTCCTGAAGTCGAACCGCTCCTCCGTGTCGGTCTCCTTGAGGTGCTCTTGCTCGGAACTCATCACCGGGTGTTCGGAATATCACATCATAAGTTGAGGGGGTGAAAACGAGAGTTCGTAACTATACGTGGTTACTTCGACCGAGGGTAATAATTATTCGTGGTTGCAAACGTTTACTTTTCCGCGGATGCTGCTCTGTGGCATGGGCCTGCTTCACTCGGCGACGACGCGACGCGACGGGGAACACGTTCGGGGAGGGGCCCCGCATCCCGCTGCGGGGGAACGCGAGTGGCGACTGGACGGTCCACCGCCTCGGGAGGCGGTGCCGTCCGCACGGCGGCGTCTCGCTCGACGGGCGTTCGTTCGGCGGGGGCGAGACCGATGGTGAGACAGCGCTCGCGAGTCGGCGCCGGGGAGCGTCAGCCCGCCGACGGGGAGACGGCTCGCGAGCCGGCGACCTGCCCGGAGTGTGCCGGCCGGGTCGTGAGGAGCGAGGGGTCGGCCGAGACCGTCTGTGCGGACTGTGGCCTGGTCGTCGGCGAGGCGGAGATCGATCGCGGTCCGGAGTGGCGGGCGTTCGACGCCCGGGAGAAGGACGAGAAGTCCCGGGTCGGGGCCCCGACGACCGAGTTGCTACACGACAGGGGGCTGTCGACGAGCATCGGGTGGCGCGACGAGGACGCACACGGGCGGTCGCTCTCCCCGCGCAAGCGCGAGCAGCTGCGACGGTTGCGGACCTGGAACGAGCGGTTCCGGTCGCAGGGCTCGAAGGACCGCAACCTCAAGCACGCGCTCGGCGAGATCGACCGGATGGCCTCCGGGCTGGGGATCCCCCGCCCGACCCGCGAGACGGCGAGCGTGATCTACCGCCGGGCGCTCGACGAGGGGCTCCTGCCCGGCCGGTCGGTCGAGGGCGTGGCGACGGTCGCCCTGTACGCCGCCAGCCGGCTCGACGGCGTCGCCCGGACCATCGACGAGGTGGCGGCCGTGAGCCGCGTCGGGGAGCTAGAGATCAAACGGACCTACCGGCACGTCGTCCGCGAGCTCTCGATCCAGATCCCGCCGACCCACCCGAGCGAGTACGTCGGGCGGTTCGCGTCCGACCTCGGCTGTACCGACGAGACGGAGCGGCGAGCGCGGGAGCTGATCGAAACCGCCACCGAGCAGGGGGTCCACAGCGGGAAGCACCCCGTCGGCATCGCCGCCAGCGCCCTCTACGCCGCCGGCCGGCTCTGTAACGACCGGTTCACCCAGGCGGAGGTGTCCGCCGTCTCGGAGATCAGCGAGGTGACGATCCGGAACCGGTACCGCGAGATACTCGACGCCGCGGAGGCGGGTGACCCGCCGTGACGAGCGGCGACGCGCTCCGATGCTACGAGTGTGGACACCGGTATCGGTATCTGGGTCGGGGGCTCCACCACGGGCGGTGTCCGCAGTGTGGCTCGCACTGCGTGCCCCCGGCGGGCGAGGTGACCGTCCTCGCGCAGCTCGACGGATCGGCCGACCGGGAGCGGTCCGCGGTCACGGTACTGGCCATCGACGAGCGGTGTCGCCACTTCCGGTATCGCGTGCGACGCACCGAGGAGCCGCTCGAACTGGAGACCCTGGAGGTCGACGGGCAGATCGTTCGGCCGACGGCGAAGGAGGAGACCCCACCGATCCCCGGGGCGATCCGGGAGCACGTATCAGAGCGCGTGCAGCGGTCTCGCTCCGACCGGGGGGAGCGGATCCCCTCGGAGTAGAGCGCGTCGCGCCCGGAGTCGCGGCGCCCCCGTCGGGGGCGCACCTTTTTACTGTGCTGTGGCGTACCACGGCCCATGCAGTTCCTCATCGTCGGCTACGGTCGCGTCGGCAGGCGGACGGCCGAGATACTCCGGTCGGAGGGCCACGACGTGACGATCGTCGAACTCGACCCCGGGAAGGTCGAGCTGGCCGACGCGGACGGGTTCGACGCGGTCGAGGGGAGCGGCGACGACGAGACCGTCCTGGTGGAGGCCGGCCTCGAGACCGCCGACGCGGTCGGCGGACTGACCGGCGACCTCCACGTCAACTACGCGGCCTGTTCGATCGCCGGCGAGCACGGCTGCCGGACGGTGATGCGCATCGACGAGGACTACCGGGAGGAGATCTACGACGAGTACGCCTCGCACGTCGACGAGGTGGTCTACCCCGAGCGGCTCGGGGCCGCGGGGGCCAAGACCGCGCTGCTCGGCGGCGACCTGAACGTCCTCGCGGACCTGACCGAGAGCCTCACCGCCGCCAGCGTCCGCATCCCCGCGGACTCACCGCAGGTCGGCCGCCGGGTGGTCGCCATAGAGCTCCCGGGCAACGCCCGGGTGTACGCCCACGGCCGGGAGGACGAGCCGATGACGATCCCGCTGCCACAGACCGAGATCAGGGCGGGCGACAGCGTGGCCATCGTGGCCGAACAGGACGCCCTCGAGGAGGTCCGGGCGGCGCTCACCGGCGCCGAAGCGGGGACCGAGACCGGAGCCGCCTGACCGGGCCGGGAGCGTCGAGTGACCCCGGCCGGGTACGAACGCCGGAGTCGCCCCCGCGCCGACCGTCGACACCCGGCGTCCGGATCGTCCCTCGACGCGCTCGGCGGGCGGGACCTGGCAGCCCCGCTCGGCACCGGGGTCGAAAGGAAGGGGGTTCCGGGCGCGCGTCGGGAGGATGGGGAAGTCGAGGTCGCCTGTGCGCGCCCACCGACGTCTGTGGCACGGGACGTGATAAATCCGCGTCAGACGCCCGCGTGACGCCGCTCGCGACCGGCGGGGCGGACCCCATTCAGAAGCTATACGTGAACGCGCGCCGAGGTCCGGCTATGCGAATCACCGGCACCGGACTCCCCCTCGTGACGCCGTTCGACGACGGCGACGTCGACCACGGACGCCTCGCCGACCTCGTCGGCTGGGTCGAAGCGCGGGGCGTCGACTTCATCGTCCCCTGCGGGTCGAACAGCGAGGCGCCGATGCTGAGCGACGAGGAACGAGCGGCGGTCGTCGAGACGGTCTGCGAGGCGGCCTCCGTCCCCGTGATGGCCGGGACGGGCACCCCCGGCTACGGCCCGACGCTGGAGCTGACCGAGCGGGCCGCCGACGCCGGCGCCGAGGGCGCGCTCGTCGTCACGCCGTTCTACTTCGACCACGACCAGGCGGCGCTGGAGGCGTACTACCGCGACCTGGCCGACGAGGCCTCGATCCCGATCTACCTCTACAGCGTCCCGGCGTACACGGACAAGCGGCTGGACCCCAGGACGGTCGGCCGGCTGGCCGAGCATCCGAACGTCGCGGGCATGAAGGACTCCTCCGGGGACATCGACGCGTTCTACCGGACGCTCGACCGCGTCGGCGACGCCGAGTTCGACCTGTTCGTCGGCTCGGGCGGGGTGTACGCGACGGCGCTGGACGCCGGGGCCGCTGGCGGGGTCCTCGCGCTGGCGAACGTCGCGCCCGACCTCTCGAGTGCCATCTACGAGCGCCACCGGGCCGGCGACCGCGAGGCGGCTCATGCGCTGAACGACGCCGGACGGGACCTCAACCGCGCGGTGACTGCCACCTACGGCATCCCCGGTCTGAAGGCGGCGATGCGCTCGCGCGGCGCGCCCGCCGGCGGCCTCCGCAGCCCCCACCAGCCCGTCGACGACGAGGCGGCCGAGGACCTCGCGGCGATGGTCGAGTCGGCGCTCGCGCCGCTCGAGTCCGCGGAGTAGCAAAATATTCATTTTTCGGAAAAACATATCCTCGTCGAGTCCGGAGACGACTCCAGTGACGACGCCATGACGACGGACACGGATCCGACCCACCCCTGGGAGGGGGACGTCAACGAGGCAGTCCGCGAGGAGTGGCGGGAAGAGACGACGGCCTTCGAGCGTATCACGTCGGTCATCGACGCGACGACCGAACCGGTGTTCGCGTCGGAGGTCGCCGAACGAGCGGCCGTCTCCGAGCCGACGGCGCGACGCCACCTGAAGTCCCTCGCCGAGGTCGGCCGGATCGAAGCCGTCGCCGCCGAGCGGGGGACGAAGTACAGACGCTCGCCGAGTATACTGGCGATGCGGCGGATCTCGGCACTCCATCGGCAGTACTCGAAGGCCGAGCTCCGGGATGGAATCGAAACGCTCCGTGAGGAGCTCGACGCGCTCCGCGAGGAACACGAGGCGAACGACCCCGACGACCTCGTCACGACGCTGGACGCCGGCTCGGACGACTGGGCGGACGTCTCGCGGTGGCGCTCGCTCGAGGAGAACCTGAAGATCGCTAAGGCGGCCCTCTCGCTGTACGACTTCGACCCCGACGATACCGGTTCGGCCGCCGTCGGGGCCGAAGGCGACACGTCGACCGGCGACCGGACGACGGGGAGTCTCGTCGGGTTCGGCACCGGCACGTCGGCCTGACTGATCGTCGATGACGTTCGAAGGGGACGTGGACGGCGACCGCGGGTCGCTGGACGAGTTCGCGCTCGAGGAGATCCGGAAGGTGTTCGAGGAACGCGAACCGCTGGTCGCGGAGGCCGGATTCCCGAACCTCATCGATCCACGGGCGTTGACAGTACGTCTCGAGAAGGGGATCAGTGATGCGGACGGGGCCAGGTTCGACGTGAGATGGTTCCGGTCGGGATACTACAGTTTCCACTACACCGACGCCATCGGGCAGGATTTCCGGTGGGACTACCATCCCAAGGACGGGGCCCCCGACAAGCACTTCCACCCTCCACCGAACCCGGAGACCGGCGATCCCGTGCCGTCGTGTATCACCGTCGAGCAGCCGGAACTGGTCGCACGAGCAGTCCACGAACTCTGGCGGCGCGCGTTCGAGACGGGGAGCCTCGTCCATCTCAATACTGCCGACAACCCTCCCTGAGGGACGCTCGGAGTAGCCGAGTGCTTCTGGAACCGGTCCGATCCACCGGCGTCCAGCTCCGGTTCATCCGAGCCGTCGTTCGTTCGTCGCCAGCCGTGATCGGTGTTCCGGGCTCGTCAGTGGAGCCCCCTTCTGCCGACGTGGGGTCGGGGGTGCGGTCGCGAACGCGGATACCCGACCGGAGAGCCGAGGGCGTTTAGTCGCACGCGCCCGACCGGCCGGCATGGAGAGCCCCAACGTGATGGCCGTCGAACTGGTCGACGAGGCCATCGACTTCGCGGACGAACTCGCGGTGGACGTCTGGGAACTGGACGACGGCGCGACGGTACTGGACTTCGGCGTCGAGACGGTCGGCGGCGTCGAGGCGGGACTGCTGCTCGCGGAGATACAGACCGGCGGGCTCGCCACCCCACAGACCGCGATGGGGTCGGTCGCCGGCGCGCCGCTCACCCACGTCGAACTCCAGACCGACCACCCGGCGCTGGGCCTGCTCTGCTCGCAGAAGGCCGGCTGGGAGCTCTCGGTCGACGGGTTCGAGGGGCTCGGCTCCGGGCCGGCCCGCGCGCTCGTCGCCGAGGAGGAGGAGTTCGCCCGCACCGGCTTCGCCGACGACGCCGACTTCGCCGTCCTCGCCGTCGAGACCGACAGCCTCCCCGTCGCGGCAGTGGCCGACCACGTCGCGGAGACGGCGAGCGTCGACCCCGCGGCGACCTTCCTCGCGGTGTTCTCGACCGCCTCGATCACGGGGAGCGTGACCCTCGCCGCCCGCGCGCCCGAACTCGCCGCGTTCCGGCTGGCCGAACTCGGCTACGATCCGCTCGACATGCTCTCGGTCACCGGCCGGGCGCCGGTCGCCCCGGTCGCCGCCGACGAGGAGGCGGCGATGGCCCGGACGAACGACGCGCTCGCGTACGGCTCTGAGGTCCACATGACCGTCGCCGAGCCGTTCGACCGGTTCGACGAGGTGGCCTCGACCGCCCGCGAGGAGTACGGCCGGCCGTTCGCCGAGGTGTTCGAGGAGGCCGGCTGGGACTTCCGGGAGGTGCCACGCGGGGTGTTCGCGCCCGCGAAGGTCACGATCGACGTGATCGGTGGGGAGACCCACGTCGTCGGCGAACTCGACGAGGCGCTGGTCGCCGAGTCGTTCGGCATCTGATGCGGTTCAAGGTCGTCCCCCCGGCGCCCGACGCCCTCGAGGCCCTCGAGGCGGCCCGTCGGGCGGTCCCGCTGGTCCCCCGGTCGGAGAACGACTGCTGCGCCCGCGTGATGGACCGGGCGGGCGTGCCCGCGAGGGACGAGGCCAAGGAGTGGCTGACGTTCATGCGCGCGCTCGGGCTGGTCACCGAGGGCGACCGGGGCTACCACCGCACCCGCGACCCGCTCGACCGCGACGCGCTGGCGGCGGCGTTCCGCGAGCGGGTCTACGGCGCGGCGGACCTGCTGGACGCGCTCGATCCCGAGGAGCCGCGCTCGGCCGAGGCCGCCTTCGAGCGGTTCGCCGACGCGGTCCCCACCTGGGAGCGCCGACGCCACGCCGACTGGCGGCGGGTGTGGCGCGAACGGGTCGGGCGACTGCTCGACTGGGCGGTCCTGTTCGGCCTCGCCGCACGCGAGGACGGGGGGTACGTCCGGGGATGACGGCCGGAGACGACGACGCGACCGGAGGCGACGACCGGAGACCGACGCAGTACGCCACGAGCCCGGCCACGACGCGACCGCTCCCCGACCCGGACGCGCCCGTCGACGCCGTGCTGTTCGACGTGGACGACACGCTCTGTCGCTACCGGCGACCGGGCGCGGAGCTGCTCCCGCTCGCGTTCGACCGCGTCGGCGTCGAGCCGTTCTTCGACGTCGAGGACTACCACGAACGCTACCCGGAGTTCCTGGCGACGGCCGAGGACGTGGCGTCGCTCCGCGAGGCGTGTTTCGCGTCGCTGGCGGCCGAGCGGGACCGCGACCCCGCGGTCGGCCGCCGGGTCGCCCGGGCGTACGCGGCCGAGCGCGACCACCGGAACGTCCGGCCGCTGCCCGGCGCGCGGGCGGCCGTCGAGCGGCTGGCGGCCGACCACCGGCTCGGCGTGGTCACCAACGGCGGCCCCTCGATGCAGCGCGAGAAGCTCGACGCGCTCGGCCTCGGGGACGCCTTCGAGACGGTGGTCCACGCGGGGTACGACACGGCCCCCAAGCCCGACCCGGAGCCGTTCGAGCGGGCGCTCGGTGCGCTCGGGGTCGACCCCGAGCGGGCGGTCCACGTCGGGAACTCCCACCGGTCGGACGTGGCCGGTGCCCGGGCGGCCGGGGTCAGGGCCGCGTGGCTGCCCAACGCCGCTGCGTCGAGTGCGGACCCCGAACCCGACCCGGAGCCGACGTACACGCTGGCCTCGATGGTCGACCTGCACGCGCCCCCGTGGCGCGGGTGATCAGACGCCCGAGCCGCGACCGGTGACGCCCGGGCCGCCCGCGTCGTCGCCGTCGTCCGACCCGCCGGCCCCCCGGCATTGGAGGCCACTCGGCGCGGCCTCGCGTTCGAGCGCCAGAACGTCGAGGTCCCCGTCGAGGTCGAGCGAGAGCCGCTCGCCGTCGTGGGCGACGTGGACGCGGGCGCGCCAGGGCGACTCCGAACGGACGTCGACGGTGAACTCCGCCTCGCGCCACGGGTCCTCCTCGTAGGTGTCGATGCCCCGCTCGAGCAGGAACGCACACACCTGCGGGTGGCCCTCGAGCATCCCCGCCGCGTTCGTGTGGATGTACCACCGGCAGTGCTCGCAGGCGAGCGACATCGTCAGTTCGTCGGGTCGGTCGGCGCCGGCGGACCCGTCGCCCTCCGGAGGCACCTCGACGTCGACCCCGACCTCACGGACGACGGTCCCCGAGCAGTACGGGCAGAACCCCCGCAGCATCGCGCTCGCGTCGTGGATGGCCCGCCCCCGCAGCGCGCGGGCGAGCGACGGACCGTCCGTCCGGCCCTGTCCCCCCGTGGGTAACGGGTACCGGTAGTTGACCGTCCCGCAGTCCGGACAGCCCAGACGCCCCCGGCCACGACTCACCCACACCTCCTGAGGGGTCCCGCAGGCCGGACAGGCGACGTCGGTCTCCAGGCGGTCCCGGTCCGGCGTCTCGGCGAGCGGCCCCGCCTTCAGCGCCCGGTAGACGTACACGCCCGGGAGCGTGAGGCGGTAGCCGTCGTCGACTCCCTCGACGAACTCCCCCGTGAGCCGGCCGAGGTGGTAGTTGAAGTTGCCGTTGTCCTCGACCCCCACGCGGGACTGGAGCTCCGAGAAGCCTAGCGCTTCGAACGCCCCCGGCTCGCTGGCGTCGCCGAGTTCGAGGACGATCCGAAGGCGCGTCTCGTTACCCAGCAGCGAGAACGTCGACGTGACGTCGCCTCCCCCCATCACGTCCACCGCTAACGAGCACCTCCGGTAAATCGTTGCGGGTAGCCGAATCGAGCGATCTGTCACCCGTATTAGTGAAATCGACTGCTCCGAACCCATATACGGGAGTGGTCTGTTCGTTACGACGGACACGGCCTGCCCTTGCCGGGGTTGCCAGTCTGCCCGTGTCCCGACGAAACGCCGGACAGGGGGGAGAAACGGGCCTCTGACACCGATTCTCCCGTCCGGTCTTCGGTTCTGCGTCGGGGCGACGGAGTTCCCGTGGACCCACCGACCAGTAGCGATCGGTGACCCGTCCGTGTCGTCCCCGTCGGGAGCGACGCAGCCGCCTTGCGGCCCGGGCCGGCGGCGCCACCGCTCGGGTCAGCGGACCGGAACCCGGACGCCCCGGCTCTCGCCGGTCTCGGATAGCTCGACCAGCCGCTCGATCCGGTCGTCCATCGGGGGGTGCGTCGAGAGCATCCGGCTCAGCGGGTCCGACTCCTCGGCGTGGATGTACAGCGTGGCGAGCAGTCCGCCCGCGGGGCGGGAGGCCCGTTCGATGGTCCGGAGCGCACGGGCGAGCGCGAGCGGCCGCCCGGTCACCTCGGCCGCGCGCTCGTCGGCGGCGAACTCGCGCCGGCGCGAGTGCGCCCGGACGAGCAGCGTGAGGACGACGAGCACCGAGAGCACCGCCCTGGCGATGGTGACGCGGAGGCGGTCGATTCCGGGCGAGCCCTCGGTCGGTCGCCCGCGGAGCCACGCGAGCGCCGACGAGAGCCCGTCGAGCAGCAGCGCCACCGGGAACAGCAGGACGGTCAGGACGCCGACCAGGGTGCGCGCCAGGCTGTAGGCCAGGGTCTGGACGAGGCTGTCGCGGCTCTCCAGGTGGGCCAGCTCGTGGGCGAGGATCCCCTCCAGTTCGTGGGCGTCGAGCAGCCGGAACAGCCGGCCGTCGAGCACGATCACCCCGTCCCGGCCGGCGCCGACGGCCAGCGCGTTCGGCATCTCCATCCGCGCGACGGCGACCGTCGGGGGCTCGACGCCGACGCGGTCGGCCAGTTCGTCGAGCCGGTCGTAGAGGGCGGGCGCCCGTTCGGGCGGCAACCGCCGTGCGTCGAGCGCGGCCAGCAGCCGCGCGGTGCCGTACCGGTAGGAGAGGTAGCCGAAGGCGAGCGTCAGCCCGACCACGAGGGCGGCGGTCGTCAGGAGCTCGGTGCCGGTGAGCCCCTGCAGGAACGAGGCGATGAGGTGGTAGCTCGCCGCGGCGAGGACGGCGTAGACGACGAACACCGCCACGCCGACGGCGGCCATCAGGAGCCGAACGCCGGTTCCGGGTCCGGAGGCGGGACCGGGGCGGGCCATGTCGGCGGTTCGTCGCCTCGGCCCAAACGGGTTCCGGTCGTGCCGGGGCGACCGGACGATGCCGACGGGCTACGGGTCGAGGTCGGTGACCGTCCCGACCCCCTTCGAGCGGCCCTCGCGGAAGACGAACCGCTGCCCCTCCTCGACGAGGTACGGATGGAACTTGAACCGGACGCGGGCCCGCCCGGTGTCCCCGGGGAGGAGCTGTCCGCCCTCGGGGTGGAAGGCGGCGGCCTCGCTCACCGTCTCCAGGTGGACGACCGGCTCGTAGCCGTCGCCGATACGCGTCGGGTGGTTGAGCACCATCACCTCGGCCTCGAACTCCCTGACCGCGGTCGGGTCGGCGTCCCGGGGGAGCAGCGCCATCCCCCGGCGGACGTCGGCCTCGCGGACGCCCTTCAGGGCGATGCCGACGATGCGGCCCGCGCTGGCCTCGTCGACGCGGTGGTAGTGCATCTCGATGGAGCGGACCTCCACCTCGCGGAACGAGCCGTCGCTCATCGGCCCGAGCAGGAGCTCGTCGCCGGACTCGACGGTACCCGACTTCACCGTGCCCGAGGCGACGGCCCCGACGCCGGTCACGTTGTACGTGCGGTCGACGTACATGGCGAACTCGCCGTCGTCGCCGCCGGTCTTGGGCAGCCGCTCGAACAGCCGGTCCAGCACGGGGAGCCCATCCATCGTCACCGCACTGGTCCGGACCACGGGGACGACGGTCCGGTCGATCTCCTCGATGGCCGCCTCGACGCCGTGCCGGGCCACCGAGAGGGGCGTCCGCTCGGCCCCGCGGAGGAGCCGCTCGACCTCGCGCTCGACCTCGTGGACCCGCTCCTCGTCGACGGCGTCGCACTTCGTGACCGCGACGATGGTCGGCAGCTCCGTCGCCAGCAGGATGCCGAGGTGCTCGCGGGTGGTCTTCGTGGGGCCGTCGTCCGCGGCGACCACGAGCAGGCCGTAGTCCAGTTTCTGGCCGACCAGCCCGCGGATGGTCGTCCGGAGCCACGGCTCGTGGCCCACGGTGTCGACGAACGAGACCAGCCGGTCGGACTCCCGGACCACCGCCGCCCGGTCGGCCTTCCGGTCCGGGTTGTCCATCCGGACGGGGGTGCCGTCCTCGTCGAAGCCGTAGACGCCGTAGGAGAGGTCGGCCGAGAGCCCGCGCTCGACCTCGTGGGGCTGGACGTCGAGGAACGCCCTCGTGCCGCCCTGGCCGTCGTCGGCGTGGCCGGTGACGAGCGACCCGACCAGGGTCGACTTGCCGTGGTCGACGTGGCCTGCGGTCCCCACGACGATGTGCTCGTCGTCGGTGTCGAGGACGGCGCCCTCCGTGACGGTGGCGACGCCGACGACGCCGCGGTCGGCGCCCTCGTCGCCCGGGCTCACGCTCCAGGTCTGCACGTCGTCGATGTGCGCGCCGGCCTCCTCGGCCAACAGCGAGAGGACGTCCATCGTCTCGGTGAACGACTCCGGTCCGATCCCCGCGATCCCCCCGTCGTCGGTGACGCCCACCAC
>Ga0207797_1003102_pt1 | contig 11214 bp, 9 predicted proteins | sample PRCRCaboRojoPR_6_FD_187275 | JGI IMG/M metagenome (GOLD analysis project Ga0207797, IMG submission 187275) | Marine sediment microbial community from Cabo Rojo, Puerto Rico - PR CR 10% Liquid 1 (SPAdes) | ecosystem: Environmental > Aquatic > Marine > Coastal > Sediment | place: Cabo Rojo, Puerto... | reverse complement strand
CGCTGACGCAGCGCACGGTCGAGGAGAACATGGACGAACTCCACGAGGGGTCGGTCATCATCTACGACGGCGAACGCACGATGATGCAGGACTTCGAGGCCCCCGAGGGGATAATCGGCCTCGACGTCCCGCTGAAGGCGCTGGCCGAGGAGGCCGGCGGCGCCATCGTCCGCAACATCGTCGCGCTCGGCGCGGCGTGTGAGGTCAGCGAGTTCCCCATCGAGAACCTCGACGAGGCCCTCCAGAAGCGCTTCGGCGACAAGGGGAGTTCCATCGTGGAGACGAACGAGAAGGCCGCCCGACTCGGCGCCGAGTACGTCCGCGAGGAGTACGACCTCGACACGGACTACAACATGGAGACGACCGACGAGGACTACGTCCTCCTCAACGGTGACGAGGCCATCGGGATGGGTGCACTCGCCGCCGGCTGTCGGTTCTACGCGGGCTACCCCATCACGCCCGCGACGGACGTGATGACCTATCTGACCGGGCGAATCGACCGCTACGGCGGGAAGGTCGTCCAGGCCGAGGACGAACTCTCGGCCATCAACATGGCGCTCGGTGCCGCCCGCGCCGGCGCCCGGTCGATGACCGCCACCTCGGGCCCGGGTATCGACCTGATGACCGAGACGTTCGGCCTCGTCGCCCAGACGGAGACCCCGCTCGTCATCTGTGACGTGATGCGCTCCGGTCCCTCCACGGGGATGCCGACCAAGCAGGAACAGGGCGACCTCAACATGACCCTCTACGGTGGCCACGGCGAGATCCCGCGGTTCGTCGTCGCGCCCACCACCGTCTCCGAGTGCTTCTGGAAGACCGTCGAGGCGTTCAACCTCGCGGAGAAGTACCAGACGCCGGTCTATCTCGTCTCCGACCTCGCGCTCGCCGTCTCCGAGCAGACGTTCTCGCCCGACACGTTCGACATGGACGAGGTCGAGATCGACCGCGGCAACGTCGTCGACGCGGACGGCATCGAGGACCACGTCAACGAGCAGGGCCAGTTCACCCCCCACGCCGCGACGGCGGACGGTATCTCGCCGCGCACCTTCCCCGGCGTCGAGGGGGGCGCCCACATGACCACCGGCCTCGAACACGATGAACTCGGCCGCCGGACCGAGGACACCGAGGTCCGCGTCGAGCAGGTCGAGAAACGCGAGCGCAAGGTCGAGACCGCACGAGAGCGCGAGGACTGGTCGCCGCGCGAGTTCGGCGACCCGGACGCCGACACGCTGGTCGTCTCGTGGGGTTCCAACGAGGGCGCCATCCGCGAGGCGATGGAGTTCCTCCAGGAGGACGACATCTCCATCCGGTTCCTCTCGACGCCGTACATCTTCCCGCGGGCGGACCTGACCGAGGCGTTCGAGGCGGCCGACGAGGTCATCGTCGTGGAGTGTAACGCGACGGGCCAGTGGGCGAACGTGCTCGAGCACGACACGCTCCAGCGCGTGAAACGTATCAACAAGTACACAGGCGTGCGGTTCAAGGCGGACGAACTCGCACAGCGTATCAAGGAAGAACTCGGTCACACGGCGGCCGAGGAGGTGGAGGCAGAATGAGCTCAAACGTTCGATTCACGGATTTCAAGTCCGACGCACAGCCCACGTGGTGTCCCGGATGCGGTGACTTCGGGACGATGAACGGCATGATGAAGGCCCTCGCCGAGACGGGCAACCACCCCGACGACACGTTCGTCGTCGCGGGCATCGGCTGCTCGGGCAAGATCGGGACCTACATGCACAGCTACGCGCTCCACGGCGTCCACGGCCGCGCCCTGCCGGTCGGCACGGGCGTGAAGATGGCCAACCCCGAACTGGAAGTGATGGTCGCCGGCGGCGACGGCGACGGCTACTCCATCGGGGCCGGCCACTTCGTCCACGCCGTCCGCCGAAACGTCGACATGACCTACGTCGTCATGGACAACCGCATCTACGGCCTGACGAAGGGGCAGTTCTCGCCCACCAGCCGCGAGGACTTCCAGACCTCGACCAGCCCCGAGGGGACGAAACAGCAACCGGTCAACCCGCTCGCACTCGCGCTCGCCGCCGGCGGCACGTTCATCGCCCAGTCGTTCTCGTCGGACGCCCAGCGCCACGCCGAGATCGTCAAGCAGGCCATCGAGCACGACGGGTTCGGCTTCGTCAACGTCTTCAGTCCGTGTGTCACGTTCAACGACGTCGACACGTACGACTACTTCCGCGACTCGCTCGTGGACCTCGCCGACGAGGACCACGACCCGTCCGACTACGACGCGGCCAAGGAGAAGATCCTCGACCGGGACGTGGAGTACCAGGGCGTCGTCTACCAGGACGACTCCTCGGTCGGCTTCGAGACCCGCGAGGGCATCGAGGCGCCGATGAACGACATCGGGGAGCAGCCGCCGGAGGACATGATGGACCTGGTCAGAGAGTTCTACTGAACAACCGTTTTGCGCTCCGGGTCGCCTCGGCGACCCGCTCGGGCAAAAACGTTGATGAAAAAGGCGCTGCTCGGCCCCTCGGCCCTCGCAGCGGGTGGCTGTGCGTGAGGTACCGCGACAGCACCGCACCGCTGGTCCGTGGTTCTTGGGTCCACGACCCGTCTTCACCGAGGCCGGCGTTCGACCTCTCTCTCCCAACCGACGGGTAGAGCAAAACAGCCGGTTCAGTCTGGCGTGGGATTTTCTCCACGTGGGGACACGCACTCGTTATGCACGTCCTGGAAGACACGCTGGCGGTCCCACTGGACGAGTTCCTCGACCGACCGCTGTTCTGTTTCCTCGCGCAAGAGTCGGGCAGCGGGGCGCGGGTCTCACCGTTGTGGTTCCGCTGGGAGGACGAGACGCTCTGGAACGTCGCCTGTCTGGCGGGTCGTTCCTATCCCGACCGGGTCCGCGAGTACCCACAGTCGGCCGCGGCCGTGGTGGACTTCGACCCCACGACCGGCCGCGTCGAACACGTCGGGATGCGCGGGAAGGCGAAGCTCGAACCGTACGACGAGGCGCTGGCCGAGCGACTGTTCGCGAAGTACCTCGGCGAGGACCGGGCAGACTGGCCCGAGATGTTCGTCGAGTTCGACACGAGCGACTATCGACTGCTCGCGCTGGAACCGGAGACCGTGGTGGCACGGGACCAGTCGTACCCCGCGCCGGGAGGGTCGCCGTGAGTGAGAACGCCGCCCGACTCAGAGACCCGCCACGTCCTCGATGGCGTCCGTGAGTTCCCTGATGCTCTCGACCGTGTGCTCGCCCATGTGCCCGATGCGGAACGTCTTCTCACCGAGCGTGGAGCCGTAGCCGTTCGAGAACACGAAGTCGTACTTCTCGCTCACCTCGTCGATGGTCGCGGCCACGTCGATACCGCGCGTGTTCTCGACGCAGGTCACGGTCTGTGACTCGTAGCCCGCCTCCGGGAACACGTCGAAGTGCTCGCGGGCCCACTCGCGGGTGTACTCGGCCATCTCGCGGTGGCGCCGGTCGCGGGCCGCGTGGCCCTCCGCCAGCATGTGCTTCATCTGCTTCCGGTACGCGAGCATGATGGGGATGGCGGGCGTGGAGTGGGTCTGGCCCTTCCGGTCGTAGTAGTCGAGACAGCGCTGGAACCCACCGTACCACGAGGCGCTGTCCTTCTCCAGTTCCCGCTCGTAGGCCCGGTCGCTCACCGCACAGACCGCGAGGCCGGGCGGCATCGCGAACGCCTTCTGCGTCGAGGTGAAGATGGCGTCGATGCCGTGGGCCTCGATGTCTATCTCGTCGCCGCCGAGACAGGAGATGGCGTCGACGACGAAGTACGTGTCCGGGTAGTCCTGCAGGAGTTCACCAATCTCCTCGACGGGATTGCGGACGCCCGTGGACGTCTCGTTCATCACGGTGCCGACCGCGTCGTACTGCTCGTCCGAGTTCTCGAGGTGCTCGCGGATGTCCTCGGGCTTGACCGCCTCCCCCCACTCGTACTCGAGTCGGTCGACGTCCTTGCCGAGTCGCTCGGCGACGTTGGCCTGTCGCTCGGAGAACGACCCGCAGGTGGCGACGAGCATGTTCTCGTCGACGAGGTTGAGCGTCGTCGCCTCCCAGAACTCCGTGCCCGACGCCGTGAGCACGACGACGTCATTCGAGGTGCCGAGGAACTCCTTGGTGTCCTCGACGATGGTCGTGTAGAGGTCGGTCATCCGGTCCATCCGGTGGCCGAACATCGGCTGCGCCATCGCCTGTATCACGTCCTCGCGCACTTCCGTCGGGCCGGGGAGGTAGAGCCGCTTGTCCGGGTAGTCGTCGGTGTACTCCTGTTTCTCCATGGTGGCTGAGTACCCGAACGAGGGCGGGGGTCGGGCAAGGTACTTGTGGTCGCGACAGCCCTCGGCCCGGCGTCGCTGGGAAGACACATACGGCTCCGGGTACTCGCTCGGGGTATGGCAGAGACGCTCCGGGGCGAGGTCCTCCACGTGGTCGACCCCGCGGAACTCGACGAGTACGACCTCGACACCGAACTCCGGTCGCTCGCGGACTCGCGGTACGTCCTCGTCTGTCGAGCGGGTGGCTCCCCGTCGTGGTTCGAGCGCGTCCGCTCGTTCCTGACCCGGCGGCCCATCCGGGCGGTGACGCTGGTCAGCGACCGGAGCGCCGCAGAGGGGACCGAGGTGCTGGCGACGGTCCGCGAGACGAGCATCGGCGGGGTGTACGAGGCGACGGAGCTCGAGTCGGTGGCGAACTGAGTCGCTCCGGGGGCACAGTCTTGCCCTTCGAGGTCGAATGCACACGCATGGCCCGACTCACCACACTCCTCCGACGCTTCTGGCCGTTCGGTGACGACTCTTCGGAGTCGGCGGCCGGCGACGGTGACGACCGGGAGGGAACCGTGCGGGACGCTCTCCCGTCGTGGCAGTACGAGGGTCGGGTCGCGGAGGCCGGTGGCATCGCGCGAGGTGAGCAGGAGCGAGCGGTCGCGGACGTCCAGTCCCGGGCGGCGGCCGAGGAGGAGGTTCCCGAACATCGCGAGTGAGCCTCTCGAGGTCGGGAGCGTCGTCGGCACACTCGCCTCATTCTGCAGTGTTTATCACGGGCGAGTCCGACGCTCCGATGTATGAACGACAACGATCCAGTCGTCGTCTCGGCGAAGCGGACGCCGTTCGGCAAGGAGGACGGTGTGTTCGCGGACGTGCGGAGCGAAGACCTCTCCGCGGCCGTCATCAACGATATCCTCGCGGAGACCGGTGTCGACAGCGAGGACGTCGACGACCTGATGTGGGGTTGCGCCCAGCAGCGCGAGGAGCAGGGCAACAACATGGCTCGTATCATCTCGCTGCTGTCGGATCTCGGCGAGAGCGTGCCCGGGACGACCATCAACCGATGGTGTGCCTCGTCGGCACAGGCCGTCATCTCGGCCTCCGACGCCATCCGTGCCGGCCAGCGTGACTGCCTCATCGCCGGCGGTGTCGAGAACATGTCCCGCGTGAAGATGGGTGCCAACACGGCGATGCACCCGCGCATGAACGAGGACTACAGCCTCGCGGCGCTCCAGATGGGGATGACCGCGGAGGAGGTCGCCTCCCGCTACGACGTCTCGCGCGAGGCGCAGGACGAGTTCGCCGCCCGCTCCCAGCAGCGTGCCGCCGCGGCCACCGAGGAGGGACGCTTCGACGACGAGATCGTCCCCGTCGACAACGGCGAGGAGACGGTCACCGAGGACGAGGGCATCCGACCCGGCACGACCGCCGAGAAGCTCGCCGGCCTCCCGACCGTGTTCAAGGCCGACGGGACCGTCACGCCCGGCAACGCCTCGCAGATCACCGACGGCGCGGCCGCGCTGATGGTCACCTCCCGCGGGTTCGCCGAGGAGCACGACCTCGACGTCCTCGCGGAGGTCGGCAACAACGCCGTCGCCGGCGTCGAACCGGAGGTCATGGGTATCGGTCCCATCCCGGCGTGTGAGGAACTGTTCGAGCGGTCGGGCACCACGGCCGACGACTACGACCTCGTCGAACTCAACGAGGCGTTCGCCTCGCAGTGTCTCTACTGCCAGCAGGAGCTCGGCTTCGACGACGACATCTACAACGTCAACGGCGGCGCCATCGCGCTCGGGCACCCGCTGGGTGCCACGGGCGCGCGCCTCCCGGTCACGCTCATCCACGAGATGAACAAGCGCGGCGCGCAGCGTGGCCTCGCCACCGAGTGTGTCGGCTTCGGGCAGGGTGCGGCCATCGAGTTCACGCTTCCCAACTGAGCGGTCGGCCCGGATACGAACCTTCTTTCGCGCCCGCCACCCACCGTCGGGTATGCGACTCTCCGCGTACGACCACGCCCCGGGCGAGCACTGTGGCTCCACCTCGCTCCGCAACCTCTCGAACTTCTACGGCTGGGGGCACGACGAGCCGACGTGTTTCGGGCTCGCCTCCGGACTGGGGTTCACCTTCTTCGCCGGCGAGGAGGCCCCGGAACGGACGTTCTTCGGCCGCCCGCTCTGGCTGGAGGGGGCGTTCTTCGAGAATCTCGGTATCTCCCACAGCCACACGCAGGGCGAGGACTGGGAGGCGGCGTGGGCCTCGATGACGGGCGCGCTCGACGGCGGCGACCCGGTGATGGTGTTCACCGACATCTACCACCTCGACTACTACGACACGGACACGCACTTCGCGCCCCACTCCCTGCTCCTCGTGGGTTACGACGAGACGGTGCCGGCCCGCGAGGCGGGGGCGACCGACCCCGACGCCGGAGACGGCATCGTCTACTGCGCGGACTCGGAGTTCGAGACGGTCCAGCGACTCCCACTCGCCTCGCTCCGCGCGGCCATGTCTTCGAAGGCAACGATTCCGCTCTCGAACCGCTACCTCGTGGTCGAGGGCGACCCGACCGTCGACCGGACGACGGCCGCCCGCGAGGCGGCCCGGGAGACGGCCACCTACATGCTCGACCCGGACGAGGCCGCCAGAGGCGTGCCGGAGTGGGGTGCCCACGGCGTCCCGGGTATCCGGGCGCTCGGGAACGACATCGCGGAGTGGACCGCGCTCTCCGACCCCCACTGGACCGTCCGGTTCGCCTACCAGAACATCGAGCGCCGGGGCACCGGCGGGGCCTGCTTCCGCACGCTCTACACGGGATTCCTCGACGAGGTGGGCGCGGAGATCGGGCTGGTGGGGTTCGCCGACGAGATGTACGACATCGAGGGGGTGTGGCACCGCATCGCCGACCTGCTCTCGGAGGCCAGCGAGACGGAGGAGGTGTTCGACCTGCCGGGCTACCTCTCGAAGTCGAGCAATCTGTTCTCGACCCTCGCGGACCGCGAGGAGCGGTTCTACCGCGAGGTGCTGGCGACGCTCCCGGACGTCTGAGTGTCCAGTGTGTACTGGTTGTGCCCAGTACCCGAGTAACCCGGGCCAACCTCGGCTTGATTACGGATACTGGCCATCCATCAGTCGAGACTCGTATGCCGACTACGCCCACCCGACCTCACCGGTTCGGCCCCGCGGCGCCCAGGAGCGTCGCCGAGGGCGGGACGGACGACTCGCCGCGCGTCACGGCCGAACTTGGGGTCCGTTCGCTATCGGAGGACGCACAGCCGCTACTGGACAGGGCCATCGAGGGCCTTGCGCGTGCGGCGAGCGAGGGGGTACTCGCGGAGTACGACGTGTTCGTGACCGGCGAGACGTTCACGACGGGTTCGGCCGCCTCGGCGACGGCCGTCGGACGGGACCTGTCGAGTCGCATCGCGGACATCCGCGACTGGGCGACGATGGCCGGTGCCACCGTGGCACCGTACTTCCAGCTGGAACGGGTCGAGTCGAAGTTCACCGGCGACCGGTACACGCAGGTCCGGTTCCCCACGCTCTGTCTCACGGAGTACCACGACGGCGAACTGGCGTTCGTCGCACCGGCCCGCCTCGACGGCGAACTCGTGGACGTGTTGGACCGCATCGAGACGCTCGGCAAGTCGTCCGACGGTCGGGTCGTCGCTCCCGTCCCGGAGTGAGGACGGGGACGCCAGCCCGACCGACTGGACACGGTCGGAGCGCTCTTCTCACCCCGTGTGCTACGCGGGTCATGGACGTGACGGAGCTGTTCGAGTTGATCCCGTTCGCCCGTGAACTCGGCATCGAGTTGACCGGGGCGACCGACGGCCACGCGGCCGGCTACATCGAACTCGACGACTGGCACTCCTCGAACCCGCGTGGGATGGTGGCCCACGGCGGGGTGGCCTACTCGCTGGCCGACACCGTCGGCGGGGCGGCCGCCGTCTCCGCCAACGACAGCATCACGCCGACCATCGACATGCGGATGGACTACCTCGCACCCGCCACGGGCGAGGAACTCCACGCCGAGGCCGACGTCGTCCGGAACGGGAACAGCGTCGCTACCGTCGACGTCGTCGTCACGGACGGCGAGGGGACACACATCGCCGAGGCCCGTGGCGTCTACAAGACGGGTGGTGGCGAGGAGGACACTCCGTGGACGAAGGGGGTCGACCGGTCCGATACGGGGCACTCACGGTCGGAGTGACTCGAGTCCGGGGAGGTGTTCTGCGGCGTCCGATTCAGTCGTCAGCGGGCGCGGGGCTGCCCGTCCCCTCGACGTTCGCGTCGGGGACGGTCCCGTCGTCGTTCCAGTCGCGGAGGTCGTAGTAGTTCGAGAGCTCCTCGCTCAGTCCCTCCAGCTCGTAGGGGAGTGCCTCGTCGTCGTCGCGGTCCATCCCGCGAGCGTTGTTGAAGTGCCGTTCGAGTTCGACGATGCGCCCGCCGACCGCGAGGAGCTCCTCCCAGTCGGCGTCCAGCAGCGCCTCGTAGCGCTCCTCGCTCATGTTCGATGTGGAGAACTTGCAGAGGACACCCGCGTCGTGGACCGCGTTCTTGTTCTCCTGTTCGACGAGGCGCTCGGACTTGCCCGCGACTCCCTCCTTGTCGAGGGCCTTCTTCGGCGCGACGAGCGGGTACTCGAGCTGGTACATCTCGGCGTACATGTGGTCCGCGCCCCGGTTCGAGGTGGCGAACGCGAGGCCCTGTCCGTTGAGGGTGCGGCCGTCGTGGGCCGAGAACTCCATCCCCTTCATCGACCAGTTCTCGACGCCCAGTTCCTCGTGGCAGCGGGCGACGCCCTCGGCGAGCGTGTCCCCGATGCCCTCCCGGTAGGCGACCTTCTCGATCAGGTCGTGGACGAGTTCCGAGTCGCCCCAGCCCTCGTCCTCGCTGGCGATGTACGCCCCGATGACGTCGCCACAGGAGATGGTGTCCATCCCGAGGTCGTCACACAGGTCGTTGGACTTCATCAGGGCGACGAAGTCGTCCTCCAGCAGGTTCGAGCCGAACGACATCACCGTCTCGTACTCCGGCCCCTCGGTGGTGAAGCCGGTCTCCTCGTCCTTCGTCGGGAGCTTGCACGCGAACGCACACTGCGAGCAGGTCGCCTTCTTGTACTTGTGTTCGACCACGGCCGGACCGCCGATGTCGTCGACCCTGTCGTAGGAGAGTTCCGAGAAGTACTTGGTCGGGAGGGCACCGACCGCGTTCGCGTATGAGGACACCGACACCGTCCCGACGTCCTTCATCGGACTGCCGGACTCGGCGGCCTCCTTGTGGACCGTCGCGGACACCTCGGCGTCGATCTCTATCTCCGGCGCCGAGTCACCGTCGAAGGTGAGGTACTTGATGTTCTTCGCGCCGAGGACGGCACCCAGCCCACCGCGGCCGAACGCCCGGTGCTCGCTCGTGATGATGCTGGCGAACCGGACGCGGTTCTCGCCCGCGGGGCCGACGATGGCCGCCTGCGTGTCGTCGATGTCGTACTCCGCCTTCAGGTGGGCGATGGTGTCGTCGACCCCCTGCTGCTCGAGTGCCGGGCACTCGACGAACTCGACGCCCTCGTCCGTGACGTGGACACCGAGGAGTTCGTCGCTCGCGCCCGTCACCTCGACGACGGAGTAGCCCGTCGCGGCGAACGGCCGGGACATGAAGCCCCCCGCGTTCGAGGAGAGCAGGCCGTTCGTGAGCGGGGAGAGCGCCGTCGCGGACATCCGGCCGGTGAACGACATCCGCGAGGCCTGCAGCGGACCGGTGGCGAAGTAGAGCCGGTTCTCGGGACCGAACGGGTCCGCGTCGAACGGGATGCGGTCGTGGGCCAGTTTCGTCCCGACGCCCCGGCCGCCTATGAACGACTCGAGGACGTCACCGACGTCCTCCTCGTCCGTCTCGCGCGACCCGACGTCGATACGCAGCAGTGGCCCCTGCGTGTGTAGCATGGTTGCACGGTGGGATGCACCCCTGATAAGCTGATTGCCACGTAAACGAGGCCTCCCCGCGCCGGCAGGTGGTTTCGTTCAGTCCGGGTTGCAGAACCGCATCGCACTCCGCACCCCCTCGCGGTCGCCGATGAGCGTGATCCGGTCACCCTCCTGCAAGGTGAACTCGGCGTCGGGTACCTTCACCTCCTCGCCGCGAGCGACGAGGGCGATGAGGACCGAGGAGCCGAGTTCTGGACCGATCTCGCGGACCGTCCGCCCGACCATCTCCTCGCTCGTCACCTCGACCTCCTGCACGTCGCCGGAGCGGCCGAGTTCGCCCGTCCAGCGGGCGAGCGCCGGGCGTTCGATGGCGTTGTCGATGGCCTGTGCGGTTGCCACCGCCGAGGAGATGGTCCGGACCCCGAGGTCCTCGAACGCCTCGACGTTGTCCGGGTTGTTCGCCCGGGCCAGCACCGTCTCGATGTCGAACTTGGAGTTGGCGAGCTGTGCCACGAGGAGGTTCGCGTCGTCGTCGCCGGTGGCGGCGACGAGGATGGAGGCGTTGCCCGCACCGGCCGAGCGCAACACGTCGGTGTCGGTGCCGTCCCCGATGTGGACGGTGTGGCCCTCGTTGCGGGCCACCTCCACCATCTCCTCGTCGACTTCGACGATGACGACGTTCTCTCCCCGGTCTTCGAGGCGGTCGGCGAGCTCTCGGCCCACCTGACCGCCTCCGATGACGAGTACACGCATTGGTATGACGTCGAGGAACTCCGCGATGTAACGCGCCAGGCCGCCCTCGAACACGACCGTGGTGAGGATGACGAGGAAGACGGTGCCCACGAGCAGGTTCGAGCCGGTTGTCAGCTCGGCCGCCTGCGCGCAGAGTTCGACCGCCTCCCCCGTCGGATTCGTACAGACAGTCGCGGCGGTGGCGCTGCCGCCGACCGCCTCCGCTGCCTCCGTCCGCAGTTCCGCGGCGAGGTTCTGCAGTTCGACGGCGAACAGCGTGGCGACGGAGGCCGGGATGATGCCA
>Ga0207797_1003101_pt1 | contig 11215 bp, 10 predicted proteins | sample PRCRCaboRojoPR_6_FD_187275 | JGI IMG/M metagenome (GOLD analysis project Ga0207797, IMG submission 187275) | Marine sediment microbial community from Cabo Rojo, Puerto Rico - PR CR 10% Liquid 1 (SPAdes) | ecosystem: Environmental > Aquatic > Marine > Coastal > Sediment | place: Cabo Rojo, Puerto... | reverse complement strand
AGCCGGGCGGAGAGCTCAAGCACTGCTCCGCCAGGGGCAATCTGGTGGAGGGGGCCGGCGGCGTCCGCAAGCTCGTGGGTTCGCTGCAGGACATCACCGACAGGGTAGAGGTGGAGGAGGAGCTTCGGAGGAGCAGGGAGCGCTACAAGGGGCTGTTCAACAGTGCCCTGTTCGGGATCACACTGCACGATACCAGCGGCATGGTCATCGCCCCGTGCTCTATCAAGACCTTGTCCGGGGTCGCCCACGCCTACGCCGCCAACCTCATCCGGCGAGCAGCCGACGTCACCCTCAAGGAAAGACGCCCCCTGGTGCTCCTGGTCCGAGAGACGCCCCTCCATCTGGGGCACCTCCGTCTGATGACCGAGGCCACTGAAATCGGCGCTACCATCCTTCCCCCGATCCCCGCCTTCTACGGACACCCTCAGACCATCGAAGATCTGGTTGACGAGACCCTGGGTCGAGTCCTTTCTCATCTCGGCGTAGAGAACCAACTCTACACACAGTGGCAGGGGTAAGGCAACGGAACTGAGAGGAGAAGATGGAGGAGGGACAAGGGGCAAAGGGCAGGATGGACGAGGCCGCCCATCGAGGCCTCCCCAGCTACGTCTGGCGAGCAGGACAGGAGCGTCGCTTCCAGATGGTGCGTCAGTGGACGGACCTTCCTGGTCGCCGCGTCCTCGATGTGGGTTGCGGCGTGGGGATGTATATGGAGGCCTTCCTGCGTGAAACGCCCCACGTCTTCGGCGTCGAGGTTGAGCACGGACGCGCGATCGAGGCCCGGACCCATGCGAAGGACGTCATTGAGGGACTTGGTGAGCAGCTCCCCTTCGCAGACGGTTCTTTCGACGTCGTCTTCTCTCACGAGGTTCTGGAGCACGTCGCCGACGATCGCGCCTCCCTCAGGGAGATGGCCCGCGTCGCCCGCCCCCAGGCCCGCATCGTGATCTTCGTGCCCAATCGGCTATATCCCTTCGAGACCCACGGTGTCTTCTGGCGGGGGCGCTACCGATTCGGAAATGTGCCGCTGATCAACTGGTTGCCTGACAAGCTACGGGACCGACTGGCACCACACGTCAGAGCCTACACCAGCCGAGATCTACGCCGCTTGTTGAAGGGGTTGCCACTCCGCGTTATCCACCACACGCAGATCTACCCCGGCTACGATAACGTGGTGGCTCGCGCGCCGAGGCTGGGCCGGGCGCTGCGCCGCGTCACGTACGCCTTGGAGGACACGTTCCTACGTGCCTTTGGGCTCTCGCATGTCCTGGTCGTAGAGAAGGAGGCAGCTTGAGACCAACCAAGGGCTCGCGGCCCTATGCATGAGCCGGGCCGTCCAGCACGAAGCGCTCAATGGCAACAGCTGCGCCATGCTCTGAAAACGGCGGAGCGATCCAGTCGGCAACAGCCTTGGCTGCCGGGCTGGCGTTCCCCATCGCCACACCCACCCCGGCCCACGCGATCATCGGCACGTCGTTACCCTGATCGCCCACGGCCATCACCCGCCCCTGCGGGACGTTCAGATGGCTGGCTAGCCGGCTTAGGGCCTCCCCCTTCGACACTCCCAGAGGGTTACCCTCCACGAAGTTCGCGTGAGAGCGGACGACCTCCATCCGACCGTCGAACCGCCGACGCATCGCATCCTCGATCTCATCCGCCTGAGGGGGATCAGCGATGAACAGGAACTTGACCGGTTCGTGCCGGCTGAGCACGGAGGACAGATCGTCAACACAATGCAGGTTCTCCCCCAGCAAGTCCCGGTAGAAGCTCTCGGGATACCGGAGGTCATCCACGAAGAGAGCGTCATCGGCGTACAGAACCATATGCCGGCGAGGGTCGGAATCGCGCCACCACAGGGCCTCCCGTACCACCCCCGAATCCATCGTCGCACGATAGAGAGGACCATCAGCATCAGGGGCTTGAATCAGGCCCCCTTGGTAGCAGACCAACGGCGCATCAATAGCCAGGTCCTGGGCAAAAGGGAGCGTGGCCTCAAACATGCGACCTGTCGCCAGTGTCACGGTCACCCCCTGCTCCTGAGCTCGCGTGACCGCTCGCCGCACCCGGTCGGGGATGACCATTCCCTCATCGATCAAGGTGCCGTCAACGTCTAGAGCCAGCAGCTCGATCAAAGCTGTACCTCCAACACACGATCTCGACCCGCCAGGTCGGGGTGAATGCGCACGATCGTTCCCTCCCGCGGGAAGCACGTCCGAGCAATCTCTTGCACGTCATCTCCCTGGCTGGCGCCGATCTCCACCAGGATGGCCCCGCCCGGCTCCAGAAGCCCTTGCGACTGCGAAAGCAGCCTTCGAATCACCTCTAGACCATCAGGACCACCGTCCAGCGCCAGGCGTGGCTCGTGATACCGAATCGAGGACGGAAGCGACGCCCATTCATCCGCGGAGACGTAGGGAGGATTTGAGACGATCAGATCGACGGGAGCCGGTCGCCTGTCGAGGAGGTCGCCGACGACGAACTGAATCCTGTCATCGACCCCGTGTCTCTCGGCGTTCCGCCGTGCCACGGCCAACGCGGGCCGCGATATATCAATGGCGTACGCCGTCACTCCCGGCAAGTGCTTCGCCAGAGCAACAGCGATACATCCGGACCCAGTCCCCACGTCGATTACACCTGCCGGGCGATACGCCAGCGCCAGCTCGACGAGCATCTCGGTCTCCGGCCGAGGAATCATCACCTCCGGGGTGACCTCGATATCCAGGCCGTAGAACGCCACCTCGCCAGTGAGATGGGGAAGAGGATAACCCGACGTGCGATCGTCGACCAGGGCCCGGTACCTTGTCAGCTGATCCTCCATCAGTCGACGCTCTGGGTGGGTCAGCAGCGTAGAACGCGACGCATCCAGCACGTGGGTCAAGAGGATCTCAGCCTCGACACGAGGGACCTCTGAGATAGCGCGGAGGTGGAGCGATGCCTCCTGCAGGGCATGCCCCACACTAGAGGGAGGGAAACTAGTCACTCTCCCCCAAAGCCTCAAGCTTCTCTTTCTGTTCTTCGGCTCGTAGCGCTTCGATGAATGGATCGAGCTCTCCATCCAACACGTCGGACAACTGATGGACTGTGAAGTTAATCCGATGGTCGGTGATGCGGTTCTGCGGGAAATTGTACGTCCGGATCTTCTCGCTCCGATCCCCGGTGCCCACCTGCAGACGGCGAGCCTTGGCCCGTTTCTTCTGCTGCTTCCGAAGTTTCTCTTCATACAGCCGAGAGCGCAGAATCGAGAGGGCTCGTCTCTTGTTCTTCGTCTGTGAGCGCTCCGACTCGCAGGCGACGGTGATACCGGAGGGCTTGTGGGTCATACGGATGGCCGTGGCGTTCTTCTGCATATGCTGACCACCAGGCCCCGAGGATCGGTACGCCTCCATCTCAATATCCTCCGCTTTGATCTCCACCTCCACGTCGCTCATCTCCGGCAGAACCGCGACGGTCGCTGTCGAGGTATGGATACGCCCCGAGGACTCAGTGATCGGCACCCGCTGGACACGATGCACGCCACTCTCAAACTTAAAGTGTGAGAACACACCCCGCCCCTTCACGTCGAAGACGACCTCCTTGAAGCCGCCGATCCCGGTAGGATGCAAGCTGAGGATCTCCGTCTGCCATCCTTTCTGCTCGGCGTACCGTGTGTACATCCGGTAAAGATCGGCGGCGAAAAGCCCAGCCTCGTCCCCACCAGCTCCGGCGCGAATCTCGACAATCACATCCTTGACGTCCCGCGGATCCTTCGGGATCAGAAGTCGCCGCAGCCTCTGTCGGAGATCCTCCTTTTCCTCCTCCAACTCAGCGATCTCCATCTCTGCCAGTTCCCGGAGCTCCGGCCCGATGTCATCCTCCAGCAGCTCAGCCGTCTCTTTCAGCTCCTCGGACGTAGCCTTGAATTCCCGATAGGTTGAAACCACGTCCTCAAGGTCGGCACGCTCTTTCGCCAGCTCCGCCACACGCTGATGATCTCGTGCCACCTCAGGCTTAGCCATCAACTGCGTCAGTTCCTCGTACCGTTCTTCGATTTGCGCAAGTTTTTCTAACATGATCCTCACACTGGTCCGGCTTCAACGTCCAACGCCCGCCACGGCTTCACAGAACGCTCTATCACCATCCGCGGAGTTAGGAGATGCGGCGACGTAGAGGAAGAACAGCAAGGGGGACCACCAAGCGGCGACTCTCCTTCGTGCCGACTGTCTCAATCAGCACGCGGACGCATACACAACGCTCCTGAATTCACCCCTCGAACAGGGGCGGCTCCACGCTCCTTCTCTCCTGCTGTCCCAATGCCGTCAACGTCGTCCAGCGGCAACCCATTTGCTGCTGCGCGGCTTTGGCCTTCTCCACTCAGCAGATCGTGCAAGAGCGATGACAGACTGACACGTCTTCTAGGCAAGATTCGACGCGCGACGCTTCAGAGACACAGCCCCGCCCTAGAAAGCCCCCTTGTGAGCCTGTGAGACCACACGGACCTGGCTCTAGCTCTGGGCCTTACTCTGACTCCGCCGGCGCCGGTGATTCCTCGCCGCCCTGTCTTTCAACGTGCAATCGCACAGCGGTTCTCTCCTGACCTTCGATGGTCACCTCCACGAAGGAGGGTAAACAGATAATATCGATCCCATCTAGTTCAAGGTAACCACGCGCGATGGCCACAGCTTTTACCGCTTGATTGACCGCCCCGGCACCGATGGCCTGTACGTCCACCGAATCCTGCTCCCGCATCACGCCTGCAATGGCACCGGCCACCGCCGTAGAGCGAGAGCTGGACGCGACCTTTATGATGTTCATTGCATGCTCCTTGTGTTATCGCGGCCTTCGAATCCACGAAGTCAACCGATACCGGTCAACTTCCTTCGGCGCGGCAATACCATCATACTTCAACCATGATACCGTGAAAAAGAGCATTGCACAAGTAGATCAGGTTTTCTCCGACAGGGCCATTGACGCCTACTCAACCCCTCCCTGCTTCTCTTACCCCCCTATGGCGTCCTATTGCTTCGAAAGCTCGGATGCCAGATGATACTGCGTCAGGTCGACACCGCGGTAAGTCACGGGTTCATAGTCACCTCGCGCATCGCCTCGCGGGGCGGTGGCGTCCAGACCCATCTTGGCTGTACGAGATTTCTTCCCCGGTATCTGGACGCCTGATGGATCAAGGCTGCTCCCTGGTTGATCAGTGAGCACCACCAGATCTCGATCGGCTTGAAAACGGGTAGCGATGGCCCATTCGACGTTGGCGTTATCGTAGAGGTTGACGTCTTTGTCAACAACCACAACGTGTTTAAGTGAGGTATGCCCGCGGAAGGCCGCCTGGATCGCCCGCCGTCCGTCCTCCTCGTCCTGTTTGTCAATCTGCACCACGGCGTGAAGCCAGGACATGCCGCCCGGCGTGATGTAGACGTCGACACAGCGACAAACGTCATCGACCGCCGCGAAGATCGTCGGCTCCCTTGGCATGCCCATCAGATTCTTATGCTCCATGCCACTCGGAAGGAGAGCGTGGAAGACAGGATCGCAGCGATGGGTGATGCGGTCGATCTCGATGACCGGCTGTTCCCGCGCGTGATCCATCGTGCCCGTCAGATCCGGGAAGGGCCCTTCGTCGGCCGAGGCTCCTGTGATACGTCCCTCCAGGATCAACTCGGCTTCGGCCGGTACCTCCAGTGGAACCGTCTCGCAGCGCGCCAGCGGCGTGGGAGCCAGGGCGTGCGCGATACTCAACTCATCGACGCCCATGGCCGGGCTCATCGCGGCCGCCAGCAGCACTTGAATCGGGGCGCCTACAGCGATAGCGACCGGGAGATCCTCCCCCGCCTTCTTCAAAGCAGTGTGTGTGCCGCGTCCCTCCACAATCCGCGCGGAGAAATGCCGCTCGTCCAACAGCATCAAGCGATGGAACGACGTATTCCGCCCCAGGTCAGGATCGTTGACGATAGTCACGCCTGCTGTGATGTAGGGCCCCCCATCATCGGGGTGATAGCGAGGAATCGGCACCCGGCTCAGATCCGGAGGCTCGACGATGGACTGACACGGGCCATCCTCAACGATCGGGGGCGTCCTTGGGCGTTCCAAGGCATCATTCATCCGCCCGATCAACTCCGACACAGCGCAGTCCAACGCGGCTGCGAAGTACTCTCGCTGCGCGCACATGCCCGACAGGATCCGCCATTCCGGATGGTTTGACAGCTGCTGGAAAAGGACCGGCCTTCCGTCGAGTGCATACATGACGCGAGCCAGCTCCAGCTTGGGATCCACGGCCTGGTCAACTTGAACCAGAGCCTCTCTCTTCCTCGCCCACCCAAGAAAACCCCGTACATCCATGCTATGTCTCCGCTTGCTAGCAAGGCAGCCGGCGACCCGCGCCCCACCTCGCCTTGGACGATGTCTCAATCTCTTCCAGAGATCTCCCCTACCATCGCTCCCGATGGACCCGCGACTCGTCGAACTGAGTGCGAGGCTGCTTTGTTTCTGCTGGATGACCAATCGCGATGGCATTCAGTGGGGTGATAGGGTCGGGAAGAGCCAGGATTCGGCGAACGGCCTCCACCCGCTCTTCCCGCGGGTAGACACCTAGCCAGACTGCGCCGAGCCCGAGGGCCGTAGCTGCAAGTAGAAGGTTCTCGGTAGCCGCGGAGCAGTCCTGCACCCAGTAGCGTTCCATCTCTGTCAGGTCGCCACAGACCGAGATAGACAATGGGGCATCAAAGAGCATCTTGCCGTGGGGGTGGGCCTCCGCAAGAGCATCCAGCGTCTCCCGTTCCGTCACCACGACAAACTGCCACGGCTTCCGGTTTGAGGCCGACGGCGCAGCCATCGCCACCTCCAGCAGGGTCTGGATGTCTTCCTCGCTCACCGGCTCCGACGTGTACTTACGGATACTTCTTCTGGCAAAGATTGTTTGGATCAGCTCTTCAGTCATCGAATCCTCCCTCCGTGAGATCAATGCGTCTCGACAATACGCTGGCGATATGAAACCGACGATTACGTCTCCATCCCCAATCGCGCTCGCTCCTCCTCAATCACGTCCTCATCCAGAGCTTCGAACAGCGGTTCTGGCTCCCGTAGGGCCTGACCTGACGGCAATGCGCTCGGCTCCCACGTCCCCGTGGCCTCGCTGCCATCGTAGCAGAGCGCCTCGTGAACCCGTCCCCCCTCCTCCTCGAAGGTCTCAGTGTACTGCCTTCCGAAGATCGGATCGTCGTAACCAAGATAGCGGTGTAGCCGTTCAGACGAGAACGGGAGGAAGGGCGCGAAAAGGATCTTCAGCGCATCGATCGTCCTCAGCACGACGTAGATCGTCGTCCCGGCGGCCTCGCGGTCCTCCTTGATCTGGAACCAGGGGCCCTTCTCCTCCAGATAACGGTTGGCCTCTCGAGCCAGTTCCATCACCTCTGCCAAACCCGCTCGGAAATGACAGCCTGCCAGTTGTTCGCCAACGCGGTCGAACCCGTCCTCGACCTTCTCCAATAGGGCCTTGTCCAACTCATCCAGGTCTCCTGGCGTCGGTACTCGGCCGTCGAAATGCTTGTAGGCGAACGTAAGGGCACGGTGTGCCAGGTTGCCCCAGGTACCAACCAACTCTTTGTTGTTCCGATGGACAAAGTTGTCCCACATCCAATAGGTGTCCCGGGTCTCCGGCATAGCTACCGTCAGGTAGTAGCGGATGGCGTCAGGGTCGAACCGCTCAACAGCTTCGTCCGCCCAAACCGCCCAATTGCGGCTACCGGACATCCCCCGTCCCTCCAGGTTCATGAACTCGTTAGCCGGCACGTCGTAGGGCAGATTGAGCACCTGCGAGGAATCCTCCTCGTAAAGCCGCTTGACGCCCATCAACTCCGCAGGCCAGATCACGGCGTGGAACGGGATGTTGTCCTTGCCGATGAAATAGAGCGTCTTGGCTCCCGGGTCGTACCACCAGTCCTTCCAGCCCTCCGTTTCGCCCCTGTTGTGCGCCCATTCGACGCTTGCCGAGAAGTAGCCAATCACCGCCTCGAACCAGACGTAGAGGCACTTATCCTCCCATCCCTCCAAAGGCACCTGAACCCCCCATTGGAGATCACGTGTGATGGGGCGTCCTTGCAGCCCCTCCCCCACGTAGTTTCGGGCGAAGTTGATCACACTGGGTCGCCAGTGCTCCTTGTTCAAGGCCAACCACTGCGCCAGCCCCTCCCGCGCCAGCTGAGGCAGGTCAAGGAAGTAATGCTCCGTCTCGCGGAGGGTCGGCTCGCTGCCATCCAGCTTGCTTCGCGGCTCGATCAGCTCGGCCGGATCCAGGAGCGTATTGCAGTTGTCGCACTGATCGCCACGGGCCGACTCATAGCCACAGACGGGGCAGATGCCTTCGACGTAGCGATCCGGCAGGAAGCGCCCCTGCACCTCCGAGTACATCTGCTGCTGCGTCTCTTTGTAGAGATAATCCGCTTCCAGCAACGCCCGGAAGAAGTCTTGAGACACGCGATGATGATTCTCCGTGTCGGTGTGGGTGAACAGATCATAGCTGATGCCTAGGTTTTGGAACAGATCCAGGAACTCGTGATGGAATCGATTAAAGACCTCACGCGGCGTCTTACCCTCCTCCTCAGCCCGCACTGTGATCGGCGTGCCGTGAGAATCAGATCCAGAGACCATCAGGACGTGGTCTCCAACCATCCGATGGTAGCGGGCAAAGATATCACCGGGCAGGTGCGAGCCCGTGACGTTGCCAACGTGGATCTTGGCGCTGGCATAAGGCCAGGCGATGGCAACCAGAATGTGTTCAGACATGACCTTCCTCCTTTAGTGCTCGATTATGAAGCCCAATTTTAGCACAGTTGTGGCGTGTAACAAACGAAAACCGCCAGCGGGAGGGCTGGCGGTTTGTGCCGTGGGACCGAGGGCAAGGAGATCCTATCGCAGGCTGGCCTCCTCCATTCCAGCCCGCCACGGCAAGCTGCACATCAACATCATACTACTTTCGCAACACCAGATAGCCATAGATCTATAAGTAGTCCTGCAACTGTCGACTGCGGCGCGGATGACGGAGACGGCGGAGGGCCTTCCCCTCGATCTGGCGGATACGCTCTCGGGTGAGTCCAAACCTCTGTCCCACCTCCTCCAACGTGTGACTGCACCCATCGACCAACCCAAAACGGAGCCTGAGAATCCGGGCTTCACGTGGGCTCAATGTGGTCAACATCTCCTGTATCTTCTCCGCCAGCAGACGCTGAGAGGCGTTCTCCGTCGGCATAGGACTCGTCTTGTCCTCAATGAAGCTGCCCAGTTCGTCACTGTCCCCATCATCTCCAATGGGTCGCTCCAGGCTCATCGGACGCCAGGAGACGCGCAGCATCCACCGCACCTTGTGCGGCTCAATGTCCATCTCCTCAGCGATCTCCTCTGGCGTCGGCTGGCGACCGCACTCCTGCTCCAATTTGCGCGCCGTCTTGTAGAGCCGCCGGATGCGGTCCGACATATGCACCGGCACGCGGATCGTCCGGCCCTGATCCGCAATGGAGCGAGTGATCGTCTGTCGGATCCACCACGTCGCATAGGTGCTGAAACGATAGCCTCGCGTGTAGTCGAACTTCTTGACCGCCTTCATCAGCCCCAGATTGCCCTCCTGAATCAAGTCCAGGAACGGCACGCCACGTCCCATATACTTCTTCGCAATGCTGACCACTAGGCGGGTATTCGCCTTGATCAGGTGCTCACGGGCAGCCAGGCCCTCCCGAATCTCCCTCTCCAGGAGTCTTCTCTCCTCCCGGTCAAAGCCGTTGTTGCTTAGGACATCCTGAGCCTCGCGTCCCGCCTCGATAGCTTTCGCCAACCGAACTTCCTCATCGGTCTCCAAGAGAGGAACTTGAGACATCTCCTTCAGGTACAGCCCCACGGTATCCCCCGTGGATATCCTGCTCAAATCCGGGGGATCGTGACCGTTTGGAGACTGTTCCTCCGAGGTGTCGATCTGGCTCTTCGCCTCATATTCATCCTCATAAACGTCGACGCCAGCTTCCTGCATCAGAATGAATATGTCATCAAGTTGTCCTGGCTCATCCTCAACATCTGGCAGTATCTCTAGAATGTCGGCCAGGGTTAGATACCCCTGGGCCTCGCCCTTTTCCACCAGTTCATCAATGATGTCCATAGACTATCCTTTGAGGAGCTCCTTCAGAGGGGCCAATCGCGGGTCAATGTGGGACTCCTCGCACTCACAGGAGTCAGTATTGAGGTTCACACCACAGTGAGGACACAGACCTCTGCACTCAGCATCGCAAAGGTGCTTCATCGGGATAGCAAGCCAAGCATGTTCGCGAATCAAAGGGGCCAGGTTGATCTCTCCGTCTTCACTTACAGCATAGACAGCGTCAGGGCTTGGAGCAGCACCTGGCATTCGGAATAGCTCGGCCAATTCTAATGTGACGGGGAAGGCGAAAGGATCCAGACAACGGACGCACTCTAACCTCAATTGGGATTCCACGGTGCCTTCAACGAAAAGTCCTTCTTTGACTCGAATGACGTGGACAGAACCACGAAGATAGTCCACCTCCAAGTCATCCAGCACCTTAGGCCCGGTGTCGATATCCAGGGTGAGCGATTTCCCGAGTCGGGCCTTGAGAAGGGTAGAGACATCAAAAACAAGCATAATGGGTTGTAAAAATGCGTCAAAAACTATGCCCGCGTTCTTCTGCGGGGAATTTTCCACAAGCTTTGTCTATTATAACATACCAGACACCCAGCGTCAAGAGTTTGCTTGCCAGAGCGAACAATGAACACTAGATTGACCAGAGCAACCACGGCCCGGTGCAGCACCAGCACGCCAGCAAGAGCCTCTGAGTGAACAAACGAAGGAGCTGAAAAAGGACCTCGCTACGAAGCGTGCTCGCGCGCCCGGTGCAACGTCAGCTCGTGAAGGACGAGCATAGCCACAGCCCAGAAGACCAGGAAAGGGCCGATAATCTCCAACGTGACTTGCTTCGCCAGAACGCCAGCCAGGCTGGAGAGCGCTGCAGCACCAAGGCTCGCCGCAGCAACCTGGAACCCGATCGCATTGTCCACGTGGCCTGCCGAGATGCGTCGCGGCGTGACGGAGACCAACGAGGGGAAGATTGGACCCTCCGCCAATCCCATCAGCGCCAGCCCCAGGAAGCTGAGCAGGTCGGCCGTCTGCCACCAGATCAGGACGGCGCCCAATGTGACGCACACCATAGACAGGCGCAACAAGGAATCCGTGCCC
>Ga0207797_1003100_pt1 | contig 11215 bp, 11 predicted proteins | sample PRCRCaboRojoPR_6_FD_187275 | JGI IMG/M metagenome (GOLD analysis project Ga0207797, IMG submission 187275) | Marine sediment microbial community from Cabo Rojo, Puerto Rico - PR CR 10% Liquid 1 (SPAdes) | ecosystem: Environmental > Aquatic > Marine > Coastal > Sediment | place: Cabo Rojo, Puerto... | reverse complement strand
GGAGGCACCGTCCGCGGAGCAGCCGATGATGCTCGAGCGCTTTTGGAAGTCGTAGACGCCCAGCGGCGACGAGAAGCGGGCAGTACGGGAGGTGGGCAGCACGTGGTTGGGCCCGGCGCAGTAGTCCCCCAGGGCCTCCGCGGTATACCGGCCCAGGAAGACCGCACCGGCGTGGCGGACACGGTCCAGGAGGGCATCGGGCTCGGCCACCGAGAGCTCCAGGTGCTCGGGGGCCACCTCGTTGGCGACCTCGGCGGCCTCCTCCAGATCCGCCACCTGGATCACCACGCCGCGGCGGCGGCAGGCGGTGCGGATGATGTCGGCCCGCGGCATCTCCTCCACGAGCCGGTCCATGCTCGCCAGGACCTGTTCGATGAAGCCCTCGTCGGGGCTCACCAGGATCGCCTGGGCATCCTCGTCGTGCTCGGCCTGTGAGAACAGGTCCATAGCGATCCAGTCGGGGTCGGTCCAACCGTCGCAGATCACCAGGATCTCCGAGGGCCCGGCGATCATGTCGATCCCCACGGTCCCGTAGACCAGGCGCTTGGCGGTGGCCACGAATACGTTCCCCGGCCCCACGATCTTGTCCACAGCGGGGACGGTCTCCGTGCCATAGGCCAGCGCCGCCACGGCCTGGGCCCCGCCCATGGCGAAGACCCGGTCCACGCCGGCCACGGCGGCCGCGGCCAGGACCAGGTCCTGGACCTCCCCATCCGGGGTCGGCACCGCCATGACCAGCTCTGGCACGCCGGCGGTCTTGGCCGGCACGGCATTCATCAGCACCGACGAGGGATAGGCTGCCTTGCCGCCCGGCACGTACAGGCCGACACGGTCCAGGGCCGTTACCTTCTGGCCAAGCACCGTGCCGTCCGCCTCGGTATAGCCCCAGGAGGCCATCTTCTGGTGCTCGGCATAGGCGGCGATGCGCTCGCTGGCCACCTCCAGGGCGTTGCGCTGCTCGTCGGAGATAGTCGATCGGGCCTGCTCCAGGCGCTCGCGCGGGATCTCCAGATCGCTGGCGCTCCGGGCATCGAGCCGGTCGAAGCGGTTGGTATAGGCAACCAGCGCCTCATCGCCCTGGCGGCGTACCGCCTGCAGGATCTGGGTCACCGTCTCCATCACCTGCGCGTCGGAGACGCCCTCCCAGGCCATGAGGTCCTGCAGGCGCTGGCGCCAGTCGGCCTGCCGGGTATCGAGCCGGTTGATCTCGGGCATGGCGCTCTCCCCGCCGTATTGCGCCTCAGGCGGCGACGACGCCGCGACGCTCGCGCACGGCCTCGGCAAGGCCCTTCAGCACGGGTGTGGTCTCGTCCCAGGCTATGCAGGCGTCGGTGATGCTCTGGCCGTAGGTCAGGGGCTCACCGGGGCGGACCTCCTGGCGCCCACCCACCAGGTGGCTCTCCAGCATCACGCCGAAGACCCGGCGTTCACCGCGGCGGATCTGGCTGCCGATGTCCGCCGCAACCTCCAGCTGCCGGGCGGGCTGCTTGCCGCTGTTGGAATGGCTGCAGTCGACCATCAGCCGGGGCGGTAGGCCCGCCTTCTCCAGGGCGTGGCCCGCCTCGTCCACGCTGGCGGCGTCGTAGTTGGGCTGACGGCCCCCGCGCAGGATGATATGGCAGTCCGGGTTGCCGGTCGTGGTGAAGATCGCCGAGTGGCCGGCCTTGGTCAGCGACAGGAAGTGGTGGGGGCGCGAGGCCGAGCGGATCGCATCGATGGCGATCTGCAGGTCGCCGTCGGTGCCGTTCTTGAAGCCGACCGGGCACGACAGCCCGGAGGCGAGCTCCCGATGGACCTGGCTCTCCGTCGTGCGGGCGCCGATGGCGCCCCAGGTGACCAGGTCCGCGATGTACTGGGGGCTGATCAGGTCCAGATACTCGGTCGCCGCCGGCACCCCCGTCTCGGCCAGCTCCATCAGGAGCCGGCGGGCGATGCGCAGGCCCTTGTTGATATGGAAGCTGCCGTCCAGGTCCGGGTCATTGATGAGGCCCTTCCACCCCACCGTGGTCCGCGGCTTCTCGAAGTAGACCCGCATGGTGATCATGAGCTCGTCGCCGAACTGCTCGCGCAGACCGGCCAGGCGGCGCGCGTACTCGCGGGCCGCATCCGGGTCATGGATCGAGCAGGGGCCGACGATCACCATGAGGCGGTCATCAGCGCCGTTGAGGATCGCCTGGATCTCCTTGCGAAAGCGGGCTACGTGCTCCGCCGCCAGGTCGCTGATCGGCAGCTCCTGCTGCAGCTGCTCCGGGGTGGAGACCTCCCGGATGTTCTGGATCCTCAGGTCATCGGTCTGGGGGCGCATAGCGGATTTAGATCAAGTCAAAATCATTAGCATGAATGAAAACACCCATCGCCCTACGGCGCAAGCGCGGGCCCGCTAGCCCGCATGACGAGCCGCCACCGCACGGCGCAGGTCCTCGAGCAGGGCCTTGACCCGGGCGTGCTTCATCTTCATGGACGCCTTGTTGACGACGCAGCGCGAGCTGATCTCCGCGATCGTCTCCTGGGGCACGAGGCCGTTGGCGCGCAGGGTGTTGCCGGTATCCACCAGGTCGACGATGCGATCCGCCAGGCCGACGATAGGCGCCAGCTCCATGGAGCCATAGAGCTTGATCACCTCTACCTGACGGCCCTGGGCCGCGAAGTGGCGACGCGTGCAGTTGACGAACTTGGTCGCCACACGCAGGCGCTGCGGGCGCTCGGGGGCCTCCGGGCGGCCTGCGACCATGAGACGGCAGCGGGCGATGCGCAGGTCCAGGGGCTCGTAGAGCTCGCCGCCGTGCTCCATGAGGACATCGCGGCCCGCCACCCCGAGATCGGCGGCGCCATACTCGACATAGGTCGGCACATCGGTGGCCCGCAGCACCACCACGCTCACGTCGGCACGATTGGTGCCGATGATCAGCTTGCGGCTCGCCTCGGGATCCTCCTCGGGCTCGATCCCGGCATCGGCCAGCAGCGGCAGCGTCTCCTCGTAGATACGTCCCTTGGATAGGGCGATGGTGAGGCCATGGCTGTTCATGGTCCGGACACCCGCCGCGACGGTACGCGCTGGATCCGGGCACCGAGCTGCGACAGCTTCTCCTCGATGCACTCGTAGCCGCGGTCGATGTGGTAGATGCGGTCCACCACGGTCTCGCCGCTGGCTACCAGCCCGGCCAGGATCAGGCTGGCCGATGCCCGCAGGTCGGTGGCCATGACCGGCGCCCCGGTCAGGCGGCTGCGTCCCTGGATGATGGCGGTATTGCCGGCGAGACGGATCGACGCCCCCATGCGCTGCAGCTCCAGCACGTGCATGAAACGGTTCTCGAACACGGTCTCCGTGATGCTGCCGGCGCCCTCGGCCACGGCATTGAGGACCGTGAACTGGGCCTGCATGTCTGTCGGGAAGGCCGGATACGGCGCCGTGCGGATGTCCACGGCCCTGGGCCGGCGCCCGGTCATGTCCAGGTCGATCCAGTCCTCGCCCACCGTCAGAGAGGCTCCCGCCTCGGCCAGCTTCTCCAGCACCGCGTCCAGCAGCGCCGGGCGTACGCCCTTGACCCGGACACGGCCGCCGGTGATCGCGGCCGCCGCCAGATAGGTCCCCGTCTCGATGCGGTCCGGCAGCACGTCATAGGCGCAGCCCTGCAGGGCCTCCACGCCCTCGATGGTCACGGTGTCGGTGCCCGCCCCCGAGATACGCGCCCCCATGGCATTGAGGCAGTCGGCCAGATCCACCACCTCGGGCTCGCGCGCGGCATTCTCGAGGACCGTGGTACCCCGGGCCAGGCTAGCGGCCATCATCAGATTCTCGGTACCGGTTACGGTAACCAGGTCCATGACGATGCGTGCGCCCCGCAGCCGATCGGCCCGAGCCTGGACGTAGCCGCCGTCGACGGCGATCTCCGCGCCCATGGCCTGGAGGCCCTTGAGATGCACGTTAACCGGACGCGAGCCGATGGCGCAGCCGCCGGGCAAGGACACATCAGCGCGGCCGTAGCGCGCAAGCAGCGGGCCCAGGACCAGGATCGAGGCCCGCATGGTCTTGACCAGGTCGTAAGGCGCGCGGAAGGCCTCGATGGTGGCAGCATCGGCCTCGATGCGCATGCGCTCGTCCAGGGTCAGCGAGACCCCCATGCGCCCGAGCAGGCCCATGGTCGTGGTCACGTCCTGTAGATGAGGGACGTTGCCAATGACCATGGGACCGTCGGCGAGCAGGGTCGCTGCCAGGATCGGCAGCACCGCATTCTTGGCCCCCGAGATCCGCACGTCCCCGCGCAGGGGGGTACCGCCTTGGATGATCAGCTTGTCCATGGATGCCGCCGGGCCGCCGCGGAGCGCCGCCCGACCCAAAATCCTTTATGATACCCGAAAGCGGAGGTCGAAGCAGGTCTCGGGCGGGGGCGAGCAGGCTGCTGCTAGTCGATGGGCAGCACACCATCCAGATCGCTGACCGCCATGACGGCCCGCATCTGGGACGGGAGCCCGGAGAAGCGGATGGCCTTGCCCTCGGCGTGGGCCAAGCGCGTCCATTCCAGCAGCAGCGCGAGCCCCGCGCTGTTGCTGGCCGTCACCCCCTGGAGGTCGATGTGCAGGCCCTCGTGCGGGCGGAACGCCGCCAGCGATGTCTCCCAGAGCTCGGGCACGTTGTCGAAGCCCAGCTCGCCGCTGAGGGCAAACGAGCCCCCGCCGCGGTCGTTGAGGCTGGCCGCCGTCACTGGCCGTCCGCGTCGGCGCTGCTGCCCTCGCCTTGCGCGGCGGCGGTGCCCTCTCCCTTGCCGCCCTTGCTCTCGGCATCCTCGTCACCGCCACCGAGCTCGGGGACCTCACCCTCGGCGTTGTTCCGTGCCAGGCGCTCGATCAGGGCCTGCAGTCCTTTTTGATCGACCTCCTTGTCGAAGCTGGTGCGATAGTTCTTGACCAGGCTCAGGCCGTCGATGGTCACGTCATAGATCTGCCAGCCATCCTCGCCGCGGCGCAGGCTGTAGTGCATGGGGACGTCGCGCTGCCCCTGACCCGGCTCGACCTCGGTGCGCACCGTGGTGTAGCGGTCGTCGCGCCCGCGGGCGCCCAGATACTCGATGCTGGCGTCGGCGTACTCCAGCAGCGACTTGGTGTAGGTCCGCACCAGCATGGTGCGGAACTCCTCTACGAAGCGCTCGCGCTGCTCGGGGCTGGCTCGCCGCCAGTGCAGACCCAGGGTCAGCTTGGCCATGCTCTCGAAGTCGATGACCGGCAGCACCAGCTCGTCGACCAGCTGGTAGAGCGCCTTCGGGTTCTCCTCGAACTCCGCCTCCTGCTCCTGGACGACCTGCAGGACCCCCTGGGTCGTCTCCTTGATCAGGGCCTCGGGGTCCTGGGCCTTGGCGCCGGCAAGCCCCGTCAGGGCCAGGCTAGCGGCTGCAAGGATCCTCAGCATTGCTCTCATCGTTGGTGTCTCCTCGTGCGGATCGGCGTTACTTCGAGGTGGCATTGACCAGGAACTGGCCGATGATCTCCTCCAGCACCACGGCCGACTGGGTATGACGTATCTGGTCGTCATCCCCTAGGACCTCCTCCGAGGCCCCCGGTTCGAGGGCGATATACTGCTCGCCCAAGAGCCCGGCCGTGTACACATTGGCTATGCTGTCCCTGGGCAGGTTGTCGTACTGCGGATAGATCCTCATGGTCACCTGCGCCTGATAGGCCTGGCTGTCGTAGGTGATGCCGGCCACCCGGCCGATCCGCACCCCCGAGATCTTGACCGGCGCCTTGGTCGTCAGGGAGCCGATGTTGTCGAAGTACGCAACCAGCTCGTAGCCCTCGGGCTCACCGAAGCGCCCCAGCCCGCTGACCTTCATGGCCAGGACGAAGAGGGCCGCCAGCCCGAGGGCGACGAAGACGCCGACTGCGATCTCGATCCTGCGCGTCGTCACCATTGCACCTTTTGCCGTCAGGCCTCTTTGAACATCAGGCCGGTGAGGATGAAGTCCCAGCCGAGCACGGCCAGGGAGGTATAGACCACCGTCCGCGTCGTGGCACGGCTCACCCCCTCCGAGGTAGGCGCGGCCTCGTAGCCCTCGAAGACGGCGATCCAGCTGGCGACCACGCCGAAGACCACGCTCTTGATGACCCCGTTGAGCACGTCCTCCTGGAGGAGGACCTTGCTCTGCATCTGCGACCAGAACGAGCCCGCATCCACGCCGAGCAGGCCCACCCCGACCATATAGCCGCCATAGACCCCCACTGCGCTGAAGATGGCGACCAGAAGGGGCAGCGAGATCACGCCAGCCACGAACCGCGGTGCCACCACCTGGCGGATGGGATCCACTGCCATCATCTCCATGCCGGATAGCTGCTGGGTGGCCTTCATGAGCCCGATCTCGGCGCTCATCGCCGAGCCGGCGCGGCCGCCGAACAGCAGGGCCCCCACCACGGGTCCCAGCTCGCGCACCAGAGAGAGGGCGACCAGCACGCCGAGGGACTCCTCAGCGCCGAATCCGATCAGGGTGTTGTAGCCCTGCAGCCCCAGCACCATGCCGACGAACAGGCCGGAGACCACGATGATCAGCAGGGAGAGCACCCCAACCGAGTAAATCTGCGCCATCACCAGGCCCGGGGTGCGCAGCAGCCCGGGTACCGCGGCGAGGACGCGCAGCATAAAGAGGTTGGCGCGGCCCAGCTTGGTAACGCCGCCGATCACCGAGCGCCCCAGCCCCTGAAGCCCCTGGAGCAGCATCAGGCCCCGCCCAGGAGATCGCTTGCGTAGTCCGGCGCCGGGTAGTGGAAGGGCACCGGTCCGTCGGGCAGGCCCTGCATGAACTGCTGGACCCAGGCCGAGCTGGAGCGCTTGAGCGTGTCCGGGGTGCCGGACTCCACAACCTTGCCGTCGGCGATTACGTAGACGTAGTCGGCGATGGTCACCGTCTCCTTGACGTCGTGGGAGACCACGACACTGGTGAGGCCCAGGGCGTCATTGACCTTGCGGATGAGCGCCACGATGGTGCCCATGGTGATGGGGTCCAGCCCTGTAAAGGGCTCATCGTACATGATCATCATCGGGTCCAGGGCCAGCGCCCGGGCCAGCGCGACGCGCCGGGCCATCCCCCCTGAGAGCTGGGCCGGCATCAGGTGACGCGCCCCTCGCAGCCCTACCGCCTCCAGCTTCAGCAGGACCAGATCGCGGACCATGGCCTCGGGCAGCTGTGTATGCGCGCGCAGCGGGAAGGCCACATTCTCGAAGACGTCCAGGTCGGTGAGCAGGGCACCGGTCTGGAAGAGCATCCCCATACGCTTGCGCAGATCGTAGAGCGCACCCAGCCTCAGACGGTGGACGTCCTTGCCATCTACCTGGACGCTGCCGCGCCCGGGGCGGAGCTGGCCGCCGATGAGCTTGAGCAGGGTTGTCTTGCCGCTGCCGCTGGGCCCCATGATCGCCGTGATTCGGCCCTCCTGGAAGTCCAGGTCGACACCCGACATGATCTCCCGGGCACCGTGGGCGAAGTGCAGATCGCGGATCTCGACCAGCGACGGGCTCTGCTTCTCGTTTGCGATCTCGCGCCCTCCCGAATCGTTCGTCGCCAGGCCCCTGCACGGGCAGGCAAGTCTCAGCAGCCCCGCCCGGGCTGTCAACTCCCGCGATATGGACCCTCAGTATCCCATGAGACGGGCGATGGCCTGCGCATCCCGCAGCACGCCGGGCGAGGTCTCCAGGATCATGGCGAGGTCCTCGTCGCCGGCGCAGCCGACGAACCCCTCGATAACCTCGCGCAGTGCGCGGGCATCCGGGTCGCCCCCGAACCGCACCCAGGCCAGGGGGGCGCATGGACAGGCGGTCACACCGGGGCGCCAGACAGGCGGCACCGCCTCGTCGTCTTCGAGGGTATAGACGGGGACCCCGAGCTGGCCCAGACGATCGAGCCCCCTATCGCGTGCCCCCGCCTCAGCTACGGCGCCACCGCAGAGCGGCCCCAGGGTCTGCGCCGCCTGCAGCAGCCGATCCCGGTATGGCCCATCCGCCAGCTCGCCGGAAACCTCCAGGTAGAATCGAAAGCCCTCGGGTGCATCCTCGCGCCAGGCATCCACGTCCGGCTCGCTGCTCCAGACATCCGATGGCACCAGCACACAGCCGAACTCGTTGCTGTAGAAGGTCAGCCGCCAGTCCGCCGGCATATCCTCCGGGTAGAAGGGCCCCTGCCAGGCCTCCCAATCCCAGCCGAAGCTGCCGATCATCAGGCTGCGTCCGCCTGCCATGCACCTGCCTCCACCTCGGGTGGGCAAGGGTAGCATGCGCACCGGGACTGCTGCTCGTCGGCCGGGGATGGGCCCGTTAGAATGCGCGCCATGCATCTGGATCTGTTCTACGAGCTGTCCGTGCCGCCATTCGCGGAGCGGGGCGAGCGCGCGGTCTACCACGAGACCCTGGCCGAGCTGGCCATGGCCGAGTCCCTGGGCTTCGAGACGGCCTGGCTGGTGGAGCACCACTTCATGCCCGAGTACTCCCACAGCAGCGCCCCGGATCTGTTTCTAGCGGCTGCCAGCCAGCGCACACAGCAGCTGCGGCTGGGTCATGCCATCGTCCCCCTGCCCTATCACCACCCGGTGCACGTGGCAGAGCGCCTGGCCACGCTGGACGTCCTCTCCGACGGTCGTGTGGAGTTCGGCTTCGGCCGCGGCTTCTCCCCCCGGGAGTACACTGCCTTCGGCGTCGACATGGCCGACAGCCGCCGCTACACGGAGGAGTCTCTGGCCGTGCTGCGCCAGTCCTTCAGTGGTCGGCCAGTGAGCTTCTCCGGCCAGCACTTCCAGCTGGAGGATGCGGCCATCTTGCCGCAGGTGGTTCAGACACCGCACCCGCCGCTGTGGATGGCCACGGTGAGCCCGGAGAGCTTCGATCTGGCCGCCCGCCTCGGCGTGGGCGCCCTGGTCGGCCCCTTCAAACCCTGGTTCATGGTGAGGGAGGACCTGCGCCGCTACCGCCGCAGCTGGGAGGCCGAGCACGGCAGCGGTCCACCTGCCTACGGGCAGAACCCCCAGGTCGCCATGACCCTGGGTATCCACTGTGCCCCCGACGCCCGCACCGCCCGCGCCCACGCCAGGCAGGGGGTGGAGTGGTTCTACGAGCGGCTGCTCGGCCAGACACGACCGGTGCTCAAGCGCCTCTACGAGGGCTACGAGTACTATCGACGGCTCGGACGCTTCCGGCCGCTGCTGGAGCGCGCGGCCAACCTGCGGCTGCTGGACACCCTGGGCATGGCGGTCGTAGGCGACCCCGCGCATTGCCGGGAACGCCTGGGGCGGCTGCAGGAGGCAGGCGTGGACCGCCTGCTGCTGGCCTTTGGCGCCGGTGCCATGCCCCCTGCACAGGTGGCCGATGGTATGCGCTGCTTCGCCGAAGAGGTCATGCCCTACCTGCGCGCCTAGCCCATGCGTGTCGTCGTCACCGGGAGCAACGGCCGCCTGGGACAGGTCCTGGTGCCTCGCCTGCTGGCCAATCCGGCCGTCGACGAGGTCATCGGTATCGACCGGCGCCCCGATCCGCGTACATGGCCCGGCTACCGCCCCCTGCAGCTGGACGTGCGCTCTGCGGAGGTTGCCCGCGCCTGCCGCGGCGTCGACGCTGTGGTGCACATGGCCTTCGTGCTCATGGGCGGTGGCCTGGGCAGGCGACGCCACGACCGACAGGTCGTCCGCGCGGTCAACGTCGAAGGCAGCCGGCGCGTCCTGGCGGCAGCCGCCCGTGCCGGAGTCCCGCACCTCATCTTCCTCTCCAGCGTCGCCTGCTACGGCGCCTGGCCCGACAACCCCCCGGCCATCGAGGAGGGCTGGCCACTGCGGCCCAACCCCGGGTTCGCTTATGGCCAGGACAAGGTCGCTGTCGAGCACTGGCTGGACCGTCTGGGCGAGGAGCGCCCCCACGTCGCCATTACCCGCCTGCGACCGCACGTGATCCTCGGCCCTCACGCCCATCCCCTGCTGCGTGCCCTGCTGCGGCAGCCGTTCTACCCCGCCCTGCGTCAGCCACCGAAGGTGCAGGCGGTGTGGGAGGACGACGTCGCCGCCGCCGTCGAGCAAGCGCTGCTGGAGCAGGCCCGCGGGGTGTTCAATCTGGCGGCAGGACCGGCCATGAGCCTGCGGGAGATGCTCGGCCTGGTACGACGGAGCCGCTTCCCGGTCCCTATAGGACTGCTGGAGGCGCTGCACAGGCTGGCCTGGCGGGTAACCCCGGCAGCTGGCGAGCCGGGATGGATGGAGGGCCTGCGGGCACCGCTAGTGGTCGATACCACCGCCGCCCGGCAGCGCCTTGGCTGGCAGCCGAGCCTGGATCTGCCGACCTGCGTACGCCGCATTGCAGGACTGCCGCTATAATGCGCGCCGACCGATAGCCCATCGCTCCAGGCCTCGCCCATGCTGCTCGCCCTGATCGCCGTCGTCGCCGGATTCGCGATACTGGTGTGGAGCGCCGACCGCTTCGTCTTCGGCGCGGCCGCGTTCGCGGCGAGCCTGGGCGTATCCCCACTCGTCGTCGGGCTTACCGTCGTGGGGATGGGCACCTCGGCGCCGGAGCTGCTGGTCTCGGGGATCGCCGCCCTCGAGGGCAATGCGGGGCTCGGCATCGGCAACGCCATTGGCTCGAACATCGCCAACATCGCCCTGGTGCTGGGCGCTACAGCCGTGCTGCAGCCGCTCAGGCTGCAATCGTCGACCCTACGGGCGGAGCTGCCCGCGCTGGTCGTGGTCACGCTGGCGGCGGCGGCCATGCTCTGGGACGGCGTCCTGGGGCAGGCCGATGGCGGCCTTCTCCTCGGCGGGCTGGCCGCGCTCATGGCATGGCTCGTCTACAGCGCTCACCGGGCAGGGCCGGGCGACGCCCTGGGGCAGGAATACGGCACGGAGGCGCCTCACGGCGTCACCACGGGCAGGGCGCTGGTATGGCTGGCCGTGGGCCTCGCCCTGCTGCTGATCAGCTCCCGCACCCTGGTCTGGGGCGCCGTCACCGTCGCCGAGCTCCTGGGGGTGAGCGACCTGGTCATCGGGCTGACCATTGTCGCCATCGGCACCAGCCTGCCCGAGCTGGCCACCAGCCTGACCGCCGCGCGCAAGGGCGAGGCAGACATCGCCGTCGGGAATGTAATCGGCTCCAATCTGATGAACCTGCTCGGGGTCCTGGCCCTGCCGGCCCTGATCAGCCCCGGCCCGGTGCCGGGTGAGCTGCTCACCCGCGACCTGCCCAGCCTGCTTGTATTGACCA
>Ga0207797_1003099_pt1 | contig 11217 bp, 10 predicted proteins | sample PRCRCaboRojoPR_6_FD_187275 | JGI IMG/M metagenome (GOLD analysis project Ga0207797, IMG submission 187275) | Marine sediment microbial community from Cabo Rojo, Puerto Rico - PR CR 10% Liquid 1 (SPAdes) | ecosystem: Environmental > Aquatic > Marine > Coastal > Sediment | place: Cabo Rojo, Puerto... | reverse complement strand
CCCATCGCGCGACCCTTCGCGCCGCCGATCCCGGCGATGGTGACCTCGTCGTGCTCGTCGATGAACGAGATGGCGCCGTCGCCCGGCGCGAACGCGGTCACCTGCTTGCTGTTCTTGATCAGCTGCACCCGGGCGCACTTCCGGATCGCCGAGTTGGGCTGCTTGGCCTCGATCCCGACCTTCTCGAGGACGATGCCGCGACCCTGGGGGGCGCCCTCCAGGGGGTCGGACTTCTCGCGAAGTCCGCGCTCACGGCGCGCGTACTCCGAGTCGGACCACCGATGGTTCTGGCGGTCCTTCTTGAGCTTGCGCGCCGCGTACTTGCCGTTTGCCATAGTACCCGGGCGTATCCGACCGAGGCACTTAAGCATCCCCTTTTCGACCGCAGCGACGGCCGCAGGACCGTCGATAGCCCCCCGAGACGGAATCTGCGACCGTTTCGGTGGTCGGGAGGGATGGAGACGGCGTCACGCGCGGGCCACGGGAGGCCTGCAGCGTCGGGCTCTCGCTTCAGAACAGCGGCGACAGGTCCTCGGCGTCCTCCGAGAGGAGCCGTTCGAGGTTCGCGTCGCTCTCCTCCCGGATCTCGTCGATGTTCTGCATCGCCTCGATCGCCACCTGCTGAAGTTCCTTGACCCGCGGAACGTCGGTGACGCCGGACAGGAGCACGACGGCCGCCACCCCGTCCTCGTCGGGGAGCGGGTAGTCGCCGCCGCGGACCTCCATCGACCCGGTTTGCTCCTCGATCCACCGGCGGCCCCGCTCGATCCCCTTGCGGTTCAGGTACTCCGGCGGCCCCGCGACCACCAGCAGTGCGCGTTCGACGCCGTCGAGTTCGCACGGCAGGGTCAGCCGCCCGAGCGTCGCCTTGCGGACCAGGCTGGTGATCCGGTTCGTGGTGTCGACGGCGTCGACGTCCTCGCTGGACGCCCTGCCGAAACGGGCGAGCAGGCCCTTCTCCTTCGAACGTTCGATCCGGTCGACGGCGTACCCGATCGACGAGACGCCCTCGGCGCCGAGCGTGTTGATGATCTCGCTCGAGTCGACGACGCTCTCGGCCGTCGGCCCGCCCCCGAGCTCGCCGGCGCCGAAGAGGAGGCCCAGGCGGCGGACGAGTTCCTCGTTGATCGTCCGGTACCCCGTCTCGACGGACTCGCCGGACTGCCGCCAGGCGTCGTTGTCGAACACGAGGAGGTTGTCCACCTCGCGGGTGAACGTCATGAACGATCGCGCGGCGTTGAGCGTGTAGATGCCGCCCTCGTTGCTCCCTGGCAGGATTCCCAGCCCGTAGACGGGTTCGGCGTAGATGCGCTGCAGTTGCTTCGCGATCACCGGGGCGGCGCCGGATCCGGTGCCGCCGCCGAGGGCCGCGACGATCAGGAAGGCGTCGATCTCGTGGGTCGGAACGTCGTTGATCGCGCTCTGGATCTCGCCGATGTCCTCCTGGGCGATCTCCGCGCCCAGCTCGTTGTCCGCGCCGACCCCGTGGCCCTTGACGCGGGACTGCCCGATCAGGATGCGGTTTCGCTTCGGGACGTACTCGAGGCCCATGAGGTCCGCCGTCGCCGTGTTGACGGCGAGCGGGGACCGGACGGTCGTCCCGCGCGTTCGGTCGTCGTACTCGAGGAAGGTGTCCAGGATTTTGCCGCCGCCCTGGCCGACGCCGATCATGGCGAGTTGCATCAGCGGTCCCCTCCCGCCCCTGGTCCGTTGGGTCGCATGGTAGGATAGGGGACACGTAGTGACATGAAGGTTTGTCCGCGACGTACCCGATTCGAGGCCCGGTCGTCCTATCAGGGGGCCGATATCGGAAGGGGCGCCACGTCTCGGATGCCCTGGTCGGAGGCCGCCATCGTCGTCATTCCAATCAACAATGTCTATAAATTGATGGTATTCCCGGGATCGCCTCCTTCGCTCCAGCTGCGGGTAATTTATAATGGTCAATATATGGGGACGGCATTATTCGTTGGTTGTCGTGTACTCACACATGGCATGTCTGGTGAAAACAAAGCGAACATTAATCGACGCCAATATCTAAAAGTAATGGGTGGTGCCGGGGCGACGATCGGACTGGCAGGTTGTATAAGCGATCTGACTGGTGGTGGCGGGACGGTCACGTTCGGACAACCGGCTGCGCTCACCGGCAAGTGGGACTACCTCCAGGAGTCGGTGACTCGCGTCACGCGGATGGCCAAGGAAGACATCAACGACGCTGGCGGGATCAACGGAAAGAACCTGGAGATTTCGCGACGCGACACGAGCGTAAACCCACAGACTGCGCGAACGGTGACGAAACAACTGATCAACCAGGACGGGGCGACGGCCCTGCTCGGGCTGTACTCGAGCGAGATCGTCCCGCTGTGGGACTACCTCCAGAGCCTGGAAACGCCGATCGTCACGCCGTGGCCGGGAACCCGGTTCCTCGATAACAACGGCGGCGACAAGATGACGCCGAAGGACCTGAGCGACGACGAGTGGGTCTGGCGGACCATCATCCACGACTCGGTTCATACGGCAGCAGCCGCGCTCACGGCAGCCGACACGGCCGATACGGTGGCGATCGTTCACGGGTCGAGCGCCGGGGAGACCGGCTGGGCGGAGGCCTTCACGGACGCCGCCGAGGTCATCGACAGCATCGAAATCGTGAAGAGCTTAGAAGTCGCCGAAGGGAAGACGACCTATCAGTCCGAAGTTAGCCGACTGTTCGAGTCCGAGTTCGACGCCTGGGCGCTGGCGCTGGGCGCGAAGGACGCGATCACGCTGATGCGAAACTGGATCGAGGGCGGCTACGGCAAGCCGCTCATCGGTGAGGACACGCTCGCGCAGGCCGAGGTGTACAACACCCTCGGCAACAAGCTCTCGAACGTGGACGTCAGGGTCGCGAAACCGTCTTCCTCGGGACCGGTGGCCGAAACGGTAACCTCCCGGTTCAACGACCGCTGGCCCGACGTCGATCTGAACCCCTGGGGACTGGCCAGTTACGAGGCGACGATCGTTCCCGCGCTGGCTGCCCATCGGGCGGGATCGACCAAAGCCAAGGAAATCGAGAAGAACATCGGACCGGTTTCCCGTCCAGGAGGCAAGAAAGTCGAGACCTACGAGGCAGGCAAGAAGGCACTCGACAACGGCGAGGAGATCAACTTCCAGGGTGCCGGGTCCACCGTCAACTTCACCGGCGACGGCAACGTCGTGGGCCCGTCCGTGGTCGTCCAGGTCACCCCGGACGGCGAGGAGGAGGTCGCGACCGTCTCCGAAGAGCGCATCAAAGAGGTCCTGACCGACCCGAACTACGGCAAGTAAACTCCCTTTGTCCTTTCAACTATGGGAGTCATACAGTCGGTGATCTTCGGGTTACAGCTTGGCTCGTACATCGCCATCGCGGCCGTCGGATTCACGCTGATCTACGGCGTCGTCAACTTCATCAACTTCGCGTACGGGGAGTACATGACCATCGGAGCCTTCATGACGTTCATCACGGTGAACCAGTGGGGGCTCCCGGCCGTGGTCGGGCTGTTCATCGCGCTCGTCGTTACGGCCGTCCTCGGATGGGTCGTTTCCAGGATCGTCTTCGTTCCGATGCAGGGAACGGGGGCGATCCCGATGCTGATGGCCTCGATCGGCCTGGGGATGTTCCTCCGGAACTTCTATCAACTGATCGCGGGCGGTGAAGTGCGGTTCGTCGACACCGGCGCGACGCAGTTCGAGTTCGACGTCCTGGGTGGTTTCTTCGTCAGTACCCAGCACATCATGATCATCGGCTCGGCGTTCGTCATCTTCGCCCTGATTCACGTATTGCTCACTCGGACCCAGACGGGGATCGCGATGCGGGCGACGAGCCAGAACGAACTGCTGGCGCGAGCTTCGGGCATTCGAACCAAACAGGTCCGGCGCAACGTGTGGATCGTCGCGTCGGCCCTCGCGGGCGTGTCCGGGTTCCTGATCGGGACGACGACGTTCGTCTCGCCGCTCACCGGGTTCAACCAGATCCTGCTCGTGCTGGCGGCGGCGATCCTGGGCGGTGCCGGGAGCGCGTACGGTGCCTTCGTCGGCGCGTACATCATCGCGTTCGTGATCACGTTCACGACCGCGTACCTCCCGACCGAAATCTCGGGACTGGGTGAGACGCTCGCGTTTGCGGTCCTCATCGTCGTCCTGCTCGTTCGACCGAGCGGGCTCGCGGACGTGGAGGTGGAGGCATGAGCGCCGAAACCCCCGCCGTGGAAGGTCCCCAGGATCGCCTCCTGTGGATCGCCGGCCTCGTCCTGCTGCTGATCGGGATCGGGGTCATGATGAGCGGGATCGCCCCCGGCCTGTCGGGACCGATCCTGATCGTCATCGAGGTGGGCATCTTCTTCCTCCTGTACGCACTGCTGGTGTTGCCCGTCAACGTCCAGTTCGGCGTCTCGGGGCTGGTGAACTTCGGGCCGGTCCTGTGGTTCGGGATCGGCGCGTACGCCACGGCCATGCTCGCTTCGACCGGATCCTACCAGGGAGTCACGTTCGGGCTCCCCTGGCCGTTGGCGGTGCTGGTCGGGGTCGTCCTCGCGATCCTGGTCGGATTGTTGCTGGGCGTCACGACCCTGCAACTGCGCGGGGACTTCCTGGCGGTCGTCACCCTGGCCGCGGCGGAGATCCTCTACGGGATCGTCGAGAAGGTCGGCGGCTTCGGCGGCGCGACCGGGATCGGCGGCGTCCCGCGGATCTTCCAGGCTGGGTCGTTCCCGATGACGGACGTCGCGGTGACGTTCATCCTCGCCGGGATCGTCGTCTTCGTCTACGCGATCGCAGAGCGGATGACGAACTCCCCGTACGGCCGGGTCCTCAAGGCGATCCGGTCGGACGAGGACGCGACGGAGGCGCTCGGCAAGCCGACCTTCCGGTACAAGGTCCTGGTGTTCGTGTACGGGGCGATCATCATGGGGCTGGCCGGCAGCCTGCTCGCGCTCTACAACGGCGCGGTGTCGCCCGGCTTCATCACCCTCGACGTCACGGTCCTGGTGTGGATCGGGATGCTCATCGGCGGTGCCGGCAACAACCGTGGGGTCGTTTACGGGCTGGCGATCGTGATGGGCCTGCAGTTGTTTACCCGGTTCGCCCAGGAGTGGTTCCCGGTCAGCCAGAGCCAGTTCGCGGCGCTGCGCCTGATGATCGTCGGGCTCCTGCTCGTCCTCATCATCAGGTTCAGGCCGTCCGGAATCTGGGGTAATCCCGAAGAACGGGAGGTGCTCTAACTGTGAGCATTCTCGAAACCCGCGGCGTCACGAAGCAGTTCGGCGGGCTGACTGCCGTCGACGACGTCGACCTCACGGTCGAAGAGGGCGAGATCGTCGGCCTCATCGGTCCGAACGGCGCCGGCAAGACGACGTACTTCAACTGCATCACCGGATATTACCCGGTCACGGGCGGAACTGTTCACTTCAAGGGCCGGGAGGTCACCGATCTGGAGCCCTGGGAGCGGGCCCGCGAGGGCATGGTCCGCACGTTCCAGCAGTCGCGGACGATGCAGTCCATGACCGTGCTCGATAACGTCAAACTGACGGCGCTGGATCATCCGGGGGAGCACATCGTTCCAGCACTCCTCCAGTCGGACGAGATGCTGGACTACGAGCAGGGGGTTCACGAGCGTGCGTACGAACTCCTCGAACGGTTCGATCTGGACGACCAGGCCGACACGTACGCCTCGCAGCTCTCGGGCGGCCAGCGGAAACTGCTCGAGGTCGCCCGCGGGATGATGATGGAGCCAGACCTCTTCCTGCTGGACGAACCGTACGCCGGCGTCGAGGAGACGATGGTCGGGCGGATCGCGAACTACGTCCGGGAACTGAACGAGGAGGAGGACATGACCTTCATCGTCATCGAGCACGGCCTCGAGGCGCTCGTCGAACTCGTCGAGCGACTGGTCGTCCTCCACAACGGCGAGGTCATCGCCGACGGCGATCCCGAGGACGTCGTCAGCGACGAACAGGTCATCGAGGTCTATCTCGCCTCGTCGATCGAGTAGCGGGACGATCCACCGAACCCGTCCTCGACATCCTCGCATTCGCTACGACGCCAGGCGAACCGGGTCCCCGGTTTTGGGGACGAATCCGTTCCACGACCTCGCTGCTACAGCACTCAGGCGCTCACCCTCGAAAAACTGTAATCCGGGACCCGTCCCTCGATCACCCACCGAGGTAGTTCTCCTGGACTTCGTCCATCTCGAGAAGGGTTTCGCACTCGTCCTCGAGCTGGATCTTCCCCTGGGTGAGGACGTAGCCGTAGTCCCCCCTGGAGAGGGCTTCTTCCGCGTTCTGCTCGACCAGCAGGATCGTCGTTCCCTCGTCGTTGATCGCCTCGATCTGGTCGAAGAGTTCCTCGACCAGGTGTGGCGCCAGCCCGGAACTGGGCTCGTCGAGGATCAGGAGGTCCGGTTCGGTGACGAGTGCGCGCGCGATCGCGAGCATCTTTCGCTCGCCGCCGCTCAGGGTTCCCGCGCGCTGCTCCGTGCGTTCCTCGAGCCTGGGGAACCGCCGGTAAATGTCGTCGAGGACTCGGTCCGGAATTTCTTCGCGGGTATAAGCGCCCATCCGGATGTTCTCGATCACGGTCAGGTTCGCGAAGATGTTCTCTTCTTGGGGGACGAACCCGATCCCGTCACGGACGAGGTCCTCTGGATCCCGTGCGGTGATGTCGTCACCCCTGAGCGAAACCGATCCGTCCATCCGGTTTGTGAACCCCAGGATGGACTTCAACAGCGTCGTCTTCCCGGCCCCGTTCGGGCCGATGACGACGTCGTAGTCTCCCTCGTCGATCTCCAGGTCCACGCCGTGGAGGATCTCGAGGTCACCGTACCCGGCAACCAGGTTCTGGACTGAAAGCAGTGACATGGTTAGGGGGTGGGTTGGATGCCGTTCGGCGAGCTCCGGGGGCCGTCCCTGCATAGCGGAGTGCGGTCACCGACGTGATATTTGTGATCGTGAACCATTCACCTAGGCCTACTCCGTTCCGCCTCATTAATGTGGGTGGTCTACGTCTCCGCCCTTTGCGAGTTTCCGTTACCGTTCCTACTTTTTCGTCCTGTTTTCCGTTCCACTTCGGACGTCCGACGCTCCCGAATCGGACACGCCCCGACGGTCACGTACTGACGACACAGGTCGGGAAGGTCCTCCGCCGACCGTCGTTTATCAGAGTGACAATAATTATATCAGAGCCACATATTGTGAACATGAGCACCGACGACGCTACGTTCCGCAACTTGCGCCGGTTCAACGGCGCGATGGCCGTCCTGCACTTCGTCCAGGGCGCCCTGATGGTGTACCTGAGCACGGAGCGCACGTGGACGGTCACACCGAGACACACCTCGAATTGCAGGAGGCCGCCGGGACGTTAGCCTCCGTGACCGACCCCTGGATCGAGATCCAGCTCTCCTACCTGGTGGCTTCGTTCCTGTTCATCTCCGCGCTGGCGCACTTCCTGATTTCGACGGTGCTGTACGACTCGTACGTCGCGTACCTGAAGCAGGGTATGAACCCCTACCGGTGGTACGAGTACTCGGTCAGCGCGTCCGTGATGATCGTGGTCATCGCGATGCTAGCGGGCATCTGGGACCTGGGAACGCTGCTCTCGCTGTTCGCCCTGGTCGCGGTGATGAACCTGATGGGCCTGATGATGGAACTGCACAACCGGACGACCGAGGGGACGGACTGGACCGCGTACTGGATCGGCGTCGTCGCGGGGGTCGTCCCCTGGGTCGTCATCGCGATCACGATCCTGTTCACCGCGGGCGCGGGCCAGGGCGACGTCCCCGACTTCGTGATCGCGATCTACGTCTCCATCGCCATCCTGTTCAACCTCTTCGCGTTCAACATGGTCCTCCAGTACCGCGAGACATGGAAGTGGGAGGACTACCTGTACGGGGAGCGGGCGTACGTCGTCCTCAGCCTCGTCGCCAAGTCCCTGCTGGCGTGGCAGGTCTACTTCGGCGCGCTGAACGCCCCGGTGTAACGCCCGCGTTCTCGGCGGGATTCGCAGGGGTTCCTACCCATTCGACCGACGTCATTCCCTGCGGCCGATCCATCGGTCGTGATGAACTCGGAGCACGGATTCATCACGGAGCGTTCGCTGACGGATGACAGGCCCACGTGATCGCCCCAGTGGAAGCACTTACCGTTGGCAAAGAAGGGAGACTGCACGCGACGTCCGCTCGTCACGACAGTCGTCCTGAGTGTTCTAGTCGTGACGGGCGGCTGTGTCGGCTTCACACCGGTTGGGAGCCAGCCGGCTACCAAGATCGCGGCCAGGCCCAACGTCGACCAGTGGCCATCTCTCACCGTCGGACTCGCCGTCGTCGACCTGTCACCGATACTCGGCCCCGTACAACGTTTCAATAGCCCCTAACGGAGAATCGCTAGTCCGTCCGTGCGAGCCACGTGGCTCCGGACGCTGATGCCCACGACGCTGGCACGATCCGAAATCTGAACTACCTGGTCCCTGATTTCGCCTCGTCACTTGCGGATTGACGGCTCGAACGGTCCCCGTACGTGTTCAGTCCGACGGCTGCGTTGAGCGGACACTTCTGAGTCATGGCAGTAACCGTCAAGACCGCGCCGACCAGGATTGCCACTCCTGCGAGCACTGGGCCGAGTGCCCCCGCCGCAAGTGAAATTATCCCACCGAAAGCCGCTGCTCCCACGAGAATCAATATCGGTCCGACGATGAACCGAGCAATACGGTCGTAACCACCGACGTTCTTTTGCATAGCTGTGTCACCTACGTGCAATCCTAAGAGGGTCAAAGACGACATAACCGTTTTCCAAAATTCATCCAAAGTCCTGTCGACCTCGGGATGAGCCTCTGAACTGGTGGATGTACGCGACAAGGTTTCAGGACGGCTCTCTCTGGAACGTGACTGCTACTCCACAAGACTCCTTCCTCTACGGTTCTCAGCGTCCAATGGAGGGTCGAAATTATAGTCAATAATTGTAGGTATGGGGATTAGATTCAATCAAAAAACGGGTTCGACTGGACTAATGAGCACTCTTTTGTACAGTAGGAATCTCGTTGGACCTGTCATGGAAGACACCGAAGGGCCATTCCTCAAAGCGTCCTGGGCGAACGTTCTCGGGAACGTCCTCAAAATCGTCGTCGAAGGGTCCCTCGGTCTCTATTCCGGGAGCCTCGCCCTGGTGGCGGACGCCACCCACTCGATCGCCGATCTCCTGGCCAGCGGGATCGTCCTCGTGTGGGGTCGGGTCGTTTACGAGGACCCCGATCGGGAGCATCCACACGGCCACGAACGGTTCGAACCGCTCGCAGCCCTGTTCGTCGGTGCGGTCCTCGTATTGCTGGGACTCAAATTGCTCGTCGACTCCGTCGGTTCGTTTCTCACCGGGCCATCCGTCGCCTATAGTCCGATCCTGGTTGTGGGGCTGGTGTTCTCTCTCCTGGACATGTACGGCGTGTACTGGTACACGAAACGCATCAATCGGGACGTTAATTCGCCGAGCCTTCGGGCACTCGCAACCGATTGCCTCAACGACATCTATACGACGTTCGCAGTCCTGGTCGGGATTATCGGAATCGGCCTCGGCTATCCCCTGTTGGACCCCATCGCTGGCGGAATCGTGAGTCTGCTGGTCATTTACCAGGGCGTGGAGATCACGTGGGAGAACGTCCAGTACCTCGCCGACTGGGCCCCACCGGACTGGAAGCGAGAGCGGATCAAAGCGACGATCCGAAACCATCCGGACGTCCACGGCATCCACGACTTCGTCGCCTATTACTGTGGCCACACCGTCGAAGTGGAGTTTCACGCCGAAATCGAGGGCGAGTATTCGCTGGCAGCGGCACACGACATCGAGACGGAACTCCACCAACAGGTACTCGACATCGATTTCGTTTCCGACGTCCACGTCCATCTCGACCCCAAAGGCGTCGACGAGTGGAAAGACGGGCCCGACGATCGCTCCATCGGTTCAGGAACGACGCCGAGCAGGTAATCCCGACAGGGTCGGGTTTCACCGGGTAGACCGTGGTATCCGCCGGATCTTCGCGCTGAACGTACCCACCGAGTCGGTCACGTCGATTCACGGAGTCAAGATCACCTCACGTTCGGGAGTCTACCACTTCTCCGGCTCACTGTCAGTCCGCGTCCGCGACCTCAACGACCTGTTTCCCGACGTTGTCCCCGGAGAACAGGCCGAGGAACGCGTCGGGCGCCTTCTCGAGCCCGGGGACGACGGTCTCGCGATGTTCGACATCGCCCGCGGCGACCCACCCGGCGAGCTGGTCGCTCGCCTCCTCGAATCGGGGCGCGTAGTCGCTCACGAGAAAGCCCTGAACCTTCGCTCGCGGCGCGATGAGCATCGGGAGTTTCCGTGGCCCGGTGGGGACGCCCTCGTCGTTGTAGTGGGCGATCTGCCCGCAGACGGCGACGCGCGCGTCGACGTTCAGTCTCGTGAAGACGGCGTCCGTGATCGGGCCGCCGACGTTGTCGAAGTAGACGTCCACGCCGCCGGGCGCGGCGTCGTCGAGCGCCGCCCGGTAGTCGTCGGTCGTCTCGTAGTTGATGCCGGCGTCGAACCCGAGTTCGTCGGTGATCCAGTCGATCTTCTCGTCCGTGCCGGCGACCCCGACGACGCGACAGCCATTTAGTTTCGCGATCTGCCCCACGGTCGACCCCACGGCCCCCGCGGCCCCGGAGACGACGACGGTGTCGCCGGGGTTGGGGTCGCCCACGTCGAGGAGCCCGAAGTAGGCCGTCCGGCCGGGCATCCCGAGGACGCCAAGGTACGCCGGCAGGGCCGCGACGTCGGGGTTTACCGGGGCGACGCCGTCCGCGTCCACGACGCTGTAGTCGGCCCAGGTCCCCCGTCCGGTCACGAGGTCGCCCGCCTCGTACTCGGCGCTCCCGCTTTCCACGACCTCGCCGACGATCCCTCCTTTCAGGACGTCACCGGGGGTCCAGGGTTCGGCGTAGGACTCGCCCTCCCGCATCCGGCCGCGCATGTACGGATCGACGGAGAGGTAGCGCACGCGAACGAGGAGTTCGCCGAACCGGGGCTCCGGCACGTCGCTCTCGCGAAGTTCGAAACAGTCCGGGTCCGGCTCCCCGTCGGGGCGCTCGACGAAGTACCACTCGCGGTCGGTTTCCGGCATGTCCGGGGGTTGGGCCCTGACCGGTGGTGCCTTCCGGCCCCGGCAAGGGGCGCCGCAACGAACTCGACGCGCCAGCGGTTC
>Ga0207797_1003098_pt1 | contig 11218 bp, 17 predicted proteins | sample PRCRCaboRojoPR_6_FD_187275 | JGI IMG/M metagenome (GOLD analysis project Ga0207797, IMG submission 187275) | Marine sediment microbial community from Cabo Rojo, Puerto Rico - PR CR 10% Liquid 1 (SPAdes) | ecosystem: Environmental > Aquatic > Marine > Coastal > Sediment | place: Cabo Rojo, Puerto... | reverse complement strand
TTCAAAGATTGAACACAAGGTTACAATAGCCCATAGGCTACAAAAGGAATCTCCAAGCTAGCTACAGCAGCACTGCTGGCTGAAACAGAACCAGCAACGCCCATTGTAGAGCTGGAAGAATTAGCCACAGTCACTCCAAGTGATCCACTAGAAACAGAGTAAACTCCATGATAGACGGCACTATTAGATGCATCCGGCCATGGATTACTCAGAACCACTTGATAGAGTGTTTTGAAATACCCTGTAAGATCAGCACTTCCGCTGGAAGTCACATTGAACTTCCCGGTGAGCACACCTAATCTAGTATTCCCACTAAGCGGAAGAGCATAGTTTTGATCAAGTGAAGCATTATATGCCTTAGCCATCTTCAACCTCCAAGAAGCTCAAGTTTCCAGCAGTTCCCTGCTGGTCTTTGAATAGTTCGTAAAGTTCTTTGTGTGTTTTATCATGATATGTAATAGGAGGCTGATACAAAAACTCCCCAGGGTCTTCATACCCTTCATATTGTAAAGCATCTCTCCAAGTTGGATCACCGATCCCATAGGCTCTAAGAATCCATCTCCTAAAGACAGTCTGTACAGTAAGGTTCTCTTGAGGAAGATCAGGAATCTCCGTCCGATCTATCATAGAATCCAACCTCATTTGCAACTGCTCACTATGTGGAGTATGCTTCCATTGAGTAGAGTCTGGATACCGTAGCTCCATTTCAGTACAGCCTCTTTTCAAGATTACCTTCGCATCAGGAAATCCATTTTCCTTCAGAGCATTAGACATCAGCTCATGGTATTGAAGACCTTGCTGCAAAGAGTCTCCATAGATATACGCATCATATCTATGCGGAGTGTAGTCCCTAAGGTCCATTCCACATTTCGACGGAAGCTGCAAGCTGACCAACAAGTCCCGTAATCTGAAAAGGTCCAACACGGTCTGCTTTGTTGGATCAGGATTGGTCACAATAACACACTTCCAACACTTTTGACACCCAGTAGGCACAAAGTCAAAGTGACCAAAATACACTTGATGCCATACTAAGCAGTCCCTAAACATTCCATGTTTGATAAAGAACCAAGGTGAAAGCGCATTTAGGGGGATAGTATCTACTACCAGCTTTCCCCTATGTCCTTGTCTAAGCACCTTCTGTTGACAGAGCTGAGTTATTATGTTGGAAACCTTGTCCTCCACGTTCCAAAAATCGTTGAAAAGAACATTCCCAACGGTGGCCCTCGCGCCTAGCTTCTGCAACGGAACTCTATGTACTTCGGGATTCTGTGCCATGGTCCTCGCTCCGATTGGTTTGAAGTTTAGTTCGGTCCAGTATAAGGATTACTAATAAACGCAGTTTGTGTATTGCTGGAATTGCTGGTAGAACCAGTCATCACAATCCCATGCAAAACAGGATTACTGGAGGCAGTATTAGTTGCCTGAGCAGAGTTGTTCAGATACAACGCAGCGTTCTTGGAAGTGCTATTCGCAGCAGCAACAGTACCCAAGCCCCCGATCTGATACCAACCATACTTGCTCGCAACAATAGCAGCCTGCGCGACGCCAACTCTAACAGCGAGGCTAGAATTAGTAGTAGACACAACAGCAGTAGAATAACTAGCTCCAATTTGAACAATGTCATATTGTGCAGTGCTAGCTACCCCTTTGCAGAAGATATACTTTTTATCCCCTTCCCTGCGAACAGTGCCTACACCTTCCTTATCGCTGGAGCTGACATCTGTGAGCCCGGTAACGAAAACTCTTTTCATTCCTTCAGCCATGTCACCCTCCACTACTCAGTATCAATGTTATAGATTACACCTTGGCACAAACGCCGTGTCACCGTAAAACAACAAGCAGTGATGATCTGCGCAGCGCGGTCATTCACCTGATCAGGGATAGGCTTCCAATCAGTCATATCGAAGTACATCATAGGATCGTAGGTGAAGTACAGGAAGTTGGTATTCAGGAAGTACATCCTCTGATTGGAGCACTCAGGAGACCAAATAAGAGGAATCCCCTTGTACTCGATGTTCTCGAAGCTGGCATCCCCGAGCTTCTTGTTTACAACACGACGCTGAGGTTCTACCTCACGATCATAGTATTCATACGGAGTCTGTCCGCATACTATGATGTCAGGTCTATCCTGAGTCCTATTATTAGAGCAGTCGTTGAGCATGGTTCTCATATAGTCCACACCATAGACTGCAAAGGACTTTCCAGTAGCGTTGGTAGACTGGTTGTTCCACCAACTATAAGAGCTTCCATCAATTCCTCCAACAGAATCCGTTCCGTTGTCAGGAACCAAGTCTTGCAGACCTTCAATGGAATCACCAGACTGAGTGTCGAAAAGGTCCTCTTCGACCTTATCAGTCAGACTGTTTTGAGTGTTACTAATCTTCCTGTTCAGCAGCTTCATAATAGCTGCCTTCCCTCTGTTCTGCTGGTCATCCACACCAAAGCGGACCATACTAGCTACGAGGTAACGCCAATCCCACTTAGATTCCGTCAAGAACTCGTAGTCATTCAGAGAGACAGTTCCACCTTTGCCGATCCATTGGACAGTATCATTCTTGGAGTATTCCAAGGGTTCCATGATAAACCGTCCACCACGCTCCTGTTTGAGCTTACCTTTATCCTTGAGCCAGTACCAGAACGGAGTAGCTGTGAAGATATTATCCGCTACTTGGCTCTTACGAAGCTCCCAGGTTGTGGTATACAAATTATCTAGTTGCTCAGTGAGAGTGAGAGCCATCACTTACCTCCATTAAAAAACATCATTGTTTGATCCAAAGATAGTTTCCCATGCCAATTCTCCAGCTTCATCTTCGCTCATGTTCTTGTTTTTCTTTCGCAGTTTCTCAACTTTCTTATGAAGCGGAGCCATTCCTCCATAAAAACCAGATGTATCCTCGTCGCTTTCTTTGGTAGTATACTTCGCATCAAGCTGCTTTGCCTTCTCAGGATTCTCAGCTCTTACAAGAGTATATGCTTCCTCTGGAGTGAGGTACATATTTCTCTTGAACTTTGCTTCTAGTTCCGGTTTCCACTCGTCAAAATCCTTATGTGCCCTTCTCGCGGCATCAAATTCTTCCTTAATCTTATCTCGCACAACAGACTCTTCAGTCTGATCTACCTTCTCTCCAAGAGGCTTCACTTTGTCATCTACAACTCTTTCCAGGCGTTTCATCATGGTGTTAAGAATAACATCCATGTAGTCTTTGCGGCTGAGCATCTCCAAGTCACTTGGAATCTGGTAATCATCATCACCTTCGCCTTTCTTACCCTTAGAGTCGTCTTCTGGAGCCCCCTCAGCTCGGCGCTGTTTGAACTCTTTTACAAACTGATTCACTTCAGAAATTGCTTCCTGGTTTCCACTCACAGCTTTCTTGATCTCAGCGAGGGTATCAAGGACTTCCTTTTGTGAGGGCTGCTCAGGAGCATCTCCTTGAGTATCATCCCCCTCGGTGTCATCATCTCCTTCTTGACAAAGCGCAAAGGGACCATCATACAAGTAGCATTCCTCTTCGATAACCTTGACATCATCGCTTGTCATGTCAAAAACAACCTTAGTATAGACCTTCCTGTCTGTACTCATCACTTAGCTCCTTTGGTTTTAGATTTACTTTTAGTCTTCGCTTCCTGTTTAGCATCTTCGCGCATGGTCTTGACCTTTTGCCTATGTCGCTCAGATAGAACGTAGCTCATAGCCTTTTCAAGCTGTCTTGCTCCGATCTTTTGCCATTGATTCATTTGCACAACAGGGCCATTGTCTTTCCAAATGATTAAAACAGCAGGATAATTGGTAAAATCTTCATCTTCCTCTGAGTCTGATACCATGTCTTCCAAAAGTTTCACAATCTCTTCGCTCATTTCACACTCCTAAAATGCCATCATCAGCAGGAATGTAGCAGCCATTTCCAGCATCGTCGCGCTGGCGGACAACATCCCTAAGATGTCTCCGACTTCGGATGTAGATAGGCTCAGGTCCTAAGTCTCTCCACCACCCACAGACATAATCCTGATACCTATGCCTCATCCTAAGCTGCTGCTTCGCAACACCTCCGCAGGATGGACAGGTTGAAAATTTAACATCTTCGCTTTCCCGTAGGTCTTCAAACACAAAGTTACATTTGGAACACTTATAGTCTGATAAAATCATAAGCTCTGTCCTTGCATTGGAACAGGTAATCCAAGCGGTCCTGCTCGGTTCAAAATCTGTGTGTACTCCCCTATTCCAAGAGCTTGCTGCTGTGTGACTCCGGCTCCTTTAGGCATCCCTCTAAACAAGCTATCATACTCTACCCCATGCATCTCCCTGAGTAAATACTTCGTAAGCTCTGCCGGATCAATCATGGGGTTCTCCTTAAACACTTGATATACTTCCATAGCCTTAGCTTCTCGAAGCTCGCGTGTCTTAGGAGTGGCTGTATCAGGATCAATGTTCAACCTATAAACACCTTCCGAAAGCATAGCAGGAGAGAACCTAATCCAAAGCGGGACTCCGCCCGGGCCAATAACATCCATCACAACATCTTCTGTCCAAAGCTGAAAGACGATTTTATTTATAAGCTCAAAAGCATCCTGGATCATGTCTGCAACCATATCCCTCCGCTCATCCACACGAATGTCAGTAGCCATCTGCACAATCCTACTCTCAGTAGCAGTAGTGTTTGTCTTTGGATGGTACTCTCCAAATTGATTCCTAGAGAAGCCCATCTCTTCTCTAGCATCCATCATGGTTTCCTCTCCTGCATTGAACAGGTCAGTAGGAATAGTAGAGGCTTGCACCTGCGCTAAATCCATATTTGGGTCACCATCTACATTCACAATCGCAGACACATTCTCATCCAAGAGCTTACTAGCTTCCACCTCACTTATAGCATTTCGCTTGGCTAGCCATTTAATAAGAGCCAAACGTCTGTGCTTCATAGCTTGAGTTTTAATCTCATTTATTTCTCTTTGTCTTGGCTCAAGAATCTTCGCATCAGGCACACCCCAAAAGACTTCATCATCTTCATTAAAACTTACTGTAAAGTAGTTCAAACCATGAATCTGCTGAAGAAGATCATCTTCCTTCAAGAGAAAATCATCTACCCCTTCGGTAGCAACTAAAACCCTTTGGAACTTCTTATCTCTTATCTCATACAAAGTTACATTTTCTGTATAAACACTTTTGTCTAATCCTAATGGGGTTTTCTCCGGCTCCATCGGCTTGACCTTCTGTCTGTTCTTAAAGCGTGGATCGCGCCTAACATCCATAACTGGACGAACGATCTCATGGGCAACCCACGGAGCTTCTTCGAGACATTCGGTTTCGTCCGGTACCACAAATGTCCCAGGAGGTGTACGCATAGCCCAAGGCATATTAGCCCTAACATTAGGATTATACTCAAGCTGTTCTTGAGACTTGTTAATAGACGGTGCGCGAACATTAGTGGCCTCTCCTGACAAGGGTGGAGTGGGAGTATACTCTGCTCCAAAGCCAACCTTCAAAACACCTGTCCCTGTAAGGAAGGTGTCTTGAACTATCTTCTTCATCTGCTTCTTTAGACGCATCAACTGAACAAGTTTATTGTCCACCCTCTCCAAGAGTTGGGCAAAAACCGCATTGTGCATCCCAGGTCTAGCAGGAGTCACAGAGATTCCAGGATTCCTAAAATATATCCTAGGAACAATAGTACGTATCATCATAAAATACAAATTGACTGGAAGAATACCATCTTCCCAATCCCCACGGTAATATGCTCTCCAAACGTCCCAGGAATCCTCACAGGCATACTTCTTGCGGAACTCTTCGCCTTGGTTAATAGCATCTAGGACTTGAGAGACTGAAACTTTCTTATGTAGAGGCAAGGTGAATCTCCATAAACCTACTGTTCAACTTTTGAACACTAACCTACAAATATCCAAGCGATTTCAAGTGTCGAATCTTTCTTTCTACTCCTAATCCAATATCCCTTCTATACTGGACATCCAACACAGAAAGGTTGTTTATCGTCCTATAAGCTCTCCTACGAGCTTCATTCACAGTTCTTCCACGGGCTGTTACTTTCATTAAAACACCGTCCCCCTGAGCACATCTACAAACTCCGGTACGATCTTTATACACATCTGTAAGATAGATGTGCTTCAGGTTCCCTTCGTTTAGTCCTCCTACTGGTCTTCCAGCAGGAAACCCATAGTCAGACTGCGGCCAGGGGGGAACACTCACCCTAACAGCGATCAAAAAATCGTTACTAAGCTGCATCATACTCTTAGTTCCAGCAGCAACTTCAAAAAGAAGGTCAAGAACAGGCTCTTTCAATCCCTCACAAAGAGCTTCTATCGCATCGTAGCCTAGTCTAATTGTAGGCTCTAAAGCAAAAACCCCATCCTCATTTACGATGCAATTTATATCCACAGGTCCAACATAGTCTGTCTTCTTCAAAAACTCAGTCAGCTTCAATAGAGTCTCTTTTACTAAGCCATCTTCCCCGCAGCTCCAGACTATATTTCCTTGACAGCCTGTATTAGTCCCCAAGTCTCCTTCTAAGAACCTCTTTTGTTCGATGGTATGGTTGAAGGGCTCCACCCATCTTCTTCCGTTCCACCATCCCTCTGTGCTTATCTCTATTCCTTCTATTAACTTTTGGACCAGAAAGGATTGATCTGCTCCATAGGTATGAAGAGCATAGTCTACTGAGGAAGAGTCTTTGCAGACATAAGTTAGCTGAGTGTCTATGTTTCCACATGGCTTTATAGCTATATTCTCTTTAGGAACTTCTTCATCCAAACGAAAATCATCAGGGCTTTGGAAGAACCAACTATCAGGAACATTTATTCCTGCCTTTTTGAACATCTCCAATCCCTTCTTGCGGTCCAACTCTGCCATATCTGCGAAATTAGAACAACTTAAAACAGGAATCCCATGCTGCTTAAATACCTTTTTGTAGCGACCAAAGCCTACTGTATCAACAACTGCAAAGTCTGCCCATCCCAAAGATGGCCTCCAGGCTTCAACCCTTTCCACTAAGTTGTGTCCCGTAAGCTCATAGTTAGGAAGCTGGCACCAAAATCTTACCTTATGCCCTTCTTCAACTATTTTCTGAGCTATTCCAATAGATTCACACTCTTTAGATATAAAAAGAACCCTCATTGCATCCTCGCATGGCTTGCGATTGGAAGTCCCTTCGTGGACCGTTTATTAAACTCATCCAAAATTCCATCCAAAGTAAAAGGGTCTACAGGCTTCTTATGGGGAGTAACAATCTTTCTATCCATATCTCCCATGTATAGAGCTGCCTTCTGATAACCCGCTGCGCACATTGCGGCAGCCATTACTCTATCATCCAAACATCCTTCTTCTGCTTCCAACTTTCCACTCTCATGTTCCTTGAAAGTGTCCAGCTCAGATTTTAATGCCTCACTAAATATCGTCCACTCATCTCTAAGGAAAACCCTGAGCATCCCGATAACTAGTGGCTTACTAGTAGCTGTTGTCACGAATCCGTAGGTTCCCAAAGGACCTCTCTTAGAACGGGGGTCACTATAGACTTTTACCATAGGATAACCACTATCCAAGATAGACTTCAAAGCTACTTGTCCTTTGTTTCTTTCGACTACTATGAAGGCTTCATTGAACAACTGCCCAAGCTCAACCGCTTTACGCCCTTGGACATCTTGCTCCAGCTTATTAGTAGTCCACTCTGCTACCTGCTGCCCCGTCTCTAAACAGAATATCTCTATTATCCCATTGTCGTTTCCAACTCCCTCAGAGGGATCAAGACCTAAAATATAGTGATGCTCAGGAAGAGGGTGTCTGGTATCCTTATAAAGGCTTTGAGAAGTAGTCTTAACAGTACACTTCCAATAAGGAGAATCCCCAACATATCTTATGTTCCCAAATAATCCTGTGGAAGTGGTCTGAAAGCATTCGCTCAAGGTCATAGGATATTCTTGCTTGAAGAGCTGCAAATCCCATTCCTTATCAGCAAGTTTCATTCTTCGGAACTTCAACTGTCCGATGGTAAGTAAACCTTGATCCCAAAGATAATCCTCTTCATACTCAGGGTCTAAGGTGCTAAGTATGTGTTCTTTCTCTTCCTCAGACACTTCCAAATCATACTCAGGGAAATTTTGCCAATTAAAGAAGTGAACTTTATATGGACTCCTTCCATCTAACACATCTTTCACACGGCGGAAGTACCAATTATGTCCATTTCCTGTGGATTCCAAGATAATTGTTCCAGTCCTAATTGGAACAGCATCAGAAAGCCCACTAAACAGCTCCTTAGGGTTTTCCCAAAAAGCAACCTCGGAGCAATGCAAATCCGTGATCGTATCACCTCTTCCAAACTTCCTACTTCCTGCTGTTCCAATATAGAATGTCGATCCGGTCTTAGGGAACACAAGTTCACGCTTTGATCCTTGTCCTTGGATTATAGGCTTCTTAGGCCCCCTAAAGTTTTCTATGAAGTATCTAACTCTTTTGAAAAGACGCTCAGTAGACTCTTGGTCATGGCTTATCACAACAGCCCTTGTGTTTCTCTGATGAATACATTTAACTGTAAACCTAGCTAAAACATAACTAGAGACTCCTTCCTGTCTAGCCTTTGGAACAATGTCTCTTCCAGTTAGAGAGGCATCAAACTTCAACTGTGTGGGATTCAACTGAAAAGGAACATCATTTCCCTCCTTATCAGGAATCATGAAGAAGTTCTCTATGATTAAGCCATACTGAGAGATCATTTCTTCCTCTGATCTAAGGCTTCCTGTATGTGCTTCTTTCTGCGTTCAGCCTTAGTTTCTCCGTACTCAGACTTGTACCAGTCCCCAAAGTCTTTTGGGTTTTTTCCTTTCATCATCTGCTGGCGTCTATATTCTCTGTATCTTGCTTTTGCAGCAGCCGTTGCTGCACTCATAGGAGCATCTGTTTGAGCCATTACAAAATCCTCCTTGGATACCTTGGACGGGGACTACTCGATCCACTACGTCTACTAGCAATATTGCTCACGAGGCCGGCCCAGTCAAAACCTCCACCCTGTCCTCCGCCAGGATCAGACATCCTTCCTGTTCCAGCCTCAATTTCAGGCTCATCACTTCCAAAGAGCGATCTCTGCCAAGTTCCATAGTCTACTGGATTCTCCCCTCTAAGGATGGATTGCCGTCTGTAGCTTTCCCAGAGGTCCCTCAGAGCAGTCTCTCTGTCTTTGCCAGGAAAACTAGCTTCTCTATTGATTAGGTTGCTAGAAGGACCTTTCTGCTGCTCTTCTTCATCCTTCCCACTCCCCATGTTCCCTAGTAGACTCATCAGAATACTTTGCCAAGCCATCTTCCAACTCCCAAATTATAATCCTCATTTCGCACAAAAGAGCCTTCTTAGCATTAAGGTCATCCTTATAGCAGGCTTTGACCATTGTCACCATTAGCTTCTTGAAAAGTAGATCGTGTAGATGGTGACCTTTTTGCATAAAAACTTCATCCACCGGAGGAAAGCATCTGTATCAAAAGAAGTCCAATAATCCCGAGCAAGTTCAAAACCAGTCCAACAAGAATCCCAGTAGCCATTTTCCCTAAGGATGATATTTGACCTTTCAAAGTCTCAATTCTTGACCACAAGGTGGTAAATTCCTCATCAATCCTTTTGTGTCGCTCATCACACCAAGAGCGACAATAGGAGTCCGTGTTTGTTTCAGGTCCATTGGGCACTTTTAGCCTCCCATAGTAATCAGAACTGTCGCGCCGGTGAAGGTGCACCCACTAGAGGGGTCGAAGTGAGGTTGAGCCCTTATTCCATCAAAATATTTTATTCTTTGGTCTGTGGCTCCACTGCATTTAGCATAAAAGATTACAGCCCCGCTGTTACTAGCACTTCGTACTGTAAGCTCATCACTTGCGGCTCCGGGGTTGAACTGGATAGCATAAAGCCTTCCAGATACTCCCACAGTATAAGCGGAGCTGATGCTTTTAACTTCTATGTGCGGTCCACTTGTTAAAACTGTATTAGCCATTCCATCCCCCTTTAGGAAGCAGTAAAGATACCACTTGCACTAAGTTGAACAGTTAAATCTCCAGAGACATTTCCTTGATTGGCAGAGAACGTGTTATAAGCTATCAAAGGACTAGTAGCTGCGCTTCCAGTATCTTTGTAAGCTACAACAGTTCTTCCATTATTAAACCCGCTGGAGCTTTGGGACCACGTGGCTGGGTCGTTTCCATCGACTGTGACTGTTCCCGCGCTTGTGGTTACTGTGGTAGAGGCTATCTCATTTCCACCGCCTGTATAATTTGTCCCACTCACCTCATTCGCACTAACGCTTCCAAAGAAAGCATGAGAGGCACTTGCACTATAAGCGGAAGTAAGCCAAGCGCATTTAATAGTATCAGCTCCATCAAAGTCAATAGTATTTGCCAACGTAAAGAGTTTTTCCTTAAAAGGAGTATATAGTGTCCAAGCCATCATTCCCCTCCAAGATCATAGTAAGACTTTAGGTGTTTCCTTCTTTCAAGCTCCATCTTTAGGTTCTGAGTCTTTGTTTCATTTTCTAAACCAGCCCGTATTCTTTGTCTTATGGCTATCTCTAAGTTCCTTATTCTTCCTTCATTTCTTTTCCTTCGCAGCTCTGTAGTTGGGCGAATATGGACTTCCTTTCCTTCAAAACCTATTTTAGTAGGAGCAGCCTTGTGTTCATTTTTTGAACACTCGGCCCCATCATCCATAAACCATCCCTTCACAACATCAATGATAGACATATCTAATCCAATTTAGTCGATGTTCCAGTTCTATTTAGACCTCGGAATCCCTCGGCGAAACCTCTAATACGCTTTCCAACAAAGGTGAGCTTCCCACTCGCAGCGAGCAAAACCTTATCTAAAAACACAGACTTTCCACTAAGAGCAAATGCTGCTTTTCCTACAGTGAGAAATGTTCCACTTACTATATAAGCTAACTTTCCTGTGAAAGATAAACTTCCTTTCAATGGGATCGCAGCTAAATTGGCTTTAGTTGACTTTCCATCCAAAGACATAGACCCAGTAGAGGGTTTCAAACTCTTGTTCGCTTTTGCAAAAAGTCCCGCAAAGACTAAAGAGGAAACTCCTGCTTTTAGGTCCATTTTAGAGAAAGACCTTTTTCCTGCTAAAGTCAGAGTCGCCGCTCCGGGAAGTAAAGCTAAATTAGACTTAATAGATTTCCCACTAAGAGTTAATGATGTTAAAGACGGAATAACTGTTATTCCGGTAGTCAAAGAGATAT
>Ga0207797_1003097_pt1 | contig 11218 bp, 10 predicted proteins | sample PRCRCaboRojoPR_6_FD_187275 | JGI IMG/M metagenome (GOLD analysis project Ga0207797, IMG submission 187275) | Marine sediment microbial community from Cabo Rojo, Puerto Rico - PR CR 10% Liquid 1 (SPAdes) | ecosystem: Environmental > Aquatic > Marine > Coastal > Sediment | place: Cabo Rojo, Puerto... | reverse complement strand
CCCGCCGCAACGCGGTCCGCCATGCAGGCGGCGTGCCGGGCCGCCGACGGCCCCACCTGCTGGCTGTCGTTCGCCGCGCTGCGGGAGGCCACCACGAGCACCGCCCATCAGCGGCTCATCGGCCGGCTCACGGCACACGACCACCTGTTCATCGAGCACATCAACGTCCGCGACACCGACGATGCGCTGCGGCTCCTGCGGGTCATCGACACGCTGTATCTGGACCCGGACGCGCCGGCGCTCTTCTTCACCGCCGAGACGCCGCCGGAAGCGTGGTTTGCGCCGTCCTCGCATCGCGGCGTCGCCCAGGCCATCGCCGAAAAATTCACGCGCACGGTGTCCCGGTTGCGGGCCCTGTGCGACATCGACGTCCTGAACGCCCCGTCATGACGCGTCTCCGGCGGTGGCCCCGGGCACGGGGACGTCGCTCACGACCCCTGGCTCGGGACCTGCGTCCTGGAACGCCGGGCGTCGAGCGACCACTGGCCGGCGCCGAAGACCGAGACGAGGAACAGCAGAAACAGCACCAGCGCCGAGAACTCGAACGACTGATCGGCGGACAGAAGGCCGCCCTGCCAGTGCACCAGGAAGACGGCGCCCGCGAGAATCGGGAGCTGGATCAGCGCCGCGAACCGGGTGTAGAGCCCGACGGCCAGCAGAGCGCCTCCAATGAGGTGTGCAGCCGTGACGTACACCGCAACGCCGGAGATGGGAAGCGACGTGGCGGCCCCCTGCGTTAGTTGCTGCAGGCCGTTCTCGGCCACGAGCAGCGCCGCGCCCCGAAAGAACAGCCCGAACCCCAGGTAGATGCGGACGATGTCGAGCACCAGCTCCTGGCTGGACTCGATGCGACGGACGTAACTGTAGAACGAAGCCATGGCGAAACGGCTGCAGAGAACGGGCGGCGGCACCGTTCAATGTCACGGTTCGGAACCGAGAAGTGCAAGGGGGGTTGCGTTCTGCGCGCGTCGGTCCGTGTTCTTCGCGAACCGGCGGGCGGGAAACGGATGGCGAACGGCTTCCCTCCCCCACGATCCCTCGTCCTTATGGATCGCGTCCGGCGCGCTTCAACCTCCACAGTGGGCCCGGTGGGACTCGAACCCACGACCGATCGATTATGAGTCGACTGCTCTGACCGACTGAGCTACGGGCCCAACCCGTGCGTTCCCTGCTGCCAGGCAAGCATTACAACACCATCATGCGCAGGGGGAGTTCCCGGGAGCGCGATCCTCGATCCCGCCTCGATCCCGGAGGCCGAACCGGGGGAATTCGTACCGGTTCAACGGTTCCTGTGCAACACCCGCGCGAATCGCCAATTGTCAACGGACGTGCTCTCGCAACCTCAACCACGAAACCCCAACATCCGTCGTGAAGTGGACGAAAGCGAAAGACCTGATGACCACCGACGTCAAAACCGTCTCGGCCGATTGGCCGCTTAACCGCGTGGCTGAGTACTTCGTGGCGCATGACATCTCAGGGGCACCGGTCGTCGACGACGATGACGAACTCGTCGGGGTCATTTCCCTCACGGACCTGGCTCGCCACAACAGCATGGCCCGCCACCAAACCGCGTCCGACCGTCCGCCGGCCTACTATCAGAGCGAGCCGGAAGGCTATGCGCCGGAGGACATGAGCGCGCTGAACATTGCGCAGGACGACACCACAACCGCTGGCGACGCAATGACGCCCAAGGTCTACAACGTGAACGAGCATACGTCCGTGCAGCAGGTGGCGGACGTGATGCTGCGGGGCCGCATTCAGCGCGTCTTCGTCACCGAGCGGGGAGAAATCCGCGGCATCATTACCGCGCTCGACATGCTCCAGATTATTCGTGAGCTGTAGTTCGAAGCGGTTCCATGGCCGTGCCGACGCGAGGCACCGCGCGAGCGGGACGACGCCATCGGTCTCCGTCTCCGGTCATTCCTGTTTCAGCCAGTTGGGTTTCTCCTCGGGAATGGTCCACAGGTAGATCGTGTCGCTGCCCATCTCGACGACCCGGTCGGGCTCCCATTCGTCCATGTCGAAGTCGTGCGAGACGACGCGGTCGCCCGGCTCAAGCTCGGCGAACAGTTTGGGGCGCAGCTTGATGTTGATCTCCGGAAACAGGTAGAGCGTCACGACGGTGGCGTCGCTCAAGTCGGCCTCAAACATGTCGCCTTCGCGAAACTCGACCCGATCGGCGACGCCCGCCTCGCGGGCATTGGCCCGGGCCCGGCGCACGAGCTTCGGGTCGATCTCCACGCCGATCCCCCGCGCGCCGAACCGCTTGGCGGCGGTGATGGGAAAGCGCCCGTCGCCGCTGCCCAGATCGTAAACCACATCCTCCGGCGACACGTCGGCCATCTCCAGCATTCGACGGACCACGTCGGGCGGCGTAGGCACATACGGCACGTCGCTGTCAACGGTGTCCGTCGTGGTGACGAACGGAAGGGAGGCGGACGTGTCGGGCGGCGTTTGGGCGGTGCCGGGCTGCAGCAGGCTGCCTGCCAGAAGCAAAAGGGCGGCCATCCAGAGAACCCGCCATTGAGACCGTTGAGGAGCCATGGGGCGAAGAGGTCGGTTGGTGAAGGGAGAAATCGGGGAGACAGGTCAATCGGTGCTGCCCCGCCGCAGCCAAAGAATGGGGAGGCCAGCGAGGACGACGCTGGCGCCCAGCAGTGCCCCGACGCCCGTGTAGGCGAGGCTGGACCACAGCATGTACGCCGACGCGAGGCAGAACGCAAGGGGCGTCCACGGATACCAGGGGACGCGAAACGACCGGTCCACGTTCGGCTCGGTGCGGCGAAGAACAAAGAGCGAGACGCCGGTGAGCAGCAGAAAGAGCCAGAACACCGGCGCCGTGTAATCGACCATCGACTCGAAGCCCTGCCGCGTCCAGGCGCCGACGCCGACGAGGGCCAGCGCCACGCCGCCCTGTACGAGCAGGGCGTTCGCCGGGGTGTTGGCGCGGTCGCTCCAGCGGCCGAGGCGAGCGAACAGCGATACGTCCTGCCCCAGGGCATAGTTGGTGCGAGCGCCGGTAAAAATGGTCGCGTTGGCGGAGCTCAGGGCGGCCACGATGGCGATGAGGCTGAGCGCGACGGCTCCGGGAGCGCCGAGCGTCACGCGCATGAGGTCGGCGGCAACCGCGTCGGAGCCGCCCATGCGACCGGTGCCGAGGCCTTCGAGATACGCCCAGTTCACGAGCAGGTAGAGCGTCGTGATCAGGCCCAGGCTGGCGAGCAGGGCGCGGGCCATGTTGCGCTGCACGTTGCGCAGCTCGGCCGAGATGAAGGCCGCCTCGCTCCACCCGCCGTACGTCAGGAGCACGAAGACCATGGCCATGCCGAAGCCACTCGCGCCGCCCGCGGTGCCGCCCGAGGAGGCGGGGGCGGCGGACAGGTCCGGGCTCACAAACAGACCGGCCCCGATGATGACGAGCAATCCCAGCACCGTCACGGCGGTCAGGGCACGTTGTGCCGTCTTGCCCAGTTGCACGCCCGCGACGTTCAGGGCCGTCAGCACGACGATGGCGCCGGCGGCGTAGAGGGCCGACGAGTGCGGGCCCAGCGACCAGAGTTCGGTCGCGTAGTCCCCGAACACGAAGGCCAGAAGCGCGATGGAGCCGGTCTGGATGACGGCGAGCCGGGCCCAGGCGAACAGGATCGCGACGCCGTCGCCGTACGCCCGTTGAAAGTAGCGGTAGTCGCCACCGGCGTGCGGGTAGGTCGAGGCCAGTTCGGCGTAGCACAGGGCACCGACGAACGAGATGGCGCCGCCCAGTCCCCAGACGCCAAGCACCAGGAGCGGATGGCCGGCGCTCTCTGCAACCAGGGCCGGCGTTTTGAAAATGCTGGCTCCGATGACGACGCCCACGGTGAGGGCCACCACGTCGAGCACGGAAAGCGTCGGGGACAGCCTCGTCTGCGTCGAGCGGGTCATCGGTGGGAGCCGATTGCGGAGGTCAGCGGAAGGGAGGTCCGTCGCCGTCAGCCGGGGACGGACGGTGGGCAACGCCAAGTCAGATGCAGGAATCAGCCCGCAGACGTGCGGTTCCGACGCGGCCCCGTCAGCGTTGCGAGTTCCCCCATTCACGCCGTGAGCGGTCCGTGGGCTCCGTGGCAGTCAGGGACAGAGGGCGTAGAGAGGGAGCGCAAGAGCGACGACGGTCACGCATCCCGGAGGCGCATCCGTGTGTCCCTCCGCCCCCGCTTGAAGGGGAACCCGAGAAGAGTTTTCGACGCCAACTCGCCGCGCTCGAACGGACACCTCCCAAGGGTCGGATGGAGCGCCCTTAGATCACGTCGTGCGCCTCTGCCACCTCCGTGAACGCGTCGATGGCGCGGTCGAGCTGGTCGCGCGAGTGGGCGGCCGACATCTGCACGCGGATGCGGGCCTCGCCCTTCGGCACCACCGGATAGCTGAAGCTGATGACGTAAATCCCCTTGTCGAGCAGGTCGTCGGCCATCTGTCCGCTCACCTTCGCGTCGTAGAGCATGATGGGCACGATGGGGTGATCGCCCGGCTGGATGTCGAATCCGCGGGCCTCCATTTCGCTGCGGAAGTACCGGGCGTTCGTCCACAGTTGCTCGCGGCGGTCGGCGCTCTCCTGCAGCATGTCGAGCACCTGCAGGCTCGCGTTCGCGATCATCGGCGCGACGGCATTGGAGAAAAGGTACGGGCGCGACTGTTGCCGGAGCAGGTCGATGATTTCCTGGCGACCCGTCGTGAAGCCGCCGGTCGCGCCGCCGAGCGCTTTGCCGAGGGTGGAGGTGATGATGTCGACCTCATCGAGCACGCCCTTGGCTTCTGCCGCCCCGCGGCCGCCGTCGCCCATGAAGCCGGTGGCGTGGCACTCGTCCACCATCACGAGCGCATCGTAGGTGTCGGCCAGCGCGCAGATTTCGTCGAGCTTCGCGGCGTCGCCGTCCATCGAGAAGACGCCGTCGGTGGCGATCATGCGGACGGTGGCGTCCTGTGCGTTCTGGAGCTGGGTCTCCAGGTCGTCCATGTTGCTGTGCTCGTAGATGTACCGGTCGGCCTTGCACAGCCGGATGCCGTCGATGATCGAGGCGTGGTTGAGGGCATCGCTGATGATGGCGTCGTCCTCGCCGAGGATGGTTTCGAAAAGCCCGGTGTTGGCGTCGAAGCACGAGTTGTAGAGGATGGTGTCCTCCTTTTCGTGGAACGCGGAGAGCTCGTGCTCCAGCTGTTTGTGGACGGTTTGCGTGCCGCAAATGAAGCGGACGCTGGCGACGCCGAAGCCGTAGCGGTCGGCGCCCTCCTGGGCCGATCGGATGATGTCGGGGTGGTTGGCGAGGCCCAGGTAGTTGTTCGCGCAGAAGTTGATGACGTGGTCGCCGGAGGCCACCTCGATGTCGGCGTCCTGCTGCGAGGTGATGACGCGCTCCTCCTTGTAGGTGCCGGCGTCCTTGATGGATTGCAGTTCGTCCTGAAAGTCGGCGGTCGCCGCCTCGTACATGGGCATGGTGCGGTGGGGGTTGTGCGTTCTGAGTTGCGGGTTATGCGTGGTGCGGAATTCGTGATGCGGGACACAGTTGGGGGATGCACTCGCACCCCGCCCCTTCTCCCTTACCGCTTCCCGCGTACCTCTTCCCCCTCTCGCAGATGCGCGAGCATGTCGTCGGTCATCGACGCGAGGTCGTACGTGGGCGACCAGTTCCAGTCGGCGCGGGCGGTGCTGTCGTCGATGGTGGAAGGCCAGGCGTCGGCGATCTCCTGGCGGTCGTCGGGCTCGTAGGTGCAGGCAAACGCGGGGAGGTGGCGCTGGATGTGCGCCTCCAGCGCGTCGGCCCGAAAGCTCATGGCCGCCACGTTGTAGCTGTCGCGCACCGTCAGGGCGTCGGCGTCGGCATTCATCAGGGCGAGGGTGGCGCGCAGGGCATCGGGCATGTACATCATGGGCAGGCACGTGTCCGGCCGCACGAAGCAGGTGTACGACTGGTCCTGGGCGGCGGCGTAAAACATGTCGACGGCGTAGTCGGTGGTGCCGCCACCGGGGGGCGTGGTGTGGCTGATAAGGCCCGGATAGCGGAGACTCCGCACGTCGACGCCGTACCGCCGGTGGTAGTATCGGCACAGCAGTTCGCCGCTCCGCTTCGTCACGCCGTACATGGTGGCCGGATCGAGGACGGTTTGCTGCGGCGTGTTGTGCTTGGGCGTCGATGGGCCGAAGACGGCGATGGAGCTGGGCCAGAAGACGGCAAGGTCGTGCGTGCGCGCCAGGTCGAGCACGTTCTTGAGGCCGCCGAGGTTTACGTCCCAGGCGCGGTCGGGCTGTTTCTCGCCGGTGGCCGAGAGCAGGCTGGCCAGATGATACACGGTGCCGATGTCGTAGGTCTCCACCGTGTCGTCGAGCAGATCGCGGTTGCGCACGTCGCCCACGACGTGCGGCCGGGTCGGCGGCTGCCCGTTTGCCGCACCCGGTGCCTGTAGGTCGAAGCCCACGACCGAATCGGCGGTGTGCCGGTCGCGCAGGGCACGCGTCAGTTCGCTGCCAATCTGACCGTTGGCACCGGTCACCAAGATGCGGTTCATGCGCCTAGCGTCCGTGGTTCGAAAGAGGGCAATGGCTCCTACAGGTACGCGATGCTCATTACGAGCGTTGCAGCACGTCGTTCGGAACCGCTTCCGTCCTGGCGGCGGCCCGGGCGGGTTTCCCTCCAAATCTCACAAAGACCCGGGCCGCTCCGGAGCCCCCGCCGAACGCGGTCCTGCATCCCGAAGGAATCGAAGCGCTTCCAATTCCTTTACAAAATGTTTTCAAGTCAGATCTTGTGAAACCAAAAGATATGAGCTAGAATGGGTGCGAATCAAAAATAAATGAGGCAGACGGCACGTGACGCCAAGCATCGACGACATCGACGCGCACATCCTTGAGCTGCTCCAGGAACGGGGCCGCATGCAGCGGAACGAGGTGGCCGACGCCGTCGGTCTCTCGATCTCGGCCGTGAGCGAGCGCATGCGGAAGCTGGAAGAACGGGGCGTGGTGGAGGGCTACCGCGCCATCGTGGATCCAAAGCGGCTGCACTTCGACATCACGGCCTTCATCCGTGCCTCGGTCGACGGCTCGGAGCACTACGAGAACTTCATCGAAGCCACGACGGCCATGGACGAAGTGCTGGAGCTGCACTCCATTACGGGCGAGGGCTCGCACGTGATGAAGGTGCGCACCAAGAACACGACCACACTGGAGCGCTTCCTCTCGCGGGTGCAGGCCCTGCCTGGCGTCACGGGCACCACCACGAGCATCGTGCTGTCGACGTTCAAGGAGACGCGCGCGCTGCCTGCCGAGCCGATGGAACTGTACACCCACGACGAAGACGCGTGACCGTCCCTGCGGTCGGGCCGGAATCCCTGTCCGGTGCGCGTGCCCCCCGTTCAGCGATGGTGTGTAGGATTCGCCGCGCTTAATCGGGGACGGCGGCACGGACGACGCACAACCCGCAACACACACCCCTCAACCCACAACGCACACCCACACCCATGCCCACGCAAGAAGATGTCCTCGATCGCATCGAGGCCGAAGACGTTGATTTCCTTCGTCTGCAGTTTACCGACATTCTCGGCACCGTCAAAAACGTGTCCATCCCTGCGCACCAAGCCGAGAAGGCCTTCGGCGAAGGGATTTACTTCGACGGCTCCTCCATTGAAGGCTTTGTGCGCATCCAGGAGTCGGACATGCGCCTGGAGCCCGATCCCGATACGTTTGCCGTCCTTCCGTGGCGCAGCCGGCGCGAAGACGGAACGGTCTCGGCGCGGATGATCTGCGACGTCATCAACACGACCACCGGCGAGCCCTTCACCGGCGATCCGCGGTTTGTGCTGCACCGCGCCATCGAACGGGCCGATGACATGGGCTTTGAGATGAACGCGGGGCCGGAGCCGGAATTCTTCATCTTCGAGAAGGACGACGAAGGCCGCGCCACGACCACGACGCATGACTTCGGCGGCTACTTCGACCTCGGCCCGAAGGACCTCGCGCAGGAGATCCGCGCGGAGATCATCTACATGCTCGAAGCGATGGGCTTCGAGGTGGAGGCCAGTCACCACGAGGTGGCGCACGGGCAGCACGAGATCGACTTCAAGTACGCCGACGCCCTCACGACGGCCGACAACATTGCCACCTTCCGCTCCGTCGTGCGCGCCACCGCCGAGCTGCACGGCGTGCACGCCACGTTCATGCCGAAGCCCATCTCGGGCATCAACGGCTCGGGCATGCACACGCACATCTCGCTCTTCCAGAACGGCGAGAACGCGTTCCACGACGACGAGGACGAGTTCAACCTGAGCGACACGGCGTACCAGTTCCTGGGCGGCATTCTGGAGCACGCGCCGGCCCTGACGGCCATCTGCAACCCGACCGTCAACTCGTACAAGCGTCTGGTGCCGGGCTATGAGGCACCGATCTACGTGGCGTGGAGCGACGTGAACCGCTCGGCGCTCGTGCGGAAACCGGCTGCGCGCGTCCCCGCGGCGTCCCGCATCGAGCTCCGCTCGCCGGATCCGTCGTGCAATCCGTACCTCGCCCTCGCGGTGATGCTGCATGCCGGCCTTGACGGCATCGAGCGCGGCCTGGAGGCACCGGGCCCAGTGCGCGAAAACATCTACGAGTTCACCGAGCAGGATCGCATCGAGCGCGGCATCGAGACGCTGCCGAGTACGCTGGGCCAGGCCATCACGGCGCTCAAAGACGACGAGGTCGTCCTCGACGCGCTCGGCGATCACGTGAGCGAGAAGTTCATCCAGGCCAAGACGCAGGAGTACACCGAGTTCCTCGCGTCGGTCTCCGACTGGGAGCACGAGCGGTACCTGGAGACGTTCTAACGCGTTTTTCGGATGGAACCGATACGATTCGGTCCTTCGGTCTGCGGTCCTTTATGTATATGTAGGCGATCAGAGCGGCCGGTGCCTCCACGACGGAGCGCGCCGGCCGTTTTTCTGTTGCGGGACGAACGGTCGGCGTCTGCCCGCGTCAGAACGCGTGTCGACCTCTGCTCATCATCCGGAACGCTGCTATGCACACCGTCTCGCTCTACGCCATTGCGGCGACATTCATGGGGGCGGGCGTGGCGCACTTCGTGTGGCCCGACGTGTTCGTGCGCATCGTGCCGCCGTACCTGCCGGCGCCCCGCGTTCTGGTTCTCGTGAGCGGCGCCGCGGAGATTCTGGGCGGCGTCGGCGTGCTGGTGCCGTCGGTGCGCGTTGCGGCCGGGTGGGGACTCATCCTGCTGCTCGTGGCCGTCTTCCCGGCGAACGTGCACATGGCGCTCCATCCTGACGACTTTGCCCGGATTCCGCGCTGGGCGCTGTACGCGCGGCTTCCGCTGCAGCTCGTTCTCATCCTCTGGGTGTACGCGACGGTCTGCCGGTGATGAAGCGCGTGCTCGGGACGCAACGTTCGTGAAAATCCCGCGCGACAGCCCGCCGCGTCCTCAAATCTGTGCGCGCCAGTCGCTTTCATACGACGATCCTGCGTTCCACTGGTTGCCGACCCTCGCTTCGTGCTGCCCCGCCCCCGCCCGCCCTGGACGCCGCGCTACGTACTCCTCGTGGCGCTGCCGATTGCCGTCACGCTGCTCGTGTGGACGGTCTTCATGACCACCACGGACCGGTGGGGGCTGTTCTGGACGTACGGCTTCATGACGATCACGATGGTGTTCGGGTCCATCGTGGCGGGGGCCAGCTCGGAAGGTGGCGGCGCGGTGGCGTATCCGGTGATGACGCTGCTCTTCGAGATCGACCCGTCGGTGGCGCGCAACTTCAGCCTCGCGATCCAGAGCGTCGGCATGACGGCGGCGTCGCTCTACATCGTGGCGAAACGCATCCGCATCGAGACGACCTACCTGTGGCTCGTGGCCGCGGGCGGCGTGCCGGGCATGATCGGCGGCACCTACCTCGTCGCGCCGTACGTGCCGCCGGCCTACGCCAAGATGATGTTCGTCTCGTTCTGGCTGAGCTACGGCCTCGCGCTCTACACGATCAACCACGTGGAGGAGCAGGACGCCACGTCGACGCTACCGGCGCTCTCGATCGGACAGAAGGCGGAGATGATCGGCGTCGGTGTGTTCGGCGGACTCCTGAGCGCCATCTTCGGCAACGGCATCGACATCTGTTCCTTCGCGTTCGTCACGCTCAAATACCGTCTCTCCGAGAAGGTCGCCACGCCCACGTCCGTCATCCTCATGGCGTCGAACGCGGTGCTCGGGTTCGTGCTGCACGGCGCGGTGCTGCAGGACATGACCCTGGAGGCGTACAACTTCTGGTGGGTGAGCATTCCCGTCGTCGTCTTCGGCGCGCCGCTGGGGGCCTACGTCGTGAGCCTCGTGCCCCGGCTCTACATCGCGACGCTGCTCTACACGATCATCGGCGTGCAGTTCGTGACGGCGCTCTGGATCATCCAGCCGTCGTGGATGCTGCTCGGCGTGTCCGCCGCCGTCTTCACCCTCGGCATGGGGCTCTTCTTCCAGCTTCCGAAGTACGGACCGGCGGTCGCTTCCGGCGGTCGTCGCTGATTCGGAGCGTGGATTGGGAGAATGGAGGAAAGGAAGAGTGGAAGAAAGGAGGAGCCAGAGGTTGGCATTCAAGCCCGCCACTCGCTTACCTTGGCGTCGCGTCGCCATTCAGAATCCGCACCCCAACATCGGATGATCAGCCGCTATACCCGCCCGGAGATGGCGGACCTGTGGAGCGAAGAAAGCAAGTTTCAGTCGTGGCTCGACGTGGAGCTGGCCGCGTGTGCGGCGTGGAGCGAGATCGGGGCCATCCCGCCCGAGGACGTGGAGGTGCTCTACGACGAGGCCGACTTCGACGTCGATCGCATCAAGGAAATCGAGAAGGAGACGAAGCACGACGTCGTGGCCTTCACCCGCGCGGTGAGCGAGACGCTGGGTGAGGAGAAGAAGTGGGTGCACTACGGTCTGACGTCGACCGACGTGGTGGACACTGCCTACATGGTGCGCCTCAAGAAGGCGAACAGCCTCATCCGCACGCAACTCGACCGCATGATCGACGTGCTGGCGGACAAGGCACGCGAGCACAAGCACACGCTCACGATGGGCCGCACGCATGGCGTCCACGCCGAGCCGACGACCTTTGGCCTCAAGATGGCGCGCTTCTACGACGAGATGAAGCGGCAGAAGGAGCGCTTCGAACAGGCCGCCGAGTCGATGCGCGTCGGTAAGCTCAGCGGCGCCGTGGGCACCTACGCGCACATTCC
>Ga0207797_1003096_pt1 | contig 11219 bp, 9 predicted proteins | sample PRCRCaboRojoPR_6_FD_187275 | JGI IMG/M metagenome (GOLD analysis project Ga0207797, IMG submission 187275) | Marine sediment microbial community from Cabo Rojo, Puerto Rico - PR CR 10% Liquid 1 (SPAdes) | ecosystem: Environmental > Aquatic > Marine > Coastal > Sediment | place: Cabo Rojo, Puerto... | reverse complement strand
TTAAGTTTTTAATGGTTCTTGACCTCCTGTCTTTATAATAGCGAGAGACCCTGTGAGCCTCAAAGAACGAACAACAAGATTTATGGAGAGAATCGCCGTAGTTTAATTGTGCCGAGTTATCCATTGACGTTTTTGCACTGAAGCATTATAAAGTTTTCGAAACGAGTTCATGAGCGCTGGCGTAATATCCCGGCGGGGCACTCCCCTGCTGAAATTTGATATCAAAGATGCAATACAAAAGGAGAATAATTCAATGAAAAAAGAGGTAACCGATCTAAGCGAAGGACTAAAACTGTCGTCGGAAGTCGTAGTCTCTTGCCGCAACCATGCCGGAGAGAACAATGCCCTGGTTGTAGCTTACGCCACAAATTGCAGTTTCGATCCGCCGATGTTAATGGTAGGGATTGTGCCCTCACGTTATTCCTATCATATGATAAAGCAAACCGGTGCTTTCGTAGTAAATCTAGTATCGGAAGGACTAAAAGAAGAATTTGATTATCTCGGTAGCCATAGTGGCCGGAATGAAAACAAGCTAGAAAAGCTGGGGCTCAATGTTGAAGAGGGGAAAGAAGTTGACGCACCTGTTCTTACCGATTTTCCAGTAAATATTGAATGCGAGGTGGTGGATTCTATTATGACGGGCTCGCACGAGATGTTTGCCGGGGAAATCAAAGAAATTAGGGCAAATTATGAGCTAGTTAATGAAGATGGTGAAATAGATGTAAGCGGGATAGAAATCTAATAGACCTCCGTCGAGCACTCGATTTCATAAGACAGGGGGGGCAATCGGTCAAACCGTTCGGAAGAATATCGCGACTGAGATTGTTTATTTTCTCTTGTTCTTCTTTTTTAGCTTTACTGTGGCAACAGCAACGGGCCGGGACTCCTTTGCCTGGATATCAATCTAAAGGTAAACTTGATTCTCTCTTCTCTCTGCCGTAGTGTTCGCTAATATGGTTATCGGCGTATTTCTCGCCCTGGCGGGCGCGCTAACTCATTCCGTATCTTTCATAACTCGTAAACGGGGTCTCGAGGTAGCGGATTACAAACTATTCATCCTGGTTCGAGTAGCTATTGGGCTAGTATTGTCCGGAATCCTTTTGTGGGCTGTGGGGCCGGGTCTGTCGGGTTTAACTCCAGAAATAGCTCTACCATTCGTCCTGACAGGAGGGCTCGCCGGAGGCTTTGTTGCCTTATTCACCACTACCCTGGCAATTCACTTTATCGGTGCGTCCAGGGCGCATGCTATAACTTCTTCCAGCCCTCTGGTTACTGCCATCGGTGAGATTATATTTTTGGGCGCCGCACTTACTCTCCAGATAATTCTGGGAACTATATTTGTGGTTGCTGGTGCGGTGCTCATTTCTTTCTTCCTGCACAGTAACCCCAGTGATGATGGCAGGGAAGATTCAGAGGAAGCTAATCGGCCATTTGTGGGTCTTGCCATGGCATTGTATACGGTAATGACTATCGGTGCCCAGGTTGTGCTGCAAAAATGGGGTCTGAGTATGGGAGCAAGCCCGCTTCAGGGTTTATTTCTCCACGTTTTAACGGCAGCTCTACTATTCGGTTTGTACTATCTCTTGCTTAAGCCGGACCTGGAAACTGGAAAGCTGGGACAGCTGAAGTACTCCGGTAATTTCCTCGCGGCTGCAGTTGCCATGGCGATCTTGCCACTCCTAAACATGTACGCCCTTACGTTCCTTTCGGCGACGGTCGTAGCTGCCCTGATGCGAGTTGCTCCATTATTTACCGTCGTTTTGACCCATTTTTTTCTCCGGGGAGTAGAAAAGGTAAACGTGAAAACTGTCCTGAGTACATTCCTGATAGTTACGGGAGCGATTCTGGTTTCCCTCCAGTGAACCTGGACCGAACAGAAAAGGATCCAAGCCGTACCTTTTAGGCCGAATTGAACCAAAATATGGTGAAAAAATAAGGCTGGCCAAAGCTTTCACCGGCTAATCATGAAGGTCATTGGCATTACCTGGAGAAATGATCCCTATGTTAAGTTTGATACATTGACCAGAACTTATTCTTTAGTTTTTTGAAGTTTTCCTGGTCGACGGCGTCTACTTTTTTAATTCTTCCATACTATAATAAGGTCTATTTCGCATTATTGCCCGGAATGTGCCTTCAGAAATTCCGGCAAATTCTTTCAGAATGCCCGGAGAGGCAATGTTGATCTCTCTTCGCAACCGTTCCCACTTTTGGTCGCCCTGAAAGACTTTCTCGTCCTCTACCGCTTTCCGGTGGGCTAAACTTCCGTCATCTCCCATTGCTCTGTATTTTATCTCCCTTATTTCATGATAAAGAATGTATCTTTCGAAGTCCTCAAGTTTCTCGGATATCCAGATCTCGTTCATAGGATACCCAGATCCTCAGCGGCATCCGGAGAAATTTCTTGGCCCTCAAGCACTAAGTTTGCTATAGGCGTCAAAGTTGATATTTATCTACAGCTAAGATTTAACTTGTAGGTTCCTTGATATTTTGTCCATCTATAGCAAACTAAGTGCTTGAGTCCCAGGGCACCCCCGGGGAGGAATCGGCTGGTCTTGTTTTTTAAAAGACCAAAAAACTACTTAAAAGGGGTTTTCTACAAGTCCCGTCCCCTGGAGCGGGGTTTTTGACTGGATAAAATATTGAAACCTAATTTAAGCGGTTTTGACAGGTCAGTTGAAAGAATAACGGTACTTATGATCGTTATTTTCCCAGCAATATTTGGTCCAGCACCCAGATGAGCTCCGGAACATGAATCAAGAGTTTTGACTTTACTATTGTAAGGGCTACCATGCTTATTTAGGGGTAGATTATCTGTCCTGATTACTTTTCTCATCTGGGTGCTGGGTGAAAATTTGAAGAGAGCGAGTTGGTCTGAAACTTTTAGATTTCACCAACTGTGTGAAACAAATATAGTTCTCAAATGGTAGTTAGTTCATCTTTATACACACTTAGAAGTTAGCCTCGAGTGAGATAATTGCACAATTTAGGTAAGATATAGCACCTTTCCAAGCGGTTTTTTACCGGCAGTACTACGTTAAGTAGAAATCACTCAAGACTAACTACCATTTCGACCTCGACCGGTATGTTGCGCGGAAGTTCGGACGTTCCCAGGGCCGATCTTGCATGTTTGCCATTTTCTCCGAAGATTTCCTGTAGAACATCCGAAGCCCCATTTACTACCTCCGGCTGTTTGCCGAATCCGGGTGCACTGCTGACGAAACCACGAACCTTCACGACCCTGTCAATTTTGTCCAGCGAGCCGATTTCTGACTTGATTTCGGCCAGACAATTAATGGCAGCAACGCGGGCAGCTTCGTAACCCTCTTCAACCGACAGGTCCGCCCCCACCTTTCCCAGGTGGAGAAATTCTCCCTCCTGCATCGGCCCCTGGCCAGAACAAAACACCAGATTTCCTGCCTTTCTCGCCGGAAGATAAGAGCCTGCGGGCTCAGGGGGGTCCGGTATCTCGATTCCCAGCTCTTCCAGTCTCCCTTCGCAGTTAGTCATGATCACTCACTCCTTTTTGTCAGTATACCGGGTGAATAGTTGTTTCGACAGGTGGGCTTGCCAGACCGCTCCAGCGCAATGTTACCTAAGGTTTGCAATTCTATCACTAGTATACGGGATACAGGTTTAACCAACTGCCTTTGACGAACTTAAATGCTTTACCCGGTTGGTGAACCCTAAAGGGTTTTGCAATTAGCCCTCTCTAGACTTTCAACCAGCAGCCGGATGACCAGCGCCCAGTTTAATATCGATGGTCAAACTGGGAAGCAGATCTTCAGGAAAATCTTTGTCCGTAAAGGGGTTAAACTTTCGAAGTATATATTAAACTGGGTGCTGGACCAACTCCTGCTGGCAAAATTGGTTACTGGTCCAAATATTATTTTCAATCCCCAGAAAGAATCGTTGAATTTCGGACTGTCTTCGAATTTATTCGGACATTTTTACGAGCAACCCGGCGATAGTTTTTCTCTCATCAGGAGAAGCCGTATTCCACATCTCTTTGAGCAACTCTTCTTCCGGGGTCTCGGGACAGACGTTTTTCGCAAGGAAGTCGCCAATCTGCGTTGCTAACTTCTCCATCTGTTCCTTTGACATACCCGCTTTCTTGCCTGCACTGACAGCCTGACTCAAGTTGTTGCGCCATTCTCCCCAGTTTCCGACATAATCCATCAAGTTGATGCACTTTAATTTCTTGTTTACGTCCATGATAACCTCCATAAATAAATTAAATTTTTAAATCATACCAATTATAAAATGAAAATTAATATTAATCAACAAGAGATAGCATACCTCGCACTTCTTCATGGTTACTGCGACGGTTCACCAGCCAGTGTCACGAAAGGATTCCTGGATATTTTCCAGTGGCACTGAACCAAATTATTCATCACGGGGAGTTTCGGTTATTGATTAAATTTCCGCTTCTGTTACTGCTATAAATCTCAATCATTTATCCAATTGCGTGGAGCTTGACGATTTCTTTAGTATTTATAGAGAAGAAAGAGAAATGGAAAGTCCCGCGGGAAAACTTGTACTGAATACTACCTCGTTAACCCCTGCAGTACGGTATAGGGAGAGAAACTGATGTTTTTAATGAAAGAGAAAAAAACGATCCTTACGGGTTTACTCTTTATAGTTTTAACCCTCGTAAACACGGGCACAGTAGTTTGTTCAGAGGGCAAAATTGACTACCCTCTGTCGGTTCCAAAAATCGAGGGGCTGATAAAAGAGGAGATAAAAAGTAACGACATTCAGGGCTTAAGTGTCGGGTTGGTGGACACATCAGGGCTATTTTGGTCCAGAGGCTATGGGTACGAAGACAAGAAAAACAAAGTTAAAGCGACGGAAGCAACTTTGTATCGGATTGCCTCGGTTACCAAACCCTTTACGGCGACGGCGATAATGATTTTGGTCGATAGAGGGTTAATAGACTTGGATGCCCCTATTAAAAAATACGTCCCGGAGTTTTCCATCAAAAGTATAAATGAGAAGCCTGGACCCATCACGGTCAGGGACCTGCTAAATCATCATTCCGGCCTGAAGCGCGATCATTACAGGGGGATAAATATCAAAAATCCCCCGGCTCCGGATTTTCTAGTAAGCGAATTAAAGGATGATTATCTCGCTTTGCCCACCGGCACTCTATACAAGTACTCGAATATCAATTACGCTCTGCTGGGAGTAATAATTGAAAACGTTACGGGAAAAAGCTATAGCCGTTTTCTGGAAGACGAGATCTTCCGGCCGCTGGAAATGGGGAATACATTTATCGGCTATGGTGAAAGCAAAGCTTCCCGGGTCTCGAAATCGTACGAAATGAAAGGATTACTGTTCAAAAGGCCTAAAGAGATTGACCAGTCTCCGATTAGAGACAGGCCTGCCGGCTCGATAATTTCCAGCGTAGAGGATACTGCTAAGTTCGTCCGGATGATTTTGAAGGACGGAAAGAGCCCGACCGGAGAACGGATCATTAGCGAGGAGTCGCTGGAAAAGATGTTCACTGTTCAGTATCCGAATAACGAACTGGACGACGATCCTTACGGTCTGGGCTGGAAGATCAATAAGGTACCCGTTCCGGGAATTGAATTGAATATAAGACACGGCGGCACTCTCAACGGGTTCTCTACTCTGATCGCAGTCGCACCGGAAGAAGGCCTGGGAATAATCGTATACTACAACACAAACCACGTCTTTTCGCGACATTACATCGCCAACGAAGCCCTGAAGTTACTGGTGAAAGAGAAAACTGGAACCGTTGCCCCCGAAAGGGATGCTGGTAGAGGCCGGAGAGTTGCTCTTGCGTCTATTGAGTTTGAAAAGTATCTGGGAAGATACGTTGGTATCGGAGATCTGCCCCTGGTGATGGATTTAGAGCTGAAAGGCAATAGTCCCGAACTTAACTTAATGGATCAGAAGCTGTCCCTGAAAGAGATCAGCGATTACAGGTACCGGGTTTCCAAAAGGATACTATTTTTTAATATCAATGTGGGTAAATTCATGGGGGTCGACGAAACGTTATTTGATTTTTATCGAGCCGAAGACGGAACTATTTACCCCAGGTTGATTCTGGAGTATCGGGACCTGGAAATGAGAATATTCTTCGATAAAGTTCAACCTTACGATATACCAGAATCTATCGAACAAATGGAAGGAAAGTATGTCCCGACCGAGGAAAGTCTACAATATTTAGACGACGATTCTTTCAGAGAACTTGAGCTAAAAATACAGGATGGCTGGATCACCATGGACACCAGCTGGGAAGGAAACGATTTAGAGTTTTTACTGAGACCTCTGGGTGAAAATATTTTGAGGGCAATCGGTTCCGGAGAAGTAATTACTATAAAAGATGGAAAACTTGACTATTCCGGGTTTTTCTTCGAGAGGGACTAGAACAAGTTCATTGTTTCCACGCCGCCTAATCACAAGTACATGCTCTTCCGAAGTCGGATAACTTTTTATTTTTGTCAGGTAGCCGGTTTTGAGGACGTCTATACCTCCGCAGTGTTTTTCAGCCCATCAGTTAACATTTCTGATTGCCTTACTGGAGACTTCTTCACCCGAAATAATTGAAGCCTTCCGCTATAGCCGAGATCGTTTCAAGGATGATTGTCCCCAACTAGACCTCCCGGTTGTTTATCCAGCCCTGGAAGACTCCCTGTTTCCGCCCGTCATCATCAAGCCCAGCTCCTTCCGGTCAACGACTTCTCTGTCGATAACGTCGACTATTTCTCCTTCATAAATCACCGCAATTCTATCGGAAAGACTGAGAATCTCGTCCAGCTTCATGGAGATCAAGAGAACCGCGCAACCGTCGCCCCTGGCTTCGATCAAGCGATTTCGGACGTATTCCGTGGCCCTGACGTCCAAACCCCGGGTCGGTTGGTTTGCGACAATAATGGTGGGATCTCTGGAAAGTTCCCGCGCCAGGATCAACTTCTGAATGTTGCCCCCCGAGAGGTTTCTCAGAGGTGTCTTGGAAGAAGGGGCCCTTATATCAAAGTACTCCATCAGTTCCTCGCATTTTCGGTCGATTTTATCAAAATCCAAAAAGAGACCGTTGGAATATCTCGGAAAGGAAACGTCTTTTAAGATAAGGTTGTCTTCCACGGTAAATTTATCTACCGTGCCCTCCTCTATCCGGTCTTCCGGAATATAAGAAAGGCCACGCTTTAACAATGAACCCGGACCCTGACCGGTTACGTCCTTTCCGTCGATTTTCACCCGGCCAGCCGTCGGTTTCTTCAACCCCGAAAGTATATCTGCCAGCATTGCCTGTCCATTCCCTGATACACCGGCTAAACCGAGTATTTCGCCGGATCGGATCTTCAGGTTAATACCTTTTAAAACTTCCACGCCCGTCTCGGAATTGGCCCTGACACCTTCAACATCCAGTCGGACCTCTCCGGCTTCATTGGGAGGCAAATCTATATCAAATAGGACGTCCTGACCGACCATTGACCTGGCCAGGCCTTTCTTTGTCGCGTTTTCCGTCGGCAACGAATCGACTACCTTGCCGTTCCGCAAAACAGTTATCCTGTTGCTCAGTTCGAGCACTTCCTCGAGTTTGTGGCTGATGAATATTATCCCGAGGCCCTGATCGGACATCTCTTTCAAGGTCTCGAACAACTTCTCCGATTTCTGGGGGGTCAATACCGCCGTTGGTTCATCCAGGATCAGAATTGAAGCACCCCGGAAGAGGGCTTTTAAGATCTCCACCCGCTGTTGCTCTCCGACGGATAGATTTCTTATCTTTCTGGACGGATCGATTTCCAGGCCGTACATCTTGCCCAGTTCTGTAAGTCCTTTGGAAATCTTGTCCATATCGTGTTTGTACCAGTTCAACGAGCGGAGCCCGAGAGCCACGTTTTCCGCCACGGAGAAGGAAGGAACAAGCATGAAGTGCTGATGTACCATTCCGATTCCTCTATCGATGGCGTCGACGGGAGAACTGAAGTCGACACTCTCGCCGTCGACAATGACTTCTCCTTCTTCTGGCGAGTAAATGCCATAGAGTACCTTCATCAGAGTGCTCTTGCCGGCGCCGTTTTCGCCTAAAAGGGCGTGAATTTCTCCGGAATGGACGTCGAAGTCGACTGAATCGTTTGCGACGACCCCGGGAAACTTCTTTGTAATTCCCTTCGCTTCAAGGGTTTCTAGGCCTTCATTCGCTCCATGATTTTTTTTCATCACACTATAAAATACTTTGGACTTCCTTTAAATCGCCGGGGCACTGTTATAATTTCCCAGCGCCCCGGCGTCTCTACCTTCAGTCCTCGAGGCTGATTTCTATTTCGCCGTCAACTATTCTCTCGACCGTATCCTCGGCCAGGGATTTTACCTCTTCGTACTCATCTCCCAGAGCTTTTTCGTTGAGCGCCATCCTTATTCCACCGTTTTCCAGCGTGGCCGGGAAGATTTTCTCTCCAAGCGTGCCTTCTTTAATCAGGTCGATCATTTGCCTGACGGGACCGGAGAAGTCCACGACGACGCTACTGACGACTGTGTTCGGGGCCAGCGGGCTCTGATCCACGTCGTAGCCAAACCACATTACGTCCTTTTTCTTGGCCTCGCCAACGGCACCGGTAACCATCTGTGATGTACCGGTCAATACGTCAGCCCCCGCCTGAATGTGAGACTTTGCGGTTTTTGCCGCTGCCGCTACGTCGCTGTAGGAACCGGTCCAGGTCACTTTTACTTTTGCGTCGGGGCTTTTTGCCTTAACCCCCTGCTTGAACCCCAGCATGTATTTTTTTGCATCTCCCGATTCTATCGGACCAATGAAACCCATTATATCGCTTTCGGATAGCCTGGCTGCAATAACCCCGTTTACGTAACCGCCCTGACCGGCATGTGGTTCGTAGGCAAAGATGTTGTCGATGCCCTGATCCGAAAAGGTCCTCGCGGTTGAGCCCCAGGCAAAGCTCGTCCCGGGGAAGTCGGGAGCAATATTCACCAGTTCGGCGCCGTACTGTGATCCGTGCGCAATGACCAGATCGAATCCCCGGTTGGCATAATCCCTGATAGCCGTATTTGCCTCCGAAATGACGTACTTGTTTTCGGAGTAAGCAATCTCCAGGTCCTCCTCTCCCATTTCTTCCTGAATGGCGAGCAAAGAGTCGTACATGCTCTGGCTCCAGGCCATGTCGTTTACCGTACTGGGCATGACCAGTGCTATGCGAAACTTATCCGACTGGGCGCTAACCCCTACCGTAAGAAAAAACGAAAGGGATATAACTAAAACAACTACTAAGCTGAATGATGACTTTTTGTTTATCATCTTTACCTCCTCTACTGGTTCTAATCTGCGCTGACTCAAGTAAAATCTTCAACTGTTTCCCTCTACCACCTCCTTCTTACAACTTTAACCCTCTCCCCGATCGAAAGGTTCGGTCAAAGCATCAGGTGAATAAACTCGTTTTCTTGCCATTGTGGCAAGAACTATAAGGATCACCACGTACGGGAGCATCAACGTAAATTCCGAGGGGATTCCCACTCCTGCCACCTGCAGCCAGCTCTTGAGACCGTCGATCGCGCTAAATAGCAGACACCCCAGGACCACCTGATATACCTGCCAGCCGCCAAAGTATACCAGCGCAACGGCAATAAAGCCCATACCGCTTGTCAGGTTCTGCTGGAAGACGTTTAGCACTCCAATGGAAAGAGAGGCGCCGGCGATACTTGCCAGTATCCCGCCGATGGTGGCCGTTATATACCTTACCCTGTTGACATTTACCCCGAGGGAATCGGCAGCCCGGGGTCTCTGTCCGACGGCCTGGATTTTCAGCCCAAACGGGGTCTTGTTCAAGAAATACCAGGCCAGGGGAGCAAGCAAGAAGGCGGCATAGACGAGGGCGTTCTGGGTTAGAATATCCCCCAGTATTGGAATAGAAGAAATACCAGGAATTACCAGATCGGGAAAGCCATCTATTGTTCGAACATCACCGATCGTGATACCGAACAAAAAAGTGCTCAGGCCCAGCCCGAAGATGTAGATTCCGATGCCGCTGATTCCCTGTTCCGCTTTCAAGGTCACATTCAAAAAAGCAGTAATCAGTCCAAAAACCATCCCCATGACGACCGCGCCCGCCAGCGCCAGCAGCAGGCTTTCCGTAGCAGTTACGATAAAGAAGGCAATATATCCCCCCATAAGCATTATTCCCTCGACCCCCAGGTTCAACAGACCGCTCCGCTGACCAATTGTCTCACCAATAGCGGCATAAAGGTACGGGGCCGCGTACTGCAGGGCAGAGTTCCCGATACTTGCTATGATTGTTCCTATCATCTTCCTCTCCCGCTTAGTTTATTTTTGTTCAATTTTCTTCACCCTGTCCGGCCCTTTTGAAATAATGCGTTCGCAGGGCCTCGCTCCCGACCACAAATATTACGACCAGGCCGCTTATCGCCGTTATCAGGGCAGATGGGACCTGGACCATTCTCTGCATACTGTTTCCACCGGTAGTTAACGCTCCAAAGAAGAAAGAAGACGGTATAGACCCCAGTGGATGCAAGTGGCCAAACAGCGCAGCAACTATCCCGCTAAACCCGGCGTTACCGGTAAATCCGAGAGCCGAACCGGTCGTAAACATCCTGTGGTAGACCCCGAGGACCTGGACGCCTCCTCCGAGCCCGGCGAAAGCTCCGGCGAGGAAAAGCGACAGTACCCTGTAACCATTTACGTTAATCCCTGCACCCCGGGCCGCTCTCAGGTTCTCGCCAGTTGTTCTCAGGCGGAACCCTATCGTGGTTTTCCATAAGAAAACGTAAGCCAGGATCGCCAATAAAACGGCGATAAGTACTCCCAGATGGAGGGGCGTTTTCGGAAGTCTTGGCAGAAAAGCCCCTGAAGGAATATGAGCCGTCTGAGGAATGTAGGACCCGAGTTCCTTTTGTAGTGGATCCATCATCGGCCCCCGCAGCAGGTAGTTCATGCCCAATCCGGCGATGTAATTCAACATTATCGTACCGAGAATCTCGTTTACGCTGAAGTATGCCTTGAGATAACCGGCTATTCCGCCCCATATCCCACCGGTAATTGAGCTGGCGCTAAGGCATAATAATATAAGGATCCAGCCCGGGGTGTTGGGTAAGGAAAGGGCTATCGCGGCCGAGGTTAGTGCCCCGACGATCAATTGGCCCTGACCCCCGATATTGAGCACACCGCCACGGAAAGAGATAGTCACCCCGATGGCCACGAATAACAGCGGAGTAGCTTTTAC
>Ga0207797_1003095_pt1 | contig 11219 bp, 8 predicted proteins | sample PRCRCaboRojoPR_6_FD_187275 | JGI IMG/M metagenome (GOLD analysis project Ga0207797, IMG submission 187275) | Marine sediment microbial community from Cabo Rojo, Puerto Rico - PR CR 10% Liquid 1 (SPAdes) | ecosystem: Environmental > Aquatic > Marine > Coastal > Sediment | place: Cabo Rojo, Puerto... | reverse complement strand
GATGATTTTCTGGGCGCGCGATTTTTTCTTGACGCCGACATAAATCAAATCCACTTCATTGTCCTGGGCAAATTTGACGATGTCTTCCCCCGGGGACATGCCCCGGACCAGCTGATGGGTTTCGCACTCCAGGCCTGCCTCTTCCACAAACTTTTTGGCAGAGTTCAGTCGGGCTTCGATTCGGTCAATTGCCCTTATTTTTTCCGTGGAGCCGCCCTCCATGGAGGTCATGACCATCACTTTGGCATTAAAGACTTTTGCGTGATCCCGTGCCAGGGCCAATGCCGTATTGGAGACATCCGTACCGCTATATCCCACTAAAATTTTCATGAGTCCTTTCCTTTTCTGGATGCCGGATTACATCCAGCGTTTACGCCGTTTGTAGGATTTGACTTCTTTAAACGACTTACGGCCGCCCCCCTGGGTGATACCCATGTAGAATTCCTTGACATCCGGGTTGTTTTTCAGCTCTGCCGACGGGCCTTCCAGCACAATTTTGCCGGATTCCATGATGTAGGCATACCGGGAGACATCCAGGGCGATCTTGGCGTTTTGCTCGACAACCAATATGGTGGTATTCATTTCCTCATTAATGGCGCGGATATTTTCAAAGATTTCTTTGACCAGGAGCGGCGCAAGGCCTAGAGACGGCTCATCAAGCATAAGCACTTTGGGTGCACTCATCAGGGCTCTGGCGATAACGATCATCTGCTGCTCCCCGCCCGAGCAATACCCTGCCAGGCGGTTGGTGATATTTCCCAGCCGGGGAAAATGCCTGTACATGAGCTCATGGTCGCACTTTATGGCTTCCTGGCCGTCTTTTCGGGTAATGGAGCCGACTTTAATGTTTTCATCCACGGTCAGATGCTTGAAGACCCGCCGCTCTTCGGGTACCATAACGGCGCCCAGCTTGACCACCTCCGTGCCCAGTACATTGGTGATGTCTCTGTCCCTGAACTTGATGTACCCATCCCGGATAAACCCGTTTTCCGGTTTGAGTAAACCGCTGATGGCTCGAAGGGTGGTGGTCTTGCCCGCCCCATTGGTCCCTAACAGGGCAACGATCGTCCCCTCCGGCACCTGAAGGCTGACCCCCCTAAGAACCTGCACGATATCATGATAGACCACTTCAATGTTGTTGACTTCGAGCAAATGCCCGTTACTTTTTGTCGTCATGTGCTTAAAATCCGTTATTAAAAGCTTTTTATGTCCTTTGCGAAAGCGGTATTAGGGGCAACGGCAACGCTCGCCCTGGTTAAGGGGGTTGAGGAAACTGGCATTATCTAATTTCCCGCAACCCCCTTTGGCCGAGGGGGGCGCGACTTATTTGATTTTATCCGTATATTCCGGGATAAACGGTTTGCCCACAGCCCGGAACTCGCCATCCTGGACTGAATAGAGTTGCAGGGTGTCAACCCCTTGGTGATCGTCTTTTGCATAGGTGACCGGTCCCACCGCCGTACCGGAATAGAGAGCATTCATGCCATTCATTGCCAAAAGCTCTTGGTAAAGAGTTTCTTTGTTGACTTCTTTACCCTTGGCCTTGGCCCGTTGAATGACTTCGGTGGCTACTTCGGCGACAATGATGCCGGCGGCATAGTTGTGGGAGTTGGCGGTTTTGTCATCCCGGCCGTAACGCTCGGCAAGCGCTATCTGGGCGTCAGCACCATAGCTTTCTTCGCTCGTGGTGATAAAGGATGTGGTCCAGTAAAAATTTTCAGCGGCTTTACCGGCCAGGGCGATCAGGTCATTGCCCCCCGTGTAATGAGCGCCCATGAATGTGATTTTGCCCTTTTCCCCAAAGCTGCCCGCCACCAGATTCATGCGGCTGGCGCCTTTTAACAGGGTGGCGACCGGCGATTGAACTGTTTGGCTGATGACATATTGGACGCCTTTACTCTTCCATCGCTGAAGCATGCCGGTTACATCCAGATCTTTGCCGTGTTCGACGACCTCTACGATTTCCATCTCAAGGCCTGCCTTAACCGTGGCTTGAACATCTTCCACCGGCCCTCTGCCAAATGCCGAGGGATGGACGTACATGGCCACCTTTGGGGTTTTGCCGTCGTGATTGGCCACCAGGTATTCGGCAAGGCCGATGGCTTGGGCAGAATAGGAGGCAATGGGCAGGAAAATATAGTTTGACTCCTCTATGTTGCCTGCGTGATAGGAGGCCGGCAGGGTCGGCATTTTTACCTCCTCAAAATCCCGTTTCAGCGCCAGGGTGCTGCCGGTGGAGTAGTTGAGATAAAAGACCATGCCCATGTCCAGAAATTCTTCAAAATTACGTTTAGTGATGGCGGTTTCATACTTGTCATCGCGAATGTTATAGTTGATCGTATCTTCTCCAAGCAGTTTCATATCGTTTACATAGCGGAAATAGTCCTCCACCCCTTTAGAATAGGGGTTTCCGGCATCCGAGGTCGGGCCGGTGATGGCCAGAGACAGCCCGATCATGTACTCCTCAGCCACTGCCGAAACCGGCATGGCCAGCATGAGAATGACGGTGGATACAAGGATCCCAATAGATATTCGTTTCATTTTCTTTTCCCCCTCTTTGCATTTTGGTTAGTCTAAAGATTCCGGAAAACCGGCGGCCATCCTTAATAGCGGAACGGCCACAGTTTTACGTATGAACGCACGATCCGCCACCAGTTGGCGATACCGCGCGGTTCAAACATGAGAAACAAAACGATTACCAAACCGAAGCTCAAAGGGCGCAGTCCGGTCGCCAGGTCAAGGGAGGAGGGCAGGATATGGCCGGCCCATTCCGCCAGATTTTCCATTTGCAGATCCAGCATTTTAATGGCCGCCGGCCCGAAAAAAGTCCCGGGCAATGATCCCAGTCCGCCGACAATGGTCATGGCCAGGTATTGAATCGACTCATGCAGTGTGAAGGTTTCAAACCCCGCGCCCCGGTTCAGGTAGGCCTGCATGGCTCCGGCAATCCCGGCAAAAAAACCGGCAATGCCAAATGCCGCGACTTTGGTAAACCCTGGATGCATGCCCATGGCATCGGCGGCCCGGTCATTATCCCGAACCGCCACCAGGCTTCGTCCATAGCGCGTGCGCAGGAGATTTCGGACGCCGAAACTAAGTATCACGGCAGTGACCAGGAGTGCATAATACCAGAACTCATAGTGATTGCTCCGGCCCACCTCGCCGGTGAACCAATGCACGCGGCCTACGTATATAAACTGTCCCTGGTTAAAAAAATCCATGAACCCGATAACCCATTGAAATATCATCTGAAATGAAAGGGTCGCCATGAGCAGGTACAGGTGTCTGAGCCGAAGCGCGGGCAGGCCCACAATCAACCCGAAAATCGCTCCGATGAAGCCGCCGACGATAATCATCACGGGCCAGAAATGGGTAATGATCACATGCTGATCCCCGATCATTTGGGCCAGACAGGCCACGGTGTAGGCGCCGACCCCCACGAAGGCCGCATGGCCGACGGATATCAGCCCCCCGAAACCGGTGACCAGGTTCAAGCCCAAAACCGCAATGACGGCCACAAGGATGTTGTCAAAGATCAGCATGTACTTGTTGCTTACATCAATGAAAAGCGGCCAGGCAAAAAGCGATGCCAGGAACGCCACGAAAAGCAGCCGGTCGATATGGGTGAAGAAAATCCGCTGTTCATCCTGGTAGGTAGTGAAATAGTTGCCTGTTGCCAACCAACGATTTGCTGACATAGTCTATACCCGTTCGATTTCGTGAGTGCCGAATAAACCGTGGGGCTTAAAAAGCAATAACACCAGCAGCAGGATGTAGGGCAGCACCTGGCCGGTACCGTTTAAGCCCCAGTGGCCGTCCAGATATCCCCCTGCAAACTGCTGGATGAGCCCCATAAGAATACCTGCCACCACAGCCCCCAGCAGCGAATCCAGGCCGCCCAGAATCACTATGGGGAAAACCAGAATGCCGAAGGCGTGCAGGGTGTCAAAATTAAGCCCCGTGATATTGCCGAGAATTCCGCCGGCTGCGGCCGCTGTCAATCCGGCCGTGGCCCATGCCAGCCCGAACACCTTGGGAACAGAAATACCGATGGACATGGAGGCCATCTGGTCGTCAGATACGGCCCGCATGGAGATGCCCACAGTGGATTTTTTAAAAAACCAGGAAAACGCCCCGATCAGGACAATGGTGATAACCACGCCCGCCACCTGCGTATAGGAAAGATAGGTACCCCACAGCATAATCGGCTCCCGCGGCAGAAACGGCGGAAAGGAGAAGTTTTCCGAACCAAAGGGGGTCAGATAGATCAGGCCGTCGATAATTGACATCAATCCGATGGTCACCATGATAACGGAAATGATGGGTTCTCCAATCAGACGCCGCAGAAAAATGCGTTCCACGCTCATGGCCAGAAAAAAGGTGATAATCATGCTCATCAAAAAGGATATATAGATGGGAATGCCAACCCATACGGTGAGCACATACATGATATAGGCGCCGGTGGCGATAATCTGGCCGTGCGCGAGATTAAGCACCCGACTCGACTTGTAGATCAGTACGAATCCGATTGCGGCCAGGGCATAGATGGAACCCACCACAATCCCGCTGAAGACAAGTTGCAGAAAATAGCTCATCAGGTTTCTTCCATTGTGTAAAAACGGATTTTGGTTTGAACAGTGCTTGTTTGACCGTCCTGATATTGATAGAACGCCTCGACCTGTTTTTCCGAAACAGTCTCGTCATATAAGGCTTCATATAGGTCATGGTATTTTTCGCGCACGAATTTGCGACGGATTTTACCGGTTTTGGTTAGTTCTCCGTCATCCACATCCAACAGCTTATAAAGAATCGCGAACCGGTGGATTTTAAAATGTTCCTTTTCAGCGTTTTGGTTGATTTTGGCTACTTCTTTGAAAATAAGATCCGCGACCTCCGGCTTAGCCGAAAGATCCATGAAAGTGGAAAAAGAGATGCCCTGATCCTCAGCCCATTTCCCCACCACGATGGGGTCCACATTGATGAGGGCGGCCACGAAATCCTGCTTGTCGCCGAAAATGACGGCTTCCTTGATATACGGGCTGAATTTGAGGCGGTTTTCCAGAAACATGGGGGAAAACATTTCGCCCTTTTTATTGTGCATCACATCCGAGACCCGGTCGATGACCACCAGATGGCCGTTTTCATCGATATAGCCGGCATCGCCGGAATGCAGCCATCCGCCTTCCAGAAGTTCTTCGGTTTTGTCGGGCAACTTGTAATACCCCTGGGTGACCGAGTCGGACTGGGAGAGGATCTCGCCCTCGTCGGAAATCCGGCACTTGGTCTTCGGCAGAGGCTTTCCCACAGTGTCCGGCCGGACATCCCCGTCCCGGTGCATATAGGCGATGCCAACGATTTCGGTCTGGCCGTAAATCTGTTTCAGATTGACCCCGAGCGCCTGGTAGAAAGTGAAAAGCTCCGGTCCGAGGGCGGCCCCGCCCGTGTAGGCGCGCCGTAGCCGCAGAAAGCCGATCTGGTTAATGAGCGGCCGGAACATGATCTGTTTGCCGAGCCATGCCTTGAACCGAAGCCCGACGGGCATCTTTTGTCCGGTCATCCGGTAGGTGGCCGCCCGTTCCCCGATTTTCATGAAATAGTTGTAGCAGAACTTGTTAAAGCGATAGGATTCATCAATTTTCAGCCAGATCTGAGAACGGATGGTCTCGTAAATCCGGGGTGCGCCGAACATAAAGTGCGGACCGATTTCCTTTAAATCCGACATGGCGGTTTCCACCGATTCCGGAAAATTGATGGAAATGCCAGTGGCCATGGCTACTCCGAAGGAGTTCATCTGCTCGCCGATCCAGGCGAACGGCAAAAACGATAGGTACTCATCCGTCGGCGCCAAGGTGTCCACTTCCGTTAACTGGAGGCCCATGTTGATGTAGTTGCGATGGGTCAGCATGGCACCCTTGGGAAGCCCCGTGGTGCCGGAGGTCAGGCAGAGGTGGCAGGTGTCGTCCGGATGCCCGTCGTTTACTATACTTTCAAACAGATCCGGGGACCGCTGGTGCACCTCTGCGCCCATCTTATAAAGATCTTCGATGTACAGGAACCAGTCGTCGGACTGGTAATCGCGCATCCCCCGAGCATCCTCGTAGATCACTTTCTTAACCTTCGGAATCTTGTCGCGGACCTCCACGACCTTATCCACCTGTTCTTGGTCATTGCAGAAGACTACGCTCACATCCAGGTAGTCCAGGATCTGGCCGATTTCATCGGGCAGGCTGGTCTGATAGATCCCGGCGGAAATGCCGCCCAGGGCCTGGGCGCCGATGGCGACATAGAGGACTTCGGGAATATTGTCGGAGATGATGGCGATTTTATCTTCCTCTGCAAAACCAAGCTGATAGAGACCCAGCGCTGTTTTGCGGGTAAAATCATAGTACTGGTTCCAGGAGTAGCTGATCCAGCGGCCGAAATCTTTTTCCCTGAGGGCGGTCTTCTCCCCGCTGGTCTCCACCCGCCAGCGCAGGAGCTGCGGAATGGTAAACTTCAGTAAATGCTCTCTGTCATCTGTCTGCAATTTATTCTTCCCCGATATAGGCTTCGATAACCTTTGGATTGGCGGCCACTTCCGCCGGACCGCCGGAGCCGATGACTTCCCCGAAATCGAGCACGTAAAGCTGATCGGATATGTCCATGACCACGCCCAGATCATGTTCTACGAGCACGACAGAAATGTCCCACTCGTTTTTGATGTCCATAATAAACCGGACCATATCTTCCTTCTCTTCGATATTCATGCCGGCCATGGGCTCATCAAGCAGCAGCAGATCCGGTTCCATGGTAAGCGCCCGGGCCACCTCCACCCGCTTTTGGATCCCGTAGCTCAAATTGCCCACCACTTGCTTGCGATAGGGTTCCAGTTCCATAAAATCGATGATCGCTTCCACATGTTCCCGGTTTTCCGCCTCAACCCGGGAGGCCCGGCCAAAAAAGAGGCAGGCGTTTATTAGGCTGTAGCGTAGATTTTGATGGCGGGCCAGCATGAGATTGTCCAGCACCGAGAGCCCCCGGAAAAGCTCCAGATTTTGAAAGGCCCGGGCAATGCCGAAGGAGGAGACTTGATGGGGTGAAGCCTTGGTGAGCCGATGGTCGCCGTAGTGGATTTCGCCCTTGGTGGGATGATAAAAACCGGAGATGCAGTTTAGCAAGCTGGTCTTGCCGGCCCCGTTGGGGCCAATGACCGAGGTGATCATCCCCTGATGAATTTCCATTTGAACCGAAGAAAGGGCGTGAAGGCCGCCAAACGTAAGTGTCACATCCGAGATGCTTAGATTTGCCATAATGCTCTCAAGTATTTGAAGTGAGAGTGGGGACCTATGCTTTGTTTGCTACCTAGAATAACTGGTTCAGACAAAGAGTCAAGCGTACAGAATAGTAGTAAAATAGCGGGTTAATCCCACTATTTTTCAAACGACAAAAGGTGCGACCGTAAGTTTATCTTCTTGTTTTTTATATCTAATTTGGTCCGTATATTATGCCGGTGAAACAGTACCGTATTAAGGGACACCAATAGCAGTTCGGCAATCTCCTTGTTGGTTTTGCCCGCTTTGATCAGATCCGCCACCCGAATCTCCATCGGGGTGAGACTGCCCATCTGCCCGGTGAGTTGGTTGATAAATGGGGAGATAATGTTTTTAAGATTGGTCTTTAAAATCTGGAGCAGGGTTCGCTGACGGGTCTCGAGCCGGCTGTTCAAGACCTTTTCCAGATAGGGGCTCACCAGCTCTTCGACGTTTCTGCGCACCATGTCGCTTAGTTCCTTTTTGTCTTCCTCTCGCTGCTTGAGCAGCACGCGAAGGGCCGTATTGACCTCTTCCAGGTGATGCGACTGGGCGCTCAGCTCTTTTTGATGGTCGCGAAGGGACCGCTCGACCCGCTTTCGCTCTTCGATCTGCTGCTCCAATTCCCGGTTGGCCCGTTCCAGTTCCGCGGTGCGCTCGGCGACCAGCTCTTCCAGATGGTCGTGATAGGTCTGGAGCTCTTTTTCAGCCTGCTTCTGGGCGGTAATGTTGCGAAGGATCACGATATTGCCGGCGGGTTTGCCGTCAATGCCCTTGTAGAGGGTGGAGCTGATCTGCACGTCCAGTATTCGTCCGTCCCGGGTAAACCGGCGGGTCTCAAACAGATTGATGGTCTGGCCGGAGAGCATCTTTTTGATGGCCGCCTTGGTTTCCGCCACGTTCTCCTTGGGCACAAAATCGATTTTTTTGCCCAAAAGCTCATCCCGGGTCAGACCGAATGTCTGCTCAAAGGCCGGATTGACGTATGTGGCCACCCCCTTTATGTCATAGACCACGATCGGATCCGGCGAGGATTCTAAAAGCGTCCGGTAGCGGGCTTCACTTTCCCGCAGAACCGCTTCCGTGCGCTTACGCTCCGCCAGCTCACGGCGGACATCCGCATAGAGCCTTGATTTCTGTAAAGCGATAATCGCCAAAGCCGCGAATCGCTCCAGAATCGTGACATCCTCCTGGGTGAACCGCTTGTCTCCGTTTACGTGGGCCACACCAATGACCCCCAGCACCCCCTGATCGGATTTCAAAGGGATGCCCACGATGGAGCGCAGCCGATCCAGGTTTTTATCCGGAATTCGGCCCGGCCAGCATTGGTAGTCATCCACTCGAAGCGGGGCCTCGGCTTCCCAGACGCAACCGCCCATGCCCTCTCCGATTCTGACCTGCCGGCCCAGCTGGTTTTTAAAAAAACCGAGCCCCATCCGCATCTGCATCCGGTCTTCGCCGGGTTCGCGCAGGTAGATGTAGCCATGGGCCGTACCGGTCAGCGAGGCTGCCCGGTCCAGGATACTTTCCAAAATTTCTTCCTTGTCCAGCCGGTCGATCAGGCCCAGGGAAGTCTCATGCAGGGCTTCAAGATAGGTGTTCTGCCGATGGAATTTGGCCTCTTCGGATTGGCATCGCTGGAGCTGTTCGCTCATCAGGGTGAGGGAATCCATACCGGCACCTTAAGATGCTTGACATGAAGGTAAAGATACTGTTTGAATACAGAAGCATTCCAGGCTAGAATTTATTTACCATTTACCACCCCCAACCGACGATTTCAATAATAAATTAATTGTCAGGTATTTAGCTTAGGGCCTTATTGCATATGGAATTTTCCCAAGAACAGCTCATGATTCAGAAAATGGCCCGTGAATTCGCCCGGAAAAATCTGGCCCCTTTGGCCGCCGAACGGGACCGGGCGCACGCTTATCCGGCGGACAGCCTTAAGAAAATGGGCGAACTGGGCCTTTTGGGCATGTTGGTGCCCGAGACTTACGGCGGTGAAGACATGGATACGGTCTCCTATGCCCTGGCCATGAGTGAAATCGCCTATGCCTGCGCCTCCACCGCTGTCATCATGTCCGTGCACAACTCCATCTGCTGCGGCAGCCTGCTAAGATTCGGCACCGAGGCGCAGAAAAAACAGTTCCTCGTGCCCATGGCCCGGGGGGAATTCATCGGCTCGTTTGCGCTTTCCGAGCCGGAGGCGGGCTCGGACCCGGCGAGCCTTGAGACCACGGCGGAAAGAGACGGGGATTATTATATTTTAAACGGCACCAAGCGGTGGATCACCGGCGGCGCCACCTCCGGGCTGTTCATCGTGCTGGCCAAAACCGATTCGGCGGCGGCGCACAAGGGAATCTCGGCTTTTCTTGTCACCCGAGATATGGAAGGGTTTACCACCGGCCGCCTGGAGGATAAAATGGGGCAGTGCGCTTCGGACACCACGGACCTTTTGTTTTCAAACTGCCGGGTGCCGGCGGATCATCTGCTCGGGCACGAGGGGGAGGGGTTTATCGTGGCCATGTCTGGGCTTAATGACGGCCGCATCGGAATCGCCGCCCTTTCCCTGGGCGTCGGCCAGGCCGCCCTGGACGAGGCGGTGGCCTATGCCCGGCAGCGCGTGCAGTTCGGCCGCCCGATTGCCCAGAACCAGGGGCTTCGCTGGATGATTGCGGATATGGCCACCGATTTGGAGGCTGCCCGCCAGCTGGTATTTAATGCTGCAGCCAAAAAGGACCGGGGCGAGAAATGCAGCAAGGAGGTGTCCATGGCCAAGCTTTATGCCTCGGAGATGGCCAACCGGGTGACCGGCCAGGCCATTCAGATCCACGGCGGCTACGGCTATACCCGGGAGTTTGCCGTGGAGCGCCTGTACCGGGACGCGCGGGTGCTCACCATCTATGAAGGCACTTCCCAGATTCAGAAAATCGTGATCGCCAACGAGGTCATCGGGGATAAAAAGAAGCGGGGGAAAAAATAATGGAACACGGCCAGACCCATACACCGTTAGCCGAACTGACCGCCCGCCGGGAAAAGCTCCAGGCGGATCTTAAGCAGGAGGGCATTGACGGGGCCCTCATTGTGCAGAATGCGGACCTCTTTTACTTCAGCGGCACCATTCAGCAGGGCCAGCTTTATATGCCCGCAGAAGGCGAGCCGGTGCTCATGGTCAGAAAGGATATCGATCGGGCGCGGGCCGAATCCGCACTTCCTCGAATCGTCGGGTTTTCGCGCTCAAAGGAGCTGATCGACATTTTATCGCAGCATGGGTTTTCCATTCCGCAAACCCTGGGCATGGAACTCGATGTTTTGCCTGCCAATCAGTATTTCAGCTTTTCCCGGCTTCTGGAAAACACCCGGATTGTCGATATCAGCGGTGCCATCCGCATGGCCCGGGCGGTTAAATCAGACTATGAAGTGGGGCTGATCCGGCGGGCCGCCGGATTTTCGGATAAGCTGGCCGCCGCCGTGCCGTCGATCCTTAAGGAGGGAATGACCGAGATCGAGCTGGCCGGCCGGATCGAGGCGGAAGCCCGGAAATGGGGCCACCAGGGGCTGGTCCGGATGCGGCTGTTCGGCGGCGAGCTCTTCTACGGCCATGTGATGGCCGGCAAAACCGCGGCAGCGCCTTCCTATCTGGCCTCGCCCACGGGCGGCACCGGCGTCAACCCGGCCATGGCCCAGGGCTCGAGCCTGCGGCCCATCGGCCGGCACGAGCCCGTGCTGGTGGACCTGGTCTTTGCCCTGGACGGCTATTTATCCGATCATACCCGGATCTTTTCCATCGGCGAGCTGCCCGAAGATTTGCTCAAGGCCCACCAGGCCATGCTCGCGGTGCAGGCGGCGGTCAAGGAGGCGGCCCGGCCGGGGGCTCTGGCCGGCGACATGTATGAACTGGCCTTGTCCGTTGCCGAAGCGCACGGCCTG
>Ga0207797_1003094_pt1 | contig 11222 bp, 11 predicted proteins | sample PRCRCaboRojoPR_6_FD_187275 | JGI IMG/M metagenome (GOLD analysis project Ga0207797, IMG submission 187275) | Marine sediment microbial community from Cabo Rojo, Puerto Rico - PR CR 10% Liquid 1 (SPAdes) | ecosystem: Environmental > Aquatic > Marine > Coastal > Sediment | place: Cabo Rojo, Puerto... | reverse complement strand
CCAATCAATCAATCAATCTATCTATCTCTTCACCTCATAAATTTCCATATCCTTTATATCATCGCCGTCGACCTGAAACCTTACGGCCGTCCTAACCCGGTGAAACCCTGAATTTCCTGCTGCACCAGGGTTCAGATAAAGAAATTCATGGCTTTTGTCATATTGCACCTTCAGGATGTGCGAGTGACCGCATATAAAAAGATCCGGTGATTTGCTCTTCAGAAGGGTTCTGACGGATGGATCATATTTTCCCGGTCGGCCACCAATATGGGTGATGAGTACATTCACTGCTTCACAAATAAATTCCTGGTGTTCCGGCCATTTATATCTTATTTCCGGACCATCAATATTTCCAAATACCGCTTTCACCGGTTTGATCAATTCCAGGTTTTCTATTACCCTGTTATTCCCAATATCACCGGCGTGCCATATCTCATCACATGCATTCAGAAATTTAATAAACCCACCCTCCAATACCTTTCCATGGGTATCCGAGATCACTCCAATTTTCTTCATAATCAGAATTTCATTTTGATATGCCTTCCAGGTTGAAATTCATTAGATTTGTCAAAAATAAAAAATTATGCATCTTTTCTATTCTCCCGATCTGAAGGATGATCATTATGAGCTTTCCCAGGATGACTCAAAACATTGTATCAAGGTATTGCGATTGAAAAAGGGTGATCTGGTGTATCTTACGGATGGCAAAGGCGGCTTGTATAAAGCCAGGATCGTTCATGATGATCTAAGATCCTGCAGGGTGGAGGTTATTGAAAAGCAATATGATTATGGTAAGCGGCCGTTTTATCTTCATATTGCAATAGCGCCAACAAAAAATATCAAGCGCTTTGAATGGTTTCTGGAGAAGAGTACGGAGCTCGGGATCGATGAGATTACCCCTTTGATTTGTTTTCATTCCGAACGCAGGCAACTGAAAACTGAAAGATCGAATCGCATCATTACCTCTGCAATCAAACAATCTCTGAAAACCTATCATCCTGTTCTTAATGAGATGATTCATTATAATGAGTTTGTTGAATCAGTGATCCACGGCGCAAAGTTTATCGCCTGTTGCGACCAGGGGCATTCCACACACCTTAAAAATCAATATACAACTGGCGAAAATGCAACCATTATCATCGGACCCGAAGGGGATTTTAGTCAGCAGGAACTTGCTAAAGCAAAGAATTCAGGATTCACTCCTGTAAGTTTGGGAAAAAGTCGTTTACGTACTGAAACAGCAGGCGTTGTAGCCACCAGCATGATCAATTTGCTTAATGAATAAAGATAATAAAAAGTTCGTCTCCCATTTTTAAAAGGAAAACCGGAGACGAACGTGAGGCAGCATCTTTTCCTTCGGGATTAATGCCCGGAAGCTGAATATCTTTGGGCAAAATTGATCACTTCACCCATGATTTGATCATCAACTTCTATTGTATTGCGATCGAGAAAATCGAAAATCTCTGAAAAGTTTTCAATTCCCAGAAATTCATCTCTCTCCGGACTGTAAACCAGTTGGCTCGGCTCATCTTTCGATGCTGATGGTGTAAAATGATGCTTCATAGGCCTTTCTATTATGATTTAAAAATTTATCAGATAACGATGTTTTCAGTTTAAATATTGTAAACAAAATTAACAATTTTTAACAGAGAGGCATGGAAGCAGCCTTCCAAAATTATGTGGTATTGAGATTGAGGTTTTTATTCTTGATCAATTTTCTCAGATTGATCAGGGCATACCTCATTCTACCCAGGGCGGTATTGATGCTGACATTGGTCTGGTCAGCGATTTCCTTAAAGCTTAAACCGCCGTAATGGCGTAAGAGAACAACTTCTTTTTGTTCTTCAGGCAGGTAATCGATGAGTTTTCTCACATCATCAATGATCTGATTCCTTACCAGGTCATCCTCAATGGTCTTTTCTGAGAATTTCTGGGAATTGAATATATCCATCTCATAGTCATCATTGGAATACATCCTGGACTGTTTGCCTTTCCTGAAATGATCAATGATGAGGTTATGAGCAATACGGATTACCCAGGAGACAAATTTGCCGCTTTCCTGATATTTCCCCTGGTGTAATGATTTTATTACTTTGATGAATGTTTCCTGGAATATATCTTCAGCAAGATGTTCATTTTTTACCATTAACAAAATATATGTATATACCTTATCCTTGTAACGGCTGATAAGCCGCTCAATTGCTGTCTGATTGCCGTTGAGATATTCCCGGATTAATTTTTGATCAGTATTTTCTTTTTCCTTTTTTGCCACTATCTCCTCCTCTTTTAAATTGTAAAATCTTTATCAATTAAACAATTAACCCCCCTCTGAGGTTTAGATTTCATGCAAATAAATAAAAATTATCGAGAATTCAAAATTATTGATCAAACATCTTTAATTTTGCATGCTTTTATAAACAATTTCCAATAATCATGCCAGAGTATTCAGGAGAAAATGCCCATTTGATAACCGTAAAAGGGGCGAAAGTACACAACTTGAAAGGCATTGACGTTGATTTGCCCCGCGACCGGTTCATAGTGATTACCGGGGTTTCCGGCTCAGGGAAATCTTCTCTTGCTTTCGATACCCTTTATGCTGAAGGTCAGAGAAGGTATGTTGAAAGTTTGTCATCCTATGCAAGACAATTTTTAGGTCGGATTGAAAAACCGGACGTTGAATATATTCATGGACTTCCTCCTGCCATTGCCATAGAACAAAAGGTCAACACCAGGAATCCCCGTTCCACGGTTGGGACTTCTACTGAAGTGTATGATTACCTGAGGCTTTTATATGCCCGCATTGGCAAAACCATTTCGCCTGTATCGGGACGTCAGGTGCAACGGGATACGGTTACCGATGTAGTAGACCATATTCTTTCTTACCCGGAAAATCACAGGTTGGTTATTCTTTCTCCGCTCAAATCTCCGAAGAAGGGCAAACTGAAAGATTACCTCGAATTGCTGGCAAATCAGGGTACCAGCAGGCTCGAAAAAGACGGTGAGTTTTATAAAATTAAGGATATACTAGCAAATGGCGCACATAAAGATGATAACTTCATAGAATACAATGTTGTTATCGACCGGGTCAAGGTAAAATTGGATGAAGATACCCGATCAAGACTAGCTGATTCCGTTCAGATTGCCTTTTCTGAAGGAGATGGGGAATGTATAATCAAAGCTTTTGGTGAAGCGGGTGTGGAATCAGAACTCTTTTCCAACCGTTTCGAACTGGATGGCATCAGCTTTGAAGAGCCCTCGGAAAATATGTTCAGCTTTAACAACCCGATTGGGGCCTGTCCAAAATGTGAAGGCTATGGCAGGATCATCGGTATTGATGAAGACCTGGTGGTGCCCAATAAAAGCCTGTCGATTTATGATGATGCCATTGCCTGTTGGAGGGGCGATAAGATGCAGGAATGGAAGCATCAGCTGATAAGGAATGCCGATAAATTTGATTTTCCCATACATAAACCCTATGCAAAGCTTTCAGACGAGCAAAGAAGGCTACTTTGGACAGGTAACCGGTATTTCCATGGATTGAATGCCTTTTTTCGCTACCTGGAGCGGAAAAAATACAAGATCCAGTACCGGGTGATGCTTTCAAGGTACCGGGGAAAAACCGTTTGCAGCGAATGCAACGGTACAAGGCTCAAAAAAGAAGCATCTTACGTGAATATCGTCGGGAAGTCCATACCTGAGCTGGTGCTCATGCCGATTGACAGACTTTATGAATTTTTTGAGCATCTTGAACTGGATGAATATGATGCTAAAATAGCCGAACGCGTATTGTACGAGATTCAAAGCAGGCTTCGATTCCTTTTGGACGTGGGATTGGGATACCTAACCCTGAATCGCCTTTCCTCCACTTTATCGGGCGGTGAATCCCAGCGGATCAATCTTGCTACTTCCCTGGGAAGCAGCCTGGTGGGTTCCATGTATGTCCTGGACGAACCCAGCATTGGTTTGCATCCCCGCGACAACAACCAGCTGATTGGCGTGCTCAGGAGGTTGCAGAAAATTGGCAATACGGTTATTGTTGTTGAACACGATGAGGACATCATCCGGTCGGCGGATCAGGTTGTTGATTTGGGACCGCTTGCCGGCCGGTTAGGCGGAGAACTGGTTTTCCAGGGGACACCCGGGGAGATAAAGAACGTATCTGAAAGCTACACGGGACAGTTTCTTCGAAAGGAAGAATTTATTGAGGTGCCGGAACAGAGAAGAAAGTGGAACAATTATATTGAAGTAAAAGGAGCCCGCGAAAATAACCTGAAAGGAATTGATGTGAAGTTTCCCTTGAATATATTTACGGTGATCACCGGCGTTAGCGGATCGGGTAAATCTTCACTGGTGAAGAACATCCTGACACCTGCACTGAACCGGTACTATAAGGCTGCAGGAGATAAAGCCGGCAGGTATGATGAGCTGGCCGGGGATCTGCACCTGCTTTCGGATGTAGAGTATGTTGACCAGAATCCCATCGGAAAATCTTCCCGCTCAAACCCGGTGACCTATATCAAAGCTTATGATGAGATCAGGAAACTGTTTGCCGGTCAACAGGGGGCAAAGATCAACAATTTCAAAGCTTCTCATTTCTCATTCAACACACCGGGAGGGAGATGCGAGGAATGCCAGGGGGAGGGGGTTATTAAAGTGGAGATGCAGTTTATGCCCGATATTACCTTAACCTGTGAAGCCTGTAACGGCATGCGCTTTAAGGAAGAAGTGCTGGAGGTAAAATACAGAGAGAAGAACATTTATGAGGTCCTGGAGATGACCATTGCTGAAGCCATCGACTTTTTCAGCGGAGTGAAAGGAACACAGGAAGATAAAGTAGTCAGGAAGCTTTCTATACTGCAGGAAGTAGGACTGGGATATCTTAAACTGGGCCAGTCATCAAGTACATTAAGCGGTGGTGAGAGTCAGCGGGTAAAACTTGCCTCATTCCTTGGAAACGAAAGTCAGGATAACCACACGCTATTCGTATTTGATGAGCCTACCACGGGATTGCATTATTATGACATTTCCAAACTGCTGGAGTCATTTAATAGACTGATCCGGAAAGGCCACACGGTTGTGGTTATCGAACATAATATGGAAGTGATCAAATCTGCCGACTGGATCATAGATCTTGGACCGGAAGGTGGTGAGGGCGGTGGATATATTGTCAGCCAGGGAAAGCCTGAGGAAGTCATCCAAAACAGCCAATCCTATACCGGTCAATATCTTTCTGATAAACTAAAGGAAAGAGCGGTAAAAGAATGAAAAACGGTGGTATTATAAATGATACCTACAGCCAGTCAATATATTTACAGGCTTTCTGGCAGTTGTCCGAGGCTCATTCCTTCATTCCAATCATGATGGAAACACACCCACTGATCGGCTCATCGCTTTCGATTTCACCGTTTGCCACCTTTAGCAATATGATCAACTGCCGGGTAGATTCAGGAACAAAATCCCATTTGGGATTGTAGCCGTCATCTTTGTTATCGTAGATGATGTTGCGGTTGATGTCCAGTACCTGGAAATGTATTTTGGGCAGACTGTTGGATCCACAGATGTATAAGCGGTAACTCTGGTCAGAATAAAAGGTTTTGATCATTTCTGCTGTTTCTCCCTCTGTAAGGATGGCCGCGTTATAATTACCGTTATGGGTATATGGAGCGAGCTCCTTTCTGCAAACCTGTTTGGCGAAATGTTTGCACTGGCTGTGGCCGGTTAGCGAGGAGAACATAAATATGATGAAAAGAAGGGATAAACCAAATAATTTTTTCATAACAGAAAAACCGTTTTTGTTGTCCATTTTATGATGTAAAGCCATTCCTTATTACGTTAATTTTTTCCTTAAGTTGCTTATAGGTTTCGGGTGACATGGAAATGTTTGTTTCCGATTTGAGGGTGGTTATGTTGGTAGCGGTATCCTTAACGGGAACCACGCTGGAGGATGTGATGGTGATCTGGTCATAAACCTGTCCCAGCTCGTCAATTCTTTTGCCTATAGCTACCAGGTCTTCATTGCTCTGACCTTCTTCAATCAATTTCTCAATGGTATGGAGTGCCATTTTCTGGTCGGCAATTCTTGCAATCATTTTGTTGTTGTTGATTTCATACTGGTTGGGATTATCCTGTACCAGGTTGGTGGCTATATACAGTCCTTCAATCCAGCCTCCGATCAACACAATGGTTGAAATGGCCTTCTGTTCGTTATCCTTGAAGTAGGCACTTGAATTCATAATGGTTTCCGAGATGATGTCCAGGATTATTTCCCGGTTGTTTACGTTGGCCTCGAGGCGTTGAACCGTTTTGCGGTCTAACACATTAAGGATGCCCAGCCCCTCAGCCATTTCTTTGGCTGCATTGATATAGTCAATGGTGGTTTGTGTTTGATCATACAGGCTGGAATAACTCAGGTCGGTGGTATAAATACCGAGGTTGAGTGCCATGTTTTTGGTGGTCACATAGTTTGATGATTTATCCAGGGAGTTTAAGAGCTCCGGGTTGTAGGTTGCACCAGCGTCCTTGAGAAGCATGGCGACCTCCAGCGGTGAGGGCATCGAATAAAACATCTCCTTAACAGTCCTGACATCCTGAATCAGTTCCCTGTCAATGGAATCAACCGTTACGACATCTTCGGATTGCTTATCATGAGCGCCTTTGATGTCCTTTGTGTCATTCACGCAACCTGTAGAAAAAAACATAAGAAAGCCAACCAGGGAGAGTATGTAAACACTTCGCTTTTCAATATTCATCTCATATTTGTTTAATGAAGTTTGTAAAATTTTTATATCAAGAAAGCTTAATTAATTTTATGATCCTGTAATAACCTCCTTTGGTTTCAGGAATTCGTAGGTAATTTTAACGTAAAAGCGGCTGTAAAGTTTCAGTTATTGAAATTATTATAATTTTGTATGATTAGAAAACAGGTTGGATTTATGGAAGAAGACCAGCAGAAATTCAGGGAGATCAGATCAGGACTGACCAGCAACGATACCAAGATCCTGGCCTCGACATTGCAGGAGGTGAAGAAGTCAGGCACTGCTGCCCTTATACCTGAATTGATAGGGGTTTTGAGAAGGACCAATAAGAAGGAGATAAAGAACCAGATCCTGGATATTCTCAACAATCTGAAAACTCAGGCTTCTGCAACGGAATTGGCCCGGGCAGTGAGAAAAAACAAACAAAGGGATCTGCTTGCCAATCTGGTTGCAGCATGCTGGAAAAATGGCCTGGATTATACCGATTTCATTGATGACTTTATTGAAATCTTCATTCAGTATGACTATTTGCTTGCATTGGATGCATTTACAGTCATTGAGAATTCAACCAAATACCTATCGGAAGTTTCGCTGGAGCCCAGGATCAATAAACTTGCAAGCCATGAGCCCGAAATGGACGAGGATAAAAAGGTGCTGACAGGAGAATTGATACACATTTTAAGGACCAAATCTGAAGAGCAATCAGAATGAAAACATTCCCTACCCATGTATGCCGTCATAGATGTTGAAACCACCGGTTTGAGCTCCAAACATGAAAAAATCATTGATTTGGCCCTTATCATTTTCGACGGCAGTAAGGTTGTTGATGAATTTTATTCTCTGATCAACCCGGAGCGTTCCATTCCTGCTCATATTACCCGCCTGACCGGAATTACAAACGAGATGGTGAAAGATGCCCCTAAGTTTTGGGAAGTTGCCCGCGATGTTGTTTTAATGACAGAGAATAAGTTTTTTGTTGCCCACAATGTAAATTTTGATTACCGTTTTGTTCGGAGTGAATTTGGGCGTTTGGGGTACGATTATAAAAGGGAAAAACTGTGTACCCTTAAGTTAAGCCGAAAGCTGATACCCGGAAAGAAATCATACAGTTTGGGGAATCTTTGCCGGGAAATGGGATTTGATATAGATGATCGCCACCGGGCTTATGGAGATGCAAAGGCAACCGCACTTCTTTTTCAGTACCTCATGAGGCAACAATCAGGCGAAAAGGGGAAAGTTAAGGCACCTGTGTCTGATTTGACCATGTTGCAGAATCTCCCGGAATCTACAGGAGTGTATTATTTTCTGAATCATCAGAAGGAGGTGATCTATATTGGAAAGAGCAGAAATATCAAATCCAGGGTTCTGAGTCATTTTCAGGAATCCCCTTCACAGAGAGCCCGGAATATGGTTGAACAGATTGTGCATGTTGATTATGAGGTTACAGGCAGTGAACTAGTGGCACTCCTGAAAGAATCTCATGAAATAAAAGAGCAAAAACCTTTGTATAACAGGCGACAAAGGAGGGCATCTTCAGATTTTGGTATATATCACTATGAGGATAATAATGGTTACATCCGTCTGAAAATAGAAAAATTCAATGGCGAGGAAGGTTTGTTGACCACATTCAACTCCCACCGCGAAGCAAAGGAATTTTTGTTCGGTTTATGTGAACGACACAATTTGTGCCAGAAGCTTTGTGGATTGTACGAGACGGAAGGAGCCTGTTTCTATTACCATGTCTCTTCGTGCCGGGGAGCCTGCATTCAGCGTGAGCCCCCCGAAGCATACAATTTGAGGGCATACGAGGCAATCGGGAAATACGACCTGGATCATGAAAATGTATTTTTATTGGAAAACGGACGTTCTGAAGATGAAAAGGCGGTAATAAAGATTGAAAACGGTCGATATGTGGGATATGGATACATCGACGCTTCCATGAATGGATTGCAACCGGAATTATTGCATGACGTGATTCGCTCTTATCCAGCCAACCAGGATATATACCGAATTTTGCGAAATTATCTCAGAACACGGAAAGTGGAGTCCATTATTGCCTATTGAAAGTCTATTGAACTGAAGTTTTAATTATCTTGTTCAGGAGTAAAAGAAAAGTTATGAAAGGATTCAGCCCTGCATATCTGGAGATATATAAAACCGGTGAACTAAACCGGAGGATTGCAAAAGCGGAAGATCTCATGGAAAGTTGCACCCTTTGTCCCCAGCATTGCCTGGTTAACCGGTTTCAATCCCGGAAGGGCAAGTGCAATAGTGGCGCTTATCCCATTGTCGCCTCATTTAACCCGCATTTTGGTGAAGAGTCTCCCCTGGTTGGTAGCATGGGATCCGGGACCATCTTTTTCTCCAATTGCAATCTGAAATGTGTTTACTGCCAGAACTGTGACATTTCCCAGTTTGGCTATGGGGAGGAAATCAGTTATGAAGCACTGGCGGAAATTATGATGCGCCTTCAGAATAGTGGGTGTCATAACATCAATTTCGTTTCTCCAACCCATATGATATATCCCATTCTAAAAGCTTTGCCCGTGGCCATTGAACGCGGGCTGAATGTTCCCCTGGTGTACAACTCGGGGGGATATGATTCGGTGGAGATCCTGAAGATCCTGGAGGGCATTTTTGATATCTACATGCCCGATTTTAAATACGGCGATGACACCATGGCCGGAAAATTCAGCAATGCACAAAGATATTCTGATATTGCAAAATCGGCCCTGAAAGAAATGCACCGGCAGGTTGGTGATCTCCAGACAAATTCAGAGGGAATGGCTTTAAAGGGATTGCTGGTTCGCCATCTTATCCTTCCCAATGACCTTGCAGCTTCCTGGCGTGTGATTGATTTCATTGCCACCCTGTCCAAAAACACCTACCTGAATCTTATGGATCAGTACCGGCCGGAATACAGGGCGGCTGAATTCTCCGGACTTGACAGATCCCTTTCACACTCCGAATACATGAAGTACCTGGAATATGCCCGCAAGAAAGGCCTGACGAGACTTGACTAATGTCCGCCAGGATACCCGGTAAACCATTTTGGATTTTTGTTGTACACTATTTTTAATTGATCTAAATAATTATAATTTTGCACCCATTTTGGAATTAAAATATACGATATAATGAGCCAGGTAGAAACCGATACTACATACAGAGTGCAGGAAATACGACATTTTACGAGGGATACATTTGCCATCAGGATGAACAGGAACGGGATGGAATTTTATGCAGGACAGCATATAGTAGTTGGGATCAAGGGCGATTATAATACAAGGGAATATAGCATCTATAGCGGTGAACAGGACACTTTCCTGGAAATCCTCGTAAAAGAAGTGGATGAGGGCTATCTGTCGGGAAAGCTCGGTAATCTTAAACCTGGAGACAAGCTCGATGTTTTCGGTCCGATGGGGTATTTCACCATTGACCCCAGTAAGATCAATACGCATAAATTTATGTTGATTGGCAGCGGAACGGGTATTGCCCCTTTCAAAAGTTTTGTAAAAACATACAAAAACCTGGATTATACAATTCTCCATGGCATCTATACCGAGGAAGAGGCCTTCGAACGGGAGATATATGAACCCGGTAGATATATCTCCTGTACCTCCCGGGATAAAAAGGGTGACTTTCATGGAAGGGTGACCGATTACCTGCAATCGGCCGACTTCGATGAAAACACGCTTTTTTATTTCTGCGGAAACAGCGAGATGATCTTCGATGCCATGGAATTGCTGAAAGGAAAAGGGTACCCAACCGACCGGATGTTTACTGAAGTGTACTTCTAAAAGCGCCAGTGCTTATGTCCATGTATTATCATTTGATTACCCTCGGATGCCAGATGAACATCTCTGACGGGGAACGTGTTGAGTCGGTACTTCAGGATATGGGTTACCAGCATACCGATAATGAAAAAGATGCTGACGTGCTGGGAATTATTTCATGCTCTGTACGCCAGAAACCCATTGACAAGGTATATTCCAAGATAAATGAATGGAACCAGTGGAAACAGCATAAAAGCCTGATAACTTTCATTTCAGGATGCATCCTTCCGCGGGATAAAGATGAGCTGTTAAAGCTCTTCGATCTGATGTTTCCAATGAGTGAGCTGAGCAAGCTTCCCGAGATGATCCGCAAGCAGGGGATAGTAACCAAAGCCGGTCTTGAGAATCCGATTGAGGCCCTTCCTCAGAACAGGCATATAGAGGAATTCTGGAATATTGAGCCCAAATATCGTTCCGCGTTCGATGCTTATGTACCCATACAAAACGGCTGCGATAAGTTCTGCACTTTTTGTGCTGTGCCCTATACAAGAGGCCGGGAGGTGTCACGCCCCTCTGAAAATATTCTTCAGCAGGTGAGTGAATTGATTGAAAGCGATTATAAGAGCATCACGCTTCTCGGCCAGAATGTCAATTCCTATGGATACGACAAAAAAGGCAGGGAGCTCAATTTCGC
>Ga0207797_1003093_pt1 | contig 11223 bp, 7 predicted proteins | sample PRCRCaboRojoPR_6_FD_187275 | JGI IMG/M metagenome (GOLD analysis project Ga0207797, IMG submission 187275) | Marine sediment microbial community from Cabo Rojo, Puerto Rico - PR CR 10% Liquid 1 (SPAdes) | ecosystem: Environmental > Aquatic > Marine > Coastal > Sediment | place: Cabo Rojo, Puerto... | reverse complement strand
CCGTTGAGGAACTTGGTGGTGCTGTGGACGACCACGTCGGCACCGAGCGCGAGCGGTTGCTGGAAGTAGGGGCTGACGAAGGTGTTGTCGACGCCGAGGACGGCGTCGTGCTCGTCGGCGACGGCGGCGATGGCCTCGATGTCACAGAGCCGCATCAGCGGGTTCGTCGGCGACTCCATCCACACGAGCGTCGTCTCGGGGCGCATCGCGTCGGCGACGTTCGAGACCTCGCGGGCGTCGACCAGCGTGACGTCCACGTCGAGTCGCTCCGCGAACAGGCGCGAGAACATCGACTTCGTCCCGCCGTAGAGGTCGTCGAAGGCGACGACGTGGTCGCCGGGTTCGACCGTCGCCATGACGGTGGCGACGATGGCGGCGGTGCCGGAGCTGTAGGCCAGCCCGTGGTCGCCGCCCTCGAGAGCGGCCAGCCGGTGCTCCAGCGCGTTCCGGGTCGGGTTCGAGAGCCGCGAGTAGAGGAAGTCCCCCCGGTCGGGGTCGAGGTCCTCCAGCGTGGAGTCGGGGTCGATGCCCTCGACGGCGTACGTCGACGCGAGGTGGATGGGGACGGTGACGTCGTGGCCGCGCATCGGGCGCTCGCCGTGCTCACCGTACGTGACCGCGAGCGTGTCGAAGCGAGGTCGGTCGCGTTCCATACGACACTGGACGAACGCCCAGCGAGAAGAACTTTTCTTTCGGCACGTTCACAGTATGTACCAATATAATATAACTATTTTAAATATTACTCGAAGTGATTGTCCCGACCGCCGGGACCGGAACGGTGATGGGTGCTCCGACACCGAGAAGAGGTATGTCGCTCGGGAACCCCCGGGAGTTCTTCGCGGTCGCGAACCCTCGCGAGGTCGGCCTCGTCACGGTCGCCCACGGGGTCAACGAGTTCTACAGCGTCGCACTCCCGCCAATCTTGCCCCTGCTGGTCGCCGACTTCGACGTCACCTACGGCGAGGCCGGGGCGCTGCTGACCGTCTTTTTCGTCATGTACTCGGTGTTCCAGCTGCCCGCCGGCGTCGTCGCCGACCGCGTCGGGCAGCGTCTCCTGCTGGCCGCCGGGATGGTCGTCCTCTCGGCCGGCATCTTCGTCTCCAGCCTCGCGCCGAACTACGAGACGCTGGTCGCCGGGCAGGTGCTCGCAGGCGTCGGCGGCAGCACCTACCACCCCGCGGGGATGTCGCTGATCAGCGACATCGAGACCGGCGATACCGAGGGCAAGGCGATGGGGATCCACGGCCTCGGCGGCGTCACGGGGACCGCCCTCGCGCCGGCGCTGATCGGCGGCCTCGCGGCGCTGTACGACTGGCGACTCGCGCTCACCGTCGCGGCCGGCGTCGGCGTCGCCTACGCGGTCCTGTTTTACCTCCTCTTTCCCGACGTCGAGGGGGAGGCTCCGGCCACCGACGGCGCGGGCGTCGACGCCGACGACGCCGGGGGGACGGCGGAGGCGAGCGGGGAGGCGTCGTCACCGGCGGCGTCGACCGGCGACGCGCCCGATTCGTTCGGCGCGACGCTCCGCCGCGGCGTCGAGAGGCTGGTCAACGTCCCGCTCGCGGGGTGGGTGCTGGTGCTGTTCGTCACGAACTTCTTCATCTCGCTGGAACTCGGCGCGGTCCGGACGTTCGCCACCTCCTACCTGTTCGAGCGAACCGGCGGGTCGACCACCGAGGCCAACGCCATCTTCTTCGTGATGCTCGTCGGCGCCGGCATCGCCTCCGTGGGCGCGGGCCACCTCGCGGACCGCTCGGACCGCACTCTCATCGGCTTCGGCGCGATGGCCGCGGCGGCGCTGGTGCTCACGGTCACGGCGTTCGTCCCCGCGAACGTCCCGCTGCTGGTCGGGTGGTTCTTCCTCCTGGGCGTGCTCTCCTACGCGGTCTATCCCGCGATGAACGCCATCACCTCCGCGTACTCGGAACGGGACTTCAGCGGGAGCCTCTTCGCCGTGATGCTGACCGCCGGCTCGCTCGGCGGCGCGGTCGGTCCGGTCGCGTTCGGCGTCGTCGCCGAGCGCGTGGGCATGACGGTCGCGTTCCCCGGCATCGCCGTCGTCGCCGCCGTCGCCGCCGCGATGTTTCTGGTCGTCCGGCGGCTGTGAGCCCGAGACGGCCGCGATACGTCGCTGTGCCAGTTCGATTCGGCGGGCGCGCCGAGTAAGGGGCAGAGACGGCACGGCGGGTCGCCAGACCGTGCGTGAATCGCCGTGCCAGTGAAAAGGTCTTACTTCAAGTGGCGACATCCGAACGTAGGGGAGTCTACTCGAGAAAAACGATGAGCGTTCGTGTTGCATGGCGGGTCAGTCTCAGACTCACGGGGATCACTCTCCTGTATCTCACCGTTCCGCTGGCGTTTCCGCTGGTGCTCGCTGTCTACTACAGCGAGCCGCTGTCCCCGTTTCTGGTCACCTTGATCGTGACACTCGGCCTCGGCGTCGGAATGCGGGCTATCGGGGACGACGCGGATCTCCGGGTCCGCGAAGCGTTCCTCGCGACGTCACTCATCTGGTTTTTCGTCGCGGTCGTGGGTGCGATCCCGTTCGTCGTCGCGGGAGACGGCGTCACGGCCAGCCCGACCAACGCGCTGTTCGAGTCGATGAGCGGCATCACCACGACGGGAGCGACGGTGATGCTCGACTTCGACGTCCACGCGCGATCGGTCATGATGTGGCGCCAGCTCGTCCAGTGGCTCGGCGGGCTCGGAATCCTCATCCTCACGACCGCCGTCCTCTCGGAGGTCGGCGTCGCCGGCGCCCAGTTGGTGGAGACCGAGTCCTGGACGCCGACGGTGACGAAGCTCACGCCCCGCATCGCCGGCACCGCCCGCATCCTCTTTGGACTGTACGCCGCGATCACGGCGCTGGTCGTCCTCGCGCTGTACGCGCTCTATCTGGCTGGCCTGGCGCCGAACATGACGCTGTACAACGCCGTCGCCCACGCCTTCACGTCCGTTTCGACGGCGGGATTCTCCACCGAACCGGAGAGCGCCGGCGCGTTCACGCCGATCGTCCAGTGGGTGCTGGTCGCCGCGATGTTCGTCGGCGGAACGAGCTTCTTCCTCATCTATCTCGCCGCCGTAGAGGAACTCGATCGGTTCCGTCGCAACGAGGAGTTCCACTTTTACGTAGCGACCGTGCTGATCGCGTCGGGACTGGTCGTTGCCGCATTGGTCTTCGATCGGTCGATCAGCTACGGGCTGGAAGAGACCGTCAGACACGCTGTCTTCAACGCGCTCTCGATTCTCACGACGACGGGGTACGCGAGCACCGACTTCGACCTGTGGTCGCCCGCGGCCAAGCACGTCTTGTTCACCTGTATGTTCTTCGGCGCGATGGTGGGCTCGACGACCTGCTCGATCAAGTTGCTCCGCTGGCTGGTGGTGATCAAGACGCTCCGGCGAGACCTGTTTACGTCCATCCACGTGGACGCGATCCGTCCGGTTCGGATCAGTTCCAACCCGATCGACGAGGAGACGATCACGGACGTCTACGGATTCGTGCTGCTGAGTCTCCTGTTCGTGTTCGGACTGACGGTGTTCGTCGTGATCGACGCCGCCCGCGTCGGACTCGACATCTCGGAGTTCGAGGCGATGAGCGCGGCTGCCTCCACGTTCCTGAACGTCGGTCCTGCGTTCGGCATCGCCGGTCCCTACGAGAGTTACCACGCGTTCCCCCGGACCACCAAGGTCGCGATGATCCTGCTGATGTGGATCGGCCGCATCGAGATCATCCCGGTACTCGTATTGCTGACAGAGTCGTTCTGGCGGTCCTGAACGGGGCGGGACGCTGGCGTCTGTCGGGACCGCTCGCGTCTGCGCTCACGCTCTTTCTGGATTCGGCACGCGCGGCGTGTCGGCTCCACAGCGCCGGTCCGGTTCGCGGTCACGAGCAGTCCCCTCGAAGACCGACCGCAGACCGCGACCGCCGGTCTACTCCAGCGCGTCGAGTCGGAACTCGAACCCGGCGACGGGGACCTCCAGGTCGTGCTCGACGACGACCGACGGGTGGAGTTCGCCGAGCACGCCGACGGACTCGCCGTCGATCACGACCTCGGCCGCCCGCCCGTCGATGAACGACGGGTGCTCGGTCGCCGGCGTCTCCAGTTCGACGGCGTAATCGACACAGAGCGCCTGCAGGCGCGCCTTCGCGTCCTCGTAGGTCGCGTCGTGATCGGCGACCACGCCCGCCACGGTGCGGTGTTCCGCGACGTGGGTGTCCTCGGCGTCGTCGCGCGCTGCCGCGAGCCCGATCTCCGCGAGGTGCTGGGGGTACGACCGGTGGGTGTTGTTCTCCAGGACCATCACGAGCGAGGGGAGCGCCCACGTCCGGAGCATGGTGTAGTCCTCGCTGTAGGGCTCGGTGATGGTGACCGGGTCGCCGCCGCCGACCACGTCGCTGCCGGGGGCGACCCCCATCCGCTCGAAGTTCTCGGCCTCGCTTATCATGTGGAAGTTGAGCAGGTCCTCGAAGCCGAGGCCGACCAGACTCGTCCGGACGGCGTCTTCGAGTTGCGAGCGCTCGTGGCGACCGCCGACGGTCCCGATCTCGGGGTAGCGCGGTTCGAGGTCGTTGAAGCCGTAGGCCCGTCCCACGTCGTCGACGAGGTCCAGCGGGTGGAGCACGTCGACGCGGTACGGCGGCACCGAGACCCCGTACGTGACCCCACTTTCGTCTTCCTCGGGGTCGGCGTCGAGGCCGGAGCGCTCGAACAGGTCGACGACCTCGGGGACCGCCAGGTCGATCCCGAGCATCCCCTCGATGCGGTCGTGGGCGACGGTCTTCTCGTCGACCTCGAAGTCGGGGCGTTCGAGCCGCCCGTCCGCGTACTCGACGTCGACCTTCTCGATGGTCGCGCCGCGGGCGTCGAGCGCGTAGCAGATGACGTTGCACATCCGGTCGATGGTCCACTGGTCGGTGCCGGTGAGTTCGACCAGTAGCTCCCGGGAGTCGGTCGAGACCTCGGTCCGGCGGCCGTTGATGACCGGCGGGAACGAGAACAGGCCGAGTTCGTCGTAGATGGCCGGGTAGCGCTCGTAGTCGGCGACGATGTCGGCGTAGGTCTCGCCGGTCGGGTGGTCGGTCAGCACCTCGGCGGGCGTCATCTCACGGTCTGCGTCGAGCGGGACGAACGTGTCGCCCTCGGGGTCGACGCCGCGGTAGGTGATCGAGTTGTCGCCCGACCCCTCCTCGGTGAGCACCTCGCCTTTCAGCATCGTGAGGTCGTGGATGCCGATCGCGCCCTTCGCGCGCTTGCGCCCCATCGTCGCGTGGAGCTTCTCCTGCAACTGGATGAGCGAGTCCAGCGCGTCGTCGTCGAGATCGACGCCGCGGACGACGGCGCCGGTGACGTACGGGCGCTCGGCGGGCACCGACTCGTCGACGCGGAACGTCCAGTCGGGGTCGTTGGTGTTCGGGACGTAGACGCCGCGGTCGTCGCCGTACTGGTAGCGCAGCGACCGCGCGACGCCCTCGACCGAGAGCCGGTCGAGCCGGTCGGGCGCGAACTCGAGCTGGAACTCGCCGTCCTCGGTCTCGCCCTCGAACTCGAGGCCGAGCGAGAAGAGGTCCGCTTTGAGCTGTTCGTCGTCTTTCTCGTCGTGTCCGGTCAGGTCGCGGAGTTCGTCGGGGTCGACGTCGACGACGGGCATCAGTGGATCACCTCCGTGTTCCGCAGCAGTTCCAGATCACAGAGCGTCCCGTGCACGTCGCGGATGTCGTCGAAGCCGTACATGAGCATCAGCAGGCGTTCCAGCGCGAGCCCCCACGCCATCACGTCGGCGTCGACGCCGAGCGGGCGCAGCACCTCGTCGCGGAACATCCCGGAGTTGCCGATCTCGATGAGCTCGCCCGTCTCCGGGTGACGGCCGAACAGCTCGAAGGACGGTTCGGTGTAGGGGTTGTAGTGGGGTTTGAACTCGATGTCGGTGATGCCGAACTGGCGGTAGAACTCCTCGAAGGTGCCCATCAGGTCGCGCACCGAGAGGTCCTCGGCCATCACCCACCCCTCGATCTGGAAGAACTCCAGCAGGTGGGTCGGGTCGAGCGTGTCGTTGCGGTAGACCTTCTCGACGCTGAAGTAGCGCTGGGGCGGTTCGAGGTCGCCCTCGGCGAATCCGGAGAGGTACCGCATCGAGAGCGAGGTGGTGTGTCCCCGCAGGTCGACCTCGCGGGCGACCTCCTCGGTCCACGGCGAGTGGTAGCCGTCGTTGCCCTCGCCGACGCCGTGCAGGTGGGCGTCTCTCACCCGCTCCATCAGGTCCGACGGGATCGCCTCCATCGGCGGCACGGAAAGCGCGAACTGGTCCCAGTGGGTTCGCGCCGGGTGGTCCTGGGGCATGAACAGGCAGTCGTTGATCCAGAACTCGGCGTCGGCGTGGGGGCCCTCCATCTCCTCGAAGCCCATGCCGACCAGCACGTCCTTCACGCGGTCGGCGGTCTGGCGCAGGATGTGCTTCTTGCCGCCGCGGTGTTCGGGGGCGTCGGCCTCGACGTTGTACGCGGCGAACTCGACGTCCCGCCACTCGCCGCTGGTCAACATCTCGGGGGTGAGCCGGTCGACCGTCTCGGCGGCCTCGACGCCCTCCATCAGCGCCGTCACGCCCTCGTCGGTGAGCGTCACCGAGCGGACCGTCCGCTCGTGGCGCTCGACGAGACCGCGCCGTTCGAGCTGGTCGAGCACGTCGGCGTCGTCGACCGACGCGCCGTCGACGAGCGCGGCGAGCGCCGCGGCCTCCGGGTCGGCGTCGGGGTCGGCGTCGGGACTGGCCCGGAGTTCGCCCGAGTCGATGTCGCCGTAGCCCTTCCGCGCGAAGTTCGACAGCGCGATGTCGACCTGCGGGCCGCCGAGGTCGGCCGCCCCGATGACTCGTCCCATCGGGACCGCCGCCCCGTCGGCGTCGAGGTCGACGGCCGCGCGGTAGAGGCGGACCTCGGGGAGGTCGTCGGCGACGTACTCGCGGCCCTCGTCGGTCACCTCGACGCGCTCGCGGGTGGACTCCTCGACCGCGAGGAGGCCCTCGTCGCGCAGGTCGAAGGCCGCGCCGGTGACCGTCTCGGGTTTGAGACCGGTCTCGTCGGCCAGTTGGTCGATCGTCAGTGCGTCCGTGGCGCTCGCGGCTTCGAGCACCGCGACCTGTGATTCCGGAAGTTTCATCGATTGCTTGTCTCGGTAAGTTCGCCGTCGTCAGTTAGCAGTTCCGAACCGAACCCCGACGCGTCGCCGGGGGACGCCGCCACAGTCGGTTTCGCCCCGCCGCGCCTCTCGGCGAGACGGCGACGGTCCACCGACCGTTCAGGCGGAAAAGAAGAAACCGAACCCGCGGCTGGTCGGTCGGCGAACGCGACTCCTCGGTTCGGGTTCGGACGTCATGTTCGGCGGCTAGCGACCATCGGGCAAAAGGATTCTGGAACGAGTGTGACTGCGTGGCACGGCGAACGGTCGTGAGAGCGCAGCGCCGGCCGCCGCGGCCGGCACGCGGTCGGTGGTCACGGCGTCGGCACCGGCGACCGGCGCGCACTCGTTCGTCACGACGTGTGGACCGGCACGTCCGCGTGCGCGAGAACGCGCTGGGTGGTGCTGCCGATCAGCAGCTTGTCGGGGTCCGAGCGACCGCGCTTGCCCATCGAGACGAGGTCGACGTCGTGCTCGTGGGCGTACTCGAGAATCTCGTCCTCGGGGATGCCGCTCTGGACCACGGTGACGCAGTCGACGCCAGCCTCCGCGGCCATCTCGGCGATCTCGCCGGTGTACTCCTCGCCTTTCTTCTCCATGCGCGACCGGGTCTCGGCGATGTCAGAGGGCACGGCGACGAAGTCGGCGTCGCCCATGTCCATCACGTACAGCGCGTGGACCGTCGCGTCGTCCTGTTTCGCCAGTTCGATGGCGTGCTCCGCAGCGCGTCGAGCGGCCTTGCTCCCGTCGGTCGGCACGAGGATGTTCCTGAACACGGTGGATCACCGTCTCGGCGTTCGACCGCTCGTGACATTAAACCAACAGTCGAGCGTCGGCGGCTGAGAACGCTGGCGGAGCGCCGAGAACCGACGGGAGCGTCGAGGACAGGGGCTCAGTGCTCGCCGCCGGCGACGCCGCGGCGGTCGGAGTCGAGGTCGATATCGAGGTCGTCGAGCAGGTCCGCGACCTCCTCGCGTTTCTCCTGGTGGTCGCGCAGGAACTCCGCCATCAGCTCTGCGGCCTGCTCCTTGCAGCCGCCACAGAGTCGCTCGCCGCCGACGCACTCGTCGTAGACCTCCTTGGCGAACTCGTCGTCGTCGCCCGCGAGCAGGTAGGCGTACAGCTCGTAGACCGGGCACTTGTCGGCCTCGCCGCCGAGTTCGCGCTGCTCTTCGGCGGTGTCGCGGCCGCCGGTGGTCGCGGCCTTCACCTTCCGGTAGCCCTCCTCGGGGTCGTCGAGCAGGCTGATGTGGCTGGCCGGCACCGACGAGGACATCTTCCCGCCGGTGAGGCCGGTCATGAACCGGTGGTAGACCGACGACGGCGCGATGAAGCCGTAGCCGTCGTTGTCGAGTTCGACCTCGCGGGCGAGTTCCTCGGCCGCCTCGTGTGAGAGGTCGAAGGCGTCGACGTGTTCCTCGTAGCGACGCTTCTCGCCCTCGACGCGCTCGACGAGGTCCTCGAACGCCTCGTCGGTGGCGTTGGCGTCGAGAAAGCGCACGCGCGGGCGGAGCGGCTCCATCCCGGCCGAACTGAGCTTCTCGATGGCCGTCTCGAGGCCGGGCTGGTCCGAGTGCGTCTCGCTCAGCCACTCGGCGGCGTCCTCACAGCGGACGTCGTCGTCTGCACCCCCGAGGGCGTCGTAGGCCTCGGCCACCAGCGCGCGCTCCTCGTCGTCGACCTCGAAGCTCGCGTACGCCTCGGTCACCTTGAAGTAGCGCATCCGGTCGGCCACGTCGCGGGCCAGCCGCATGTGCGGGTCCTGGTCCGGGCCGACGGGGATGACCGTCGGCTTGGGCTCGTCGAGCTGCGGGTAGAGGATGTCGGCCATCTGCGTGACGACGCTCTGCATGTGCGAGACGGAGGTCTCGCCGTCGAAGCCGTAGATGGACTGCAGCTCCGAGAAGCGCGCCTTCGAACCGAGTTCGAAGGCCAGATCCTGCACCTCGCGGTTGGTCGACTGCCGGTAGAGTTCGCCCTCCTCGGGGTCGAAGCCGAGCGCCAGCAGGCTGAGCAGGTAGTTGCGGGCGTGCTCGTCGATCTCGTCCCACGTCAGCCCGCGGGCGCTGTGGGCTTCGAGGTCCGCGATGAGCCCGTAGGCGTCCGCGCCCTGCCGTTGGTGCCAGATGATCTCGTCGAAGACGAGCTTGTGGCCGATGTGCGGGTCGCCGGTGGGCATGAAGCCCGAGAGCACCGCCGCGGGCTCGTCGTTGCGGAGCGCCTCGGCGACGGGGCGGTAGTCGCGGTGGCCGAAGATGACCCCGCGGCGCATCAGGTAGTGGGGGTTCGGCACCTCGGGGAGGAGCTCGTCGAACTCCTCGATGCCGAACTCCTCGAAGAGCTTCCGGTAGTCGGAGACCGTCGAGGAACCCCACGGGTCGAGCGCGACGTCGTCTGCCCCCTCCGCGGCGCCGCCGTCGGTGCGGGCGGCGTCTCCGGCGCGGGCGGCGTTCCTCGCCCGGTCCTCGTCGGCGTCGACCTCAGTGGCGTCGTTGTCGCGTGTCATGGTGTGAGTCTACCGACCGAAAGCCAGTCTATCCCTCCGTTCGCGCCGGGCAGCGCAAAAACCATTCGCTTCCGGACCCCGCCGGCGAGTCTGACGTCGAGCGAGACGTCCCGCGGGGCGAACTCGTGGCCCGGCGGCACCACCCGGACGAGGTGTTCGGAGTGGCCGAGCGATTCGACGCCGTCGAAGTCGGCGTAGGTCCGGAAGTCCGAGCCGAACTTGAAGCCGGTCTTTGGCACCAGTCCGCGCTCCCTGAGTTCGCCGTAGGTCCGGAGTCGCCGGTCGAAGCGCTCGCCCTCGACGGCGCGGCCGCGCGCGACGACCCGGCCGTAGCCGTCGTCGCCGAGGTCGAGCGCGCCCGCCGACGCGAGCCACGCCGCCTCGACGAGCGACAGCTGGACCGCGTCCTCGACGACGCTGTGTCGCCCTGCGAGCGGCTGGCCGTAGAAGCCCTGCTCGTACAGCGCCGTCGCGCCCTCCCAGCACAGCACGCGGTCTTCCAGCAGCACGCCCGGCACCTCTTCGGGCAGGTCGTCGGTCGCGCTCCCTTCCAGTGCCGGTTCGGTCACCTCGAGGTAGGTTATCTCGGACTCCTCGTCGACGACCGCGAGCACGCCCGGCGAGAGATCCGCCGGCGCGACGGGTTCGCGCTCGCCGAGGACGCGAACGCGGTGTTCGATCGCGCCGTCCGCCGGTCCCTTGCCGCGCGGGAACACCGCGAAGTCGGCGTCGGGGGCGTCCGGGCCGGGCCAGTCCTCGCGGGCCGGCGCGAGGTAGAACCCCCGGTCGCGGAGGTCGGAGTAGACGAGAAAGCGCAGGCCGAACCGGCGGCGCTCCTCGGTCGCCCAGGCGAAGAACCCTCGGAACGCCATCCCGTCGACTGCGTCGAGGTCGCCCCGAAAGAGGAGGTGCGCCGCCTCGACGTACGAGAGGTCGATCTCGCGCCCGCCCGTCGGGCGGCCGTAGCCGCGCGAGTCGTAGAACCGCTGCCGCGCGTCGCCGGCGACGTGTACCGCGCCGTCCACCAGATGCCCCTCCAGGCTCATGCCGTATCGGGCGGGCGGCGTCGTCTTATGGCCTGTGGTGTCGGCGTCGTCCCGGCGGAGGCCCCGCGTCGTCGGCACGACTCGCACTCACTCCGGCAGGTCGCAGGTGGCGTCGAGACACCGGCGACCCCCCGCCGTCTCGAAGACCGGGAGGCCGCACGAACAGTCGTCGACGACGACGCCCGCCGGGACGCGAAACGCCGTCTCGCAGTCGGGGTAGGCGTCACAGCCCGCGAGCAGGCCGCTCCCGCGGCGGACGATGCGGAGGTCCGACCCGCAGTCCGGGCAGTCCCACTCGCGGTCGAAGCGCTCGCGGACCGCCTCGTCGAGCGGGTCGCAGGCGCGGTCGATACAGAGTTCGAAGGCCGCGCCGCGCTCGACGCGCATGGTCGGGAGGCCGCAGTCCGGACAGGTCTCCTCGAGCACCGTCGCGCCCGCCGGCAGCGAGTAGCGGGCCGCACAGCCCAGACAGGCGACGTCGCCGCCGGTCCGGACG
>Ga0207797_1003092_pt1 | contig 11224 bp, 8 predicted proteins | sample PRCRCaboRojoPR_6_FD_187275 | JGI IMG/M metagenome (GOLD analysis project Ga0207797, IMG submission 187275) | Marine sediment microbial community from Cabo Rojo, Puerto Rico - PR CR 10% Liquid 1 (SPAdes) | ecosystem: Environmental > Aquatic > Marine > Coastal > Sediment | place: Cabo Rojo, Puerto... | reverse complement strand
ACGTACACCGTCTCGACGCGGTCGTCGCGCTCGAGCTGGTCGAAGATGCGGTCGATGACCGTCGTCTCCCCGACGGGGAGGAACATCTTCGGCCGGTGCTTCGTGATCGGCCACAGGCGCGTCGCGTACCCGCCGGCCAGCACGACTGCTTTCATGCCCGAAACTGTCATAGCCGCCGTGTAAAGCCCTTCTCATTCGGTGAGACCCGGGAATCGGTTCCACGCCGTATCGACCCGGACGTACCGCTACGTCCCGCTCGGGACGGCTCCGGAGGCCGGCGACCGCGACGCCCTCGGGGCGACGACGGCCGCGCACGCGGGGAGTCCACGACAAGGGATATACCCGCCGGAACCCTCCGCCCGTCCATGCAGGGCGCAGACCGGACGACGCGCCAGCGCATCGCCGACTTCCTCCGGGGAGAGACCGCCCAGCCCGGGACGCTGGCCAACGAGTTCGGCATCACCACCGCCGCCGCGCTGACCCACGTCGAACACATCGCGCAGTCGCTGGCGAGCGGGGGCGACGAGCGGCTCCTGGTGGCGCCGCCGGAGTGCCGCGACTGTGGGTTCACCGGCTTCGACGACCTCCTCAACCGGCCATCGCGGTGTCCGGAGTGCCGCTCGGAGAGCATCGAGGAGCCCGCGTTCCGCGTCGAGTAGCGGGAACTCCGATCGGCGGTCCGAGACCGGTCCGACGCACGGTTCGCGCGGCGGGGAAGGCGGGGACACACGGCGGGCGGCACCGACGGACCGCCGTGCCCGAGGGACACACGCCTACGACCCGGTGGAGTCGATTCGGCCGACCGGCGACCCCGTCGGGGTACGCGTCCTCGCCGGGGGCGAAATCGCAGTAGCCGGTATCGGTCCCGAACGTGGCGCCGTGTTTCCCACGGACGAGTTCGCCGTTCCGGACCGTCCCTCCGGCGCCCCTGTCGAACCGGACGTCGTCCGGTGCTGGCAGCAGTGACGTTCGGACCCATCGACGCGCTCCGGGGTGGCGCACCGCCCGGCCGCGAGTACGGACGTCCGAACGCTACTGTAGTTCTCCCATGCGGCCACACCTCCGCCAGCGAGCGCGGCGATGCGACGCTCCTCGCTCGGTTCCGGGGCCGGTCCGGGCGGGGACGGCTCGAACCTTGCGGTCCGGTGGGGTCGCGGGCTCCGGGTTCGGTGTCGGGTTCCGGACGCCGGATCCCGGGAGAGCGCCGACCGGTCACGCGACGAGCCCGGGACCATCGCCCGACCCTCCGCCCCGGACCCCGCCGGACGGCGGGAGAGGGGGAGGAGTGAGTGACGGGGAGCGCGGAGCGGACGGCTACGCCCCGGTCTCCGCCTCGGGCCGCTCGACGGTCACCTCCGGGGCGTCAGGCGCGTACTCCTTGACGGTCGCCATCGCGCGCCGGGCGTCCTCGCGGGCTTCGTGCGCCCGGAAGCTCGTCGCCAGCGCGGTCCCGTCGTCGTCGACGAGCCGCCAGCGCCAGCGGCCGTCGTCGGTCTCGAACAGCTCGAACGCGCCGCCCTCCAGTTCGAGGACGCTCGCGTCGCCGACCGCCTCGCGGGCGTCGGCCATCGCGGCCTCGGCGGCCTCCCGCGTGGGGTGGGCCTGGCCGGCGCGGGCGACGAGTTCGCGGTCGCCGTCGAGGAGCCGCCAGCGCCAGCCGTCCTCGACCCGTTCGAGGTCGTAGATCGGCACGCCGCGGTCGCGGACCGGCGCTCCGTCCGCGTCGCGGCGGAACCGGGTGAGCGCCTCGATCGCCTCCTCGCGGGTCCCGTGGGTCCCGGCGCCGGTCACGATGGGCCGCCGGTCGGGGTCGACCAGCTGCCAGACGTAGCCGCCCGTCTCGGCCTCGTCGATCCGGTAGGCGGCCCGGTCGATGGTGAACCGGGTGGCGCCGTCGGCCGCGTCGGCGTACTGCCGTGCCGCGTCGGTCGCGGCCGAGGAGTCGTCGTACCGCCGGGCGCTCGTCGCCCGGACCACGCGGTCGACGTCGACCACGTCGAACGCCCAGGCCGACCCCCGCTCGCGGACCCGCGCGGTGAGTTCGCCGAGGACGTTTATCGGCGCCGTTCGGACGTACGACTGCAGGTCCTCGACGGCCGCGACGGCCGCGTCGCGCGAGCGGTGGGTCCCCTCGCCGCGCGCGAGCACCTCCCCCGACGGGTGGACGAACACCCACGCCCAGCGGGTCCCGTCGTCGACCGTCGGTTCGGCCGGCTCCTCGCTCGCCTCGACGGGCTCGGCCCCGGCGGGCACTGCCTCCTCGACGGGTTCGTCCGCCTCGCCACCCTCGTCGGTCGTCGTCGCGTCGACCCGTCGTATCGCCGACCGGATCTCCGAGGCGTCGGGGTCGGACCCCTCCCCCTCCCGCCCCCCCTCGTCGGCCGCCTCGGCCTCCTCGTCCCCGTGGTGGCCGTCTCCCTCCTCGCCGCCGTCGGTCGCGGCCTCGACGGCGTGGATCTGGAAGGACGGCTCGTCGAACCGGCGGGCGTCCGCGTCGGGGCCGATCGAGGTCACCTCCTCGAGCGCCCTGCGCGCGCCGTGCCGGGTCGGGTGGCGGTCCGTCGCCGTCGCGAGGTCGGCGCCGGTCTCGTCGATGAGCCGCCAGCCCCAGCCGTCGTCGTCGCGGAACAGCTCGAACGCGGTGTTCTCCACCTCGATCAGCTCCGCGTTCGGGACGTGCTGTTTCAGCCGGGGGATGGCGGCAGCGGCGTCGTCCTTCGTGCGGTAGTCCTCGCCGCTGTCGGCGACGACCTGCCCGTCGCGCTCGATGAGCCGCCAGCGCCACTCCGTCTCGGACTCGTAGAGCTGGAACGCCGCGGTGTCGAACTCGATCAGGTCGGCCTCGCCGGCCTGACCCCGGACGTCATCTGCGGCCTCCTCGGCCGCCTCGGCGGTCTCGTAGGGGTGGGTGCTCTCGGCGAGGACCGTCCGCTCGTCGTCGACGAGCCGCCAGCGCCACTCCGCGTCCTCGCCCTCGCCGACGGGGTAGGTCTCGAACGTCGCGTCGCCCAGTTCGACGACCGGCGCGTCGGCCGCCGCCGCCTGGACGGTCCGGGCGCTCGACTGGGCCGGGTCTCGGGCCTCGAACGTCTCGGGGGCGCTCGCGGTCACGTCGCCGGTCGGGCCGGCCAGCCGCCAGCGCCAGTCCCCGCCGCGCTCGTACACCTCGAACGCGGCCGCGTCGGCGTGGACGACCGCGAACTCCTCGGGGTCGCAGGTCGCCAGTTCCGCGTCCGCCTCGGCGGCCTCGCGGGAGTCGAACGTCCCCTCGCTCTCGACCAGCGGCGCGTCGTCGGGCGTGACGAACCGCCAGCGCCACTCCCCGTCCTCCTCGCGGAGTTCGAACCCGCCGCCGTCGAGGTCGAGCAGCCGCGCCGACTCGGTTAGCTCCTGGATCGCCCCGACGTCGGCCTCGGCGTCGGGCTCGGTCTCGAACCGCCGGGGGGTCGTCGCGAGCGTGGCGTCCTCGCTGTCGACGAACTCCCAGGTCCACCCGTCGGCGGCCTCCCGGAGGGTGAACGCGGTGCCGGCCTCGACCGTCTCGGCGCTCGGCCCGTGCTGCTTGGCGAGCGCGACCGCCGCCTCGGCGTCGTCGCGGTCGTCGTACCGCCGACCCTCGGCGAGGGCCGTCCCGTCGTGGCGCGCGAGCACCCACCGCCAGCTCTCGCCGGTCCGGTAGATCCGGAACGCGACGTGCCTGATCTCGAGCAGTCCGGCCTCGTCCACCATCGTCTTCAGCGTCGCGACCGCCGACTCCACGTCGCCGAGCGCCCCGTACGTCCGGTCGTTCTCGGCGACGACCGACTGGTGGACGAGCCGCCAGTCCCAGCCGTCGGGCGCCTCCTCGTACATGGCGAACAGCGCGCCCTCACCGGCCTCGCCGAGGAACAGCGACTCGGCGGCGCTCCGCATCGCCGGCTCGACCCGGGCGTCCGGTGAGGAGTCGACCGCGGTCGTCGGCGTCGCCGCGACGGTCGACTCCTCGCCCTCCTCGACGTCGGTCCCGGTGGCGGCGTCGTCGGCCGACTCCTCGGCCGACAGCGTCCCGGTCCCGGTCCCCGTCTCGGTCTCGGTCTCGGTCCCGGGCCCGCTTTCGGTCCGGGATCGGGTCTCCTCGGACGTGAACAGCATGCTCCGCTTCGAGGTGGCCAGCGGGGCGAACGCGACCACCCCGATGAGCACCGCCAGCCCGAGCCCGTACGTGACGAGGACGGTCGCGGTCTGGTCGGCCGGGCCGCCGGCCCAGTTGCGGGGGTACGCGGAGACGAACAGCCCCACGCCGAGCAGTGCGACGGCCGTCCCGACGATGGCGAGGGCTCGTCCCCCCCGCCTGATCGGCATCTGGAGGACGATCCCCAGGAGGAGGAACAGCCCCGCGACACCCCCCATCGTGATGGCCACCTCGCGGACGATGAACGGTCGCCCGGGCAACAGCTCCGTCCCGGCGACGAAGGCGACGATGGCGAGCAGGCCGAGCACCGACGCCAGGACGTAGAGCCAGTAGCCGTAGACGGTCGTCCTGTCCTTCGGATCGCCGATATACTCCGTGTAGATACCGGTGAGACCCGATCCGCGTCCTCCCGACCGGCGGTCGTCGTAGCTCATGTGTGTGGAGGCGAATATGACACATGCTGGCATAAGCTTGGGGTACCCCGGAGCCCCGCCGAGGCAGACGACGGTGACAGACCAGGGGAGGGGGCGGACGCCGGCGGCCGTCAGTAACAGCGTGCCTCGACGCGCTCGTCGTAGAGCCGCCGGAGGAGCGCGGTGACCGGCCCGCCGCCGACGGCGATGCCGTCGACGGACTCGACGGGACGGATCTCCCACGTCGAGCCGGTGAGGAACGCCTCGTCGGCGTCGCGGACGTCGTCGAGGTCGTAGCGGCCGGTCTCGACGGGGAACGACTCACCATCGGCCAGGTCGAGCACCACCTCGCGGGTGACTCCCGGGCGGAGGTCGCCCGGTTCGGGGGTCCTGAGGGTGCCCGCCTCGACGAAGAAGACGTTGCTCGTCGCCCCCTCCGCGACGTTCCCGTGGACGTCGCGGAGCAGCGCCTCGTCGGGGCGGTGGCTGTCGGTCCTCGCCCGCCGGAGCTCCAGGCGGGCGAGGATCCCGTTCAGGCAGTTGTGGGTCCTCGCGTCGGCGGGGAGGGCCGCGTCGGGCACCCGCCGGGTCCGAACCGACTGGACCACCGCGGGGCCGTCCCAGACGGCCTCGCCGTCGAGCCCCCCGCGCGGGAGCGCCCGCACCCGGACGACGACGGTCGGATCGACCGCCTCGCGGGGAGTGAGCGACCCCGGCTGGACCCCCCTCGTGACCGAGACCTCGACGGCGGCGTCGCGGAGGTCGTTGGCGTCGAGGGTCTCGGCCACGCGGACCGGGAGGTCCTCGGGCACGGCGTCGGGCATCCCGAGCGCCTCGCAGGTCCGCTCGATCCGGGCGGCGTGGCGGTCCCACTCGAACACCTCGCCGCCGTAGGCCCGCATCGTCTCGAACGCCGCGTCGCCGTAGCGGAACCCCCGGTCGTCGACCGAGACCGTCGCCGCCTCGCGCGGGACGAGGTCCCCGTCCACGTGGTACCGCGTCTGGTCGGCCCGGCGGCTCACGGCCGGCCGGCCTCGGCGCCCCGGGGCGACCGACCGCCAGGAACGCTCGCCTGGATCGGGGCCTCGGCGATCGGCGGCCGGTGGAGAGCTGGATCGGCGGGGGGCCGTCGACGGATCACTGGAGCCGCTCTGTGGCCGACGACTGCCAGCCGGCGATGCGCTTCTCGGAGATGCCGGAGGCCTCTGCGAGGTCGGCGGCGTCGGCGGCCGCGAGGTCGGCCACCGTCTCCACGCCGGCGTCGGCGAGCCGCTTGCCGTAGGCCCGTCCGATACCGCTGATCGCCCGGACCGACTCCTCGCCGGGATCGGTCGCTTCGGGGTCGTCGGTCTCGGCGGTACCCCCCTCCGCGGGCTCGGCGTCCGCCGCGGACCCGGCCGGTTCGTCGGCCTCGTCCCCGGCCGACGCCGCCGCGGCGCCCGCCGTGTCCCCCAGCGCCTCGCCGACGTCGGGTTCGTCGGGGGTCGGCCCGGCGGCCTCGGCGGGTTCGGCCGCCTCGGTCTCCGTGCCGGCGTGTTCGGTCACGCCGGTCGCCTCGGCCGGCTCGGTCGACTCCTCCCGGCCTCCCGGCTCCCCGGTGAGGGACCCGGTCGAGGCCGCGGCGTCGGTCTCCGCGGCGACCGGCTCGTCGGCGTGTTCCGGGGAGTCGTCGGTCCCCTTCACCGCGGCCTCCGATCCCGCGTCGACGGCCGACGACTCGTCCGGGTCGTGCTCCAGCCGGACGTCGGTCGACCGCCGGTCGGTCCGGCCGCCCGCGTCGGATCCGTTCCCGCCGAGGCCGAGTATCGAGCGGATCGTATCGAGCAGTCCCATGGGTATGGAAAGCGCGACGTGGTACTTAAATCCGTTCGCGTCGAGGAGCCGGCCCCGCGGGGGGCGCCGTCGGGGACCGCGGGCGGCTACAGCCGCGACCTGAGCGCGTCGTTCATCGCCTCTGCCGGGGCCTCCCGGCCGGTCCAGCGCTCGAACGCCGCGACCCCCTGGTAGAGGAGCATCCACGCGCCGTCGACGGTCGTCGCACCCGCACTGGCGGCGTCGCGGAGCAGTCGCGTCTCCACGGGCCGGTAGACCGCGTCGAGCACCGCCAGCCCGCCGTGGAGCGCCTCGGCCGGCACCGGGGAGGTGTCGCCCTCCATCCCGACGCTCGTGGCGTTGACCAGCACCGAGGCGTCGGCGAGCAGGCCCGGGAGGGCCGACAGCGGGTGGGCGCTCGCGCCCGCGACGGCGCCGGCGAGTTCCTCGGCCCGCTCGACGGTCCGGTTGGCGACCCGGACCTCCATCCCGGCGTCGGCGAGCGCGAACGCGACCGCCCGCCCGGCCCCGCCGGCCCCGACGACGACTGCCGTCCCGTCGAGGGCGACGCCGTGGCGCTCGAACGCCCGGACGACCCCCTCGGCGTCCGTGTTGTGGCCCGTCGGCGGCCCGTCCGAGAGGTCGACGGTGTTGACCGCGCCGATCCGTGCCGCGAGGTCGTCCGGCTCCACGAGCTCGAGGACGTCCCGCTTGAACGGGATGGTGACGTTGAGCCCCGCGATGCCGAGCGCCGCGGCCCCCTCCAGTGCTGCGGGGAGCGCCTCCGGTTCGGGCTCGAACGTGACGTAGCGCGCGTCCATGCCCAGTTCCGCGTAGGCGGCCTCGTGCATCGGCGGCGAGAGCGAGTGGCCGACCGGGTTGCCGAGGAGACCGAACACGTCCATACCGGCCGGTCGGCGGCCCACCGCATACGTGGTTCGGTCCACGGGGACGCGGCAGGACCGTCCCTCGGGCGGGCGCCTGGGACGGCTATAGTAGCGTTTGGAACCGATAACACACTCCGGACGGGGCCGGTCACTCCGTCCGTGAGGAAAGACTTCCGAACGCTACTATATTAGTACTCCCGGCTGGAACGGGACGGTAGTCGATGTCTCCGAGGGCAACGTTCGAGCTGTTCCGCGACAGCGCCGGCGAGTGGCGGTGGCGCCTCGTCGCCTCCAACGGGAACATCATCGCGGACAGCGGCGAGGGGTACCGGTCGAAACAGGGCGCCGAGCGCGGGATCGAGAGCGTCAAGCGGAGCGCGCCGGACGCGGAGGTAGAGCTCCGCGACGGCGACTGATCCGCCCGCCTCGACCGCGAGGCGTCGTCGCCGGTCCCTCTACCGCCGTAACGGCCGGATTCGTCCGCCAGAGGGCTCGAATCGGCCGAAAGCCGCGGAAGTCGCCGAAACGCCCGATCGGACGACAGCGGGCCCGAGGCTAGCGAATACGGCCGTCTCGGCCGTATCTTGTGAATTATATGTGGCGGGGCTGTGGTGGGAGGTGACGGAGGTAGTTCGCGAGCATGAACCCGAAACCACCACGGACCGGTCCCTGCGGAGACTTCGGCGTCCCGGCCGGCGTCGTCGGACGTCCATGAGAAGGCAGTCGTTCCGGGCCATCGGGGCGGCGGTCGCACTGACCCTCCCCTGGGTCGCGCTGTGGGTCGCCACGTCGGTGCTCCCCTGGGTCACCGCGCTCCTGGGCGTCGGGTACGAGGTCCCGGCGCCCTTCCGGGACGTCTCCACGCTCGGGACGGTCGTGGTGAGCGGGCTCTCGGTGCTCGGCGCCTCGTTCCTGCTCGCGTGGGGGGCCGAGACCGCCGAGAAGGACGTCCCCCGGGCGTTCGCCATCGCCGTCCTCGCGGTGCTGGCGGTGGCCCCGGAGTACGCCGTCGACGCGCTGTACGCCTGGAACGCGGGCGTCTACGCCGGGACCGAGCGCGGGATCGAGGCCGGCAACCTCGCCGTCGCAAACATGACCGGGGCCAACCGCATCCTCATCGGGATCGGCTGGGCCGGGATCGCCCTCTTCACCGTGTTCCGCAGCGGGTCGGGCTCGGACCCCGCCGTCGAGAAGCGTGCCGGGTTCCTCGCCGACGTCGTGACGATCGACCGCGACATCGCGCTGGACATCGTCTTCCTCCTCGCCGCGACGGCCTGGGCGTTCCTCGTCCCCCTGAACGGCGGCATCGACATCCTCGACATGGCCTTCCTCGTCGGGCTGTACGTCACCTACATCCTGATCATCCTCCGGGGGGACGTCGATCCGGCCGAGGAGCACGTCGGCGTGCCGGCGTACCTCCAGACGTTCCCGAGGCGACGACGGGTCGCGATCGTCCTCCTCCTGTTCGCCTACTCCGGGCTGATGATCTTCACCGCGGTCGAGCCGTTCGCCCACGGGCTCGAGGAACTCGGACAGGACATCGGCGTCCCCTCCTTCTTCATGATCCAGTGGATCGCGCCGCTGGCCTCCGAGTCGCCCGAGCTGATCGTCGTCCTCTACCTGGTGAACAAGGCCCGCTCGACCGCGGGGTTCAACGCGCTCATCTCCTCGAAGCTCAACCAGTGGACGCTCCTGATCGGGACGCTCGTCGTCGTCCACTCGCTCGCGCTCGGCCGCTACGGGGTGCTCGCGTTCGACGCGAAGCAGGCGGCGGAGATCTGGATCACCGCCGCCCAGTCGCTGTTCGCCATCGCCGTCCTGGTCAACTTCGAGATCTCCGTCAGGGAGGCGCTGATGCTGCTGGGGCTGTTCCTCTCGCAGGTGGTCATCGAGTTCCTGATGATCCGGGAGGCCATCACCCTCCCGCTGTCGAGCGAGGAGCTCCTCCTCGCGTACACCGGGGTCTACATCGTCCTCGGGCTGGGGCTGCTCGTCGCCCGCCGGGGGGAGCTCCGCCGGATACTCCGGCAGACGACGGGGACGGTGACCGAGGCCTTCTCACCGGGGGCCGACCAGCCACGGAGCAGCGACGACTGAGCGGGCGGCGGGCGTCGCCCGCCGGACGACGAGCGGGACGGGCGCCGCACGAAGAACAGGGTTAACTCCGACCGGGGGCGACGGGCGGACGTGCTAGCCATCGTCGTCAGCCGGGCCGACGAGGCCTCCGTCCACGTCGGCGAGCGCCTGCTCGACGCCGCGGAGTGGACCGAGCGAACCGACGGGAGCCGGACCGACGCGGCCGGGGGCGGGCGCTACTACACGGCGCCGGGGGCCGAGCTCCGCGAGTTCGAGGAGCTCCACATCCGTCTCGAACGGCCCGCCGACGCGTTCTCCACCGACCCCGAGCTCCTGGTGTTCGTCTCCCGGCACGCGGGCGACACCGGCCCGCTGCTGACCGCCCACACGACGGGGAACTTCGGTCCCGCCGACTACGGCGGCGAGCCGAACGCCCTCGCGCGGGCCGCCCCGAACGCCCTCGCCCGCGTCCGCGAGGCGTTCGAGCGACACGCCCCGGAGGGGTACGACGTCGGGATGGAGTGTACCCACCACGGCCCGACCGAGGTGGGCGCGCCGTCGCTGTTCGCCGAACTCGGCTCCGACGAGCCCCAGTGGAACGACCCCGGGGGCGCCGAGGCGGTCGCCCGGGCCGTCCTCGACCTGCGCGGCGTCGAGCCGGACCGCGAACGGCAGGTCGTCGGCTTCGGCGGCGGCCACTACGTCCGCCGGTTCGAGCGGGTCGTCGAGGAGACCGACTGGGCCGTGGGCCACGTCGCGGCCGACTGGGGGCTCGCGGCGATGGGCGACCTCCGCGAGCCCGGGGCCCGGGCGGTCGTCGAACGGGCGTTCGAGCGGTCGGCCGCCGCCCGCGCGCTGCTCGACGGCGACGGCGACGACCCGGCGATCCGGGCGGCGATCGAGGACGCCGGCTACGAGGCCGTGAGCGAGACCTGGCTCCGCGAGACGGCGGGCGTCCCCCTCGACGTCGTCGAGGGGGCCGAGGCGACGCTCTCGCCGGTGTCGGAGGGGCTCCGCTTCGGCGCGGCCGCCGAGGGGTTCGACGGCGGGTTCGAGGTCGTGTCGCTCCCGGCCGACCTGCTCGCCGAGGCCGCCGGTATCGACCGCGAGCGGACCCGCGAGGCCGTCGCCACCCGGGCGGTGGCGTTCGAGACCGTCGAGAACGGCACCGTCCCGGACGGCCGGGCCGCCGTCCGGGACCCGGCCGACCGCGGGGCGGTCCTCGACGACCTGCTGGCGGTCCTCCGGACGAAGTACGACGCCGTCGAGCGCGAGGACGGGGTCGCGGTGGCCCGCCTCAGCGGGTTCGACCCGGCGAAGGCCCGCAAGCTTGGCGTCCCCGAGGGGCCGACGTTCGGCCGGCTGGCCGCCGGGGAGGCCGTCGAGGTCGGCGGCCGGGAGATACCGCCCGAGGCGGTCGAGAGCCGGACCGAGCGGCGGTTCCCGCTCTGAACGACACCGCGCCGACGCCGATACCGGCGCGGGGAGTCGGTGGGAGACGGTAGACGGCAGTCGGGGACGAGCGGCGTCGACCGGCGGCTACGGCCCGGAGAGCTCCTCCTCGACGTCCGACTCGCTGACGTAGGAGGCGAACCGAACCCCCGCGAGGCTGATGAGTATCCCCGAGAGGACGAACAGCGCGAGCCGCGTCCAGACCGAGAACGCGACCCCCTCGACGGAGACGGGGCCGAGTTCGACCGCCGGGACGGTGAGTGGGCCGATCTCCCCGGCCCGCTCGAGGAAGTACGCGGAGAACCCCCGGACGACGAGGCCGACGGCGACGACGCCGAACGGGAGGTTGAGGAACGACGAGCGGATCCCCTCCTCGGCGAGCAGTTCGTCCAGCAGGCGGCCGGTAGAGGCGG
>Ga0207797_1003091_pt1 | contig 11225 bp, 10 predicted proteins | sample PRCRCaboRojoPR_6_FD_187275 | JGI IMG/M metagenome (GOLD analysis project Ga0207797, IMG submission 187275) | Marine sediment microbial community from Cabo Rojo, Puerto Rico - PR CR 10% Liquid 1 (SPAdes) | ecosystem: Environmental > Aquatic > Marine > Coastal > Sediment | place: Cabo Rojo, Puerto... | reverse complement strand
GTACTTGGCCAGCAGGACCTGGCCCAGGGCGTTGTTCAGCTTGTGGGCGCCGCCGTGGAGGAGGTCCTCGCGCTTGAGGTAGACCTCCCGGTCGTAGCGGGCCGAGAGCTGCTCGGCGTGCTGGAGGGGCGTCGGTCGCCCGCCGAAGTCACGGAGGCGCCGCCGGAACTCGTTCATGAAGCCGTCCTCGTTGTCCAGGACGTACCGCTCGTAGGCCTCGGTCAGCTCCTCGATGGCCGGCATCAGCGCCTCGGGGACGTACTGGCCGCCGTAGTCGCCGTAGGTCGAGCCGCTGCTCATGCCCGACCCTCCTCCGCGACGGCGGATGCAAGTTTCGCTGTGTTCGCCCGGACGTCCCCGTCCATGATGGCCGAGCCGACGAGCAGGGCGTCCGCCCCGGCCCGTCGCATCCGGCGGACGTCCGCCGGCGTCGAGATGCCGCTCTCGGCGATCAGCAGGACGTCGTCGGGAACCGCCGGCGCGAGCCGCTCGAACGTCCCGAGGTCGACCTCGAGCCCGGCCAGGTCGCGGTTGTTGATGCCCACGATATCCGCGCCCGCGTCGAGCGCCCGGTCGAGTTCCGCCCGGGTGTGAACCTCGACGAGGACCTGGAAGCCCCGTTCGCGGGCGGCGGCCAGGAGCGTCTCGAGGGAGTCCGCCCGGTCGTCCTCGAGGAAGCGGGCGATCAGGAGAACCACGTCGGCGGCGACGGCGTCGAGCTGGGCCTCCCGGAGGACGAAGTCCTTGCGGAGCACCGGGACGTCGACGGCGTCCCGCACCCGGTCGAGGGTCTCGGTCGACCCGCCGAAGTGCTCGGGTTCGGTCAGCACCGAGAGGGCCGCCGCCCCGCCGTCGACCATCCGGCGGGCCAGCGCGACCGGATCGTCGGTCCGCTCGCCGTCGGTCGTCGGGGAGGTCGGCTTGATCTCGGCGACGATCGGCACCCGGCCGGCGTCGGCGGCCGCAGCGACCGCCGACGGCAGCGAGCGGGCGTCGACCGCGAGGCGAGTCTCGCCGCCCGTCCGGTCGCGGGCCGCCCGGAGGATCGACGCCACCGCCGGCGCGAGGTCGTCGGTATCGTCCATTACCGTTCACTAATGAACAGAGATGTACATAAGGCTTGCGAGGGCGCGGGCACGTCCCGCCCCGTTTCGGCCACACACCTTCAAGTCCCGCGCCCGTGAGGGGGTCCCATGGCCGAGGCGGCGGGGATCTTCGCGAGGGAGTTTCCGTACCTCGACTGCTACGTCCAGCTGGGCGTCGCGCAGGGCCGGGTCCTCTCCGTGTCCTTTCCGTCCCAGCCCGACCCGGACAGCCGCGAGGACCACGAGCTACTCGACCGGATCGAGGGCTACCTCCAGGGGGCCCAGGAGGACTTCAGGGAGGTGACCGTCGCCCTGACGGTCCCGACCGACCAGCGACGCGTCCTCGAGGCGGTCCGGGAGATTCCCTACGGGGAGGAGGCGAGCGTCTCACAGGTTGCCGTCATGGCCGCGGGCCTCTCCGGGGACGAGGCAGCCGCCCACGAGCAGGTGCGCCTGGCACTGGACGCCAACCCGGCGCCGATCTTCATCCCGGACCACCGCGTCCGCGACGGCCCGAGCGCCGCACCCCCCGCCGTCGAACAGAAGCTCCGGTCCCTCGAGGGGCTGTGACGGAGGACTCCCTCGAGAAGCTGTAACGGACGACTGGCCGGCACGTCAGGCGAACTCGACGCCCAGTCCCTCGTGGACGCCGAACTCGAGGGCGTTCACGACGTAGTGGGCGACGATCACCACGAGCAAGCTCCCGGTGATGACGAAGGCCGACGCGAGCACGAGGCCCAGAACCCCCGTCGCGACGATGCCGACCCGCCCCTGGGCGCCGTGGCCCAGCGCGAAGGCGACCGAGGAGCCGACCGCGAACAACCAGGGTGAGACGTCCAAGCCCGCGGCGGGGACGCCGATCAGGGCCGCGCGGAAGAGCAACTCCTCCGCCACCGCGATCAGGGGAAGGACGATCGCGAACAGCGCCGCCCACCCACCGGGGGTGGCCGGAGCGAGGAGGGCCCGAAGCTGCTCGTCGTACCCGATGCCGGCGGCGTCGGCGACCAGGGCCGCCGCCTCCGAGAGCAACCAGAGGGCCGCGCCGAGCACGATCCCGACGAGGACGGCGGGCGCCCCGAGGACCCACGGATCCGGCGCCACGCCGATGGCGGCGAGCGGAATCTCGAAGACGAGCAGGCCGACGAGCACGACGCCGGCCACGAGCCCCTGGGTCACGGCGACGTTCGCCAACAGCACGCCGGAGGACAGCGCCGCCCCGGAACCCGGAAGCGCTCGGTCGACGGGAGCCGAGTCGGTCGGCTCCCCGACGTGCTGGCCGGTGGTGGCCTCGGTCGGTGGCGACCGGTCGGCCACCGCTTGGCCGTCACCTCGGGCCCGGAGCAGTCGGCTCGACTGTCTGGCGAGCACGAGAACGGCCGCGAGAACGAACGTGACGAGGCCGAGAAACGGCACCCACCGGGCCACGCCTTACTGCGGGCTGGGACTGCCGGAGCCCCGGCCGACCTCCTGCTCCAGGGCCTTGCCGGTGATGGACTTCAGGCGGTCGACGAGCGAGTCCTTCTCGGGCTCGCCCGCGAGGGACACCTCGAGGACCTCGCTGATGTGGGAGACGGGGACGATCTCGATCATGTCCTCGTACTCGTCCTCGATCATGACGTCCTGCTCGTTGGCCCGCGGGATGATCACGGTGTCGAGGCCGGCCTTCGCGGCCGCCTCGATCTTGTGCGTGACGCCGCCGACCGGGAGGACGTCCCCGCGCACCGACAGCGAGCCGGTCATGGCCACGTCCTGGGAGATGGGGATGTCCTCCAGGGCCGAGATGACCGCGGTCGCGACGGTGATGGAGGCGGAGTCGCCGTCGACGCCGCCCTCCCCGACCTGGACGAACTGGATGTGGATGTCCTTCTCGGAGATGTCCTCGTCGCTGAACTTCTTGATGATCGCCGAGACGTTCTGGACGGCCTCCTCGGCCATGTCCTGGAGCTGGCCGGTGGCGATCACCTGGCCGGGCCCCTGGGAGGGCGTGACCTCCGCCATCACGGGGAGGACGATGCCGCTGTCCTCGCCCATGACCGCCAGGCCGTTGACCCGACCGACGACCTCGCCCTGGTTGACGGTCAGCTCGTAGTCCTTCCGGCGCTCGATGTAGTTGTCGGCGAGCTGTTGCTCGATCGAGCGCGAGCGGCGCTTGGCCTGGAGGACGTCGTCGCGGGTCGTGAGTTCGCGGTCCTCGGCGCGGGCGATGTCGCCCGCGACGCGGACGAGTCCGCCGAGGTCCCGCAGCTTGAGCGTGAGGTGCTCCTTCCGGCCGGAGCGACGCCGCGCCTCCAGCAGGACCTCCTCGATGGCCTCCCGGGTGAAGTGGGGGAGCCGCCCGTCCTTCTCGACCTCCTGGGCGACGAACCGGGCGTACTTCCGGCGCATCTCGGGGTCGTCCTCGATGGTGTCGTCCATGTACACCTCGTACCCGTAGCCCTTGATCCGCGAGCGCAGGGCGGGGTGCATGTTCTCCATCGCGTCGAGGTTCCCCGCCGCGACCATGACGAAGTCACAGGGGACTGGCTCGGTCTGGACCATCGCGCCCGAGGAGCGCTCGCTCTGCCCGGTGATGGAGAACTCGCCCTCCTGGATGGCCGTCATCAGCTTCTGCTGGCTGCGGATGTCCAGCGTGTTGATCTCGTCGATGAACAGCACGCCCTTGTTGGCCTTGTGGATGGCCCCGGGCTCGACGCGGTCGTGGCTGGGCGTCTCCATGCCGCCGGACTGGAAGGGGTCGTGGCGGACGTCGCCCAGCAGCGCGCCGGCGTGGGCGCCGGTGGCCTCCTCGAAGGGGGCCGTCTGCGTGTTCGCGGTGTTCACCAGCAGGTTCGGGATCATCGCGTCGTTGCCACGCGAGCCGTAGCGGAACGCCAGGTAGATGACGCCGGCCGCGAGGATGCCCAGCAGGATCTGCTGGACGATGAGGATCGAGTAGCCGATGACGATGGCGATGATGATCCACATCAGGAAGCTCCGCATCTGGTTGCGCTTGCGGGCCTCCTCCTTGTGGGCGTCGACGATCTGTTCGCCCTTCCCGGCCGGGACGGTCCGGACCTTCGGCTCGTTCCCGTCGTCGGGGTTGTGGTAGACGAGGACGTCCTGGAGCTCCTCCTTCGGGAGCAGCTGGCTCATGGCCTTGGCCAGCATGGACTTGCCCGTGCCCGGCGACCCGATCATCATGACGTGGCGGCGCTGCTTGGCCGCCTTCTTCACGATGTCGCGGGCGTGGTCCTGGCCGATGACCTGGTCGACCAGCCGCTCGGGAACCTCGATGTCGGCCGAGGACTCGATATCGAGGCCGCCGAGGAGGTCGTCTTCGGCGGCCGCCTCGTCGATGTCCGGCTCGATGTCGCTCCCCAGCTCCGTCTCCGGCCCCGGTTCCTCCTCGGCCGGGACGGCGTCGTCGGTCTCGGCCGAGCCCTCGGCCGCCGACTCCGCCGGAGTCGCTTCGTCGGTGTCGATGTGATCGCTCATATAAGCGGGTCTAACGTTCGTTTGGAAGGACTGTCGATTGATATACTTTCTCCCCACGGGGGCGCCACGGGGCCGGCAAAATCACCCGACGGTGCCGTGGTCACTCTCGCGGCGAGCCGCCGTGTCGCGACTCGGCGGCTTTAAGAATCACCGTCCCCAGAATCGGGCACATGGCGACCAGCAGGGGCCTGTTGATCGGGCGCTTTCAGCCCTTCCACAAGGGCCACGAGCAGCTGGTCGAACGGATCGCCGACGAGGTCGACGAGGTGGTCGTCGGCGTCGGCAGCGCCGACGCCTCCCACTCGGTGCGCAACCCGTTCACGGCGGGCGAGCGCATCGTCATGATCACGAACGTCCTCGAGGACGTCGACGTGACCAGCTACGTCGTCCCGATCGAGGACCTCAACCGCAACGCCGTCTGGGTGAGCCACGCCGAGAGCATGTGTCCGCCCTTCGACGCCGTCTACACGAACAACCCCCTCGTCAGGCGGCTGTTCCAGGAGGCCGACTACGAGGTCCGCGAGACGGACCTCACCGACCGGGAGCGGCTCCGGGGCACCCGCATTCGCGAGGAGATCATCGCCGGCAACGCGTGGCGGGACCGGGTACCCGGGCCCGTGGTGGACGCCATCGAGGAGATCGACGGCGTGCGGCGACTCCGCGAGGTCGCCGGCTCGGACGTCAGCTCGATCTGAGCCGTCCCCCGCCAAGCTACAAGAACCCGTCACCCGAACGATCGGGCACATGATCACCCTGAGCTCGGACTTCGGCTCGTCGTACCCGGCGGCGATGAAAGGCGTCATCCGCCAGCTCACCGACGCGGAACTGGTCGACGTCACCCACGAGCTCCCCCGCCAGGACGTCCGGGCGAGTGCCTTCTGGCTCGACCAGGTGCTCCCCTACTTCCCCCCGGCCGTCCACCTGGTCGTCGTCGACCCCGGCGTCGGCACGGACCGGGCGGCCCTCGTCGTCCGCGCCGGCGGGCACGCCCTGATCGGCCCCGACAACGGCGTGCTCGTCCCGGTCGCCCGCTCCCTCACCGACGGTGGCGAGGTCGAGGTCTTCGAGATTCCACGGGCCGAGCCCGGCGGGAACGGCCAGCCGGATCCCGCGGCGCAGTGGCCCCCGATCCCGGCCAGCAGCACGTTCCACGGCCGCGACGTCTTCGCCCCGGCCGCCGCCCGCGTCCACCGCGCCGGCGTCGACGCCCTCCCCGAGGAGCCACGCCTCGAGCCCGCGGCCGACTACGAGGAACTCGCCTTCCCGACGCCGAAGGTCGAGGACGACGGTGCCGTCGGCGAGGCCATGGCCGTCGACGGGTTCGGCAACGTCATCACCAACATCCCCGGCGAGGCCCTCGCGGACCGGTTCGACGACCACGTCAAGGCGAACGGCATCTGGGCGTCCGCCCGGCGGACCTACGCCGACGTCGACCCGGGCCACCGCGTCGTCACCGTCGGCAGCCACGGCAACGTCGAGCTGGCGGTCAACCAGGGCCGGGGCGACGAGACGTTCGGCGTCGACGCCGGCGGCCGCGTGACCCTCTCCTGGTAGGGCGGTCGCGCCGCTGGGGGATCGACGACGAAAAAGTGAGTCGCTCGGCCGCCCGATCAGTTCGCGGCGATGACGTCGTCGATGCGGACGATCATCGTCGCGGCCTCGGTCGCGGACTCGACGGCCTCGTGCTTCACCGCGGCGGGGTCGAGGACGCCGTACTCGACGGGATCGCCGATGATGCCCGTCTGTCCCTCGCTGATGATGCCCGCGGTGCCCTCGGCCTCGTACTCCGCGCGGAGGTCGACTAGCGCGTCGATCGGGTCCATGCCCGTGTTCGAGGCGAGCGTCCGGGGCAGGACGTCGACCGCGTCGGCGAACGCGTCGACCGCGAGCTGCTTGCGGCCCTCGACGCTCGCCGCGGCCTCGCGGATGTGGTCCGAGATGGCGATCTCGGCCGCCCCGGCCCCGGGGACGACGCCGCCGCGGTCGATCGCGGCCGAGACCACGTCGAGCGCGTCGTTGAGCGCGCGCTCGAGTTCGTCGACGACGTGGTCGGTGCCGCCGCGGGCGAAGATGGTCACCGACTCGGCCGCGGCGCCGCCCTCGACGAACACGAGGTCGTCGTCGCCGTACCGCTCGACGTGGATGGCGTCTGCCTGCCCGAGGTCTTCGTCCTCGAGCGTCTCGACGGAGCCGACGCGGGTCGCGCCGGTCGCCGACGCGATGGCCTTGGCGTCGTCGCTGTCGATGCTCTCGAAGGCGAGGATGCCCCGCTCGGCGAGGTAGGCGCCGACGCGGTCGTCCACGTCGCCCGTGACGAAGGCGACGTCGGCGCCGGCGGCGTCGATGCCCTCGGCGTACTCGCGGAGTTCGCCCTCCTCGGCGTCGAGTGCCGCGTTCAGGTCGTCGACGCTGGAGACGCTGTACTCGGCGTCGATGGACGCTTCACGGACCTCGAGGTCCGCGTCGATCACCGCGATGGCGGCGTCCTCGACCGTGCGGGGCATCTCCTCGGAGAGGGGCTCCTCGTCCACGATGACGCCCTCGATCAGCTCGGTCGCCGACGACGAGGCGCCGGTCTGGGCGTGGATCGTGATGTTCTCGCGCTCGACGCGCCCGTCACGGACGTGTTCGACGGCGCCGACGACGGACTCGGCGAGGTCGGCGGCCGCGATGTCGCCGGTGCCCTTGCCCGTCATGCTCGACTCGGCGACCTGGCGGAGCTGTTCCTCGCTCACGTCGGCGTCGAGCGTGATCTCGTCGACGGCCTCGTGGGCCAGTTTGGCGGCCTCGTGGTAGCCCTCGACGATGGTCGTCGGGTGGACGTCGTCCTCGAGGAGGTCCTCGGCCTGCGAGAGCAGTTCGCCGGCCAGGACGGCGGCGGTGGTCGTGCCGTCCCCGACCTCGTCCTCCTGGGTCTCGGCGACCTCCGAGAGCATCTGTGCGGCGGGATGCTCGATGTCCATCTCGTCGAGGATGGTCGCGCCGTCGTTCGTGATGACGACGTCACCGCTGTCCGAGACGAGCATCTTGTCCATGCCGCGCGGGCCCAGCGTCGTCCGTACCGCCTCGCTCACCGCCTTGCCGGCGGTGATGTTCGACGACTGGGCGTCCTTGCCGCGGGTGCGTTCCGTGTCCTCGCTGAGAATGAACATGGGCTGTCCGCCCATGCGTCGCTGGCCAGACTGAGACATTGTTGATGTTCGGTAGAACATCGTTAGCGGTTCTATATAAATATTGTGGATGGCGCCGCGCCGAGGGGCCCGTAGTCCGTGGAGTCTTTAAGTGGAGTGGTGGCATTGGTGGGCTAAATGCTCGAGCTGGAGCACGGGTTCCGGGTGCTCGACGCCCACGTCGAACTCGAGCCCGACGAGACACGACGGCCGCGGGACGCGGGCGACCCCGAGCAGGTCGAGCGGGAGATGCACCAGGCCGGCGTCGTCCGGGCGGTCGTGTTTCCCGCGGCACGGGACGGGAGCTACCTCAAGGTCAACAACGCCGTCGCCCGGCTCAGCGTCGGGCGGTCGTTCCTCGCACTCGCGCGGATCAACGGCGCGCGGGATGCCGGCAGCGGTGCCGGCTCCCGCCTGAAGAACCTCGCGGCCTCCCGCGGTGACCACCACACCTCCCCCGACGACGTCGAGCAGTACGCCTACGACGACCGCTTCGTCGGCTTCAAGCTCCACCCGGCGATCGACGGCCTCCCGGACGCGGCCGTCCTCGAGGAACTCGAGAACGTCGGCCTCCCCGTGCTGACCCACGGCGGCCAGGGGTTCCCGCCGGACGCCATCGCCGAGACGCTCCTGACCTACGACTTCCCGCTGGTCGTCTCGCACTTCGGCGGCTATCCCCTCCAGGCCGACATGATGCAGGCCGGGATCGACCTGCTCGATTCCCACGACGCCTGCTACCTGGACACCAGCTTCGTCCGCCTGCGGGACCCCCTCGAGCGGGCCGTCATGGAGCACCCCGACCGCGTCCTCTTCGGCAGCGGCGCCCCGGCCAACCACCCGAACGTCGCCATCATGGAGATCCTCACGCTCGACGTGCCCGAGGACGCCATGCGCAAGGTCTTCACGAACAACCCCGAACGCGTGATTCCCGAGCTGTCGCCCTGATCAGGCCCCGTCTCGCCAGTCGTACACCTCGACCGCGCGGTCGGTCCTGGTCGACCGCCCGCGGGGGTTGCGACGGGGCGTCCGGTCGAGTCGTCTCGCGGCGTGGCCGTCCTTCAGTCCCAGCGCGAGGTTGAGGAGCACGGACCGCCCCGAGCCGAACCAGGCCGAGGGCTCGCTGTCGCCGCTCGCCACGTTGCGTAGCTCGCCGACGGCGTCGGCCCCGGCGTGCCCCACGAGACGCCGGGCCACGGTCGGCCGGAGCCCGTAGTTCTTCACGAGCCGGTAGCTCAGCGAGCGGTACTTCCAGGCCCAGTCGGTCCCGCCGCCGCCGTCGGCACCGACCTCCTCGCGGACGCTCATGTCCTCGTCCCAGACGACGTCGTAGCCGTTCCCGGCCAGGCGGTGGGCGAGGTCCCGGGCGCCGCCGACCTCGAGGTACTCGTCGAAGCCGTCGAGCTCGTCGAGTGGCTCCCGGCGGAAGGCGACGTTTCCGGCGTTGAAGTAGGTGATGTCGCGCCCGGCGATCGACCGCTCCTCGACCGCCTCGGTCGCGAACCCGGCCGGCAACTGCGTGTGGGTCGGGCCCGTTACGACGTCGGCGGTCTGGAGGCCGGCCGCGATGGCGTCGACCCAGGAGGGCTCGATCGCCCGGAACGGGTGGACGAAGGCCACGACGTCGCCGCTCGCCCGCTCGACGCCGGCGTTCCTTGCGGCGTTGATCGTCCGGTCGGCCAGTTCGACCAGGACGTCGACGTCGCCGCGTTCCTGGACCATCCCGGTGGTCCCGTCCGCGGAGGGGCCGTTGACGACGAGGACCTCCGCGTCGGGCGCGTTGGTGGCGAGTGCGTCGAGACAGCCCGCGAGGTCCTCGCGGGCGTTCAGCGTGGGCACCACCACCGAGAGCTGCATACAGGCCGGTGTCTCTCGTGGACGCGTATAAACTCGGCGGGCCGGCCGCGGGCCGGCTCAGACCGTCGCGTGCCAGTACGAGACGGAGGCGAGCCGGTCCCCGACCGCCGACTGCCCGACCGCCGTATCCGCCCGGCGGAGGCCCGAGGCGATCCCGTTCGGGAGTTTCCGATACAGGCCGTAGGGCACCACCCAGTCGTGGGTGGCGTCGACCAGTTCGAGGCCGACGTCGGAGAGGAGGCGGTCGACCTCCGCGCTCGAGTAGAGGCGCGAGCCCATCGGCAGCGCCCAGTTGTACAGGGACCGCGTCGAGAAGCGATTGAACGTGTCGAAGAAGACCTCCTCGCGGGACACCCGGCGCATCTCCTCGAGGAAGCTGTGTGGCGTGTCCGCGAGGTGGAAAAACCGCATGGCGAAGACGGCGTCGAAGTGGTCGTCCGGGAAGGGCAGCCGCGCGGCGTCCCCCCGGAGGAAGTCGAGGTGGCCGATCACGCTGGCCGCCCGGGCCTTTTCCCGGCCCTGCCGGAGCATCGGCCCGGAGACGTCCAGGCCGACGACGTCGGCGTCCCGCTCCGCGAGCATGACCGTGAACCGGCCGGTCCCGCAGGCGATCTCCAGGATGCGGCGGTCGGCCACCGGGCCGAGCGCGTCGAGGACGGCCCGCTTCTCCCGCCGGTCGATCAGGCGGCCGCCCCGGGAGAAGCGCTTGTCCTCGTAGGCCGCCGCCACGTCGTCGGCCTGATACCACTCCTCGCCCTTCACGCTACGGGAGTCCCGTCGGGGAGGATAAAACGGTACTGATGGACGCCGCCGCCGGAGGCCAGGATTTACCACCGCGGCCGCGGTCGCCTGCGGTATGGACGAGCCCCGGCGGGACGCGCCCACGGTCGAACGCATCCGCGTCGGCGTACCGACGCGCGCGCCGTCGGGAGACACGTTCGCCTACCTCGTCGGTGACGGCGACCTGCTGGTGGATCCCGCCGCCCGGACCGAGGCGCTCGACGCCGCCGTCCGGCGGGCCGGGACGGGCCACGTGGCGGTCACGCACAACCACCCCGACCACGTCGGTGCCGTCGCCGACTACGCGGACGCCTTCGACCTGACGGTCTGGGCCCGCCGGGGCTGCGTCCGGGCGTTCCGCGAGGCCACGGGCGTGACCCCCGACCGGACCTACCTCCCCGGCGAGACGATCCCGGTCGGCGACGGCGTCACCGTAATCGACACCGCCGGGCACGCGCCCGAACACGTGGCATTCGGCGTCGCCGACGGCCTCGTGACGGGGGACCTGGCAGTCGCCGAGGGCAGCGTCGTCGTCGGGGCACCCCACGGGGACATGCGAGCCTACCTCACGTCCCTCCGGCGGGTCCACGCCCGCGACCCCGCGCGGCTCTACCCCGCCCACGGCCCCGTGATCGAGGAGCCCCGGGCGACCTGCGAGCGGCTCATCCGGCACCGGTTGGACCGCGAGGGGCGCGTCCTGGCGGCGGTCCGGGCGGGCGCCGAGACGACCGACGAGATCCTCGAGGCCGCCTACGAGAAGGACCTCTCCGGCGTTCGCGACCTCGCCCGCGCGACCGTCCTGGCCCACCTCGAGAAGCTCGCCGTCGAGGACCGGCTGGCGTGGGACGGCGAGCGGGCCACC
>Ga0207797_1003090_pt1 | contig 11227 bp, 7 predicted proteins | sample PRCRCaboRojoPR_6_FD_187275 | JGI IMG/M metagenome (GOLD analysis project Ga0207797, IMG submission 187275) | Marine sediment microbial community from Cabo Rojo, Puerto Rico - PR CR 10% Liquid 1 (SPAdes) | ecosystem: Environmental > Aquatic > Marine > Coastal > Sediment | place: Cabo Rojo, Puerto... | reverse complement strand
CGACCCTTGAGGGCAACCGCGACCTGCGAATCCGCCTCAAGGCCGCCGGGGTCAACCCGGTGGACACCAAGATGCGCGCGGGCGGCACCTACGGCGGTGGCGATGACCCGGTGATCCTGGGCTGCGACGGCGCCGGCGTGGTGGCGGAGGCCGGCTACGGCTGCTCGCGCTTCAAGCCGGGCGACGAGGTCTACTTCTTCAACGGCGGCATCGGCACCGCGCCGGGCAACTACGCCGAGCAGACGGTGGTGGACGAGCGCTGGGTGGCGGCCAAGCCCGCCAGCCTGTCCTTCGCCGAGGCCGCGGCCCTGCCCCTGGTGGCCATCACCGCGTGGGAGTCGCTGTTCGACCGCGGCGAGCTGCAGGCCGGGGAGAACGCCCTGATCCATGGCGGCGCCGGGGGGGTTGGTCACATCGCCTGCCAGCTGGCCCGGGACGCCGGCGCCCGGGTCTGCACCACCGTGGGCAGCGACGCCAAGGCCGAGCTGGTGCGCGACCTGGGCGTGGACCACACCATCCCCTATCGGGAGGTGGATGTCGTCGACGCCGTGCGGGCCTGCTCCGACGGCCGCGGTGCCGACCTGGCCTTCGATACGGTGGGGCCGCAGGTGCTGGAGGCCGGGTTCCCGGCGGTGCGCTTCTACGGCCGCTCGGTGACCCTGCTCGACCCCAAAGGGGCGGACTTCAAGCAGGCCCGCCTGCGCAACCAGGCGGTGCACCTGGAGCTCATGCTGTCGCCGCTATTCTTCGGTCTGGACGGGGCCCGCGCCCACCAGACCACCATCCTGGAGCAGTGCGCCGCCATGATCGACGAGGGCCGGCTGCGTGTGCATCTGGCGCACACACTGCCCCTCGGCGAGGCCGCCGAGGCCCACCGCCTCCTCGAGGGGGGCCACACCAACGGCAAGATCGCCCTGACCATGGACGGCTGAGCACCGCCCGGTTCACTCACCCCCCTCCGGCACGCGCCGGGGGCGGGCAACCCGCAAAAGGCCATGTCCCAGTCCCTCGACCTGCTGCCGACCGGCACCCTGTGGGAGCGCGTCCGCGAGCGCAGCGCGCACGCCCTGGACAGCGGCGCCCTCAAGCCCATTCCCACCGACTACGAGGTGATCAGCGACGCCGGGGTGGACTTCCAGGTGCGCATCGCGCCCAACCTCAAGGACAAGATCCAGGAGGTGCGCGACCAGCAGGCGCGCGAGGCCGCCGGCGAGACGGTGGATCCCTTCGCCCAACCCGAGCCCGACCTGCTGGTGGGCGACCTGTCCGCCACCCACTTCGGCCTGCTCAACAAATTCCCGGTTCTGGAGCACCACCTGCTGCTGGTGACCCGGGCCTACGAGGACCAGCAGGCGCCCCTGACCGGGGCCGACTTCGCCGCCCTGCACGGGGCGCTTTCCGAGATGGACGGCCTGGGCTTCTACAACGCCGGCAAGGCCGCCGGCGCCAGCCAGGGTCACAAGCACCTCCAGCTGGTCCCCCTGCCGCTGGGCACGGAGCGCACGCGCCCTCCCATGGAGGCCCTGCTGCGCTCCCACGAGCTGTCCACCGCGCCCGACACCAGCCCCCACCTGCCCTTCCCCCATGCCGCCTGCCGACTGGCGTTCGCCGACCTGGACGGCGACGGCCTGCGGGCGCACTTCCAGGCCCTGCGCGCGGCGCTTGGCCTGACCGCTTTCGCCGCCCCCTACAACCTGCTGGTGACGCGCGACTGGATGCTGCTGGTGCCCCGCACCAGCGAGCGGTTCGACGGCATCATGATCAACGCCCTGGGCTTCGCCGGGGGATTCCTGGTCCGCGACCGCGACGACCTCGACCACCTGCGAGAGACGGGCCCCATGCGGGTGCTTCAGGGGGTCAGCGGCGCCCTCGGCCCGGCCTGAATCCGAGGGCCCTCAAGGGGGTCGCACCTCCCGCGCCCATTCCCACACGCCGGGCCGATCGAAGCGGAAGCGCACCATGTCGCTGGCCACGGCCAGCTCCCCGTGGGCATCGGCCCAGCCCTCCTGGCGGGCGACATGGCCCATCCAGGCCAGCACCCGCTCCAAGGCCTCCGCCAAGCGCTGGCGGCGACCGTAGTCCAGCCCCCGGCCGATCCAGGTAGCCCGCGCCGGGGCCAATCCCGCCCAGCCGACCTCCACCAACTCGGCCAGCAGCCGATTGCGGACCAGGCCGTCACCCAGCTCCCGGCGCAGCAGCCGCATGGCTTCCTCGTCGGGCAGGGCGTGGCGCGGCAGGTGGTGGTGGAGATCGCAGGGCAGCAACCGGGTCAAGGCTTCCCCGGGGCAATGGCCCCGCAGCAATGCCCCATCCACCAGCGCCTGCAGGGCCGGCCCCGGATCGGCCCCGGTGCGCCCCGCGAACTGGATCAGCGCCTTGGCCTCGGCACGCACCCCGGCCAGGCCGAAGCCGGGCACCCAATGATCGAGCAGCTCGTGAACGAGCTCCGGGCCGCCATCGCCAGCACCGGCGCAGGGCGGTGGCGTGGCCGGAGCGTGGCCGAACGCCCCGGCGTCCAGCCGCCAGGCCCGGGCGGCGTCACGCCCGCCGCCCGTGGGCGCAAAGGTCGCGCCCACGGTAATGACGCCTTTCTTGGCTCCGGCCATAAGCCCCTCCCTTGCGGGCTCATCGGCCGCACAAACCCGCGCTGGGGCCGATGCCGACCCCAGCGCGAAACCCTCCCCAAGTTCAACGTACTACCGCCGATTTCCGGAGGCCAAATTCCCCGGCCGGCCGGGCCCTGCCGGCCGCCTCAGCCCCCCGCCGGGGCCACCGGCTCGCTGTCCGCCAGCGCCTCCGGCCAGCGGAACCGAAAGGCCACGCGCTCGTTGGCAAGCACGAACTCCCCCTCCGCCGAGCGCCAGCCGCTTTGCTGGACGGCGGCGTCGAGCCGCTCGAACAGGGCCTGCAGGGCCAAACCGATTGCCGCCCGCCGCCCGTAATCCAGCCCGCGCTCGGCCCAGGCGGCCCGGGCTTCGGCCATGCCGCGCCATCCCAGCTCAACGAACCGGGCGGTCAGGCTCGCCCGCACCAGGCCGTCGCCCAGCTCCGCGCGCAGCGCTCCCATCCGCTCCCGGTCGCTACTCCCCGCACGCAGCTGCTCGGCCAACACCGGCGGCAGGAAATCGGCCAGGGCCTCGCCCTGGCAATCGCCCCGCAGCAGGTCCTCGTCCACCATCTGCTGGTAGTCGGGGGTCGGATCGGACCCGGTACGGGCTGCCAGCTGCACCAGGGCCTTGGCCTCCGCCCGGTGGCCACTCAGGGCGAACCCCGACACGTAGTGATCGAGGATGTCGTGGACGAACACCGAGGTGGGGACGCGCTCGCCGTGATAGGGGGTGGCCGCGATCACCTCGGCTTCCTCTTCGGCCGCCACCAGCTTCCAGCCGCGGGCACCGAAACCGTCCGCCCAGGTCTCGCGGTAGCGAACCGCCACCGCCCAGCCCTCGTTGTCGTGGGTCATGGCTGCCTCCTCAACGCACCGCGCCGGGGCCCGGGCGACCGCGGCGAGGGGCCCGCTCGCCCCTTGCCCGCGGCGTCACACTGCCCGGGCCTCGGCCAAGCCAGCTCGGCGGCCAGCGGCCACCCTGCCCCCGGGGCCTGCTCCAGGGCCCGGATCCCATCGCTTTGGACCACGCCTGCCTCCTTTTTTCTTTTTACGTCAACGGTAAATTAATGGACAGCGGCCCCCGTGCTGGCCCCCGCGCCTGGCGCCGGCGAAGGCTCAGTCCCCGGCCGGCCCCCGCCCCTCCTCCTCCTCGGGATCCCAAATCAGGTTCAGCAGGCCGTCCTCCTCCAGGTGGGCCAGTGCCGGGCACCGGGGGCACCCGCTCGGCGTCGGCGGGTTGGGGCAGTCCCGGCATTGCCGAACCACCGCCTCGGTGGCTCGCGCGTCGGCCATGAGGGCCTCGGCCATGTCGCGAATGGCCTCCGCCTCGCGCCAGAGGTGGTGCAGGTGCGTGCCCACCCGCCGGGAGGCCTGGTCCCCCGTGTCGCTTCCCGGTCGCGCGGTCACCAGGGCCCGGATCTCCTCCAGGGGGATGCCCAGGCCGGCCAGGTGCAGCACCAGCCGCGCCCGCTCCCAGTCGTGGGCGGTGTACAGGCGGGTGCCGCGGGTGGTGCGCCGGGGCGTCAGCAGGCCCTGCTCCTCGTAGAAGCGCAGGGTGCGCGGGGTCGTTCCCAGGGCATCAGCCACCTGCCCGATCTTCCAGAGGTCTGGCCACTCGTCCACGGTATCCTCTATCTCACGTTTACGTCATATTCAAGCATGACTCATCAGGGCCCGCCCTCGCAACCGTGGCGCTCCCCGCCCCCCTCTGCTACGTTGCCGCTCAACGGGCGTAAACACGTTTTGTTAAGGGGGAATCCATGGGACGCAAGCTTGCCATCGCCGCCGCCGTGGCGGCGGGATTGGCCGTACTTGCCCTGGTGGCGACACCGGTGGTTAGCGGCTGGTACGCGGCCGACCGCCTGCGCGCGGAGCTCGACCGGCTGTCGGCGATGAATCCGGCCTGGCAGTGGGAGGTCAAACGCTACGACCAGGGACTGTTCACCTCGCGCGCGGTGGTCCGCCAGCGCCTGGCCGGCACCCCGGCCCAGGGCGGCGTGCCCCAGATCGGCTTCCCCTGGCACCTGGAGGTCCATCACGGGCCCACCGTGGGCAACCTCAATCGGGTGCGGGTGACCGCCACCCCCCGTCTGCCGGGCCAGGCCCGCCAGGTCAGCGGCTCCCTGTTCCAGGGCGAGCCGCCGCTCACCGCCACCTACCGCATCGGGCTGTTGGGGGACCGCCATGTGGCGCTGCGCTCCCCCGCGGTGGATGGCGGCGGGCGCATGCCCTTCACCTGGAAGGGCCTGGAGGCCACCGCCGACCTCGGCAAACGGGCGGGCCAGGTGGCGTTCGCCGCCGACATGCCGGCCCTGCGCGCCGGCCTCGGCCCCAACCAAGTCAGCCTGCAGGGCTTCGCCGCCACGGGCGACCTGCGCCGGGTCCGCCCCTACGTCTGGGTCGGCCACTCCCAGGTGGGCCTGGACAGCTTTCGCGTGCAGTCGGTGAACGCCGACACCGGCGCCCGGTTCAGCCTGGACGTGGCCGGCCTGGATCTGGAAAGCGACTCCCACGCCGAGGACGGCCTGCTGCACAGCCGCGCCGAGTGGCGGGTGGCCTCGGTATTCAGCAACACCACGCCCTACCGCGAGCTGCGGGCCCGCTGGGCCACGCGCAATGTGGACGCCGAGGCCCTGCAGCGACTCAACGAGTTGCTTTGGAACATGGAGCCGATCGCCGACGGCGAGCAGGCCGCCGCCCGCCTCCGCCAGCGCCTGGCGGAGGTACCCATCAAGCGGTTTTTGGCCGCCGAGCCCGAGCTCACCCTGGAGGAGCTCACCGTCACCACCCGCGCCGGCAAGCTGGCCGGCAACGGCGAGCTGCACTTCGTGCCCGCCCCGGAAGGGGCCCGGGTGGCCCCCGCGGCCCTGGGCCGCTTCGCCCGCGGGGAGCTGAGCCTGGCCATGCCCGAGTCCGCCTTCCGCAAGGTGGTGGGCAATTTCACCCGCATCCATGCCCGCAACATCGTGGCCCGGACCGACCGCTTCCAGCCCGACGACCTGGACTGGATGGCCGAGACCCTGGCCAACCACCGCATCCACGAGCTGCGCCGGGCCGGCCTGGTGGACGCCGCCGAGGGCCGCGTCACCACCACCGCCCGCTGGGACGGCCGGCACCTGACCGTCAACGGCCAGCCGGTGGCCGATCTCAAGGCGGTCCTGGGCAGCACCCCCGCCCTCCGCGGCAATGGGCGTTAACCCGATTCCGGTACGGAATCTGGCTCGGCGGCAACGCCTCTGATACCGTCAGAGCCTCCAGGGGCGGGCCAAAGGGGAGGCCGCATCCCGCCCCCGCCAACCGAGGAGCAGACAATGCGCAAGAGCGTGGTGGCGGGCACCGTCCTCGCCGTGGCCGCCGGGGCCTGGGCGGGGGCCCCCTACGCCACCGGGATGTGGGCCGAGCAGGCCTTCCGGGCCAACCTGAAGGCGCTGTCCGGCCACCCCCAGGTGGCCATCGAGCTGACCGCCTACGAGCGGGGCTGGCGCCATTCCCGCGCGGCCTCGCGCCTGACCCTGAAGGCGCCCGAGCGGGCGATCACCTTCCGCCTGCAGCACCAGATCGAGCACGGCCCCACCCTCTCGCTGCCCGCCCTCGCCCGCGTCACCACCACGCCCACCATCACCGCGGAACGGGCGCGGACGGTGGCCCACTACTTCGGCGACAAGGCGCCCCTCAAGAGCCAGGTGCGCATCGGTTTCACCGGCGCGCAGCACCTGACCTTCGCCTCGCCCGCCTATCACGGCCCCGCCCACCACGACGACAACCTGCGCGTGGACTGGCAGGGGCTGAACGGCGAGGCCGACATCGGCGCCAGCGGCGACCGGGTCAACCTCGAGCTCGCCGCTCCGGGCCTGGCCATCGCCGGTGAGGAGGGGAAGGTCGCCATCAGCGGGCTGTCCGCCCGCAGCGGCCTAACCAGGCAAGCCGATCACCTGTGGGTGGGCGACAGCCGCATGGCGGTGAACAAGGTCACCCTGGACGTCCCCAATACCGAGGAAGGCGGCCGCATTCGCGGCCACATTCGCCGCATCAGCGCCCAATCCGCCATCACCGACGGCAACAACGGGGACCTGCTGCGCGTCAACGCCGGCTGGGGCTTCGAGCAGGCCGAGCTGGATGGCCGCACTTTCGCAGACGGCGCGCTGGCCCTGGAGCTGCGCAACATCGATAAGGCCGCCTACCGCGAGCTGCAGGAGCGTGCCTCGCAACTGCAGTCGGGCGAGCTGGCGCAGGAGGAGCTGGCCCGAAAGAACCTGGCCCTGCTCCAGGAGCTGCTGCCCCGCTTCCTGGCCCGCTCGCCCGAACTGGCGATCACCCGCCTGTCGCTGGAGACCGATGACGGCCGGCTGGCGGGCACCGCCGAGGCCACCTACCGCGGCGACCGCCAGGCCGAGTCCCTGCCCGCCAATCCGTCCCTGTTGCTGCAGCGGGTCACTGCCCACGCCCGACTGACCCTGGACAAGCCCCTGCTGTCGGCCCTGCTGCGGGCCACCGCCGAGAACACGCTGGCGGCCAAGGAGGGCATCGACCCCGAGCAGGCCAGGCAGATGGCGCCGCGGGTGGCCGAGATGCGCCTGGGCATGCTCCAGGGCATGGGCATCCTGGTGGCCGAGGACGGCCGTTACACCATGGCGGCCTCCTGGGAGGAGGGGTCACTGACCGTCAACGGCCGCCCGCTGGGCACGGGCATGGGCGGTGGCCAGGGCCCCGTGCCGGGCGGCGGCCCCGCCACGCCCTAGACCGCCGGGACGCGCCCCAAACGGCCCCCTCCCGTGCCGGGAGGGGGCCGTTTTCTTCCGCTTCGCCCCTGGCTGGATGGGTGCGGCCCTCGGCCGCCCGCGCCCGGTCGCCGGCATCCGGCGAAGGCTCGCCATCAGCCGAACGCCTGGCCCCCGGCACCCCTCGCCCGCGTCCGGCTATCGCCGGCCCCACGGGCAAGGTGGCAAGCCCGTTGGGGACGCCTCAGATGCCCGCCGCGGGACCTTGTCACCCCGCCGAGCCCCTCGCACCGGGGCGGTGCTGGCGCAGCCACGCCGCCACCCGCGCCCCCAGAACCAGCAGCGCCGGGGTCACCACCAGGGTCAGCACGGTGGCGAAGGTCAGGCCGCCGGCGATGGAGGTAGCCAGCTGCACCCACCACTGGGTGGAGGGCGAGCCCACCTCCACCTCGCGGTGCAGGATGTCCAGGTTGAGCTCGAACACCATGGGCAGCAGGCCGAGCACGGTGGTGGCGGCAGTGAGCACCACCGGGCGGAAGCGGATGGTGCCGGCGGCCAGGGCGGCGTCGGCGGGGCTACGGCCCTCGGCCCGGTACTCGTTGTAGGCGTCGATGAGCACGATGTTGTTGTTCACCACCACCCCCGCCAGGGCGATCATGCCGACCCCGCTCATGACCACCGAGAACGGCTCGCCGCGTATCAGCAGGCCCAGCAGCAGGCCGGCGCTGGACAGCACGATGGCCGACAGCACCAGGCCCGCCTGGTACAGGCTGTTGAACTGGGTCACCAGGATCAGGGCCATGAGGAACACCGCGATCAGGAAGGCCTGACTCAGGAAGGCGGCCGCCTCGCGGCGGTCCTCGTCCTCGCCGGCGACGCGCAGGCGCACCCCCTCGGGCAGGCCGGTGGCGGCCAGGCGCTGCTGCAGGGCGGCCACCCGCTCGGCCACCAGCTCGCCCTCGGCCACGTCGGCGGAGACCACGCGCATGCGGCGGCCGTTTTTGCGCTCGATGGTGCCCACCTTGGGCGCCGGCTGCAGCGACACGAAGTTGCCGATGGGCACCATGCCGCCCTCGGTGGGCACCCGCAGCTGCTGCAGCCGCTCCAGGTTGCGCTCGTCGAAGGGGAAGCGCACCCGGATGTCCACCTCCTCGTCGGTGTCCTCGGGGCGGTAGGTGCCCACCCGGTAGCCGCGCGTCACCATCTGCACCGCGGCGCCGAGCAGGGCCACGTCGGCGCCGTATTGCACCGCCTGCTGGCGATCCACCGACAGCCGCCACTCCACCCCGGGCACCGGGCGGCTGTCGGCGACATCGGTGAAGCCGTCCACGGCGGCCATGGCGGCGCGCACCCGTTGCACCGCCGGCACCAGGTTGGCGGGGCGGTCGGCGCGCAGCTCGATCTGCACCGGCTTGCCCTGGGACGGCCCCTGCTCCTGCTCGCGGACCTCTATTCGCAGCCCCGGAAGGTCCTTGGTGCGCCGGCGCAGCTCGGCCAGGATCTCGCCCGCCGGCGGCCGCGTGCCCCACTCGGCCAGCTCCACCGACACCACGCCGATGACGTCCTCGGCCAGGTTGGGGTCCTGGCGCGCCTCGGCGGCGTTGAGGGTGCGCGAGTACACCGTGGCGATGCCGGGCGCCGCCGCCACGCGCGCCTCCACCCGGCGCACCAGGGCGTCCTTCTCGTGGATGGAGCGGTCGGCACGGGCGCTCACCTGCACCTGGACGTAGTCCGGCTCGATGTCGGCGAAGAACATCACCCCCTTGCCGAAGGCGCCGTAGCCGGCGTAGGCGGCCACCAGCACCGCCAGGCTGGCGCCCAGCGCCCAGCCCGGATGGGCCACGGCGCGCGCCAGCAGGCGGCGGTAGGCCCGCCCCACCCGGCCCTCGGTGGCCGGGCCCAGGCCGACGCCGCTGGCGCCGCCGCGGCCCAGGGTGCCGCCCAGCACCGGCACCGCCAGCAGGGCCATGAGCAGGGAGGCGGCCAGGGTCAGCAGCACCGTCAGGGGCAGGTAGCGCATGAACTCGCCCACGATCCCCGGCCAGAACAGCAGCGGCACGAATACCGCCATGGTGGTGGCCACCGCCGACGTCACCGGCCACGCCATGCGCTGGGCGGCGGCGCGGTAGGCCTCGGCCGGGCTCAGCCCCGCGCCCAGATTGCGGTCGGCCAGCTCCACCACCACGATGGCGCCGTCCACCAGCATCCCCACCACCATGATCAGGGTGAACAGCACCACGATGTTCATGTCCGAGCCCAGCGCCCACAGCGCCAGCACCCCGGTGAGGAAGGCGCCGGGGATGGCCAGCCCGGTGAGCACCCCCGAGCGCAGGCCGAGCGCCCCGACCACCACGATCATCACCAGCACCACCGCCGACAGCACATTGTTCTGCAGATCGCCGAGCAGGTCGCGCACGTCGGCGGATTTGTCCTGCATGACGTCGGTGCGCACCGACCCCGGCCAGCGCTCGCGGTGCTCGGCGATGACCCGGCGCGCGGCGGCCACCGTCTCGATGATGTTGGCGTCGGTGCGCTTGCGGATCTCCAGCGCCAGGGCGGGCTGGCCGTTGACCCGGGCGAAGCTGTCGGGGTCCTTGTAGGTGCGGCGCACCACGGCCACGTCCTCGAAGGCCACGGTGGTGCCGCCGGTGGCCTTCACCGGCAGGCGCATGACGTCGCGGAAGGTCTCCAGCACCCCCGGCACCTTGACCACCAGCCGGCCGGCGCCGGTGTCCATGGCGCCGGCGGCCACCAGCTGGTTGTTGCGCTGGATGAGCTGGTAGAGGCGCTCGTAGGAGAGGTTGTAGGTCTCCATCACCAGCGGGTCCACCAGCACCTCGAGGACGTCCTCGCGCATGCCGGAGATGGCCACCTCCAGCACCCCGGGCAGGGTCTCCAGGTCGTCGCGCAGCTCGCGCGCCATGCGCACCAGGCTGCGCTCGGCCACCGGTCCGGACAGGCCCAGGGTCAGCACCGGGAACAGGCTGGTGTCCACCTCCTGCACCACCGGCTCCTCGGTGGCCGGCGGCAGCTCCGGCCGGGCCTGGTCCACCTGCTCGCGCACCTCGCGCACCGCCTGATCCGGATCGAAGCCGGCCTCGAAGTCCAGGCGCAGGTAGGCGTAGCCCTCCAGGGCCACCGCGCGCAGCTCGTCCAGGCCCTCCACCGACTGCAGCTCCTTCTCCATGGGCTTGAGCAGCAGCCGCTCGGCGTCCTCGGGGGAGATGCCCTCGTGGATCAGGGACACGAACACCACCGGGATGGCGACGTCCGGCTCGGCCTCCTTGGGGATGGCCTGGTAGGCGGCCACGCCGAACACCAGCAGCAGCACGAAGCCCAGCAGGACCGTGCGCGTGCGGCTGAAGGCGGCGGCGATCAGGGCCTTCATGGGGCCTCCGGGGCCTCCGGCAGGAAGGGCGCCGACTCCGGCGCCGGCCCCGGGGCGGGCACCGCGGCGTCCTGGGCCGGCACCGGGCGCACCGCCTCGCCGGCGCGGGCGAAGCCCTGGCCCACGGTGATCAGGCGCACCCGCGCGGGCAGGCCGCTCACCCACACGCCGTCGGCCTCGGCGCGCACCAGCCCCACCGGGTGGAAGGCCACCCGCTGGTCAGCGGTGACGGTCTTGAGCCCCAGCCGGCCGTCGTCGTCCAGGGTGAGCAGGGCCGGCGACACGAAGTGGGCGCTCACCTCCCCCACCGGCAGCCGCACCTCGGCCGACAGCCCGGCGCGCATGGCGCCCTCGGGGTTGGGCACCGCCACCTCCACGCGGAAGGTGCGGGTGCCGGTGTCGGCGGTCTTGGCCACGTAGCGCACGCGGCCGCTGACGCGGCGGCCGTCGGCCAGGCGCACCTCGGCCTCGGCGCCCTCGGCCACCTCGCCGATGCGCTGCTGCGCGATGCGC
>Ga0207797_1003089_pt1 | contig 11233 bp, 11 predicted proteins | sample PRCRCaboRojoPR_6_FD_187275 | JGI IMG/M metagenome (GOLD analysis project Ga0207797, IMG submission 187275) | Marine sediment microbial community from Cabo Rojo, Puerto Rico - PR CR 10% Liquid 1 (SPAdes) | ecosystem: Environmental > Aquatic > Marine > Coastal > Sediment | place: Cabo Rojo, Puerto... | reverse complement strand
TCCCGGACGTCGGGTCCGCCGGACGGGGCGACGTGGCGGCCAGCGGCCGGTCGGCAGGACGGACGGCCCGACACGCGAGCCGTGGCCGTCGGAGCCTTTTTGCCGGACGCACCGGAGGAAGATCGCATGGACGTGGCGGCGCTCGCGCAGGCGGACGGGGCCGGAACGCCGACACCGGACCCGTCCCCCACCCCGGGGGCGCCGTCGGACCCCGTCGAGGCCCTGCTGCCCGGCGGTCCGGTCTCGTATCCCGAGCGGGTCGTGCTGGCGGTCGTGATCCTCGTCGCCGGCTACTACCTCTCGAAGTTCCTGGTCCGGCTGCTCGGGCGACCGGTCGCCCGGCGGTTCGAGCGACAGAGCGTCGCCCAGACGATCCTCCGGCTGTTCCGGCTGACGGCGACGTTCCTCGCGGTGCTGGCCGCGCTGATCGTCCTCCAGGTGCCGATCGGGAACCTCGTCCTCTCGGCGGCCGTCTTCTCGGCCGTCCTCGGTATCGTCCTCGCGCCGATCGTCGGGGACGTGATCAACGGCGTCTTCGTCCTCGCGGATCAGCCGTTCGAGATCGGCGACATGGTCGAACTCGAGGACGGGACCGAGGGGTTCGTCGACGAGATGACGATCCGCTACACGAAGATATTCACCCTCGACAATACGTTCGCGGTGATCCCGAACTCGACGATCAGGAAACAGCAGGTCGTCAACTACAGCGCCGAAGACGAGCGGACGCGCCTGCGGCTCTCCCTGCTCGTCACCTACGAGAGCGACATCCCCGCGGCCCGGCGGCTGATGCAGCGGGCCGCACGGGAGGTCGACGTGGTCATCGAGGGCGGTCCGGACATCCGGGTCGGGACGGCCCGGTACACCGCCAGCCCGACCGCCTACATCGACGAGTACGGGGACAACGGGGTGCTGTTGACGATGCGCTACTGGACGACGAGGCCGTACAAGTTGCTGAAGTTGCGCTCGGCGATCAACGAGCGGATCTGGAGCTACCTCTCCGAGACCGACGACGTCGAGGCCGCCTACCCGCACCAGCACCTCGTCTTCGACGAGACCAGCGGGACCGCACAGGTCGCCGTCGGACAACTGGACCCGGGCGGGAACGGCCGCGTCGACGGCGCCCCAGGCGACCCGCACGCGGGTCGGGACCCGGGACCGGGGCGGACACCGGACCCGAACGGTGTCGGCCCCGCAGAGGACGGGGGCCAGGGGGAACAGCCGGAGCGGGGATCGGCTCCCGGGTCGGGACCCGGTCCCGATGGGGGATCGACGTCCGGCAGTGCCGGCGACCGGAGCTGACCCGCGCCACGGCGGATCGCGAGGGAAGTCGACCAGGGGTGCGGGTCGGTCGATCGAGCTCCCCGACGGGGTGGAGCGGCTCCCCGACGGGGTGGAGCGGCTCCCCGGCGGAGGATCAGTCCGCCCGGACGGTGATGACCGTACACTCCAGTTTCTCGCGGAGGAACGTCTCGATGTTGGGGTCGTCGATCACGCGGTTGAGCATGCGCCGCCACCGGCTGGCCTGCTTCGAGCCGATGACGACGACGTCGGCACCCTCGGCGGCGACCTCCTCGAGGATCGTCTCCTCGACGAGGAACCCCTTGCGGACGATGTAGCGCGCGCGATCGAGGTCGCCGACCTCGTTCTCGACGGCGCGCTTCAGGTCCGCCCGGCTGACGCCGCGGCTGTCCTGGTAGAGGTCGACGTGTAGCACCGTCAGGTCGGCGTCGCGTTCGTCGGCGATGCGAACCGCCTCGCGAAGCGTCGCTGCCGAGTGGGTCGAGAGTGGATACCGGACGGGGACCACGACGAGGGTCATCGCTTGCGGATCCGACCGCCGGGCCCCTGAACGTTTCTCCCCCGGCCAGCTGCGTGCTCGGGCCGTAACCTCGGGAGCGTCACGCGACGGGGCGAGTGCCGCGATCCGGGCGTGAGGCCCGTCCGGGCGAGACACCTCCGGAGCGGGAAGCGCGTGCGTCGACGGCGCCGGTCGGCGATCCCGCGCTCGTCCGGCCGCGACCGACCGGCGACGAGAGACCGCCCCCACTACCGGTCCAGGATGGCGTCCTCCAGCGTCGCCACCTCGGCGAGGAGCGCCTCGCGGTCCTCGTCGGCGACGTCGAACTCGGCGAGGGCGTCGTCGAGGTGACCCGCCACCGCCGCGAACTCCCCGGGCGACAGGTCCAGGTCGGCGTGTGCCTCGCGCATACTCGCCCCGTCGTAGCTGTCCGGACCGCCGGCGACGGCCGCGACGAACGCGGCCTGGTGGCTCCGGAGCTCGTCCGTCTCGGTCCCCTCGAAGTACGGCACCAGCGACTCGTCGGCCAGCACCCTGTCGTAGAACTCGTCGACGACGGCCTCGATCGCCTCGCGGCCGCCGAGTCGCTCGTAGAGTGTCCCCCTCGACATGCGGTAGCGTGTTTCGATGCCCACTACTTGATACCTTCCCCCGTTCGAGAACGTCACGAACGCTGGTTTGTTCCGACGGTCCCGTCGAGCCCCGAGCGGGAGTCGCGGCTCAGTTCCCCTCGTCGGCCCGGGTGACGAACTCGTCGACGCGGTCGTGGGCCGCCCGGGCCCACTCCTCGAGTGCCGCGTGGAGCAGCAGCCGGACCGCTTCGGGCGGCTTCGCGGTGTACTGATAGACGTGACCGCCGACCTCGAGCACGCGTCGGTGACGCGTGACAAGCCCCTTCTCGACCAGCGCGGTCAACGACCGGTTGACGTTGCTCCGGTCGCGTCCGACGACGGCCGCCAGCTCGCCGGTCGTGCTCCCGGGTCGGTCGAGGAGCGCGTGGTACGACGCCCGCTCGTGACCACGGAGGTCGAGGACGGCGGTCACCACCTCGTCGAGCGTCGGGTCGATCCCGACGCCGAGCTCCGAGACTCCCTCGTCGGCTGTCCGCGCGCTGCTCCCGGTCCGGTCCGTTCGAACGTCGTGTGTGGCCCCGCTCATGCTGTTCGGTCACTGGTACCGCGAGAACCGTCGAATACTGTGGGCCTACGTGGTTCGGTTACCGGCGTTGCGATAGTTAGGTCCGGGGCTGGCACGTCGCTTGTCCATCCGACGCTCGGCGGCACCGTGTGGCGGTCGGGGCGGGTTCCCGGTCGGTACCCCGTCGGGCCGACATCCCGACCGACCCGGCGTCGGTCAGCTCCGTGGCGCCACGGACGCACGCCCCTGACGTTCTCTACCGGAAGACAGTCGATCCGGGACGAACGTTTATCCGTCGAACGTGAGAGAATACGGAACATGCGTTCCGAATCGGACCCGGGCCGGGGGGACACCGGCACCGGCACCGGCACCGACGGGCCCGAACTCGACGGGCTCGTCGGCCGGATCGGGCTGGCGACGCTCGCCGCGGGCGTCGCGGTCGGAGTGATCGTCGCGGCAGTCGCCGGCCGGTTCGCCGGGCCGACGCTCCTCGCGACGGGAAGCGCGGCCGTGGCGGCAGCCGCGGTCGCGACGGCGCTCGCGTGGGCGACCGTCTACGAACTCGACGAACTGGTCGCGGTCGCGGCCTCGCCGGTCGCCACCCGACCCGAGGCGGGTGACGGCGACGCCGGAGACGTCGGAGACGGGGACGTCGAAGACGGGGATCGCGGCGACGGGGGACGGATCGACTGGCAGGCGCGTGAGTCGGACGGATCGGGGGGCGACGCGGGGAACGAGCCGTTCGACCGGGTGGTCCCCGGGCTCGACCGCGACGACGTGGTCGGCCGGGTCGCCGCCGAGGTCGCGCGGACCCGCGAGGAGCTGGCGACCGAGCGTGCGGCCCGCCAGTCCGCCGAGGCGGAGCTCCGCGCGGTCCGGACCGCGACCGTCGACCACTGTCGGGTCCTCGACCGCTGGGCCGGCGGCCGGCTGGGCTACCGGATGCGGACCGACGCGCCCGAGCCGATGGCGGAGGTCGCCGAGGAGTTCAACGTCGGGGCCGCCGAGTTCGAGCGGACCGTCTCGGAGCTCCAGGGGTTCGCCGACGAGCTGTCGGGCCGGGCCGACCAGGTGGCCTCGAGCGTCGACGAGGCCCGTCAGGGGGGCTACCGCGTGGCGGAGACCGTCCGGGCGATCGCGACCGGGACGCTCCACCAGCAGGAACAGCTGGATCGGGCCGTCGAGTGCGTCGAGAACCTCAACGACCGGGTCGAGGGGATCGCCGACGTCTCGCGGGACGTCGCCGACCTGGCCGAGCGGACCGCGACGGCCGGCCGCGAGGGCCGGGCGGCCGCCCGGACGGCGATCGAGGGGATGGCCCGCATCGAGCAGGAGTCGGGCGAGACGGCGGCGGCTATCGAGCGCCTCCAGCGCGAGGTGGCGCAGGTCGACGACCTCGTCGACGCCATCTCCGACATCGCGGAGCGGACCAACATGCTCGCGCTGACGGCGGACCTGGAGGCGACCCGGGCGGACGACGCCGGGGAGACCGGGGGCTTCACCGCGGTGGCCGCGGAGATCCGCGAACTGGCCGAACGCTCCCGGGAGGCGGCTACCGAGGCCGAGGAGCTCCTGGCGGACATCGAGGCGCGGACGGGGCAGGCCGTCGACGAGGTCGACGAGACGACCGAGCGGATCGCCGAGCACGCCGACTCGGTCGCCAACGCCGCAGCGGCGCTCGACGAGATCGCGGCACTGGCCGGCGAGACGAGCGACGGCGTCCGGGAGATCAGCGAGGGGACCGAGCACGTGGCCGTCTCCTCGGCGGACGTCCTGTCCGCGGTCGAGGCTGCCGCGGCGAGCAGCGAGGCGGCGACGACGGCCGCGCGGCGGACCGCCCGGGCCGTCGAGAACCGGTCGAGCGTCCTCGACGGGGTCGTCGGGACCGCCGACGAACTGGCGAACCGGGCCGCCTACCTCGAGGGCACGCTGGAGGCGTTCGACGCCCGCCCGGCGGTGCTGTTCGTCGACGACGGCCGGATCGGGCGCGGCCGGTCGCAGTGGCGCCGCGGCGCCGGCTCGCCCGGCGAGGAGGTCCCCACGCTGTCGGCGCCCGCGACCGACGGCGGGGACGTCGACCCGGCGACCTACCGGATCCCCGACCCGACGAACGGCGCCGGCACGGCCCCGGCGGCCCGGGAACCGGACCCGGACGTCGGCGTCGACTCGGCCCCGATCGAGTACGTCGATCGGCCCGGACGCGACGACGCCGACGGGCGGCTCGACACCGGTCACGGGCTGGACGTCGACGACGTGGACGACGCGGCGGACGCGGAGCGCCCGACGGACGCGGAGCGCCCGACGGACGTGGACGACGCCGGCGACGAGGTCGACGAGCGCAGGCCGGACCCGGCTGACGACGAGGCTCGGCCGAGGAAGTGACTCTCGAAAAACACGTTCGGGGTGAGGATTTATAATCGTGCTCCCGGTAGCGTACGCCAGTGAATCGCCCCGACGACGGACCCGGGACGGCCTGCAGCGTGGCGTCGCGTTGCTGCGGCCGGGTCGGGTCGACGGGCGGGCGGGTGGTCGGTGGGGAGCCACGCGCCCGGACGCGACACGGACAGGAGCGTTCAACGACCAATGAGTAGACAGGAGCCCGACACCCGACAGACCGGCGCATCGGCCGAGCGGACCCTCGCCGTACGGAAACTGGGCGTGATGAACCGCCTCGGTGAACTGGGCGTCGACGGCGTCGCCAGCCGCTTAGAGCGGCTCGGCGGCGACCGCGGCGTCGAGACGGAGCAAGTGAAGTGCGGCTACGCGGACCCGGTGGCGCTGGCGGCGTCGTTCGACGCCGACGACCGCGTCGGGATCCGGGTCCGCCTCTCGTCGGCGCCACACGGCTACGTGCTGGTGCTGTTCCCGATGGAGAGCGCCAACAACGCGGCGACGATGATGCTGTCGGACGCCGTCTCGGACCTCTCGTCGGTCGACAACGACCTCGCCCACTCCGCGCTGGTCGAACTCGGGGCGATGATGGCCTACGGCTTCATGGACGCGTGGGCGGACACCTTCGAACAGCAGATCGACGTCGGGACCCCGAGGCGCCTGCACGCGCCGATCCGCGACGCGGTCGCACAGACGCTCGGGATGGACGACGACCTCGGGATCTACATCGGCGCCAGGCTCCACCTCCCCGACCGAGGGATCGACGCCGACGTGCTCGTCTTCCCCGAGACGGACACGTTCGTGACGCTGCTGGAACTGCTCCGGCTAGAACAGGTCGTCTGAGCCATGAAGGCATACGACGAGGCCGCCGACGCGCCGGACCGCGAGCGGGTGATGGTCGGCGTCTCCGAGTACGTCGTCACCGACGAGGGCCGGACGCTGGTGGCGTACGGGCTCGGCGCCAGCGTCGCCGTCGCGCTGTACGACGAGCGAGCCGGCATCGGCGCGCTGACCCACACGCTCCGGCCGCGCCGGCCGGACGACGCCCCCGACAGCGACGTGGGGAAGTACGTCGACCAGGCCGTGCCCGCCGCCCTCCGCGAGATGGTCGACGACGGCGCGGGCTTCGCCAACATCGAGGCGCGGATCGTCGGCGGCGCCGACATCTTCGAACTCCAGGCGCTCGGCAAGGGGATCGGCTCGGAGAACGCCACGGTCGCCCGCGAGGAGGTCGAGCGGCTCAACGTCCCCGTCGTCGCCGAGGAGGTGGGCGGCGAGCGGGGCCGGACGGTCGAGTTCGACACCGCGGCCGGCGACGTCGTCGTCCGGACCGCCGACGGCGACGAGACGACGATCTGAACCGGCCGCCGGGTGCCGCTGGTGGCCGTCCGAAGAGGTCCGCTCGGTTCCCCTCGCCGACGTGAGACGGAGAGGAGTTCACCTCGCAACCGTCAGAAGACGCTGTCCGCGGTGGCTGCCCCGACGACGCTGAACACCGCCCCGATGCAGATCGCCTTGACCGTCGTCGCCAGCGAGGCGTCGAACGTGTCGGGCGCGTCGAAGACGAGCGCCAGCAGCGTCACCGAGCCGTACGAGACGACGAGCAGCGAGAGGTAGCGGATCGGCACGCCCGCGAGGGCCCGCTCGCGCTCGACGTCGCGGTCCTCGGCCCGGTAGAGCGTCCCGTAGCCGATCGCGAGCACCATGAACACCGTGACGGCCACCTGGAGCGGGTTCATCGACGCGGCGAGGTTCCAGACCTCCTCGGTGACGACGAACGGGGCCGACAGGATGATGCCCCCGACCACCTGCTGGGCGAGGTCGTCGAGGCCGAAGAGCCGCCTCGCGGCGACCGCGTCGACGAGCCGGATCGCGCGGCGGACCGCCCGCCGGTCGGTCCCCTCGTCGACGGTCTCGGCGACGTCCTCGAGCTGCTCTAACAGCTCCTCGACCTCGTCGGGGTCGACCGAGTCGAGGTCGATCGAGCCGGGGTCCAGCGAGTCGACGTCGGCCGCGTCGGCGTCGGCCGCGTCGGCGTCGGCCGCGTCGGCGTCGTCCCGACCGCCGTCGGCGGTGTGGGGACCGGGGGTCGTCGACCCGGCCTCGCCCTCGCCGACGCGGTCGGTCGGCCGGTCGGCGTCGTCGGACACAGCGGGGCGTCTCGCGCCGGGGGTATATACTCCCCCGTCAGCCCCGGGGTTGCAACGGAGGCGGACGGCGCCGCGCTCCGAACCGTACAAGCCCCGGGGTCGCCCACGCGTGGGTATGAACGAGACGCGACGCGCCCTGCTGGACGCGCTGGCGGAGGGGCCGGCGTCGGGCCCCGCGCTGGCCGACCGGCTCGGCGTCTCGCGGGCGGCCGTCTGGAAGCAGGTGGAGGCGCTCCGGGCGGCGGGGTTCGAGATCGAGAGCGACGGCGACGGCTACCGCGTCGCCGGGACACCCGAGTACGGCGCCGAAGCCGTCGAGTTCGGGCTCGCGGCCCCCTACCGGGTCGACTACCACGACGCCGTCGGGAGCACGAACGACCGCGCGCGCGAGCTGGCCACGGCTGGCGCGACGGACGTGGTGGTCCTCGCGGACGAGCAGACCGGCGGCCGCGGACGGCTCGACCGCCCGTGGACCGCGCCCCCCGGCGGCGTCTGGCTGTCCGTCGTCCTCCGGCCCGACCGACCGCCGGCGCACGCCCCGCTCGTCACCCTCGCGGCCGCAGTCGCGACCGCCCGGGCCTGCCGCGAGGTCGGCGTGGACGCGGGGATCAAGTGGCCGAACGACGTGGTCGTGCCGGCCGGTACGGGCGGGACGGACCGGGCGAGTGAGACGACCGAACCCGGCGACGGAAGGCGCGGGAACGGGTCGCCGACCGCAGCGACCGGCTACGCCGCCGAGCGCAAGCTCGCCGGAATCCTCACGGAGATGGCTGGCGAGGCCGACCGGATCGGCTGGCTGGTCGTCGGCGTCGGCGTGAACGCGAACGTCGACCCCGGTGCCCTGCCTGCGACGGCGACGAGCCTCCGCGCCGAGGTCGGGGAGGTCGACAGACGGCGGTTCGTCCAGCGGCTGCTCGAAGCGTTCCACGAACTGTCGGTTGACCTGGAGGACGTCGTCGACGCCTGGCGGGACCACGCGACGACGATCGGCCGACGCGTCCGCGTCGACACGCCCGGCGGCGTCGTGGCGGGCGAAGCCGTCGACGTGACGGACGTGGGGGCGCTGGTCGTCCGGACCGACGCGGGCGACCGCGTCGTCCACGCCGGGGACTGTGAACACCTCCGGCCCGCGGGGGAGTGAGCGGGGTCGCAGCGGACGGTGCCGTCGCTCGTGACGGACGAGCGAGCGGTCGAACCCCGGCGGACGACGGCGGACAACCGGCAGTTCGGGACGTTCAGGCGTCGCTACCGGCGCTCGCCTCGCTCCCCGGCTCGGCGTCGACGCCGACGTCGGCCTCGCCGGACGCGGTCGCGGGCTCCCCGTCGCAGCCCGGGACCTCCTCGCAGCCGACGCGGACCGTCGTGACCGGCACGTTGGCGGCCCGGACCACCTTCTCGGCGACGCTCCCGAGCAGGAGCCGGTCGATCCCGCCCCGGCCGTGCGTGCTCATCACGATCAGGTCACAGCCGTCGCGCTCGGCGAACTCCACGATCTCGCGGCTCGGCGTCCCCTCCAGGAGCCGGGTCTCGACGTCGACCCCGCGTTCGGCGGCGATCCCCCGGACGCTCTCTAGGGCCGCCTCGCCGTCGGACCGGAGCACCTGGTCTAACCCCTCCCAGTTCGTCTCCGTCGGCAGGGCGGCGTAGCCCGCGCTGTTGAGGACGTACACCCCGACGAGCGTCGCGCCGTGCTCGGCGGCCAGCGCGGCGGCGTGCCGAACGGCGTCGCGGCCGCCCTCCGAACCGTCGGTCGGGACGAGGATGCGATCGTAGAGGCCCATGTGAACTCACCGCACGATTGGCGGCGCGCAGTATAAAACCCTGCGGCAACACTTGCGACATCCGGGGCCGGCGTCGCTCGATCGACGGGGGCGCGAGACGACCGCCGGCGCACCCGACCGGTCGGCGCGGCGGACGATCGACGGCGCGGACCGACCGGTCGACGCGGAGGACGAGTGAGGGTGCGAACCACACGGCGGGCCCGCCCGGCGGGGGAGCCGGCGACGGGGAGCCGGCGTCAGTCCCGCGTCGGCTCCCCGCGCGGGAGGAGGACGCGCCGGACGTCCGACGCGCCCGCCCGGCGAACGATCGCCCGGACCACGTCACGGACGCCGGCGAGGTTGTCGGAGTCGCCGTCGAGGACGAGCAGCCGGGCCTCCCGCCCCGGCTCGATCGCGCCGCAGTCGAGCCCGGCGACGGCGGCCGCGTCGACGGTCGCCATCCGGAGCACGTCCGCGGCGGGGAGCCCGGAGAGCTTCGCGGCGAACTCCAGCTCGCGGAACATCGACGGCGAGTCGAGCATGGCGTTGTCGGTCCCCAGCGCGACGGTGGTCCGCTCCGCGAGGGCTGCCAGCGGCGGCACCCCGACGTCGGTCACCAGGTTCGACCGCGGACAGCAGACGACCGGGAGGCCGGCCTCGCCGGTCCGGTCGAGCTGCCCGGTGGTCGCGTTGGTCATGTGGACGAGGAAGTCGGGCTCCAGCGCCAGCGCGGCGTCGACGTCGTCGGGGTCGCGCTCGCCGGCGTGGATGCCGAACGTCTTCCCCGCCTCGCGCGTGGCCGCCCGCAGTTCCGCGAAGTCGGCGTCGCGGGCGCCGCTGGCGCCGAAGCCGTCCGACGCCCGCATCGCGTCGGCCGTCTCGCGGCCGAGGATCACCGGCCGGAGGTCCCCCTCGACCGCCGGCGACCAGCCCGCGTCGCCGTCGCCTCCATCCCCGCTCCCGTTCCCGGACGATCCTCGATCGGCGACGGCCGCGAGCGCGTCGCGGATCGTCTCGACGCCCTCGGCGCCGCCCTCCCGGAACTCCACGAACGCGCCGGTTCCCGTCGCCCGCATGAAGCGGAGGGACCGCGCCATCGCGGCGGCCGTCTCCTCGCGGCTGGCGGCGCGGAGGAGGCGGTGTTTCAGCCCGTCCGGTGGGGCGACCAGTTCGTCCAGCGAGAGCCCTTCGCCCGCCTCCTTGGCGATCGAGTCGCCGAGGTGCGTATGCGCGTTGACGAACGCCGGGCAGATCACGTCCGTCGAGTCGGTCGGCCCCGCCTCGACGGCCTCGATACGGCCGTCCGAGACGACGACGCGCCCCTCGACGGGCTCCAGGCTCTCGCCGCGGATCACTGTTCCTTCGAGTTGTCGCTCCATCGTACTCCCTGTCACGCTCGCTCGGTAGGCTCCCGGTGACCGCGGGCGGGCTTGAACGCACTGGTCGGAACGACTGCTGTCGTCCACCGACCGCCGACGCGGGTCAGAAGAACTCGTCGAGCGTCGCGTCGAGCCCGCGGCGGACCTCGCTGACCAGCGCGCCCTCGATCTCCAGCCCGAGGACGTCCGCGGCGGCCTTGCCGACCCGGTCGCGGGTGTCGGCGGGCGCGTAGACCCCGAGCCGCCACTGCTCGCGCTGGGCGTGTTCCAGGGCGCCGACGAGGGGCGACTGCTCGCCGAGCGGGCGCATCTCGCCGTTGACCATCACGCGCGTCGACGACTCGGTCATCGACGGCGGCTCGGGGACGTCGAGGACGACCTCGCTCTGCTCGACGCCCGCGGCGGCGGCGATCTCCCGTTCGGCCTCGAGCACGTCCGCGTGCGAGAGCGTCAGGAGGTCGTCGGGGACGACCGGCTTCTCGGCCCAGACGGCCCGCTTGAGGAGGTCGCGGTTGCGGAGGCGCTCGGCGTAGCCCGCGGTGTCGGGGTTCGTCCGCAGCGCCACGTCGAGGGCCGGATCGTCCATCCGCCGCACCTGATCGGCGTCGACGTCCGGCG
>Ga0207797_1003087_pt1 | contig 11236 bp, 9 predicted proteins | sample PRCRCaboRojoPR_6_FD_187275 | JGI IMG/M metagenome (GOLD analysis project Ga0207797, IMG submission 187275) | Marine sediment microbial community from Cabo Rojo, Puerto Rico - PR CR 10% Liquid 1 (SPAdes) | ecosystem: Environmental > Aquatic > Marine > Coastal > Sediment | place: Cabo Rojo, Puerto... | reverse complement strand
CCCCGGCAGCCGCCCGCCCCAGGTGCCTCCCCGCGGCTTCCTCTCTATCACCGCCCGCTTCCAGGTGCCCCGGGAGAACCAGAAGAAGGCCGCGGCGGAGGTGAGGATGTTGGAGAGGAACATGGCCAGCCATATCCCCTTGGGGCCCATGGCCAGCCATCGGGCCAGAACGATGGCGGCCGGAATACGGATCAGCCACAGGCGGGACATGTTCAGCACCATCACCGGCATCGTGTGGCCCGAGCCCTGGAACGCCCCCAGTATCACCATGAAGAAGCCGAAGACAAAGACCGAGGGTGAGAGGATGCGGAAGAGGTTCCGGCCGTAGGCCACCACCTCGGGGTTGTCTATGAAGATCCTGGATATGCCGGCTCCGTGGAAGAACATCACCGCCGTGGCCGGCAGGAACAGGGCCCCGATTATCAGCAGGGATATGCGCACCGAGCTCTCGGCCCGGTCCTTCAGACCGGCCCCCAGATTCTGGCCGACGGCGGTGCCGGTGGCCTGCCCCAGACCGTGGCCCGGCATCACGGCCATTCCCACTATGCGGTTGCCGATTCCGAACGCCGCCACCACCGCCGACCCGAAGGTGTTGACGATGGTGATCAGAACGGTGAACCCCAGGGCGGTGCCCGACTGCCCCAGGGATATGGGCACGCCTATGCGGGCTATCTTCCTGATGGTGGGCAGATGCGGACGCAGGTCCGCCCGCCCCAGCCGCAGGCCGCCGTGGCCGCTTCGCAGCCGGGACAGCCCCAGGAAGCTGGCCAGGGCCCGGGAGAAGACGGTGGCCACCGCCGCCCCCTCCACGCCCATGGCCGGAAAGGGCCCCAGGCCGAAGATCAGTATGGGGTCCAGGAGGACGTTCACCACGATGGTGACGAAGTTCACCTGCAGGGGCTTGAAGGTGTCGCCCAGGCCGGTGTAGATGCTCTGGTATACGAAGAAGCCGAACATGAAGGGCATGCCGCCCATGATCCAGCGGAAGTAGCCCAGCGTCTGCCCCATGGCGTCGGCCGGGGTCTGCATCAGCTGCAGTATGGGCCGGGAGAGGGTCACTATGGCCACGGCGAAGAATGCGGACACCGCCCCCAGCACCAGAAGGGTCTGCCCCGCCGCCCGGCGCATATCCCCGGTTCGGCCCGCGCCCCGGTACTGGGCCACCAGGGTGGTCCCCCCCATCCCCAGGCCCATGCCCAGGGCCATGAAGAGGAACACCAGGTTCATGGTCACCGTGGGGGCCACCAGGGCGGTCTTCCCCAGCATTCCCAGCCAGAAGGCGTCCGCCAGGTTGTATAGGGTCTGCAGCAGCGAGGAGAGCATGAGAGGCCAGGCTATGGCCACTATCCCCCCCAGCAGCGGTCCCCGCGTCAGGTCTCTTCCGGCCCGGGCCGGTGACATCTACGGTCCTCCCCAATCAGGTGAGGGGTTAACATACAAAATATTCTGTACGTTGAAAATGCCCCCCGCATAACGCACTGGCGCCCCGGACACAACGGCATGAGACTCCGCCGAAGCGGCTGTGCAGTCGCGGCCATTGCACAGCTTCTGCGGCTCTATTATGCCTATTCCCTGCGGCCCGAAACGATGAGAGGGGCAGGTGAGAGATGATGCGGATGCTACTTGCGGCGGCGGTTCTGACCATGGCTGCGGCGGCGGGCGCCGATTCCTGGGTGGTCTACGAGTTCCCCGACGGCAGGACGGTCGTCCCCCTGGAGGACACCCGCGCCGCTATGGAGGCGGAATCTGTGACCATCGCCCCCCTGGAGGGCGACTCCCTGTTCCCTCCCAGGATGCGTGTGGAGTGCGTCTTCCACCTCCAGAACCCCACCGATGGACCCCTCTCCATTACCGCCGGTTTCCCCCTGGAGACCCACTTCGGCAGCACCTACCACGCCATGCCGGACAGCGAGTACTACGCCGCCTTCTCCTGGGAGGGCAGGGACCTGGAGTCCATGGACCCCGACAGCTTCGTGCCTGACAGCCTGGACTTCCGGGCCGCCGTGGACGGACGGGAGCTCCCGGTGCGGTTCCGCTTCCAGCGGTCAGACCCCGACAGGGGCCTGCTCTGGCGCCCACTCAGCGCGGTCTGGGACATGGAGATCCCCGCCGGGGAGTCCGTCCGGCTGGAGAACTCCTACACCACGGCATGGAACTACCACAGCAGCGACCCCACCAACGTCTGGTGGCTGGACTACGTGCTTCGCAGCGGGGCCACCTGGTCGGGCCCAATCGGGGCCGCCGTGGTGAGCATCACGGTTCCCGAGGGAGTCCCCCGGCCCTGCATGGAGGACACCTGCATCGCCTGCTGGCTGCCGTCACCTCCATCCGCCGAGGTCACCGGCCGAACCGTCACCTGGCGCTTCTCCGACCTGGAGCCGGATTTCGACATCGGCATGAGGATCATGAGGTCCCGGCCGGAGATGGAGCTCACCTGGTTCGAGTTCGAGACCATGGCGGAGGAGATCTCATGGACACCCGACAGCCTGGTGCCCACCGCCATCGAGGCCCATTGGTCGATGACCTGGCAGCACGTCCCCACCGCAACCCTGATCCACTGGCTGCGGGCGGGTCTGGCGGAGCATCCGGAGGCCCTGCAGCAGGTGGGGGCGGACCCCGCAAGGGCTCGACAGCTGCTGGCCCGGGAAGCGAACCGGCTTCGCGACTGCGAGGCGGTGGTGGAGGAGGCGGGCATGGACACGCTGCTGCCCGTGTTCATCCTCAAGAGGAACTGGGTCGAGGAAGACCTGCGGAGGTTCGGGGAGGACCCCGGCCTGCACCGCGACTACCTCCGGCTGCTGTCCGCAATGGAGGCCTGCCTGGAGGGCGGGGCTCCCAACAGCGTGGAGATATCCTCCTTCTACCGGCTGCTGGGCTGGTACTGGCCCGGCTGGAAGCTGGAACCCGGGGTGTTCATGCGGCCCCTTCCCGCACAGCGGGTGCAGGAGGCGCTTCGGTCGGCGCAGGCGCCGCGGCCGGCCGGGAACTGAACCTGAACACACTGAGAGGAAAGTACATGGAGAGATGGAAGACCATGGATGCCGCCCTGGACTTCGCCATAGCCCGCGAGGTGGAGTCCCACGACTTCTACATGGACCTGGCCTCCCGCATGGAGAACAGCGCCATGGCCGAGGTCTTCCGGGGCTTCGCGGCGGAGGAGCAGGGACACAGGAAGAAGCTGGAGAAAGTCAAGCGGGGGGACTTCGAGGGAGCCTCCGGCGACGCCGAGGAGGTCCCCGACCTGAAGATCGCCGACTACGTGGTGGACGTGGAGCCCTCCCCGGACATGGACTACGGAGACGCCCTGGTTCTGGCCATGAAGAAGGAGAAGGCGGCATTCAGGCTGTACACCGACCTGGCGGCAAACGTCCGCAGCCCGAAGCTCAAGGACCTCTTCGGCATGCTGGCCCAGGAGGAGGCAAAGCACAAGCTCCGCTTCGAGCTGGAGTACGACAGCAGCATACTCACGGAGAACTGAGCCCGATCCGGGCCGTCCCGGCCGCGCCTGCAACGGGGCGGCCGGGCCGACCCTGGTACTGCATATGTGACGCGCAGCAGCGACCTCAATATTGTTGCACCCTGGCATTCACTTTTGTAAAGGCTGCCGCAGTGCCTGCGGAGCGAATCGCGGGACGGCGGCGGTAGAGCCTCGGAGGACTGGGCTTGGGCTTCACCATTCCTGGATACAAGCCGGTTGAGAAGCTGGGCAGCGACCGCCTCGGCGTGCGCTACAAGGGGATCCGCCGCTCCGATTCCACCGACGTCCTCATAAGGATACTCAAGAGGAAGCTGTTCGCCACCGAGAAGGCGGCGGACGAGTTCGGACAGAGGCTGTTCGACCTCTCCGAGCTGTCACACCCCAACCTGGCCACATTGCTGGAGTACCACCGCATCGAGGGCCGGTTCGTCCTGATATACCGGCTTCCCGCCGGGAGGCCCCTGGCGGAGACGCTGGAGGGTGCCGCCGGGCCCATGCCGCGGGGTCGGGCCGTGAGCACGGCCCTGCAGGTGCTGGCCGCCCTGGAGTACTCCGACCGGGAGGGCAGGCTCCACCACGGCGAGCTGACCGCCTCCAACGTCTGGGTCTCCGGCTCCGGGGGCGCAACCGTGCTGGAGCTGGGGCTGGTGGACGCCACCGGCCGCATCGGCATGTCCATCGCCGGCATTCCCGCCGAGAGCCTTCCCTACCTGGCACCGGAGAGGCTTCTGGAGCGCGGCATCTTCCACCGGAGCGACATCTACTCGGTAGGGATGCTCCTGTACCGCCTGCTGGCCGGACGCTTCCCGTTCAGGGCAGCCGGGACCACCGAAGTCGTGGAATCGGTGAAACGCAGGAAATTCCCGCCTCCCACCGAGTTCAACGGCGACATTCCCGAGGGTCTGTCCACCGCCATTCGCCGGGCGATACTCAAGCACCCCTCCCGCCGGCTGGCAGGGGCCGAGGAGCTCCGGGAGCTGGTGGAGCCCTTCGCCCACGAGGCCCCGGCGGAGGCTCCCGAGAAGCCCGAGCCGGAGCCCTCCGCCCCGAAGAGGGGGAAGAAGAGCCGCCGGGAGAAGATCCTGGAGGCCCGGAGGAAGAGAGCGGCAAAGGCGGAGGCCGCCGTGGACGTGGGCCTTCGGCAGCTGTCGGAGGAGAAGGTGGCGGATGCCGTTGCCAGCGCCAGGAAGGCGTTCGACCTCTACCCGTCCTGCAGGGCCCTTCCCGCCCTGGTGGGGAGACTGGAGGCCCTGGAGGAGGAGAGGGCCGAACCGGGAAAGAGACCGGCCAAGAAGGAGGTCTTCGAGGGCCTGTTCGAGAAGGATGTGGGCGAGGAGGCCGAGGAGATCCCCGGCCTGCTGGAGTCGGCCCCCTCCCATACCGACCCGGAGCGGGAGAGCTACCTGATCTCCGAGATCCGCTCCCAGATGAGGCAGAGCAACTTCCGGGAGGCCGCCATCGTCGCCGGCGACGCCCACCTGGAGTTCCCGGACAACTCCACCATCACCGAGCTCTACGTGCGGCTGGACAAGCTGTTCCATCCGGAGAAGTACCGGGTGCCCGAGCGGGAGCTGCGCAGAAGGCGGGAGGAGGCGCGGGCGGAGGCCGAGGCCGGCGAGGAGGCCGCCCCCGCCATAAGCGAGGAGGAGCTGGAGCAGCTGGAGGACGAGGAGTACGTCCCGGCCATGGCCCCCTCCCGGAAGCTGACCTACGTGGCCGGAGCCGCCGGTCTGCTGGGGCTGCTGGCGGTGTTCTTCCTGGTGGTGCTCCCCAGGCTCTCCGGCGGCCCGCCAGGTCCCGCCGGCCCCGCCCCATACAGCGTGGCGCTGCGGGTGCAGGGGCCCGATGATGCCACAGTCCTCTTCGACGGCGAGGAGGTGGAGCCGGACCGCCAGGGCACCTATCGCCTCGACGGAGACGACTTCGGCCCCCTGCAGGTAGAGGTCCGCTCGAATCGGTACGAGACCGTCAGCAGGAGCTACACCCTGGAGGAGGGCGCCTCCATCACCGACACCCTCCGGCCCCCTCCGCTGGGAACGGGCACCGCCGTGCTGGACCTGAGCGCCGAGATACTCCCGGAGGGCCGGAGGCCGGAGAACCCCGGGGAGGTCCGCTACTTCCTGGACACCAATCTGGTGCAGCCCGGGGCCGAGGTCCCCACCGGCCGCTACGTTGCCAGGGCCGAGCTGGAAGGCTTCCGCTCCATCTCCGAGACCCTTCTGGTCAGCAGGCCCGACACGGTGAGCGCCACGCTTCAGCTGGGCCCGGTGGGCACCTCCGAGATAAGGCTCGCCGTTGCCGGAGGCATACCCGGAAGCGCGGACTTCTACGTGGACGGCAGCCGGGTCGGCGGCGGCAGGAGCATTGTCTATCCCGCGGAGATGGGCACCCACACCATAGCCGTCCGCATGGACGGCAGGGAGAGCTGGTCGAGGCTTATAGAGCTGGGGCAGGACGGGTTCCAGGCCACGGTGTCGCCGGCGGAGGTGCAGAGGACGGGCCAGCTGCTGATAGCGCCGGAGCCCTGGGCCTCGGTGGAGATAGACGGCCAGAGCTACGGCGAGACCCCCAGGCCTCCCATAGAGCTGGAGGAGGGGGAGTACACGGTGCGGCTGTCCAACCCCGAGTACGAGGAGCAGGTGCAGACGGTGACCATCAACGCGGGGGAGAACACGAGCATAAGCTACAACGCCCAGCTCCGCGCCACTGGACTGGAGGAGATAACAGGGGGCGAGGGCGGCGAGGAGGAGCAGGTGCAGCCGCCGCAGGTCCTGTCCCGCACACGGCCGGACTACCCGGAGGAAGCTCTGGCCCGGGAGGGTCTCTCGGGGTCGGTCACACTGTACGTGACGGTGAGCCCGGAGGGGCAGGTCACCAGCGCCAGGGTGGCCTACGACGGCGTGGGTTACGGGTTCGCAGAGGCCGCCATCAACGCGGTGGCCGACTGGGAGTTCGCGCCGGGGACCCGGGACGGCGAGCCGGTGGAGGCCACCAGGACCGTCACCATCCCCTACAGCCCCTGATCCGGGTCAGCCCTCCGGCCTGATCATCTTGGTAACGTAGGAGCTCTCCATCAGCCTCACCAGGCCCGAGTAGCCCATTCCGAACTCCACGGTCCCGCCCACCTTCAGACCGCCGGGGTCATCTCCCACGTTCACCACGGCCACGTCGCTGCTGGCCCCGACCACTGAGGCCCTCCCGGCCGGGACCAGGGAGTGGACGTCGGTGTCCAGCTCCCCCACGGTGACCAGGGCCCTCCAGCCCCTCTCTCCGGGGGCGTGCCGCTCCTCGGGTTCCTGCACGCCGAAGGGAGCCAGCCTCTCGTGCCTCTCGCCGAAGGGCTCCAGGCTCTTCTCCTTCAGCTCGATCACCTCCGCCTCCAGGCGGAAGGCGTCCCCCCGGAGGCCATCCATCAGCCCTCCGGATATCAGGTCCGTTCCCAACAGTATGGACTCCCCTATACGGAAGTTGTTTATCCCCTCGGGCATCTGCCCCCGGCGCAGCAGGGGCAGGGCGGCGCTGGATGCCCCGCTCACCAGCATGGAGTCGGCCCGGAACTTCAGCTCCAGCAGCTCCCGCTGCATCACCAGCTCGGAGAGCTGGTCCACCGATGGAAGGGTGCCGGCCACGCAGCCCAGGCTGGCACCTATGCCCGCCACCTCGATCCCGTCGATCTCGCGCGCCTGCGAGAAGAAGTCCACCAGGTTCCCCGGGAGTATGCCCTCCCTCTGATCCCCCAGCTCCACCATCAGTATCACCCTGTGGGTCCGTCCGGCCCTCTCCGCCGCCCTGCCCAGAAGCTGCAGGGTGGCAAGCTCGGTGTTCAGAGACAGGTCGGCCAGCTCCACCACCTGCTCTATGGCGGAATGGTGGGGCGGGCGTATGTACCAGACCTCGCCGCGGAAGCCGGCCCTTCGTGCGGCCCGTATGTTGGACAGCCGCGAGTCGCCGATCCTCTCCACGCCGCACTCCAGCAGGGCCCGCAGGTAGGTCTCGTGCCCGCAGAGCGCCTTGGTGACCACCGTCAGCGTTCCTCCATGGCCGCTCACCCACTCCCGGACCGTCTTCAGGTTGTGAGCCAGGCTCTCCCCCGAAAGCACCAGTCTGTTGATGGTGAACCACCTCCCATCACCGGTTCAGCTACCGTCCCGTCGGACTCCAGTCGATCCCCGGGATTTCAAGCACCCTCCCCGTCCCGTCCTCGCTCACCGCCAGCGACCCGCCCGGCAGCACCGCCGCGTCCTCCACCGTGGACAGGCTGTCCGCCAGAACGGCCACCTCGCCCTCCGCGTCGACTGCCACCACCCGGCCGTGACCGTGCCCCCTGTCCTCCTCCACAACCAGCAGGGGCAGCGCGCCGCCCGGGGAGAGACCCAGCCCCTCGCAGGAGAAGAGGCCCCGGCAGAGCACCTCCGGGGAGTCCGCGCCGGGGCGGAGGACCAGTACGCTGGCCCAGGTGAGCATGCCGGAGGACTCGTTGGCCGCGTAGAGGTTTCCCGAGCTGTCGCAGGCCAGGTCGGAGAGGCTGTACACCATGCTCAGACGAAAGAGCTCCCGGACGCTTCCCTCCGGCCCTACCGCCAGCACGCCCGTCTCCAGGGGAAACGGAATGCCCCCGGTCTGGGCGTTGGACCAGCTGACGGCGATTGTCCCGTCGGGCAGGACGCATACCCCCTCGGGGGCGGTGAGGCCCGAGGCCAGCACCTCCATTCCCCCGTCGGGGCAGATCCTCAGAAGACGGCCGCCGACCACGTCCTCGGTTACCAGCAATCCGCCTTCCGGGTGGATGCATATGCCCTCGGGGCTGTCCAGTCCCTGGGCCACCACCCGGGTTGAATCGCCGCGCAGAGCCAGTACCCTCCCGGCGGCCTCCTCGCAGACGTACAGCGTGGAGTCGGCGCCCACCACCAGTCCGTCGGGCTTGCGAAGTCCCTCCAGCAGGACATCCACGCCGGCGGGCGAATCCCCGGCGGCAAGCAGGACCAGGGCCAGGGCTGCCGCCGTCACGCCGCTGCCTCTGGCATCTTCAGAGAAAGCTCCCGGACAGGAAAGGATTGGTCCTCCGCTCCCGGCCCACGGTGGTCTCCGGACCGTGGCCGGGAAGTATGCGCACCGAGTCGTCCAGACCCCTGAGCACCTTGGCTATGGACCGCTGCAGCAGCTCCGTGCTGCCTCCGGGCAGGTCGGTCCTGCCCACCGACCCGGCGAAGATGACATCGCCCGAGATCAGGACACCCTCACCCAGCAGGCATATGCTGCCCGGCGAGTGCCCCGGAGCGTGCAACACCCGGAAGGCGAGCCCGTCCGGCCCCACGGTATCCCCGTCGTCCAGGAAGCCGGTGGGCGCCGGAGGCTGTGGCAGGGGCCTGCCGGTGATTGCCAGGGAGTGCTCCACCGCCTCCTCCAGTCCCACAGCCGCCTCCCTGTGCACCAGCAGGCCGGCCCCGGTGGCCTCCATCAGCCCCCTGCATCCGCCCACGTGGTCGAAGTGCCCGTGGGTGCAGACGATGCTCTCCAGCTCCAGGCCGCCCTCATCAAGGGCTGCAACCACCCTGTCGGCGTCCCCTCCCGGGTCCACGGCCATGGCCTTCCCCTCCCCGGAGATGAGGTAGCAGTTGACGTCCAGGGGGCCCACGGTCAGCCTGAGTATCCGCACTCCCTAGCCTTCCTCGGACAGGACCGAGATGGACTGCAGGACCGGGTCCACCGACTGCATGCCCGGATGGTCCGATTCGAAGAAGCAGCCGCCCATGACCTCGGCCTCGACCAGATCGGCGCCGTCAGGGGGACGGAAGCGCAGAAGCAGGCCTTCCAGCGGCGTGCCGGTCATGTCGGCGGTGCCGCCGTAGTCCCAGCCGAAGCCCGCGATCCGGAAGGGCCCCGCCCGCTCCTCCACCTCCCGCAGGGTCATGCCAACCCTCACACCTCCCGGCGCGGTCCATCCGGGCCCCAGCGCCGTGATCCGTCGGGGCCCCGATGGGTCCCCGTCCCCCCAGATCACCGAGAGATGGAGGTCGGTGCCCGCCATTATCTCGGTACCGGGGCTGTAGCTGCCCTCACCGATGTGTACCAGCGTGTCCGCGAGGACGGAGTCAGCGAAGATATCCGCCAGCGCTTCCGGGGAGGCCGAAAGGGTCACGGGCCCCGCTCCCACCCCCGGCACCAGCTCCGTGGAGAAGCCGGAATCCGACGGCATGGAGGCCGATGCCGCCATCAGAGCCATCAGTATCGCGGAAGCTGCTGCAGTCATGATGCTCCACCCTTCAGAGCCGCGCGCACCGGCGCTTGCCAGACGCCCTCGGCCGGCCTAGTATCATGAGGAGTGAACGACCCCACCACTTCGGGAAGATGGTGCCCCCATGCCGCATGGACAAGTGCTCTGTCTCGCGCTGGCCGGATCTGCCTTGGCCTCCCTACCCCTGCTCTCCTCGCCCGAGCTGCTGATGTGCGGCGCCGAGCCCCTGAGGGTGGACTTCCACAGCTCTCCCTTCTTCGGGGACTGGGACGGCGACGGTCTGGGAGACCTGATGGTGGGGCAGTTCCAGAACGGCATGATCGCCCTGTACATCAACACGGGGACCGCCCAGCAGCCCCAGTACGACTCCGAGGTCTGGCTGAGCGCCGACGGGGAGCCCATAATGCTCCCCTACGGGTGATGCTGCGGGGCCCAGAATCCACAGGCTGTGGATTGGAACGCCGACGGACTCGAGGACCTGATTGTCGGCGACCGCCTGGGAATGGTGAATCTCTTCCGGAGGCTTCCCGACAGCACTCTTACCGCCATGCCACCCCTGTCCACCCCGCAGGGACGCATAGACGTGGGGCACAACTCAGCCCCGGAGGTCTTCGACTGGAACAACGACGGGCTCCCGGATGTCCTCGTGGGCAGAGCCGACCCCTGGCCGGGGTCGGTGATCCTCTACACCAACTCCGGCACTCCGGAGGACCCCCTCCTGGCCGACAGCTGCTTCCTGGACGCCGGCGGGGAGCACATCTCCTACACCTACAGCGTCCCCAGGGTGTTCGACCTGGACCGTGACGGCCTGCAGGACCTGTTGCTGGGCGAGGCCAGCGGCCACGTATACTGGTTCCGCAACGCGGGCACATCGGTGGAACCGGTCCTGGAGGAGGGCGTCAAGCTGGAGTGCGAGGACGGGCCCGTCTTCAATGGCACCAGCTCCCGGGTGTGGGTCGGCGACTACGACGCAGACGGGGTTCCCGACCTGCTGCTGGGCAACTACGACGGCCTGGTCCATCTCTACGGGGGAAGCGACACCACCGGGGTGGCGGAGCCGGGGTGCTGCGGGCTGGAGATCCGCCCCCGGACCAGCCCCGCAACGACCATTCGGGCAGTGGTCTGCTCCGGGCAGGCCAGGGAAGCGACCCTTCTCGTCTTCTCGGTCCACGGGCGACTGATCGGCTCGGCGAACTGTCCTCTGGCTCCGGGAGAGAACGAGATGGCGCTGGAGCTGGAGCCGCCCTCCGGGGTGTACCTGATGGTTCTGCGGTCGGGGAAGCTCACGGCCTCCTGCCGCGTTGTCCTGCTGAACCGAGGCGGCTGAGCCCGGCAGGCTACCTGACCACCAGCCTCCAGCCCAGACCGCCCTCCAGGAACCCCTCCCCGAAGCGGGCCCGAAGCACCGCCCTGGCCGTCTCTCCGGTGCAGTGGGTGGGAGCGACGGACCCGGTGCCCAGCTTCTCCAGGCTGTCGGCCAGGGCTTCGGCATCCGCTGGCGCGGAGCCCCCCATGTGGAAGCC
>Ga0207797_1003086_pt1 | contig 11241 bp, 15 predicted proteins | sample PRCRCaboRojoPR_6_FD_187275 | JGI IMG/M metagenome (GOLD analysis project Ga0207797, IMG submission 187275) | Marine sediment microbial community from Cabo Rojo, Puerto Rico - PR CR 10% Liquid 1 (SPAdes) | ecosystem: Environmental > Aquatic > Marine > Coastal > Sediment | place: Cabo Rojo, Puerto... | reverse complement strand
CCGGCCCGCCGGCGTTCGCTCGCCACGGAAAGGGTTTTACCCTCCCGCCCGGAGAACTGCGTCGTGGTACCAATGGGCACGGAATTTCCCAGCGAGGCCTGGTTCGACGAGTTACAGTCCCGCCTCAACGACGACGACACCTACGCCGAGCAGGCCGCCGGCTACGGGATCGACTTCAACGGCGACTACGTCTTCACGATCGAGCCCGGCGACGGGCTGACCGAGCGCCACCACTACTTCGTCGGCCTCGAGGACGGCGAGTGCACCGACACCTTCGCCGTCGACGACCCCGCCGACGCCGGCGCCGGCTACGAGCTCTCGGGGGACTACGCGGCCTGGAAGCAGGTGGTCCGGGGCGAGATGGGGGCAATCGAGGGGATCATGAGCGGCGAGCTCGAGCTCGACGGCGACATGAACACGCTCATGCAGTACCAGGACGCCGCGGCGACGCTCGTCGCCCACTGCGCGGAGATCGACACGGAGTTCGTCTGACGGTCACTCGACCCGCTCGACCGTTTGCACGGTGCCGCGGTCGTCCCAGTCGTCGGGCTGGCCGGGCGGCCGCCGCGTGAGCAGGCGCACGGCGTCGTCGGGCCGGACGAGCAAGGCGTGCTGGAAGCCCTCCCCGTCGGCGAGTAACCGGATGACGTCCCACTCGGCCTCGCCGTCCGGCGGCGCCCAGTTCAGGCCGATCGTCCGCCCGCTCGGGTGGGCGAACACGACGTGGGCGACGCCGGGCTCCAGCGTCGTCGCCTCCCGCGGGCGCTCGAGGATGACCTGGGCCTGGCCGACGTCGGGAATCCGGACCTCGTCGCCGCGGTCGAGCGCGCGGACGAGCGGCGCGGGCCCGCTCATCCGTCGAGAAACTCCCCCACGCGCCGCTGGGTCTCTTCCTCCCGGTAGCAGGCGATGGCGTGGTGGATGGCCTGCTGCATGCCGTCCTCGACGGTGCCGTCGCGGGCGGCGTGGACCTGCCGCTTGCCCAGCCCGAGGACGTAGGTCGGCGTCGCGGCGAGGGTGGCCTCGAGGTCGGCCACCGCCGCGTCGAAGTCCCCGGCGTCGTGGACCTCCTCGACGAGCCCCGCCCGGAACGCCCGCTCGGCGCCGATCGTCTCGCCCGTCATGACCAGGTACTTCGTCAGCCCCTCGCCGACGAAGCCGGGCAGCTTCTGGGGGCCCCCGAGGTCCATCGCGAGCCCCATCTCGGCCTCCGGGAGGCCGAACTCGGCACTCGCGCTGGCGATCCGGAGGTCACAGGCCAGCGCGAGTTCGAGCGCCCCGCCGAGGACGTACCCCTCGAGGGCCGCGACGACGGGGAGGTCGGCCCCCTCGATCGCCCGGAGGGCGTCGTGGATCGGCTCGAGCTGGTCGCGGACGTCCAGGGGGTCCATCTCGCCCCACTCGGGGACGCCGCTCATATCGACGCCCGCGGAGAAGTGCTCGCCGGCGCCGCGGAGCGTCACGCCGTCCGTCACGGCGGGATCCAGGTCGGCGACGGCGTCGCCGATCGCCACGAAGGTTTCGCCGGTGAGCGCGTTTGCCTTCGCCGCCCGGTCGAGCGTGATCGTGACCCAGTCGTCGGTCTCGGCGACGGTGACGTGGTCGGGCATGCGCCGGGCTTCCCCCGCCGGGGGCGTAACCCTTTCCCGGCCGCGTCGTCGGTCCGTCCGACGTACGTTTAAGTACCAGTCGGGGCTGGCCTCGCGTGCAGTCGCGACTGCTGTCACGCGCTCTCGCCCGGGCCTTTTTCGCCGCGATCCGTCGCGACGCCGGTTTCGGTGCCCATCGCCAATAGCTGCACATTTCGAAGCGCTTTACTTCGGTTTTCGAAGCTATTGCGTAGCGGGCCGTATACCCGGATATTGCTCCCTGGAGACGCGCTCCACGGCCCACGGCGGCCGACCCGGACTTTTGTCCCGGCGGCCCGAAGGACCGCCATGCTCGACCTGCAGGCCGTCCTCGACGCCCGGGACCGCGTCGCCGAGACGGCGCGGCACACGCCACTGGACTACACGCACACCTTCTCGGCGATGACCGGCGCGGACGTCCACCTCAAGCTCGAGACCTTCCAGCGGACCGGCGCGTTCAAGATCCGCGGGGCGACCAACCGCATCGCGACGCTGTCCGACGCCGAGCGGGAGGCCGGCGTCGTCACCGCCAGCGCCGGCAACCACGCCCAGGGGGTCGCGCTGGCGGCCGACCGCATCGGCGTCGACGCCCTGGTCGTGATGCCCGCCGACGCCCCGCTCTCGAAGGTCGAGGCGACCCGCCACTACGGCGCCGCGGTCGAACTCCACGGCGAGGACTACGACGCCGCCGCCGAGCGCGCCCACGAGATCGAGCGCGAGCAGGGACGCTACTACCTCCACGCCTTCGACGACGAGATGGTCATGGCCGGCCAGGGGACGATCGGCCTGGAGATCCTCGAGGACCTCCCCGGCGTCGAGACGGTCGTCGTCCCGATCGGCGGGGGCGGCCTGATCGCCGGCATCGCCACCGCGATCAAGGGCAAGTCACCCGAGACACGCGTGATCGGCGTCCAGGCCGAGGGCGCGGCGAGTGCGGCGGCCTCGCTCGCGGCCGGCGAGATCGTCGAGCGCGATGCCGTCGACACGATCGCGGACGGCATCGCGACGCGGCGCGTCGGCGAGCAGCCCTTCGCGGTCATCCGGGAGCGCGTCGACGAGGTCGTCACCGTCGACGACGACGCCATCGCGGTCGCCCTCACGCGGCTCCTCGAACGGAACAAGACCCTCGTCGAGGGCGCCGGCGCGGTCCCCCTCGCGGCGCTGCTCGAGGGCGAATTCGCCTACGCGGACGGCGAGACGATCGTGCCCGTCTGCTCGGGCGGCAACGTCGACATGAACATGCTGACGACGATCGTCGTCCGCGGCCTGGCCGCCACCGGGCGGTACCTCCGGATCCGGACGATCCTCGAGGACCGCCCGGGGACCCTCGAGGAGTTCGTCCGCATCCTCGCCGACCACCGCGCCAACATCTACGCCATCCAGCACGACCGCACCTCGCGGGACGTCGCGATGGACGACGCGGAGGTCGAACTGGACATCGAGACGCGCGGCCCCGACCACGTCGAGCGCCTGATCGACGCCCTGGAGGCGGCGGGGTATCCGGTCGAGGTCCTGACGTAGAGCGCTGAGGTCCGGACGGCCTTTCCATCCTCTGCCGGCCAGCCCCGCCCGGTACCCCTCGTGGCTGGCCCACCTCGATTGTCATCACTATCGTCAAGTACCACGATCGCAAACCCGCCGTCGTGAGACCGGGACGCTTCGTCACGCTCTGCTTTCTCTACAGTGGGCTGGCGCTGCTGGCCCAGTACGTGCTCGTGTCCGGGTTCGACTCGAGCCTGGGCGGCCTCGCCCAGCTCGGCACGGCGCTCGCGGTCACGGGGACGGGCGTGTACCGACTGTGGAATCCCGACGAAGAGCGACAGAATCCGGCCGAGTGGGGTCCCTTTGCCTACGTGATGGCGGCCCTCGTTCTCGTGCTGACCGCAGCCCTGCTCGCAGTCTTGCTGTCCCGCTGAGCCTCGCGCGGTCGCGAGGACGTCCTGCACCCGCCAGGCGGGCTGCGCCTCGACGGCGCCCCCGGGAACGATCGCGGTCCAGACCTTCTAGTGGTTTTCGACGCCGTGGAGGTCGGCCTCGATCTCGTCGACGAAGCCCGCGGCCGTCTCGCGGCCCTCGTCCATGAGCTCGTCGACGAACTCCCGGGAGCGCTCGAACTTCGTGCTGTAGCCAAAGCGCCGGCCGAGGACGATCTTGCGGACCTCGACGGTGGCGTAGCGCTCGTCCGAGAGGTCGCCGGCCTCGATCCAGTCGTTGACCCGCTCGATGAAGCGGACCTCCTGGTTCAGGGAGATGTTGGCCGCCAGCTCGTTGCGGCGGTCGTTGATGTCCCCGAGGGTCGTCGGGACCTCCTCGACGGTCTGGGGATTGATCTGGACGATCCAGAGCTCGTCGGGCTTGCGGGCGGCGTCGACGGACATGAGCTCGTGGATCGGCGGGTTCTGCGAGAAGAGGCCGTCCCAGTGGGCGTGGCCGTGGAGTTCGACGGCCTCGAAGAGCTCCGGGATCGCCGAGGACGCCAGGACGGCCTCAGCGGTGACGTCGGCGTTGTGGAAGGTCTCGAACTCGCCGGCCTCGACGTCGACCGTGCCGATGACGAGTTCGGGGGTCTCCGGGGTGACGAGCGACTCGAAGTCCTCGAAGTCGACGTGGCGCTCCAGGACGTCGAGGAAGCGCTGTCGGCCGAAGTCGGCCCAGGGCAGCGCGTAGGGGCTGAACGTCGGCACGGGCGCGCCGTTGGCGTGGGCCTCGAGGCCCCAGACCACCCAGTCGTTGACGGCGCGCTCGAGGGGGTTCGAGACGACGACGTCCGCCCAGATGTCCCGGAGCACCTCGCAGGCCCCCTGGGCCCCGCCGGTCAGGTAGCCCGACCACGCCGCGACGGCCGAGACCGCGCCGCCGGAGGTGCCGCTGAGGCCCACCAGCTCGCAGTCGTGGGTCTCCAGCCACGGGAGCACCTCGTCGAGAACGCCCGCGGTGAAGGCCGTGTGGCTCCCGCCGCCCTGGCAGGCGATGGCGACGTTGGTCATTCGTAGGTGAACAGGTGGCCGCCGTCGAAGGTGAGGTCGCCGCCGTCGAGGTGGCGGGCGTGCTCGGAGAAGCCCAGGACGAACAGGTTGGCGACGTCCGCGGGCGTCATCATCTCCTTGACGCGGGCCTGGCCGAGCATGACGTCCTCGACGACGGCCGCCTCGGAGATGTCCCGCTCCGCGGCGGTGTCGGGGATCTGGCCGGTGACGAGCGGCGTCTTGACGTAACCCGTCGAGATGGAGAAGGCCCGCAGCCGGCCGTCGCCCTCGGCGGCGATGGCCTGGGTCAGCCCCCGGAGGCCGAACTTCGCGCTGATGTAGGCGACCTTGTCCTGGGTGGCGACGTGGCCGTGGATCGACGCCATGTTCCCGATGGCGCCGACGCCGTCCGCCGTCGCGCGGATGTGCGGGATGACGTGCTTGGCCACGAGGAAGGGCCCCCGCAGCATGACGTCCTGCATCAGGTCCCACTGCTCGGTCGGGAAGTCCTCGATGGGGTCGATGTGCTGGAGGCCGGCGATGTTCGCGACGTACCGGACGTCGCCGAGTTCGGCGGCGGCCGCGACGATCGCCTCGATGTCGGCCTCCTCCCGGAGGTTGCCCGTCGTCGACTCGATGGCGCCCTCGACGCCGAGTTCCTCGCCCCGCGCGACCGTCTCGGCGAGCCCGTCCTCGTCGACGTCGGTCGCGACGACGGTCAGCCCGTTCTCCGCGAGCGCGAGGGCCGTCGCCCGGCCGATGCCCGACGCGCCGCCGGTCACGATCGCGACGCTCTCGGGCCCGAACCGCTCGTCGGCCACGGTCAGGACGTCCTCGGGTGTCAGGTCCGGTGTCTCGGTCGGTGTCGGCATGCGAGCGCGTACGGCCGGCCGCGCAAAAACGTGCTCGACACGTGGTTTGATGTGCGCGGCCGCCGGTCCTCGGCGCATGCCGCGCACCATCCAGACCGACGAGGCCCCCGACGCCGTTGGGGCCTACAGCCAGGGGACGGCCACCGACGACCTCGTCTTCACCGCCGGCCAGGTCGCCCTGACGCCCGACGGCGACCTCCTCGCGGACGCCGACGTGGCCACCCAGACCGAGCAGGCCCTCGCGAACGTCGCCGCCGTCCTCGAGGCCGGGGGCTCGAGCCTCGCGGCCGCGCTCAAGGTGACCGTCTACCTCGAGGACATCGCGGACTTCGAGGCCATGAACGAGGCCTACGGGGCCGTCTTCGAGGCCGACCCGCCCGCCCGGAGCGCGATCGAGGCCGGCGGCCTGCCCGCGGGCATGGCCGTCGAGATCGAGGCCGTCGGCGCCCGGTGATGGGGCGGAGCGCTGCACGCGAGGCGGTCGTCTGGGGCGTCGCCGGGGCCCTGCTGTTCGTCGTGCTCGCGCTCGGCTACGAGTTGTTCGGCGGGCGGCACATCGACGTCGTCGTGCTCGCCGTGGTGACACTCGTGGTCGGCGTCCTGGCGGCGGGTCTGTCCTACGCCGCCCGGCGGCGACTCCCCGGGGGCAACGAACAGGCTTAAGCGGGAAAGCGGGTTAGCGACGACCGGGCCAGGATGGCCGAACGGTAAGGCGCACGCCTGGAAAGCGTGTTCCCTTGCGGGATTCTGGGTTCAAATCCCAGTCCTGGCGTCGATTCGCCGATTCGGGAGACGAGTCCGTCGCCCGGAACTATTTGGGTCCTCGCCCCTCCATCCACGCCATGTCGATCGGCCCGTCCGAGAGGCGACTCCTGGCGCAGGGCGGGATCTTCGGCGCGCTGGCCTTCGTCGCCGGGGTCCTCCTCGTGTTCCCCATCCTTCTCGCCGCTGGTGGGCTGCTTGGCGCCCAGACGCGTGCGCTACCCCTGGTGATGGCGGCCTTCGGCTACATGGTCCTGCACGCCTGGCCGGTCCTGTACGGGTTCCCGCCGGCGATGCTCGCGCTCGCGGTCGTCCCCGCGGGACTGCTGACGGCCGTCGGCTACGTCACGGCCCGGCGGACGGCCGCCCTCGAGACGCCGGGTCGGTACCGCGGCGCGGCGGTGGTGGTCGGCTACCTGCCCGTCACGGCGATCGCGTTCGCCTACGTCCTCGTCCGGCCCCGCCTCAGCGCCGCCGGGGGCGACGGCGCCGTGACCACCCTCGCGACGCTCGATCCCGGCTTCGTCGTCGCGAGCGTGGGCTACACCGGCATCCTGTTTCCCGTCATCTTCGGCGGCCTCGGCGGGTTCGTCGCCGAGCGGCGGGACTGAGCGGCCCATGACTTAAATAGCGGCGGACGCGCTCGCCCGACCGTGGGTGTGGCTCACACCCGTGGTGGTCGCAGGCGGTCGCATCTCGCGAATTTCGGGCCCTCGGGCCGGCTGCGTCGGCCGGCCGGCATCCGGCCGAACCACCACCATTTATATAGAATCACAATCATACCTCCTAGCGACTATGAGCCAGCAAATGCAGGGCCAGCCCATGATCATTCTGGGCGAGGACGCCCAGCGCATGAAGGACGAGAGCGCACAGGACCACAACATCTCGGCCGCACGCGCCGTGGCCGAGTCGGTGCGCTCCACCCTCGGCCCGAAGGGCATGGACAAGATGCTCGTCAGCTCGCTCGGGGACATCACCGTGACCAACGACGGCGTCACGATCCTCGACGAGATGGACATCGACAACCCGACGGCGGAGATGATCGTCGAGGTCGCCGAGACCCAGGAGGACGAGGCCGGCGACGGGACGACGACCGCCGTCGCCATCGCGGGCGAGCTGCTCGGCGAGGCCCAGACGCTCCTCGAGCAGGACATCCACCCGACGGCGGCCATCAAGGGCTTCACGATGGCCTCCGAGGAGGCCCGCTCGAAGGTCGACGAGATCGCCGTCGAGATCGACCGCGACGACGAGGAACTCCTCCGGCAGGTCGCCGAGACCTCGATGACCGGCAAGGGTGCCGAGCAGCACATGGACACCCTGGCGGGGATCGTCGTCGACGCCGTCCGCGCGGTCACCGTCGAGGCCGACGACGGCTCCTGGATCGCCGACCTCGCCTACATCAAGGTCGAGACCCAGACCGGTCGGCCCGCGAGCGACTCCGAGCTCCTCGAGGGCGCCGTCATCGACAAGGATCCCCTCCACGAGGACATGCCGACCGACGTCGAGGGCGCGAACGTCCTCCTGCTCGACACGCCGATCGAGGTCGAGGAGGCCGAGGTCGACACCGAGGTCAGCGTCTCGGACCCGGACCAGCTCCAGCAGTTCATCGAGCAGGAGGAGGCCCAGCTCGAGGCGATGGTCGACCGCATCGAGGAGATCGGCGCCGACGTCGTCTTCTGCCAGAAGGGCATCGACGACATGGCCCAGCACTACATGGCAAAGCGGGGCATCCTCGGCGCCCGCCGGACGAAGAAGTCGGACCTCGAGTTCCTCACCGACGTCGTCGGCGGGACCATCGTCTCCGACCTCGACTCGGCCACCGCCGACGACCTGGGCTCGGCGGACGTCTCCTTCGACGAGGCCGAGGAGCTCTTCTACGTCGAGGGGCTCGACGAGGACTCCCACGGCGTGACGCTCCTCCTGCGTGGCTCGACCGAGCACGTCGTCGACGAGATCGAGCGCGGCATCGACGACGCCATGCACGTCGTCGGCGACACGATCGCCGAGGGCGCCGTGCTCCCGGGCGGCGGCGCCCCGGAGATCGAGCTCGCCCGCCACCTGCGGGACTACGCCGACTCCATCAGCGGCCGCGAGCAGCTCGCCGTCGAGGCCTTCGCGGACGCCCTCGAGGTCGTCCCGCGGGTCCTCGCCGAGAACGCCGGCCTCGACCCCATCGACACGCTGGTCGACCTCCGCGCGGCCCACGAGGACGGCCGCGCCCACGCCGGCCTCAACGTCTTCACCGGCGACGTCGAGGACACCTTCGACGCGGGCATCGTCGAGCCCGCCCACGCCAAGCGCCAGGCCATGGCCTCCGCCGCCGAGGCGGCGAACCTGGTCCTGAAGATCGACGACATCATCTCCGCCGGCGACCTCTCGACCGAGGGCGGCGAGGAGGAAGGCGGCGCCCCCGGCGGCGGCATGGGTGGCATGGGCGGCATGGGTGGCATGGGCGGCGCGATGTGAGTGACTCGAACGAAGTGAGCGTCTCTGCAAGCTGAGCGGGGAGCGCCGCCGGCGCGACCCGCGAAGCAGGCGAGGTCGGAGCGAGCGAACTCTCGGATTGGCGAACGGGCCTCTAGCCCGACTGTCGGGGGTATTTCCCACTTGTGGGTACTATCACAGTCACGTCGCCACTACAGCAGATAACAGCACTTTCGAAAATTACGTGGCTTTCACTGCTAACATTCTTACCGCGAAGGGCCCTACGGACTCCTGGAGATGTCCATCGATCGGGAGACCTTCGAGAACGCGAGCGAGGACGAACTCGCGGACCGTTCCGCGCCGGAGCAGGTCCTCGCGTTCCTCGCGGCACACGGAGACCGGGCGTTCAAGGCCACGGAAATCGCCGCACAGACCGAACTCGACGAGGGCGCGGTCAGCACCGCCCTCTCCCGCCTGAAGGATCGCTCGCTCGTCGAACACAAGGCCACGTACTGGGCCGTGACCGAGGATGCGGACCGTCTCGAGGGACACCGCGGCTACGAACGGGCGACGACGCTCTTCAACGACCAGCTCGGGAACGAGGACACGGATGCCTGGCGCGAACACTCGCCCGACGAATCCCACCCGAGCGTCGAGGCCGCGGACGAGCAGTGAGCGACGAACCGCAGCCCATCTTCGAGCGGGGTGACGTCGTGTATGGAGACGACCCGTTCAGGGATGCGAACGACGCTCGTCCCTGGCTCGTCCTCTCGAATCACGCCGGTCGGCCATTCCACGGGGAGCAGTACATCGCGCTGACACTGACGACAAAATCCTGGACAGATGGCCTCATCGACGTCCCGGCGGACCGTTGGCTCCGGGGAGGGACGCCGGCGGAGAGTAGAATCGTTCCGTGGGGCGTTCAGTCGATCGACCGCGACGATATCGACTTCTGGCAAGGCCGGCTTGACGACGATATCGTCGACGAGGCGGTTGCAGCCCTCGCCGACGAGCTTGACGTGCCACAGAACGGGTAACGCGGTCCCCTCTCGGACGCTCATCCGAAGTCCGCAGCGCGCGTTCGATGGCTTTGACCGCACGCTATCCCGAGTTGGCCCCAGCGCCAGTTGTTGGTCAGTGCAGCCGTTCCCGCCAGTGGCCGACGTGTTGGGTATCGAGCGAGGAATTGCCAGTGCCGTTACCGTGACGGGTCCGCCTGAGAGACGATTGCCGCGAGGTCCTCGGCGGCGTCCGAGACGGCGCCCTCGTTCTCGACGAGCCGGACCGGCGCGCCAGTTTCGGCGGCGTGGTACATCGCGGCCGCCCGGTTGAGGTCCTGGTGGACGTCGATCGCCCGCGTCCCCTGCTCGCGGTACTCCCGGTACTGGACCTGCTCGCGGCGCTCGCCGATGGTCGCGGGGTCGGCCTCGACCAGGACGTACCGGGCCGGGTCCACGTCCGCACGGACCGCCGGGGGCAGGCCCGGGAGGAAGCCGTGGGCCGTCGCCACCGCCAGGTGGGTGTTCAGGACGACCGACGGGCCCTCGGCGACCGACGCCACGTACTCGCCGGCGCGGCGCTGGAGGAGGCGAAGCTCCCGCTGCGGGAGCGTGGCGAGGTCGTCGCGGCTCTGGACCGTCCCCCGCGTGACCGCCCGCTCCAGCATGACGTCGCCGAAGTTCAGGAGTCGGTACCCCTCGCCCAGTTGCGCGCGGGCGGTCTGGCACACCTCCGAGGCGCCCACGCCGGGGACCCCCGAGACGACCGTGACGTCCCTCATAGGGAGACCTCGTCGTCGTAGCCGACCGTCGCGCCGCGGTCGTCGTAGCCCTTCCGGCCGACGTACTCCTCGCCGACGCACGCCAGGAGGGTGTCGAAGAGCTCGTCGGCCGTGTCGAACTCCGCCGCCCCCGATCGCTCGATGGCGTCGCCGATCGTCTCGTCCGAGCCGAACTGTGCCTCGATGGTGACGTCGCCGACCTCTGCCAGCACCTCCTCGGCCGCGGCCGGGAACGAGAGCCGCCGGCTGAAGAGGTCCCGCGCTTCCGGTAACCGTATCGCTGTCATCACCTGAACGTCTCGAATCCAGCACAATAAATGGTTACAATCCCGCGCCCGCCGCCGTCCGTCCTCGTCGGCTTTCGGCCGTTCCGGAACCGCCCCGACCACGGTCTTTTGCGGGCGCTCCCACGGGTGGGTCGTGCACTCCACGACTGGTGACGCCCCGGCGACACCCGCGGTGACGACAGCCCAGGACCCGCCCCCGGACGCGGCGGTACGAACAGTCTACCAGGCCGTCCGCACGCTCGTGCCCGAGGCCGGGACCGTCGACCTCGCGGACCTCCTGGCCGTGACGCGACTCGAGGCCGGGCCCGCCGCGGCCGCGATGGACCGCCTCGGCCGGCCGGGGCCGATATCGATCCACCGGATCGCCGGCGGCGAGCCGACCTGGCTCGTGCGCCGCGAGGCCGACCGCAGGGAGGCCTCGGCTTTGAGCGAGCGACGACCGGGTGGCCGACCTACGGAGGCCACCTGATGAGCGAGCGGCGACCGACGGGAGCCGCGAGCCGTGCGGCCGAGCGGCGCGAG
>Ga0207797_1003085_pt1 | contig 11241 bp, 9 predicted proteins | sample PRCRCaboRojoPR_6_FD_187275 | JGI IMG/M metagenome (GOLD analysis project Ga0207797, IMG submission 187275) | Marine sediment microbial community from Cabo Rojo, Puerto Rico - PR CR 10% Liquid 1 (SPAdes) | ecosystem: Environmental > Aquatic > Marine > Coastal > Sediment | place: Cabo Rojo, Puerto... | reverse complement strand
AAATGGCCTCGTTAAAGGTGAAGTCGTGCTCCATGGCGCTGTCCATTGCCGCAAACAGCTGATCTTCCAGCCTGAAATCGGCGTACATCACGGTACCTTTTTCCTGAAACTCGGTGTCCTCTTCGTAATGCGCAATGTTGACTACCTCCGAACTGTCCAGTACCGAGGTGTAAAAGCGAATGGCTTCCTCGGCTTTGCCGCACTGATTGTTAACAAACATCAGCGACGGCATAATCTTCTGCTTGAATCCCTCTTCTGATAACATTATTTGCCATGTGACGCCGAATTTATCAGCCGTCCACCCGTACCGGTCGCTGAACGGGTACGAATCCAGCGGCATCAGCGTCTTGCCACCGCCGGACAATCGCTCCCATAGGGTGTCAACCTCTTCTGCCGTCCCACAGTTCACGATAAATGAAATAGACGGATTAAACGTAAAATGCGGCCCTCCGTTCAATCCGATCATTTTATAACCTTCTATCTCAAACTCGACCGTCATCACCGATCCGGCTTCCTGTCCGTGGACCTCCTGCCCCCCTTCCACATACCGGCTGATGTTTCCCATTTTTGAATTTTCGAAGATGGACGTATAGACCTTCGCCGCCTCTTCGGCTTGGCTATCGAACCAGAGGTGAGGGATGATCTTTTGTCTTGGTGTATTCATTTGATTTTCTCCTTTTTTTCGATTGAGTCTTCGTTGCTAGATGGTATTAATTGATTCTGGTAGTAGAGACGTAGCACGCTACGTCTCTACTTAGCTGACTCAATAGTTCTATTTTGCCCGGATCAAGATATTTTTATAAAGCCGCTACTTCTGTAGAACAATTGTTCTTCCTGCAACACCGACAATACATTCCCCGCCGGATCCTCGAACCACGCGATATCGGGGCCCATACCGGCTTCCAGTCCCCGGAGGACGTCACGCTCATCCTGTGGCAAATCATCTCTGTCGTACCGGAGAAATTCCACGCCTTTTTCCCTGAGCGCATCCATCGCTTTATCGATGTCATCCACGACAAAGTTCAGGATAGTGAACGTCGCCGGCGCATGATCTTCTTTGGGATAGACGAAAACCGTCGTCCCGCCTGCCAGATGAAAGCGAATCCCCATGCCGGGTTCCGTTTCCACATCGATGCCGAGCGTTTTTCCATAAAGTGCACTGGCTTTTTCCAGATCATCTACGGAAAAGCTGCTGAATGATGCATTGTTGTTGAACATGGTCTGCTCCTGTCCCGATTGTTCTGGATTCCTCCTCCTCGTATTCATCTGCAGAGAGTATCAGGTCCCATATCTCTACGGCTGGAACTGCTTATTTCCGGGGTAGTTCACCATCCAATGGATGCCGAATTTGTCGATGCAGTCCCCGTACTTTTCGGCCCATTCAGTTTCCATCAGCGGCATCCGGACATTTCCGCCCTCCGACAGTTTATCAAACAACGCTTCGGCCTCCTCGGCACTCTCAGCATCAAGCGTGATTGAGAAGTTATTTCCGACTGTGAGCTTTTGCCCCATAGACTCTAGCAGGTCCGTCCCCATGAGCACGGTATTGTCATTCAGCGGAAGCCCCACATGTGCGATTTTGTCCAGATCGTCACCGTCCGCGCCCATCGTGTCTGCCATATCTCTGAATCGTGTGATTTGCAGCTCGCCGCCAAAAATCGTTTGGTAGAATTTGAAGGCTTCTTCAGTATTACCATCAAAATTGATATATGGATTTACCGCTTTCATGATTCTTTCTCCATTTGGTTGTTGTTGTATGTTCCTAATGAAGGAAACAGACCTTTCGGGTTTTTGATCTAAACCTTTCAGCAGAACGTCTCATATTCCTCCCCCTCATCCAACGAAAAACCGCTAAATATCCGTGCTTAGACTAGCAGGCTGGTTTCCCTCCTCTCTGTATCAATGCTAAAAAATTTCAGATCTCAACCACCACGCAGCTCAGAAGCACCAGGGCAAATGCCACCAGAGATGCCGCAGTCCGGAGGTGGTGGTATCGGTTCCATCGGCCCGTAAATGCTGCTCTCCAATTTGCCATCTCCTGATCCGATGGCGTGTTCAAGTCGAACGAATCCATATCATTGTTCAGCGGGATGTTTCCGAAAACGGTGATGCCCAGCGCGCCAATCAGGTAGAATCCCGACGCGCCGATCAGGAGCAAAAACATCGTATCTCCGGAATTGTCATACCAGAGATATGCGCTGGCCGGCAGCAGTACGGCTCCGCCGAGAAAGCAGAGGAGAAACGGGACATTCTGTATGGCCCGGTTTATCGATTGCATCGGCCGGATGTATTCGCTGTCTGAGAGCTCCGCAAGTCCCGGAATAATGGAGACAGACGAGGTGAAAAACAGCCCCGCGATCAGGGCGGTTGTAACAGCAGCGGTCATCGGTATCACTATTTCCATGGATGTCTATTCTCCTGCCAATAGTCCTCGGCGAAAGTAGAGTCGACCAATAACTGCAACAAAGATAATGGCTTAATCCGAACATTGCCCGGTGTAAATACGGCATTTTCACGGGTTGATTGCGACACGACGCTCGCATAAGTTAAATTAAAAACAAAAATCAAATTGCACGCAGTCCGCCTGCGGCGGATCGCAGAAACAGATGATTAACGCAGATTAAAAATGTATGAAATGGCGGAAAACATACGGGACAAACAATCCCAAAACTGCGTGTTACCAGGAGATGAATAGATCATGAAACATATATCCATACTGATACCCAGAGGACATACCAGCGTCGTCAACATCGGCGGGACGCACCAGATCCTGAACATGGTCAACGATATGGTAGCTGGCATGGGACGGGAACCGGTGTTCGACGTCCACCTTGTTGGACTGGAAGATGAGACCCGACAATCCACCGGGTTCTTCGCCGTGAGTCCGGACTCTCACATAAAGGATGTGGAGAAAACGGATTTCATCATTATTCCAGCGATCCACGATGATCCCGAAACGGCCAGAGAAAATAACAAGGAGTTCATTCCGTGGATTATCCGTCAATATAAAGAGGGCGCGGAAGTGGCCAGCATGTGTGTCGGCGCGTTCTTTTTGGCGGAAACCGGTCTGCTGGACGGCAAGCAGTGCTCCACACACTGGATGCACGCCAACAATTTCCGGGAGCGGTATCCGGAGATTGACCTGGTGGACGAGAAGATCATGACCGCCGAGGACGGCATCTACACCAGCGGCGGGGCGTACGCCTTCCTGAATCTCGTGCTGCATATCATCGAAAAGTACGCCGGCCGTCAAGTGGCGATTCTGGCCTCCAAGGCCTTCTCCATTGATATCGATCGCGAGAGCCAGTCGGCCTTCATCATCTTCGAGGGCCAAAAGGATCACGAGGATGAAAAGGTCAAAGCGGCGCAGCAGTTCATCGAGGAAAATTACCGGCAAAAGACCACGGTGGCTGAGTTGGCGGACAAGGTGGCCATGAGCAGACGCACTCTGGAGCGGCGATTTAAAAAGGCCACTAGCAATACGGTGACGGAGTATATGCAGCGTGTCCGGGTCGAAGCAGCCAAGCAAAGCTTGGAAGTCAGCCGGAAGAATGTCACCGAAGTGATGTATGATGTCGGCTACTCCGATACCAAATCATTCCGAAATCTCTTTCGTCGGATCACCGGACTCACACCTGTCGAATATCGGAATAAGTTTAATCGAGAGGCAGTTGCGGTGTAATGATCGCGACAGCGCTGCACCGCACAGATAGACCAAAGAAAAAGTGAAAACCCCTGAGAGATGTGTGGAGGCGGAGGGAATCGAACCCTCGTCCGGGAAAGCGATCTAGCCCATCACTACACGCTTAGTTTCTCCCTTGTGTTTAACCCTGCCGTCCCGGAGAAACAAGGCCGGCAGAGCGAGTGTGCTTAATCTCACCATCTACCCACACACGAGACAGATGGCCAGCCTGCATTATCGGCGCCTCAAGGCTCCCCGCAGGCAGGAGAACCAGGAGACGGGCAGCGTTAGTTACGCCGCCATTGCGTAGCCGTAGTTATCGGCATTTGTGTTTGAATCTCCCGTTTTTTTACGTGGCCCAGGAGGAACCACGGCGTGCGACGGCCTATCTCGTCAATCCCGTCGAAACCTGTCGCCCCCATTTTCAAAGAACGTAAGCTTTACACGAAGCTTCCCGCCAGCTTGTTCCAACAAAATATGAGCAATTTCCCTGGCCTTCAAGCCTTATCTCCCGCACCTCCCGGTGATTTTTCATTGCAATTGCTGTGCGTACAGAGGATATTTCCATAAAGTTGAAGCAAAAGGAGAGACTATGTCCCCAGTTGACATTCAACTTATTCAACAAACCCTGCAAAAATGGAATATTGACGGGTGGCTCCTCTATGATTTCCATAAGTCCAACCCCATCCCCTATGAAATCCTTGGATTTCAGAACGGCATCATCACCCGGCGCTGGTTCTATTGGATTCCAAAGAATGGCCCGCCAATCAGTCTGGTCCACAGTATTGAAGCCGATTATTTCGAACACCTTCCCGGACGAAACTGCATCTATACCGGCTGGCAGGAGATGAACGCCCATCTTGAGGGTATCCTGAGTGACGTGGACCGGGTGGCCATGGAATACTCTCCCAAAGGAGCCATCCCGTATATCTCCCGGGTGGATTCCGGTACCATCGAGCTGGTGAGATCTTTTGGCGTCGATGTGATGTCTTCAGCCGATCTGGTCCAGCTGTTTCAGTCCCGGTGGGATAACGACAGCTACCGGCTTCACAAGGAGACTGTCCCCGTTATTTTCGACCTGAAAGACGGCGCGTTTCGTTTAATATCTGAAAAAATCAATAACGGCGGGCGTATCACCGAATACGAAGTTCAGCAGTGGATCATGGACGGATTCCGGGAAAATGACATGGAGACCGAAGATCCACCGATCGTGGCCGTCAATGAACATTCCGGACAACCGCATTATTCCCCTGACGCAAATGACAGCAGTGAGATCACCGGAGGGGATTTTGTCCTTATCGACTTATGGGCCCGGAAACAACAGCCGAAAGCCACCTACGTAGACATCACCTGGACCGGCTACGTTGGTGAGACTGTACCCGATCGCTATACCCAGATTTTCTCTATTGTCGCAGGAGCCCGGGATACGGCAATTCAATTGCTCGAAGATCGATGGAATGCCGGCCGGGAACTCGCCGGATGGGAAATTGATAATGCCGTCCGCGCCGTAATCGAGGATGCCGGCTACGGTAAATTTTTTACCCACCGAACGGGCCACAGCATCGATACGTCTGTCCACGGCAACGGGGTGAATATTGATAATCTGGAAACCCAGGATCGGCGGAAGGTGATTCCCGGCGTCGGCTTCTCCATTGAACCGGGAATTTATCTGAGTGAATTCGGGATACGGAGTGAAATCGACGTCTTTATCACTGAGGACGGCCCGGAAGTCACGACACTTCCCCTGCAAAAGGAGATCATTCCGCTATTAAAAGGCTGATTGCATCAACCCGTCCTGATCAATGGAGGGAAACCGCATGAATTCAGCATACCGGATAACCGGCTGGTTTCTGACCCTGATTCTCCTGATCTTTCTGTCAGCTGAAATTTACTCCCAGCGGCAGAATTCACACCCTTCGGATTCCACATTCCAATCAATAGCGCCCTCACCGTCATCAACCGATGCGGGAGCAGGCTACAATCAAATGCTGGAGGAACGCTATTTCCAATATCTGAAAATGCTGGCCGAACCACGTGAGAGAAAGGGACTCTTCGGGTTTCTCGGAGGTTCACAGCAGGAGTTCAGGGATTTTCAAATCACCGAACTTCGGAAATATCTGGAGATGTTTCCGCCCGAAGCCCGCCACGATCACATACTGCTCATGCTTGGAGATATCCACCGGCATGCGGGAGACCATTCTCTGGCACTGGCTTCATACTTAAAACAACTGATACTCTTTCCTGAGTCAGGCATTTCATCGGAAACACAGTCCAAACTCTTTAGTCTGATCTCTCAGCAAAGCTCCCTTCGTGGTCATAAACAGCGTATAAGCGATCTTCTTAATCAGGGGATTCCTGATGATACATATCAACACAGGTACTTCCGATACCTCGAATTTATGTCGCCGATGCTTTCCGCTGAAACCAGTTCCTGGTATCTGAATGAACTCTACAATTACCTCGAACGATTTCCGGAGGCATCGAACGCAGACCAGATCTATCTCTGGACAGCAGATATCTACCAGAAAAATGAGCAGTATGAAAAGGCGGTGCTTACTTACACCAAACTCCAATATGTGACTCCGGAAAGTGAGCAGTTAGCGTATTCGTATTTACAGGCCGGTCGCCTCTATCGGAACAAGTTAAATGACTATGAAAAAGCGGTGAATTCCTACCAGATGCTTGCCAGAGAAGCCACCGAGGATTCGCTGGCCATTCACGCATACCTGATGGCAGGAAAGCTCTATGCTGAAGAACTGGAGGAGAACGAAAAGGCGCTTGAAGCCTACCGGCAGGTGACATCCAGGTTTGCGTACAGCCCGAAAGCCATTAACGCATATTTTGCGCAGTCCCAGATCTATCTGAGCCGGTTAAACCAGCCGTATAAGGCAATCGATCACTACAAAAGTGTGCTGGAAAACTACCCGAAGTACAAACAGGAGTGTGCCACGGCCCTTCGAAACATCGGGGATATCTACCGGGATAAGATCCGGGATTACTTTTCAGCAGTGGAGTCTTACACCCAGCTGGCGGAACAATATCCCACCCACACTTCTGTTCCGGACAGATTGCTTACCGCCGGTGATCTGGCGGCGAACGAGCTCAACGATAATAACCGGGCCCTTCAACTCTATCAGAGATTGGTGGAAAACTATCCCGACACCCGGGAGGCAAACCGGGCCAAACGGCGGATCGACCAACTGCAAACAGACAATTGACCATTCACCACCAAGACACAAAGACACGAAAAACGAGAACAGATTTAACAGGGACACAAGATTAACAAAAACAAATAGTGAATTTTCCTTGGGTCTTCGTGTCTTAGGGGTTACTGTTCCGGGAATTTGAGATGGCGAGCGCCTGACGGATCACCATCGGCAGCTGGTAACTTTTCCGCTTTTCCACCGTCACGTCCGCACCTGCCTGAAGCAGTTTCCGATTGAGATATTCGGAGGAGGAGACACCGATAATTCCGCCGGAATAGCCTGTTTCCCTTGCCTTCCGAACCAGTTCCTCTCCGGTCGCATCCGGCAGCTCGTAATCCATGAGCACAAGCTGATAATCTCCATCCTGCAGTTGGTCAATAAAACTCTTCCCGTCGGACAGCTCCACCACCTCGCACTCATAGAGGTATTTCCGGAGAATCCGCTGCCGGAAACCGGCGTTATCCTCCACGAAAAGCACCCGACAATCTTCTCTATCCTCAACGATGGTCATTCATCCCCCGGCGTGTAAGAGAGTTGTAATTATGTCCGATAATCTGCGTGCCCCCATATTCCCTGCCAATCTTTAGATTGAGCCTTGGGTTTAGCCATTATAAATTACCAAAACTTCTTACCGGGCTAAACATCTGTGTTTGATTCGATAAAAAAACTCCTCACACACTCGGTGATTTACGGTGTCGGCTACGTCTTCAGCCGATTTCTCACCTTTCTCCTGTTGCCCCTGTATACCAACCTCCTCTCGCAAAGTCAATACGGCCTGATCACCATGGGATATCTCTTCCTGGGGATTGTAAAGATATTCTATACCTATGGACTCGATTCCGCGTTTCTTCGCTATTATGAGGTCAGCGACGACGATAATGAACGCCACCTGCTCTTTTCTACAGCCTTCTGGTCAGTCTTTTCCACCTCGCTTCTCCTGAGTCTGATTGTCATTGCATTGCAGAAGCCAATTGCGGTATTCCTGTTCGAAGATCCTGCTTACAGCACGGTTGTGCTTTTACTGGGAATGATTCTCTTCACGGATGCGCTGAACATCCTGCCGCGGACACTACTCCGGATCCGCGAACAAGCAATCCAGTACACACTGGTCATCCTGTTAAACGTATCAGTAACTTTGGGATTGAACATCTATCTGATCGGTTACCGGGACATGGGAGTGCTCGGAGCGTTTATCGCCAATACCATTGCCAGCCTGGCCATGCTCCTGGCCCTGAGTCCGATGATTTTCCGGGGCGTGCGCATTGAATTTTCCAAGATACGCTGGCAAGAGCTGCTCAGGTTCGGTATCCCCCTGGTCCCAGCCGGACTGGCCGCGACCGCCCTGGAGTTAATCGACCGGCTGCTGCTGAAGGAACTGACTGACCTGTCCACGGTCGGGCTCTATACCTCCGGTTACAAACTGGGGATTTTCATGATGCTGGTGGTCACTGCGTTTTACTATGCCTGGCAACCGTTTTTCATGAAGGAAGGGCAAGAAGAAGGGGGGCCTCAGCTCTTCTCTAAAATATTCACCTATTTCCTGTTCATTCTGGGCGGACTCTTCGTCGGACTCACTCTGTTTCTCGGCGAAATAGTGAACATTTCCCTGTTTGGGGTGGACATTCTCGGTGAGGGATTCCGGGGGGCGCTCCCTATTGTTCCGATTATCTTTGCGGCGTACATGTTCTATGGCGCATACATTAATTTTCTGCCGGGGGTCTATCTGCAGGCGAAATCTTCCCGGCTGGCCCTCTACACAGGCTCGGGCGCCTTGGTCAATATCCTCGGAAACCTGTTATTAATCCCGATATTCGGAATTTTTGGTGCCGCCTGGTCCACCTTGCTGGGATATGCCACCATGGCCTTCCTGCTCTACTTCACCAACCAGCGACTCTATCCTACTCCCTATAACTGGGTTGCAATTGGTAAAACGGTGTTGATCACCGCCGGATTATCGGCACTCTATTTCATCTTCAGGCCCGGACTGATATTTCGCATTCTGCTGGTAGCCCTGTATCCGTTGCTGCATTTTGCCCTGGGTTTTGTGCAACCGGATGAACTGAAGCGACTGGGCAGACGACTCAGACGAGGAGGAGCGGACTAATGCATATTTGCCACCTCACACTGGGGCATACGCCATATGACGACCGTATCTATTACAAGGAGTGCTGGGGAATTCGCCACTGGGCGGATCGGGTCACCGTCATTGGGAAAGAGACAGAAATACCGGAGACCACCTATCCGGAGATCGAAGTGCTGACTTTTCCCTGGGGAAATCTTCTTCAGCGATTTGGGAAGGCATTCGACCTTGCGGTGGATCTTCAGGCGGATATCTATCATCTCCACGAACCGGAGCTGCTCCCCATGATTCCGCTGTTGCGGAATCGCACATCGGCGGCATTCGTCTATGACATGCATGAGCCGCTGGCGGAAGTTATTCTCGATTTCTCCCGGAATCCCTGGTATCAGCGATATGCCACCGCACTGGCCATGGGGGGATACGAACGTCTGTTGTTATCGCTGCCGAATAGTGTGATCTTCACTTCAAAAATTCTTTCCTCAGAATTTCAGAAATACACCCGGCATTCAACGATCCTCTATAACTTCCCCCGACTGGATCTGTTTGAGTCTGCTCCCGGAGAAGAGCGTGGCACGCAATACACCGTATTATATCAGGGCCAAATAGCGCCTTCCCGTGGTATTGTCGATCTGGTGAAGGGATTCTATCTGTATTACCGGGAGCACCAGCAGGGCCGGCTCCGGCTTGTGGGTAGCGTTTCATCACCGGAATTCAGGCGAACGCTCTTAGGGGCATTCAGCTATTTCAACCTCACCCATGCTGCTGCCCTTGAACAGGCGGTCCCCCATACGTCGATGCGTCCAATCCTGCAAAGCGCCTCGGTCGGAATCATGGCACTTCACCCCACTCCCGCGTTCAGAAAATCCGTTCAGATCAAGACCTTTGAATATATGGCCACCGGACTCCCTGTTATAGCCGGGAACTACGCTTCAGCCCATCAGTTTGTTGCTTCCCGGAACGCCGGTATCGTCCTGGAGGAGACCACTCCACGAACCATTGCGGGTGCGCTGGGCGATCTGTATACTCATCCGGAGAAGCGGCGGCAAATGGGACAAAGGGGACAACAGGCGGTACATGAACAGTGGAACTGGTCTGCGATGAACAGGAAGTTGCAGCACCTCTATCTCGGAATTGCCCGTCCAATGCCAGAGATTGACTGAGCAAAGGAATTTCAGCGTATGATGCGAATCCGATGTCACTGAAGATCCTCTACATCCGCACAGAAGACTCCTCCGGCACGCTGTCCCTCTGGAGGCGCGCCCACGAATCGTTGGGTAATCAATGCCGGACAGTGACGCTCTTCCCGAGCTCTACCCATTCCGAAGATGACATCTGCCTTGATCTTCCGTTCATTCCCACGTCGTCGAAGCTGGTCGCCTTCCGGAACTGGCTGCAGAGTCGATACCGGGACACCGGCATCCGGGAACCGCGGGCCGGCTATCCCCCGACCTGGTCACCGGCAAACAGGCTTGAGAGAGTGTTCTATACGGTGCGGGAGGCTATCTGGACTCCCCTGATTAATGGGGCTATAGAGAAGTATCAACTGGAAGGATTCGACATTTACCATATTGAAGGCGGAAGAGCCTTCTACTTCGATGGGCGTTTCGTCCGGAAAATGCGTGAGCAGGGAAAGCATATCTGGTGTAATTACCATGGCACCGATTTGCGGACCAGGGGAGTTCTGCCCGGAGTGGATGCCGTGAGTGAGGTAAATACCACCTCGGAGGTTGATTTGCTATACAAACATCCGCGGATTGAGTATCTGTTTCTCCCCGTGGAAACCACAGCCTTTACCCCGGATTACGAGGTCCATTCCCCCATCAGAATCTGTCACGCCACCCGGGACCGGACCGCCCGGGGGACGGAAAAGATCATTGCAGCCTGCAAATCTCTGGAAGAGGAACTCCCGGTGCAGTTCACCCTGTTGGAAAACCTGCCACATGAGGAATTTCTCCGGCGGCTGGGTAACCACGACATCTACATCGACTTAATTGGCGAAGGCCATGCCGGGTACGGATACGGAATGGCCTGTATCGAGGCCATGTGTATGGGTATGATCCCGGTAACGTATCTGCCATCATCCCAGGCACAGCTGCTGGGAAATCATCCGTTCGTCAGGATCACCGAGCACTCCCTGGCCGATGATTTACGCCGGCTGATCAACGGGGGCGGTCTTCGAGGGAGGAAACGGCATGCCAGGAAGTGGGTGGAAGCATATCACGATGTCAGCAATATCATTCGCCATGTTTACCGAATTTACCGGCGGGAAAACT
>Ga0207797_1003084_pt1 | contig 11241 bp, 10 predicted proteins | sample PRCRCaboRojoPR_6_FD_187275 | JGI IMG/M metagenome (GOLD analysis project Ga0207797, IMG submission 187275) | Marine sediment microbial community from Cabo Rojo, Puerto Rico - PR CR 10% Liquid 1 (SPAdes) | ecosystem: Environmental > Aquatic > Marine > Coastal > Sediment | place: Cabo Rojo, Puerto... | reverse complement strand
TCTCCGCGGAGGCCGGGGACGTCGTCACGGAGATCCGGGCCACGAAGGCAGCCCCGGAGATCGACGCGGTCAAGCGGGCACAGCGGGCCAACGAGGCCGCGATCCGACGGGCCGAGGAGCTGATCCGGGGCTCGACGGTCGGCGGCGACCGCGGCGGGGACGTCCTCTACCGCGAGGGCGAGCCGCTGACCGCCGAGCGAGTCAAGGAGGCTATCGAGGTCGAACTGCTCCACCACGGCTGTGCGCTCGACGAGACGATCGTCGCCTGTGGCGCGGACGCGGCGGATCCCCACAACCGGGGGAGCGGACCCCTCCGCGCCGACGAACCGATCGTCGTCGACGTCTTCCCGCGCGAGAAGGCGACGGGCTACCACGCCGACACGACCCGGACGTTCCTCCGTGGCACACCCGACGAGACGGTCCGCGAGTGGTTCGACGTGGTCGACGAGGCGCGCCGCTCCGCGCTGGCGGCGGTCGAACCAGGCGCGACGGGTGCGGACGTTCACGACGCCGCGTGCGACGTCATCGAGGCCGCGGGACTGCCGACGCTCCGCTCGGACCCGACCGCCGAGACGGGGTTCGTCCACTCGACGGGCCACGGCGTCGGGCTCGAGATCCACGAACTCCCGAAGGTGAGCCCGCAGGGCGGTGAACTCCGGGTCGGCAACGTGATCACCGTCGAACCGGGACTCTACGACCCCGACGTCGGGGGCGTCCGGATCGAGGACATCGTCGTCGTTACCGACGACGGCTTCGAGAACCTGACCGACTACCCGATCGAACTGGTCGAGTGACGTACGACATCGGGCTCCGGACGCCCGGGAGGTCGTGCTCGATAGCCGGACGTTCCGGACGACCGGTCGATCGACCCCACAGCGTCACCCCTCGACACGCCGCTCAGGCCCTCGCGTGGGCCCGTTCGACGGCGTCCCGGAGGTCGGCCTCGCGGTCGGCGGTCGGTCTGCCGGCAGCCCGCCACGTCACCTCGCCGTCGACGACCAGCAGGGCGTAGACGGTCTCCTCGCTTTCGAGTCCCAGCGACTCGCGGAACCCCGCCTTGTCGACGTACAGCGTCACGGTCCGGGCCCGCGCCTCGGGGTCCGGAATCCCGGCACGCATCCCGCCGTCGACGAGCCAGCGCGTCGGCCCGTAGATCCGCGCGATCACGGGGAACTCGTAGTAGTCGAACCCGTCGTACGCCCCGGCGAGTTCGCGGGCGAGGGGGAGCCACTCGTCGACCAGGTCCTGTTGCCACCGCTGGAACGCGACCAACACGAGTGTCGGGCCGGGGCCGAAGTCGTCCGGAAACGCGACCTGACGGCCGTTCAGATCGGTTGCGGAGACGGACGGGAATCGCATGCATGCCGTACGGGTCCGATCGAGATAAGTCGACGCTCGGTGACGTACGGTCGTGGACCGGATCAGGGCAGAACCGCACCCCACGGAGACGTGGCAACGGGCATCCGTCCGTGGTGTCCGCGACGACGACGGGGAGGTCGTCGTCGCGCTCCGGCGACCGGACGGCACCGACGACGAGGTCCGGCTCTCGCCGGCGTACTTCGACCTCTTCCGGCGACGGCTGGTCGGTGAGGGCGGAACGCGCCCGGATATGGAGGGCGAGACGGCGTACTACCGGCGGTGAGGGCCCCCGTTCGGCCACTCCGGTCGGACGTCGTGCCTCGAGCGTCCGGCCTCAGCGTGGCTCGTCCGCCTCGCTCTCGGGGACGTCGAAGACCAGACAGTAGGAGTGGTCGTAGCCGTAGCCGTACGCCCCGTCGCTGCCGGGCGGCCCGTCGCCCTCCCACGTCACGACGACCTCGCCGCGGAACGAGAGGACCTCGGAGACCGCGTCCGCGAGGTCCCACGCGAGCGTCGTCACGTGCCCCTCGTGTTTCAGGTTGGCGACGTCGAGCACCACCGTCGCACCCGGTTTCAGGACCCGGCGGATCCCACGGACGACCCTCGTCGCGTCGTCGAGGTAGGAGCCGTAGCTGCTCTCGCCGGCGTAGTTCCGGAACGCGTCCGTCGACATCGCCTCCGTCACGAACGGTGGGGAGGTGAAACAGAGGTCACACGCCGGGAACTGGTCGGAGTCGAACGCGAGGGCGTCCCCCGCGCGGACGTTCCCGGCCGCGTCGAGTCGCTCCCGGACGTACGCCACCCGGTCGGGCTCGTACTCGAGGCCGTAGGGGACGCGACCGAGTCGCTCGGCCGTCACGAGCGTCGTCCCGAACCCCGCGAACGGGTCGAACACCCGATCGCCCGGCTCGCTGTGGGCGACGAGGAACCGCTCGACGAGCGCGTCGGGCGACCGGACCTCGTTGCTGTAGCCCGCCGGGAGCTTCTCGTCGTGTGCGTACTGCAGCGAGAGGTGGGTCTTCACGGGGGAACGTGAGCGCGACGACGAATAGCGGTGATGGTCCCGCGCGTGGTCGTGGCTGACCTGCTGAGCGCACGCGTGGTGATCGTGGCAGTCACGGTGGTCCACACCGGCGGTCACGGTGGCCCTCGTCGCCGGGCGCCGGGGGGCGTGCCGACCGTCACCCCTCTGCCCGGAGTGCCTCGACGGGCTGCAGCGAGGCGGCCTCCCAGGCGGGGTAGGCCCCCGAGAGGACGCTGACGCCGAAGCCGAACGCGAACGCGACGAGCAGGTGGCGGCCGTTCGCGGGCGCGAGCACGACCTCGAGGACGACCTCGGGGACGAGGTACCAGAGCGCCGCGGTCCCGAGCGCGGCCAGCAGGACGCCGATCGCGCCGCCGACCGCGCCGAGAAGTCCGGCCTCGAAGAGGATCAGCCGGAGGACGTCGCGCTGCTGGACGCCGACGGCCCGGAGTACGCCGATCTCGCGGCGCCGCTCCCGGACGCTCATCAGCATCACGTTCAGGATCGAGACGCCGGCCACCAGCAGGGCGATCGACCCGATCGCGAGGAGGAACGTCGAGAGCAGGCCGAAGAACTCGTCGATCCGGTCGACGATCCGCGAGAGCTCGATCACCTCGACGGCTGGCTCGCGGGCGTTCAGCGTCGCCTCGACGGCCCGTGCGACCGCGGCGGCCTCCGCGCCGGAGTCGGCCCTGACGATCACCTGCGTGGCCGACCGGTCGGCGAACGCCGACGGCGGCAGGAGCACGGCGTTCGATCCGGAGACCAGCTGGACGCCCTCCGACTCGGCCAGGACCGCGACGACCCGGAAGCTCCGACCCTCGATCGTCACCGTCCGGCCGACCTCGACGCCCAGCGCCTCCGCGACGCCGGGACCCACGATGGCCCCGCGGCGGTGCCGCTCCGGGAGGTCACCCTCGCCGGCCGCGAAGAGGAGCCCGGGCTCCTCGATGCCGTAGAGCGTGACGAACGTCCGGGCGTCCCCGGCGGTCGCGACGGCGCCGGCCGACACCACCGGAACGACGGTCGCGTCGCCGGCGACCCGTTCGATCGCCCGGATCTGCCGGTCGGTGAGCCGCTCGGCGCCGAGGTCCGCGTTCGGGACGATCACGGTCTGGCTGCCGAGGTCACCCAGCGAGGCGGTCGCCGTCAGCTCCAGGACGGTCCCGAGGATCCCCAGCGAGGCGATGGCGAAGACGCCGATGACCACGCCCAGCGTGGCGAGCCCGGATCTGACGCGGTTGCGGGAGAGGGTGGTTCCCGCGAGCGTGACGACCGGGAACCGACCGCCGAGACGGGCGTCGCCGCGGCGTGCCCCGTTCGGTTCCGACGAGGACTGCCCGCTCACGCCCGCCTCGCGTCAGTTCGACCCGCCTCGTCGATCGCGTCGAGGCCGTCGGTGGCGTCGTCGCCGTCTCCGCCGGCGGTGTCGCCGCCGTCGGGAGCGTCGTCGATTCGGCCGTCGTCGGCTCCCGGTCCGGTTGACGACCGGTCGGCCGCGTCCCGAGGCCCGAACGGCCAGGCGCCGGGTCCCCGCCGGCGGACCGTGTACGCCAGCGCCGGGACGACCAGCACCGCGATGCCGACGACGAGCAGGGCGGCCGAGGAGAGCGCGGTCGACGGGAGCGCTCCGAGCCCGCCGGTGGCGGGCTCCTCGGGGACGTACTCGACCGTCGTCTCGACCACGAACCGCTCGCCGTCGACCTGGTAGGTGACGCGGAGGGGGAGGGTGACGGGACCCGCGGCGTCGACGACGGCGGTCAGTTCGAACGGTGCGAAGTCGCTCCCGCCGACCGTCCCGACGAAGTAGTCCCGGGCCGGGTAGACTGGCCGGACGCCGTCCGCGGCCGTCACCTCGACGACGAGCCCGGTCGCCTCGGCCCGACCGACGTTGGCGACGTTCCCGCGGACCGTCACGAGCCCGTCCGTCTCGCCCACGTCGACGTCCGTCACCCTGATCTCGCCGCGGGGCGGCCGCCACTCGTAGGTCGCGCTCGCCGCGCCGGACCTGACGCCCGCGTCGTACGCGAGCCGGAAGTCGACCGTCGCGTCCGCCCGGACCGGGGCGAGGTCGACGACGACCGTCGTCGATTCGCCCGGCGCGAGGGGGCCGTCGAGCCGGCTCCGGGGGAGCGTCGTCTCGCCGGCGACCGGCGTCAACACCGCGTCGTCGACCCGGACCGTCCCGAAGTTGGTGACGACGACCTCGACCTGCGAGGCGGATCCCGGTCCCGGCTCTTCCGCGCCCGCGTCGCCCGCGTCCCCCCCGAGCGCGCCGCCGAGGACGCCCGAGAGGTCACCCACGTCGACGGGGAGCGTGGGCTCGTCGGACGGGGGCGGGGCCGGTCGGACGGCGATCCCGACGTCGTCGACGAACGGGGCCACCACGGTCGACGTCGAGGCGCTCACCGCGGCTGGCGCGCCCGAGGCAGTGAGGTAGGTCACCAGCACCGAGACGGTTGCCTCGCCGGTGGCGGCCGGGACGAACTCCAGGTCCACCGTCTCGACGGCACCCGCCGCGATCCTGGCGACGGTTCGCCGGTCGACGGTCCCATCGCCCGGAGCGTCCTCGAGCGTGACGACGACGTTCCGGACCGGGGCAGTCGTCGGGTTCGCCAGCCGGACCGCGACGGGGACGGGCGAGTCGACGGCCGCGTCGCCGACCTCGACCTCGACGAGCGGCGGCGCGTCCGCGACGACCACCGGAACCGGCCGGAACACCTCCACGCGCTCGTTCTCGGCGTCCGTCGCGAGCACCCGGACCGTCGGGGTTCTCGCCCCGGCCTCGTCGAAGGTGACGACGAGCGGGACGGAGAGGGCGTCGCCCGGCGAGAGAGCACCCAGGTCGAACGTCTCGGCGAGCGTCCGCCGGTCGGGACCGCGACCGGCGTTCAGCTCCACCTGCCGGACGACGACCGCCGATCCGCTCGCCAGGGAGTTCGTCACCGTGACCGAGACGGTCACCGGCTCGCCGACGACCGGATCCGTCGGGGCGACCGTGACGCCGGAGACGGTCAGCCGGGCGGCCGGGACGTCCGCGAGTGTGGTCGAGGGAACCGCCAGCACGACCACCAGGAGGACCAGGAGGGCGGATCTTGCGTGCACGTCGTGGATAGGCGCCGACGGAGCATATACTGTCGGTCGGTCAGTACGGTCGACGCACCGTCCGGCGGTTCGTTACCGGCCCCGGCGGCGGCCGGCCGGAACCTGGACGGTCGCGGTGTGGTGGACCCTCGGTCCCGCTCCCGCCCTGATCTCTCGTCGTTCGTTCCCCTCCTGGCCCCCTCTCTCACCGGTCGTTCGCCTACTCCGGCCGTTCGTACTCCGGATCGAACAGCCGCGCCGACATCGGCCCGGGGTCGGTTCCATCGACGACCGCGTACCGGGAGAACTCCTCGACGCCCGCCTCCCGGAGTAGCTCCTCGTCGTAGACCGCGTTCCCGGAGTAGTCGGGCCCCCGTGTGACCAGTTCGACGAGCGCGTCACAGACCACCTCGGGCGTCCGCCAGTCCTCCTCGGTGCCCATGCCGAAGTGACGGGTGGCCTCGGAGTCGATCGCGGTCACCGGCCACAGTGCGTTGACGCCGACGGGCTCGTCGTCGAGTTCGGCGGCCAGCGACCGCGCGAGGAACGTCATGCCAAGCTTCGAGAGGGCGTACGGTGCCTTCCCCGCCGCCGCGTCGAGCCGCTGTGGCGGCGACATGGTGACGACGTGTCCGCCGTCTTCCCGGAGGTACGGGAGCGCAGCACGCGTCGTGACGTACGCGCCGCGGGCGTTGACGTCCATCAGGAGGTCGAACCGCTCGGCGGGCGTGTCCGCGACGGTCCCGAAGTGGATCGCGCCGGCGTTGTTGACGACCAGGTCGACGGTGCCGTACTCCTCGACGGTCCGGTCGACCGCCGACTGGACGTTTTCCTCGTCGCGGACGTCGAGTTCGATCCAAATGGAGTCGCCACCCCGCTCGCGGATCTCCTCGGTCGTCTCGACGATCGTCCCCGGGAGTCGGTCGTGCTCCTCGACCGTCTTGCCCGTCGAGACGACCGCCGCGCCCTCGTCCGCGAGCCGCAGCGCCAGCGCCTTCCCGATCCCCCTGCTCGTGCCGGTGACGAACGCGACCGCGCCCTCCAGCCCGTCGGTGAGGTCCATGCGAGCGGGTCAGCCGGGGGCCACTTGAGCGTTGTCGGTGCCTGCGGCGGGACTCCCGTGGACGGGCGCCCCCCCGGCCTCCGCGAATCGTGTCGCGAATCGTGACGGTCACTGGTCCACAGGTATTTGACTGCGGACCCCGAAGCGCGCCCATGAGAGTGACGCGCCGGCGGCTGCTCGCGGCAACGGGCGCCCTCGCGGGCACCGCGGGCTGTCTGAGCGGCGGGTCGAACGTCCGGTACCCCGAGTCGACGTCGTCGACGCCGGCCGGGAGCGGGAACACCGGGGACGGGGGACCGACGGAGTCGGCGGGTGCGACGGGCGACGAGCGTCCGGTGCGGGACGAGACCGGGACCCCGGCGGGTGAGGACGCCGGCCCGGCCGGGCGGGCGGTCCCGAACCCCGAGCTGGCGACGGGGACCCGTCGGATCTACCGCGAGGTGGCGTGGTTCTCGCGGCTCTACGAGCACGCGATCGACACGTTCGTGCGGGCGACGAGGCGGGCCGCGTCGACGGTCGCGTCGGTCAGAGCGTCGATGTCGCCCGGACTGACCGAAGAGGGGCTGGCGCGGCTCCGCGCGGTGGCCCGGGAGACGCAGGCGACGACCGACCGCTGGCTCGGGGACCACTTCGCGGTCGACGGCCAGTTGGCGGACCGGGTCGACTACCACCTCTCGGTCGTCGAGAAGTTCCGGGCCAGGAACGACCACGACCGCGTCGCCGAGGAACTGACGCGCCTCGAGGAGTTCTACCGCGGCCTGGGGCGCGACCCGTACGTTCGGGCGTCGATGCCGAGTCACCCCGTCCAGAACCGCCTGTTCCACTGGCTACGCGGCGGGCGCGGCCGCGAGGCGGCGTTCGCGCTCAGGTACCCCGCTGGCCGGTTCGCGGCGTACGCCTACGGGGGTCCACAGCGGGACCTGCTCGCGGACCCGGTCGCCGGTCGGACGCGCCGCTACCTGGACGGGGTCTTCGCCCCCTTCGCGGTCGAGGCGTCGACCGACCGCCTCTACGTCGTCGCCTACGCCCTCGAGGAGATCGAGGACGACGGCGACGGGGCAGACGAGGACGAGGCGTTCCCGCCGGTCCCGACCCGGATCTCCCGGCGGCCGTCACAGCCGATCCTCGTCGAGCGGTTCCCCGACGCGAGCACGGCCGGCGAGACGCTCGGGCGGCTGCTCGGCGACGACGGCCCCCTGACGGAGGAGAGCCGGTACGCGTTCGGCCGCGACGAGTGGCGCCGGGTCTACTGGCGCTACGACGGCGACGTGACGTACGCCCTCCTCGTCCAGGCCGGCGAGTTCCTCGTCGCGACGGCGCCCTCGGAGGTCGCCTGGGAGGAGCGAGTCGACTGGCGGACGCCCCTCGAACGGACCTACCTCTACAGGGAACCCCCCGAAGGGGAGTGAGTCGGCGATGAAAACGATCGACCGGACGGGTCGGGACGGATCGGGACGGGAGTCGACGACGGGGGCGCCGACGAATCAGTCGACGGATCCGGGGGTGTCCGGACGGTGACCTCGACGACGCGCGTCGGGGGGCTGATCGTCGGGACGTTCGCGGCCGTCGGCGTCGGACTGGCGGTCGTCACCTGGGCCGCGGGCTCGTGGGGACAGGTCCTGTTCCTGTCCGGCGCCGGCGGCGAGACCACCAGGTTCGGGCCCGTGTTCCTCGCGCTGGTCGCGTTCCAGACGACGGTGTCGAGCCTGCTGCTCGGGCCGGCACTGGGCGCCCTGCTGGGGACCCTCGCCGGGTCGCGGTTCGCCCGCCTGGGCCGCGCTGCGGTCGTCTCGGGCGCCGGTGCCCTCGTCGGGACGGTGGTGATGGGGCTCCCGGTGGCGGTCCTCGCGACGACGACCGGCGGTCCGCAGGCGTACCCGCTGGGGGCCGCCGTCGCGCCGATCGGGGTCGCGGCGGTCGCGGCGGGCGCCGTGGGCGCGGCGGGCGGCGCCGTCGGCTCGGCGCTCGTCAGGTAGCCCGGATTTATACCGACGTGGCCGGTAGCACCGTCGATGGCCGACGAGGACCGCGTGCCCGGTGTCGCGAACCGTCGCACGCCGACGACGGGGGGCCGGCCGGCGTCGACGACCCGGCGACGCCTGCTGGCGACGCTCCCGGCCGGACTGACCGCACTCGCCGGCTGTGCCGGGCTCTTCAGCGGCGGCCCGACGGGCCCCGGTGACGGCGACGGTGACGCCGACCCCGACGGGTCGAGCCCCGGCACGGTCACCCGGACGCCAGCCCCGGAGGGCGAACCGGAACCGGAGCCCACGTCCGAACCCGAAGCGACCGCGAGTCCCACCGGGACGGCCACGGAGACGACGACGCCGCCGCCGGCACCCACCCCGACGCGGACCGCTGCACCCGCCCCGCCGGGGGACTCGCTCCGGGTCGACGGCGACCGGACCGGACTCGCAGTACTGCGAGGGGAGTACTACACGGCCTTCCGCGCGACTGTGACCGTGGAGAACGCGGGCGAACTGGTGTTCGATCGGGTCGAGTTCCGCGTCGACGTCAGCTACGAGCCGCCCGGCGACGAGGGGGCCGAGCGCGTCGCGTCGGCGTACGTCGAGCGGCGGACGTTCGGCGGCGACAGCCCGGAGACGCTCACACCGGAGGAGTCCGCCGGGTTCGTCGTCGACCCCGACCGCCTCCGGTTCGAACGCGACGGCCGGGCCAACGGCTCGACCGACGTCGACGACTTCCGGCTCGACCTCACCTTCCGGCGCGTCGAGTACCGCCCGACGGCGACCCCGGCGTCCGGTGGGAGCTGATCGTCTCGCCGGAGGTGACGACGCGGGATCGACGGAGAATTCGTTCGACCGGTGGCGTCCAGCCCGCGGAGACTCACGATCGGCGTCGACCGCCAGCTATAACCCGGGGGACCGCGCCCGACCGGGTATGCGCGGACGGGCGGTCGCGCTGGGTGCCGGGACGGTGCTCAACGCGCTGGCGACGGGGACCGGGTCGGCGTTCGCGATCGACGCCGAGACGACGGCGACCGTCGAGCTCTCGGCCGACGACGCCGGCGGTAGCGTCGCCCCCGCCGGGAGCGACGACAGTGGGACGACCACAACCGCCGGCGCCGGACCGGTGACTGGCGAGGTCGCCGGTGCCCTCGACGCCGACACGCGGCTGATCGAGCGCTGCGTCGAGCTGGTCGTCGAGCGGTACGGCGCCGGCGAGACCGGTCGCGTCCGGACCGACAGCGAGGTACCGATGGCCGCGGGCCTGAAGTCGTCGAGCGCGGCCGCGAACGCCACGGTCCTCGCGACACTCGACGCGCTCGGCGTACCGGTCGTCGACGACCCGGGACGCGAGGGCCGGCAGGACACCGACTCCGAGATCGCGGAGGGGCCGGACGCCGAAGCCGTCACCCGGACGGACGCCTGCCGGCTGGGCGTCCGGGCGGCTCGCGAGGCGGGCGTCACGGTGACGGGGGCGTTCGACGACGCGAGCGCGAGCATGCTCGGCGGCGTCACCGTCACCGACAACGACGCCGACGAGCTGCTCGTGCGCGAGCCCGTCGACTGGGACGTCCTCGTCTGGACGCCGCCCGAGCGGGCGTTCACCGCGGACGCGGACGTCGATCGGTGTGCCCGCGTGGCCCCGATGGCCGACCTCGTGGCCGACCTCGCGCTGGAGGGCCGGTACGCCAGCGCGATGACGGTCAACGGCCTGGCGTTCTCGGCGGCGCTCGGGTTCCCGACGGATCCCGCAGTCGAGGCGATGCCCCACGCCGACGGCGTCTCGCTGTCGGGAACGGGGCCCAGCGTGGTGGCCGTGGGCGACCGCGCCGGACTGGACGAGGTGGCCGAGCTGTGGGGCGAGCGCCCCGGTGACCTGCTGGCGACGACGACGCGGACCGACGGCGCGCGGACGCTGCCGGCGGAGTGACGGACGGCCGAGGGACCGATCCGACGACGACTCGACCGACTCGACCGACGCGGACGCCCGCCGGGCGAGGCGTCCGGGGACGGACAGACTGGCGACACACCGAACCATGACAGACGACACCGACGACGGCGAGGCGGAACGGACGGGCAGTGCGGGCGACATCGAGGCGGCCGCCGAGCGGATGGACCTCGCGGTACTCCGCGAGGAGATCCAGGAGATCGACCACGACATCGTCGAGCTCATCGCGCGGCGGACGTACGTCGCCGACACGATCGCGCAGGTGAAGGAGGAACGCGGGTTGCCGACGACTGACGAGGAACAGGAGCAGCGCGTGATGGATCGGGCCGGCGAGAACGCCGAGCGGTTCGACGTCGAGAGCAACCTCGTCAAGGCGATCTTCAGGCTGCTGATCGAGCTGAACAAGGTCGAACAAAGAGAGAGTCGATAGCCGTACTCTGGCGACACGGGGCTCGTGGTGCCCGTTCAGCCCCACAGGTGTTCTTCCGATCGCTGTTCTCTCGATTCGGGGTCGGAGAAAACCACCATATCTGGCTTCGGTGGCTCCGAAAGACGGGGGAGCGACGGGAGGACAAGCGCTTTGCCTTTACACTCACAATGTACACACGTGAATTCCGGCTCCGAAAAGAAGCGGGTGCAGTTCCGCGCACCGAGAGGGCTGGTGGACCGGGCCGACGCGCTCGCGGCGGTGTTCGAGACGGACCGGACGGACATCCTCATCTCCGCGCTTCGGGAGTACCTGCGGGACGCCGCGCACTCCGACGAGGTGAAACAGGAGATCGCGGACGCCTACTAC
>Ga0207797_1003083_pt1 | contig 11246 bp, 6 predicted proteins | sample PRCRCaboRojoPR_6_FD_187275 | JGI IMG/M metagenome (GOLD analysis project Ga0207797, IMG submission 187275) | Marine sediment microbial community from Cabo Rojo, Puerto Rico - PR CR 10% Liquid 1 (SPAdes) | ecosystem: Environmental > Aquatic > Marine > Coastal > Sediment | place: Cabo Rojo, Puerto... | reverse complement strand
AAGGCGTGGTCTACGAGTGTTGGACCCCCATGTGTGGCTAGGCTCTATTGTGAACGGCATGCGCCCGGTGGGACTCGAACCCACAACGATCGGTTTCGTAGACCGCCCCTCTATCCAGTTGAGGTACGGGCGCCTGCTGGGCGAACGGCCCGGGCCTGCTTGTACGAAAGCGCGTTAGGCCAACATCTCCTGAGCTATGATGCTGCCCATCTTCTCCGAGACGAGGGCCATCTGGTCGGCGGTTTCCAGATCACCCTCCTCGCGGGCCTTGGCCTCGGTCTCCTCGACGAATTGGACCATCTGCTGGGTCACTAGGTTGCGGCTCTGATTCAGCAGCCGCTCAATCTCCTGCTCGTCCTCGGCGGCCATGAGACGGTTGATGAGACGCAGCTCCGGGGGCATGGACTCCTCCATCAGGCCCATGACCACGTCCCAGACGCCGCGCAGGGCCTCGAGGGCCTCCTCGTCCTCCATCTTGCGGGCCTGCTCCAGGTTGGCGCCGAGCACGTTGATGAAGGCCTCGTCGATCTCGTTGATGCGGCGGCGGGCCAGATCCCGCGGTTCCTCGCTGGTGAGCAGGTCGCGGAGGAGCGCGGCGCGGGCCTCGTAGAGGGCCTGCGCCTCCTCGTCGAGTCGATCTCGGGTGTCGAGGATCTCCTGGCGCAGTTCCTTGAGGCGCTTCTTTTCGTCCTCGTCGGCGGTGGACTCGATCTTGGAGGTGAGGCTCTGGAAGAAGAGGTAGTCGAGGAGGGGGCGACCGAAGGTGATGAGCATCTCGCGGGTCTCCTTATCGGACGCCTCAATGAGAAGCTCCAGGAGCTTATCGCGGTTCGGCTCCTCGCGCAGGGCCTTCATCACCTTGTTGCGGGCCTTGATGTTCTGACCCTCGGTGCTGAGCTCCAGGAGCTTGTCACGAACCTGGCGGAGCTGCTGGGCGGCCGCCTCCTGATCGGCGTTCTGGATCATCTCCAGATTTCGGGTGAGCATGTAGAAGAGGGTCTCATCGATCTGTTCGTCGTTGGCCTCGATCATAGCCTCCAGCGCCTCGTCGGAGGCAGCCTCGACCATGCGTTGGAGGAGCTGGGCCTTCTGCTTCTGCTCCTCGAGCATTTCCTCGGTGACGCCGTCCTCCTTCAGGATCCTCTTGATTACGTTGTCCATGGTGAGGAAGACCTCGGGTTGGAGGAGGTAGGCCTTGCGCTCCTCCGAGGGGAGCTGATCCATGACGCGGCGGGTGAGACGCCCGATGATCCTCTCGCGCTGCTCACGGTCGCCGCCAGCCTCCATAGGCATAAAGACGAGGGCCAGCTCCTTCTCCGGGTCGTGGTAGAGGAACGGGACGCTCATAGCGCCCTGCATACCGCAGTGCGGGCAGTGGGCGAGATTGGTGAGTCCATTGAGCACCCGCTGCTTTGCGCTGGGGTCCTGGCCGACGTCGAAGATCTGCTGCACGGGTGTCTGGAAGGGTTGATTGCACGCTGGGCAGGTTACTCTGGCTACTCTCTGTTGAGGCATAAAAGGTTCCTTTCTTTGTCTGTTTGTCTATCACTACTCACCTCGTTGTCCTCCAAGCTTCAGCCGGATCGCCATCTGAGCCACTCGATGGAGAGAGCGCGGATTATGGATCCGCTGGGAGCACGAGGTAGATGATTGTCTAACGGTACATGATGTCTAGCGTGGAAGGGCGAACGAAAAGGACGCGCCCTCGCCGGGGTTGCTCTCTACCCAGATCCGTCCACCGTGAGCTTCTACGATCGCCTTGGCCAGGTAGAGCCCCAGGCCGGCGCCGGAGGTCTGCTGTTGGTACTCGCGGGAGCCGCGGAAGAAGCTTTCGAAGATGTGGGGCTGTTCCTCAAAGGGAATGCCGACGCCCTGGTCGGTGACGGTGACGACGACCTCATCGTCAAGGGAGCGGCCGGTGATCTCGATAGGCCCGCCCTCGGGAGAGTACTTGATGGCGTTGGAGAGCAGGTTGTTGAGGACCTGCTCAAGGCGCGTGGGATCGCCCTCGACGACGGGGTAGTCGAAAGGGAAGTCGACCTGGATCTGATGGCGGTCGGTCTGCGTGCGGAATCGTTCGGCGACGCGCTCCGCGAGTGCATCGAGGGCCATGGGCTCCTTCTCCAGCGGCAGCTTGCCGGCCTCCAGGCGGGAGGCGTCGAGTAGGTTGTCGATCAGGTGGTGGAGTCGATCGGCCTCCTCCAGGATGACCTCCAGACTCTCCTGCCGCGTCTGGGGATCCCAGCGCGCGTCCTTTCGGAGCAGGGTCTCGGCGTAGCCCTGGATCAAGGCGACGGGCGTCTTGAGCTCGTGCGAGACCACGGAGATGAAGGTGGACTTGATCTCATCGGCCTCGCGGAAGCGGGTTATGTCCCGCACGTTGGCGATGATGTTGACCAGACGTCGGTCCTGGCCGAAGAGCGGGGCGTAGATGATGCCCACGCTGACGGTCCCGCCGTTCTTGCGGCGGAGATCTCCTTCGACGTAGAGCGGTCGGGCCGAAGGGAGCGGCCAACCACCGGCCACGGCGTCGGAGAGATCACGATCGGTCTCCAGGTGGGCCCAGCGGATCACCTGGTCGTGGTGGCGATCGAGGGCGTCGGCGGCCTGCCAGCCGGTGAGGCGTGAGAGGGCGCGGTTGAAGACCTGGATACGCTGGGCAGAATCGAGGATCAGGACACCGTCGGCGCTGTATTCCAGGATGGCATCGAGCCGACGCTTCTCTTGAGAGACGCGCTCGTAGAGCTGAGCGTTGTAGACGGCGATGGCGGCCTGGTCGGCGAAGCTGGCCAGGACGCGACGGTCGTTGGCGGTGAAGCTGCTTCCATAGGCGCGGAAGACGTAGAGGACGCCGATCAGCTCGTCGCGGATCGACATGGGCAGGGCGACGACCTGCTGGAGGTGGAGCCCCAGGCGGGAGACGATCTGGCCGAGCTTCTCCGCCAGGTCGGGAATGTGGAAGCGGCTGCGGTCGGCGTAGTCGGGGATGTCGGAAAGGAGGGGCTCGAAGTAGGGGACCAGGGCCTGAGGAAGGCCGTAGCTAGCCTGAATGTCGAAGCCCCCCTGATCCGGGTCTCGAAGGGCGATGAGGCTAGCCTGACCGGAGAGCATCTCCGCGGCTGCCTCGAGGACCATCTCGAGGAGTTCGTCGAGATCGAGCTGCGCCGTGAGAGCGCGGCTGATCTCCAGCAGGTGATCTCGTTGTCGAACGCGATAATCGGTGAGCATAGGTCTAGCGTTCTAGTGATTTCTTGCTAAATCGATCCCTTTCTACAAGGTTGGATTATAACACAGCGTGGGCGATCGACCAGCGAGATGAGAGAAGAGAAGAACCCGAGAGCGTCTGACGCTCTCGGGTTCGACGTGGGGTGCTTCAGTTTGTTGCGATCTGATTCTATGATTCTACGGGCAGGAGACCCCCCATTGACCGGTCACCTGCATCATATCGATGACGGTGATCTTGTCGTCTCCATCGAGATCATAGAGCGGATCGTAGCAGTCATCCTCGGATTTGGTGCAACGCCAGTGGTCGGATACGAGGGTGAGATCCTCGACCGTAACCTCGCAGTTGGAGTCCACGTCTTCTCGGCACGTGACGCGGACGGGGGCGTCGTCGGCGTTGTCTTCCGCCGCGGTGTCGGCTTCGGCGGCGGCGATGGTGGCGGTGTTGGTGAAGGCCCCCATCGTGAGGAGCTCGCTGACCACCCCGCTAACGACGATGGTGCCACCCTGACCCTGATCCAAATCGCTGATGTCCCAGAGGTAGCGGGTACCGTCGCGGCGCATAATGAAGGGGTCTCCGGAGGCGCTGACGCTGGTGTCGATGACACTGGCCGGGATGTGGTCGGTGACGGTGATGCCGGTGGCGGTGCCGCTGCCCGCATTGGAGAAGGTGAGGGTGTAGGTGAGGGGGGCGCCGGGTATGACGATCGTGGGCGTGACCGACTTGGCGATGGCTAGGTCGACGCCGGTGTGGCCGGGACAGCCGGGTGGCGGGCTGGTCTTGATGGGGCTGAAGCTCACGTTGCCGCTGATGGAATCACCGCTGCCCCCGCCCCCGGTGGGGCCGTCGGCGTCGCCCCACCAGATGTCGGTTGCGTCCAGGGTGGCGCTGCCGATGTTGTAGACCGCTGAATCGCTGTTGCCGACGATGCATCCGTCATTGGCCGTGATGGCGCCGTGGTCAGAATAGAGGGAGAGGGCACCGCCGTTGGAGGCTACGTTGTGGAGCAGCGGAGTTCCGATCAGTGTGGCGCTGCCTGTCTCGTCGACGTGCACCCCACCGCCGGTGGCGTTGGCCGAGTTCCCAGACACACGGGTCCCGGTCAGCGTGGCGCTGCCCTGCAGCACGTAGATCCCGCCGCCGCTCCCATTGGGATCGTCGCTCGAGTTGCCGTGGATCTCCCCTCCGCTGGCGTCCAGCGTCGCGTCGCTGAGGCCGACGTAGATCCCGCTGCCGTGATAGGCGGAGTTGTCGACGACCTGGGTCTTCTCCAGCGAGACGCTGCCCTCCCCAACGTAGATGCCGCCGCCGTGCTCTTGGGCTGAGTTGAAGCTTATAAGACTCTCGGTCACGTCCAGCGCCGCGCCGGGGTAGTGAACGTACACGCCGCCGCCGTTGCTGGCCGAGTTGTTGACCACCTGAGTCCCGTTCAGGATCATGGTGCCCAAGGTGATGTAGATCCCACCGCCTCTGGCGGTGGCCGAGCTATTGAGCACCTTCGCCTGATTCAGCGTGGCGGTGCCGGCTGCCACGTAGAACGCGCCGCCGTTGGCTGCGCTGCCGTCCCGTACGGTGAGGTCGCTGATGGTCACGTTGGCCCCGTCGATCACGAACACCTGATGGGCGTTGTCGCCGCTCACGGCCAACAGACCCGCGCCAGGGCCGTTGATGGTCACATCATCGACGATGGTCGGCAATGGAGCATTCAATTCGATGGTCCCCCTGGCTTGGGAGCTAAAATCGATGGTGTCGTGACCGGGATGGTCGTTGGCGTCGAGGATGGCCTGGCGCAAGGTATTGGGGCCGCTCGAAGCGGTAGAGGTCACCTCGAAGGAATCGGCGTAAGCCGGCCTGACGAGCGTCGGCCCGCCGGTCAGCGGCCCGAGCAGGGCCAGGATGAGGCCCAGGCCGAGGATGAGTGCTGTCGCTGAACGTTTTATGTGCATCTTTCTCCCTCTCTGGCGTAAGCGTACTCTCTGCACAGCCGTGGTAGGCGCGTCGCCGCCCGCAAAGGCGGTGGACTCCACGTCGTTGGCGTGGGCTTGAGCCGCTGACGTGCCCTGAGAGGCGGTTCAAGCCTGGGTGATCCTTTGGATTCGCTGCCAGGTGCTGTCTTCTTCGTCAGGGCCCGCTCCTTGGGCCTCTGAAGTGCAAATGGTGTCACCGTCCTGCAGTCTGGGGAGGTGTCCGTCGTCGGCGTGTTTGAAGCGGTACAGAGCCCCGTTTCTGCGAGGACTTGCTCAGAGTATAGGGTATGGCCATGCCCGTGTCAAGGGTACTTATTGCCTACTTACCTGGGAATGGGCAAGCTGGTGGAGGATCCAGCCCGTGGGCGCGGTGGCGGTGCGTGAGGCGTTCATCGTGCGAGGCCGGAGACGTTGGCGAGAATACGTCCTTTGACATGACATATACCTCATAGTATAGTGAAATCCTGTGACCGCTCTCGGCGTGCCTAAGGCTCTGGGAGGGATGACAGCGGTACAGACGTGTCGCTGACAGTGATAGGAGTGACCCACGGTGAAGAAGACGATGAAGGCTTTGGTGAAGAAGTACCCGAGGTCCGGGTTGTGGATGGATGAGGTGCCGGTGCCCGACTACGGCATCAACGACGTTCTCATTCGGGTCCATAAGACGGCTATCTGTGGGACCGACGTGCATATCTACAACTGGGACGCTTGGGCACAGAAGACGATCCCCGTGCCGATGACGATCGGGCACGAGTTCGTGGGAACGGTGGCTGCGATGGGCAGCAACGTGCACGACCTGGAGATCGGGGAGGTGGTCTCTGGGGAGGGACACATCGTCTGCGGTCGGTGTCGCAACTGCTTGGCCGGTCGTCGCCATCTGTGCCGGGATACGAACGGCGTGGGCGTAGATCGGGCGGGGGCCTTCGCCGAGTACGTCTGTATCCCGGTGACGAATGTCTGGCACGCCGACCCTAATCTCCCCAAGGAGATCCTGAGCATCTTCGACCCCTTTGGGAACGCCACTCACAGTGCCCTCGCCTTTCGGGTGTTGGGGGAGGACGTGCTGATCACCGGCGCCGGTCCCATCGGTCTGATGGCGACGGCCATCGTCAAACACGCAGGGGCGCGCTACGTGGTGACCACGGACCTGAACCCCTATCGCCTGGAGCTGGCGAGGGACATGGGTGCGACGGTGGCGCTGGACATCCGCGAGGGGAGCATCGCCGAGGTGCAGAAGGAACTGGGCATGAAGGAGGGCTTCGACGTCGGCCTGGAGATGTCCGGGAGCGGTCAGGCGTTCCGCGACATGCTAGACAACATGTGCCACGGGGCGCGAATCGCCATGTTGGGTATCCCACCGGAGGAGCTGGCGATCGACTGGAACACGGTGATCTTCAACATGCTGACCATCAAGGGGATCTACGGGCGCGAGATGTACGAGACGTGGTATTTGATGGAGTCGATGTTAGCCAGCGGGCTGGACATCAGCCCGGTGATCACGCACCGCTTCGACGTCAATCAGTTTGAGGAGGCGTTCGAGGTGATGCGATCGGGGCAGTCGGGGAAGGTGATCCTGAACTGGGTTGATTGAGGACTCGAGGGGCGGGGAGCCTGGCCTGGAGAGAGCGGTCGCCCTCAGGAGGCCTCTGGATCGGCGTGCGCCCCGCCCTCCCCGGTCTGGGTGCCTAGCTGGGGGCGCTTTCGGGGGATGGACGCCGTGATACGCGTCCCTCGCTCCGGAAGGGCCTCGACGATCACATCTCCATCCAGAGCGCGGGCTCGCTGACGCATGCCGGCCAGCCCCATGGATTGTGGCCCGGATATCTCGTCCGGCGCGATGCCACGTCCATCGTCGGTCACCACCAGCGTGGCCCGGTCGGGGTCCACGCGCAGGTCGATGCGCACCTCGGTGGCCTCCGCGTGGCGTTCCACGTTGGTGAGGGACTCCTGGAGAATGCGGAAGAGAGCGGTGGAGAGCTCGCGATCGAGCAGGTCTGATCCCTCATCGAGTCGGAGCTGGTGGGAGACGCCGCTCTGTTCAGAGAAGATCTCCGCCTGCCATTCGGTGGCGGCGGCCAGCCCGAAGTGGTCCAGGACGCTGGGGCGGAGCTGACCGGAGAGACGCCGGACGAGCTGCAAGGACTGATTGATAAGCTCCGACATCCCGTCGATCTTCTCTTTGAGGTCAGATTGTTCGTTGGTCAGCCTGCTCATCAACCACGCCAGGTCCATCTGCAAGGCGGTCATCAGCTGACCGAACTCCTCAAGGAGCTCGCGGGCGACGTGGGTGCGCTCTTCCTCGCGGGCGTTCTGGAGGTAGGTGGCCAGGTCACGCACGTGCCGGTGGGCGGCGTGTTCGGCCTGGTAGAGGCGAGCGTTCTCCATAGCGCCAGCTATCTGGCCGGCCAGGGTCTCCAGCACCATCTGGTCGTTGGCGTCGAAAGCATCGCGATGGTCGCTCTGCACGTCGACCACGCCGATGACGTTCTCGCCTATGCGGACAGGCACACAAAGCTCTGACTGGGTTTGGATCTGCTGGGGAAAATCGTTGACGTAGCGGGGATCGGCGGCGACGTCGTTGACCAGCACCGTCTCCCCGTGGCGGGCGGCCCAGCCGATAAGGCCCTCGGCCAGATGTTGGGTATGGCCGGGGGGCACGACGCTGGCGAACCGGCCGGCGAGGGCGCTGGCCACGAGCACTTTCTCGCCCTGGTTCAGCGTGAGGATGACGACGCTATGGTAGCCGAAGTCGCGGTGGAGGCTCTGAACCGCGGTCTCCAGCAGTTCATCCAGGTCGAGCACTCGGGTGATCCTCTTGCTGATCTCGTGAAGCAAGGTCAGCTCCCTGACGCGCTCCCGCTGGGTGCGGGCCTGGTGACGGAGGGCTTTCATGGTGGAGTAGAGGACGGCGGCCAGGAGTGTGGCCGGAATGACCCAGATGGCGATGGAGAAGACGAGCTGGGCGAAGCGATCCCGGGAGGCGGGGGGCGGCAAGTAGCCGGCCCACCAGAGGACGTGGGTGATAACGAGGATGAGCACGGAAGCGCCCAGGACGAACCATACGCTGGGGCGCTCCAGGAGGACGAAGGCGAGCGCGATGGTGAGCAGGAGGCTGGGTCTTGCGGCTATGTCGGCGGTCGGTTGCCCCTCTATGATGAGTCGGAAAGCGGATCCGACGAGGAGCAAGCTGAGGACGGTCCAGGCAGCAGGTCGGAGGCGGCCCGTGCGGACGAACCACAAGGTCAACGGACCGGCGGTGATCACCAGCAGGTCAAGAAAGAGATCGGTCCAGGGCGCCTTAGGGAACCCGGGGTGTATCCAGAAGAAGAGCTGGGCAATGACGAGGACGAGCCCGGCCGCGGACAAGAGGCGGCCCATGGCGCGCAGGAGGCGGGCGCGATGGGCATCCTCCGGGGTGAGGGCGTGGTCAGACATCGTTCGAGTCTGGATTCGGTCCGCTGGGACGACGGACATTGCGGAAGTAGAGCTTGGGACATCCTTCTTGCATGCAGGATAAGTATACATCAGGTTGGGCGGGGCGGCAAATGGGGCAAGAGCGGCCGGGTGGTTGGTCGGGAGACCAAGCACAGCTGCAGGGGATGAAGACCGAGCACCACCATAGGGGGCCAGGCACAACCACGGGAGGTCAGGGCTGGGCGACAGATCAGCCTAATCTGAGGGGTATCACTTGTCCGGGCGGGGGGGACGTGCTACAATCTTGTGTTGGGGTGGGGGATTCGTCTGCTTATGCCTATGCCTATTTCTATGTCTCCGTTAGGCTCCGCAGGTGCTGCAACTCTCACGGAAACTCTCCTATTCCTAACTGAGCGACGCTGGCGTCACGGACGACAAGCGCTATCTAGATTTGGAGCCCGAGCATTATGCCGTCTGCGGATCTGATTTTCCTGCACGCTCCCACAGTGTACGACTTCCGGGAGCGCCCGACACTCTGGGGGCCGACCAGCGATCTGGTGCCCTCCGAACCTGTTTTCGACATGTACCCGGTGGGCTTCTCCACCATGGCGGCCTACCTGGAGCGGGCTGGGATCCGGACGCGGATCGCCAACCTGGCCGCCGCGATGGTGCGCTCCAAGCGCTTCGACCCGGAGCGGTTCATCGCCCGGCGTGGTGCGCGGGCCTTCGGCGTCGATCTGCACTGGCTGCCGCACGCCCACGGGGCGTTGGCCATCGCCGACCTGGTGCGGACGTATCATCCGCAGGCGCCGGTGATCTTCGGCGGTTATTCCTCGAGCTACTTCCACGATGAGCTGATTCGGTACCCGCAGGTGGACTACGTGCTGCGCGGGGACTCGACGGAGGAGCCGCTGCGGCAGCTGATGGAGCACCTGCTGGCGGGGCCCAGCGCGCGTTACGGGGATCCGGAGGCGTTGGATGCGATCCCCAACCTGACCTGGAAGGACTCCTCGGGCGCGGTGCACGTGAACCCACAAGAGTATGTGCCGCCGACTCTGGATCACCTGGAGATGGACTATCGACAGATGGTGCGCTCGGTGGTGCGCAGCGCCGACTTCCTGAACCACGTGCCCTTCGACCATTGGATGGACTACCCGGTGATGGCCGCGCTGACGGTGCGCGGTTGCAAGCACAACTGCGCCTACTGCGGCGGCTCGTCCTACGCCTCTCGGTTGATCTCCGAACGGGAGGCGCCGGCCTATCGCTCGCCGGAGCGGCTGGCGGAGGACCTGTTCCGTATGCACGAGATCAGCCGCGGTCCGGCCTTCATCCTGGGCGACATCCGGCAGGCGGGGATGGACCACGCCCGTCGGTTCCTGGACGCCGTGAAGGGGTATCCGGGGCAGGCTATGCTGGAGATCTTCGAGCCGATGAGCCGGTCGTTCGCCGAGGAGCTGGCGGAGGCGCTGCCGAACTTCGTGATCGAGTTCTCGCCGGAGTCGCACGATCCGGCGGTGCGGCGCGCGATCCATAAGAACTTCTCCAACGCAGAGATCGAGGCGACGATCGAGGCCTGCCTGGACGTGGGGTGCCGGCGGTTCGACCTGTTCTTCATGACGGGCCTACCGGAGCAGACGAAGGAGTCGGTTCTGGACGGCGTCGACGTCTGTGAGCGGTTGCTGGAGCGCTTCGACGACGGACGGTTGATCCCCTTCGTGGGGCCGCTGGCGCCTTTTGTGGACCCGGGCAGCTTGTTCTACGAGAAGCCCGAGGACTACGGTTACGACATCCGCTACCGGACGCTGGAGGAGCACCGGCAGGCGCTGTTGGCGCCGACCTGGAAGCACATCCTCAACTACGAGACCCGCTGGATGAGCCGGGACGACATCGCCGCGGTCACCTACGAGGCCGGCCGGCGCCTCAACGCGCTCAAGGCGCGATTCGGCATCCTGGACGCGGAAGTGGCTGAGGAGACGGAGAGACGCATCGATCGGGCGGTCTCGTTGATGGCCGAGATCGACGACCTCATGGAACGCTGCACCCCCGAGGAGTTGGAGCAGGAGCTGCAGGCCCTCAAGCCGCAGATCGACCAGGCGAACACCTCCACGGTATGCGAGAAGACGGAGTTGGATCTACCTTTCGATATCACGGCCTTCAACTGGCCGAAGCTCTTCAAGATGGGGGTAGCTGACGTCTGGGCGGGGCTGCGGGATAGGGTGCTTGGGGAGCACGAATGACATCAATGTCACAAATGTCACGGATGATGCAAGGGGCCTAGCACGCTCATGTCCGCTTGGTTGTGTCCGGTCCCCTGACCGGACAGCTGGCGCTGTGACGGATGGTCTGTCGCATCCGTTGTGCCGTCGTCTGGATGGTGTATACTCGTTTGGGAGGCTATCGTGAAGCTGAGTCGAGAACAGGTTGAACACATCGCTGATCTCGCCAAGCTGGACCTGTCTGATGCGGAGGTCACCACCTATCAGGCCCAGCTTTCGGCGATCCTGGACCACTTTGTGCAACTAGAGAAGCTGGACACGGAGGAGATCCCTCCCACGGCGACCGTGCTCCCTCTGCGGAGTGTGTTCCGGACTGACGATGGCGAGCGCCCTCTGGCACGAGAGAAGGCTCTGGGGAACGCGCCG
>Ga0207797_1003082_pt1 | contig 11247 bp, 7 predicted proteins | sample PRCRCaboRojoPR_6_FD_187275 | JGI IMG/M metagenome (GOLD analysis project Ga0207797, IMG submission 187275) | Marine sediment microbial community from Cabo Rojo, Puerto Rico - PR CR 10% Liquid 1 (SPAdes) | ecosystem: Environmental > Aquatic > Marine > Coastal > Sediment | place: Cabo Rojo, Puerto... | reverse complement strand
AGAGGTTGTCGTACTTCGTGCTGTGCTTGGGTGCCTTGAAGGCGAAGTTGCGGAACCGGTCGGACACCACCCCGTAGATCGAGCCCCGGTTGGACCGGTAGTTCTCGCGGATGTCGTGGGGCGTCCAGACGTGTTCGAACACCGTGTGCTCCCGCAGCCCCGGAAGGCCCATGCGCTCCAGCTTGTCGATGATGCGCTCCTTGAACTCCATGTACTCCCCGCGGGAGATGGGGTTCTCGTCGTCTATGTACGGAATGTGGGGCAGTATCTTCAGGCAGTCGCATCCCGCCGGGGCCACCGTGGGGTCGGTCTTGGAGGCGGCCACCAGGTAGATGGTGGGGTCTTCGGGAAGGACCTTCTTGCCGAACACGCTCCTGAAGTGGTCCTTCTGGTTCCCCGAGAAGAAGAAGTTGTGGTGGGCCAGCTGCGGGTACTCGGTGTCCAGGCCGAGGTCCAGCACCAGCCCCGAGCAGGCGGGCTCGAACTTCCTCAGGCCCTTCATGAAGGACTCGTCCTCCCCCAGGAGGTCGCGGTAGGCGGGAATCACCTCCATGTTGGAGACCACGACGTCGGCCTCCACCTCCGCCCCATCGGCCAGGCGCACCCCCCGCACCCGGTCGCCATCGGGCAGGATGGCCGCCACCTCGGAATCTACGTGGACCTCGACTCCCAGCTCCTCCATTAGGCGGCCCAGTCCCCGGGCGATGTTGTACATGCCCCCGTCCACGTACCAGAGGTCGTGACGGAACTGTATGGTGGGAAGGCAGTTCATGAATGCCGGCGCCCTCAGGGCCGAAGAGCCCACGTACTTGATGAAGAAGTCGAAGATGTCGCGCATGTACGGGCTCTTCAGGTAGCGCTTCACTCCCTGGTGCATGGTCCGCAGGAGGTCGAACTTCGGGAAGGCGGCCAGACCGTAGAACTCCCGGAACTCCTTCGCCGTGTCCAGACCCTCCCGGAAGTATCCCCTGTCCACCAGGTCGTAGAGTCCGCCGGAGTAGGAGAGGAACTCCTCCACCGCTGAAGGGTCCTCCCCCGCCTCCCGGGCCTGACGGGCCATGAGGTCCGGCTCGGGGTAAAGGTCTATGACCTTGCCGTCATCGAAGAAGTTGCGCCAGTGGGGCCTCACCCGGCGGATGGGGATGTAGTCCTTCATATTCCTGTCGGACCGGCTGAACAGGCCCTCGAAGAGATGCGGAAGGGTTAGGATGGAGGGGCCCAGGTCGAAGGAGTAGCCCTCGGCCCGGAGGAAGTTGAGCTTGCCCCCGATCTTCGGGTTCCTCTCCCAGACGCTTACGTCATAGCCCTCCTGGGCCAGCGAGATCGAGGCCGAGAGCCCTCCCAGCCCCGAGCCGATCACCACAACTCTATCGGAACCTGATTCAGTCATTGCCGCCCTTCCGTTTCCCCTGGACAGTCGTGGGAACAGGATCCGCGCTCCCCGGAGCCAGACTGATGATACCCCGCCGGGTTCGCTTCGGTCAATGTAAAGCGCCGCGGGAACGGTCGCGGCGGGAGTTTCGCCCATGGCCGGGATGCCGCGGACCGGAGTACCGACGGACGCCCCGCACCGTTATGATGTGTGTGTCAATGGCAATATCGAGTCAGGGAGGTAAGATGCCTTCGTGCATCCTAATGCTGCTGGCGCTGCTCTCGGTGGCTTCGGGCCCGGCGGAGGAATCCGGTTCCGGGCCGGTCATCCTGGTGATGCTCACCGGTTTCTCGTCCTTGGACGGCATGGCGCGCATAGCCGTTTTCGACTCCAATGACTTCTGGCCCGAAGAGGTGGAGTTCTCGGCAAAGCGGGTATCTTCGGCCGTTTCGGCCGATACTCTCCTCATGACAATATCCGAGCTCGCACCGGGAAGCTACGCCCTCGCCGCATTTCACGACGAGGACGCCGACAGCGTGTTCGACAGGGGCCTCTTCGGCGTCCCCTCCGAGAGCTACGGGTTCTCCAACAACGTACGTGGCAGGACGGGGCCTCCGGACTTCGAGGACGCCCTGGTGGTGCTGAGCGCCGATACGCTGTATCTGGAGATAGAGCTGAAGTAGCCCATACCCATCGAAGGGAGCGTCATCGAAGGGCATTCCCACCTCGCAGAGCTGGCCCGGGCGCAGCGGGACCACATGCGCTCGGAGGCCACTATCCCCGTTGACGCACGGGTCCGGACCCTGGAGACCATGCGCAGCATGCTCCGGTCCCGGGGTGAGGATATCGCCGAAGCCATAGCCCGCGACCTGGGCAGGTGCTGGCTGGAATCCTGGAGCGCCGAGCCCGGGCTGGCGCTGGCGGACATCTCGCACGTGCTCGACAACATCCACGACTGGGCAGCCGGTTACACCCTGAGGCCCTCCCCCACCATGCTGCCGGGTTCGGTGCGAGCCGGCCGCCGACCCTACGGGACCGCGGTGATAATAGGCCCCTGGAACTACCCTGCGGGGCTCCTTCTCTCGCCCATGGTCAGCGCCCTGGCCGCCGGAAACACGGTGATCCTGAAGCCGTCCGAGCGCGCTCCGGAGACCGCCGCGGCCCTGACCGAGATCATGGCCGAGCACTTCGAGCCGGAACTGGCCGCCGTAGTTACGGGCGGGGGCGATACGGCAAGCTGGCTGGTCCGCAACGCGGCGGACATCGTCTGCTTCACCGGGTCCCGGGCCACGGGACGGAAGGTGATGGCCGATGCAGCCTCCCGGCCCGTTCCCGTTGTCCTGGAGCTGGGCGGAGCCAATCCCTGCTTCGTGGCCCGGGACGCACATCTGCGCACGGCCGCCAGACGGATCGCCTGGGGCAGGTTCTTCGGGGCGGGCCAGACCTGTCTGGCGCCCAATCACGTCTTCGTCCATGCAGCGGTGGAAGAGGTGTTCCTGGAGGAGATGGCGGAGGCGGTGGAGGACTTCTACGGAGAAGACCCGTCGGCCTCTGCCGACTACGGCCGCATCATCGACCGGAGGGCTTTCGACCGCCTGGCTCCGATGCTGGCCGAGGGCCGGGCGGTGACCGGCGGGACCTACAGCCGGGATGACCTGTACGTTGCCCCCACGGTCCTGGCCGACGTGGACCGCGGATCCAGGCTGCTGCGGGAGGAGATCTTCGGCCCCATACTGCCCGTCGTTCCCACCGACTCCCCGGAACGCGAGATGCTGAACGTGGGCCGGGGGGACGACTCGCCCCTGGTCGCGTACGGGTTCTCGGGGGACTCCCGAGGCATGGAAGACCTCCTTGCGTCCAGGGTCAGGGCCGGTTCTATCACGGTGAACGGAACCCTGCACAGGATAGTCTCCTCCTCCATCGGCTTCGGAGGGGTGGGCGGCAGCGGTTTCGGCCGGTACAGGGGAATCGAGGGATTCCGCAACTTCTCCTGGGAGCGGGTGGTGCTGCGAAAGAGTCCCCGGCTTGAGATGCCCATGCTCTATCCGCCCTACCGTGTGGGACGCAGACTGATTAAGATGCTTTCGCGCCTCTTCTAGGGCGCAGGATCGGGAGGTTCGAATGACCAGGAAGACAGCCGTTGTCGGTGCAGGTCCCGGCGGCCTTACGGCAGCCATGCTGCTGGCCCACAGGGGCTACAGCGTAAAGGTCTTCGAGAAGGCCGACCGGGTGGGCGGCAGGAGCGCGGCCATAACCGGCGGCGGCTACACCTTCGACACCGGCCCCACCTTCCTGATGATGACCTTCATTCTGCGGGAGATGTTCGAGGCGGTGGGCAGGGACCTGGAAGACTACTGCCGCATCGTGCATCTGGACCCAATGTACCGCCTGAACTTCCGCGAGGTCAGCTTCGACCCCTCCCGGGACAACGAAGTCACCCGCCAGCGGATCGCCGAGAAGTTCCCCGGCCAGGAGGAGGGCTTCGACCGTTTCCTGGAGAGGGAGAGCGTCCGCTATCGCTACATGTACCCCTGTCTGCAGGTCCCCTACGGAACTCTTCTCTCCATGGCCTCGCCGCAGCTGTTGAGGGCCCTTCCCCACCTCTCCGCAGGCCGGTCGCTGTACAGCGTTCTGGGCGACTACTTCGACGATCCCAACCTGCGCATATCCTTCACCTTCCAGGCCAAGTACCTGGGCATGTCGCCCTGGAGCTGCCCCGGCCTGTACGCCATGATCCCCTACATCGAGCATAACTTCGGAATAGAGCATGTGGAGGGCGGCCTCTCCAACATCTCACAGGCCATGGCCAGGGTCATCGAGGAGGAGGGCGGTGAGATCATGCTCTCCACGCCGGTCCGACGGATCATCACAGACGGCCGCAGGACGGCCTCCGGAGTGGAGCTGGCCGACGGGACGAAGGAGGAGTTCGACGCGGTTGTGATGAACGCCGACTTCGGCTACGCGGCCACCGAGCTCTTCGAGCCCGGACTGGTACGCAAGTGGAGCTCCGACAGGCTCCAGCGGGCCAACTACTCATGCTCAACCTTCATGCTCTACCTGGGGCTGGACACCACCTACGACGAGCCGCATCACCAGATCATCCTGGCCGACGACTACCAGAGGAACATCAACGAGATCATGGGCGAGGAGGTCCTCTCCGAGGATATCTCCGTCTACGTCCGCAACGCCACAGTCAACGACAGCACACTGGCCCCCGAGGGCCATACCGCTCTCTACGTCCTGGTACCGGTGCCCAATACCCGCGCACCCATCGAATGGTCCCCCGACCTGGTGCGCGGCTTCCGGGCCCGTACGCTGAAGAGGATCGCCGAGCGCACCTCCATGAAGGACCTGGAAGACCACATAGTCTACGAGAAGGTCCTGACCCCGCTGGACTGGAGGGACGGGTACTCGATACTGCACGGAGCCACCTTCAACCTGGGCCACAACATCATGCAGATGCTGTACTTCCGGCCGCACAACAGGTTCGAGGACGTGGGACGCTGCTACATCGTGGGGGGAGGGACCCACCCGGGCTCGGGGCTCCCCACCATCTACGAGTCCGCCAGGATCTCGGCCAACCTTATCGGAGAGGACCTGCCCCTCTGAGCAGACCCTTCCCAGCCCTGAAGGGAGAGTCCCCATGGACGTGGTGAAGGCGGCGCGGGCCGCCGCCCAGTGCCGCCATTACGCCATGTGCAAGATCGACTGCCTGGGTACCGGGGTCTGCCCCTCGGGCCGGAAGAACCACTTCGTCTCCTACTACCCGCAGGGCATGATGGATATAGCCTCGGCCGCCCTGGGAAAGGGCCTGCCGCTGACCACGGGTCTGGTGAACGTGGCGCGGGAGTGCACCGACTGCGGCCTCTGCGACCTCCAGTGCAACTTCGTCACCGGCCTGCGGCCGCTGGGCGTGATACGAACGCTCCGCGAGCACGTGGAGGAGAGGCTTGCCTCCGGGGAGAAGCCGGAGCAGACGCCCGAAGACCCTCTAACCGCCGAGTTGGCGGAGGTGGTGGGCCGCAGATGGGTCAGCTCCGACCCCGCCATTCTCACCGCGTATGCCAGCGACCCCGCGCCGGTGTCCGCCCATACGCTGCCCCGCTGCGTGGTGCTGCCGGCCGACACAGCTCAGACCGCCGAGATCGTGCGGATATGCAGCAGCAGGGAGATCGACTACGCCGTACGGGGCAACGGCGGGTCGGTGATGGGTTTCGTCCTCAGCCCGGGAGTGGTTATCGATACCGCCCGCATGCGGGGGATGGAGTTCGACATCCCCAACCGGGCCGTCCGGGTGGGCGCAGGAATCAGCGCCATGGAGCTCCAGAGTGCGGCTGTGGCCAGGGGCTTTCGGGTCAACGCAGCCGAGCCGTCGGCCCTGTACTGCGCAAACATCGTCTGCTCGGGGATCTTCTCCCTCTTCTCCAGCTCCCTGGGAACCGGGGCGGACAACGTGGTGGACGCCCGCTTCGTATCGCCCTCCGGCGAGGTCTTCACGCTCTCGCAGCGGGACGCGCCCAACCTCTTCGCCTTCCGCCGGGAGGAGCTGGATCAGCCCGGCGTGTGTACCGAGGCCGTGGTCCGCCTCCACCCCGTCCCCGAGGATGAGGCCGCCATCGCCGTACCCTTCGGCGACATGCGGTCCGCCCTGGCGTACGCCAGGGAGCTGGGCACCAGGAGGATCGGAACGGGCATAGGCGTCCTGGGAGGAGAGTACCTGAGCACCTTCATCGCTCCTACCTCCGGGCTTGCCGAGAGGATGAGAAGCGTTTTCCGCGAGGACCTGGGCATGGAGCATCTGGTTCTGGTTATGGGAGACCGCTACCACCTGAACGCCGCCAGGGAGATGGCGCCGGCGGTGCTGGAGCAGGAGATGATGACCGCGCTCATCCTGGGGATGCCCTCACTGCAGGAGGACGGCTTCCTGGAGATCCTCAGGGGCCTGGAGGGCGGAAGGCGCCCCTACGAGATACTGGCAGACACCGGCATGCTGCCGCTGGTGGAGGCCGCCCTGGACCCCTCCCCCGAGAAGCTCGCCTCGGCGGTGGAACCTGACCTGCGGGACGCATACCGGCGGCTCTACGAGAGGCCCGAGCTGACGGACATGCTGTGGCTCAACCTCTTCCGCATAGTGAGCTCCCGCATGGGACGGGACGGTCATGTGGTGGCTTTCATAATCTACGTTCCCCTTGATGACATCGGCCAGGTGGAGGAGATCCACAGCGCCTTCGCGGATATCTGCGATACCTGTGGAGTGAGGGGAGCTTTCGGATTCCTGACCCCTCTGGACCAGGGAGCCATGGGTGTCCTGGAGTGGGACATGTACCTGGACCACACCGATCCGGCCCAGGGGGAGCGGATGCGCAGGGCGATGGCCGAGGCCGCCTCCATGATAGAGGGCTTCTCCGCCCGGGACGGGAGGGTCCTCTGGATCCGCTGGGTCTTCAACCAGGGCTTCTCCCGCAAGGAATCCTTCCTCTACCATGGAGCCCAGCTGACTTGATCGCCGAAGGACCGGTCCTGGTGACTGGCGCCACCGGCTTCATCGGCGGGTTCATAACCGCCGAGCTGCTTCGCCGGGGAGTCCGGGTCATCGCCCCCATACGCCCCAGTGGCGACCGGTCGCCACGGGAGAGGGCGAATGCCCTTCTGAGGTTCTTCGACCTGACCGCAGACAGTCCCCTGGAAGCCATGGAGGGCTGGGTGGACCGCCCGGGAATGGGTCTCGCCGAGTCCGAGGCCCGGCGCATTCGCAACGAGGTGGACACTGTGATGCACTGCGCCGCCGACACCTCCTTCGCCGCCCGCAGGCGCAATCGGGTACAGAGGGTCAATGTACTGGGACTGGAGAACGTCTTCAACACCGTGGGCGCCTGCGGCAGGTTCTGGCACATGAGCACCGCGTACTCGGTGGGGTCCCGACCCGGGACCTACACCGAGGAGCTTCGTCCGGTCCGGGAGTTCTACAACCAGTACGAGAGGTCTAAGCACCTGGCAGAAGAGAGAATATCCCAGCTCTGCCGGCAGTCGGGCACCAGGCTCATGATCCTCAGGCCGTCCATCGTCTACGGCGACTCCGCAACGGGGATGAGCCTCAGCTTCAGCGCTCTCTACTACCCGGTCCGGACGTTTCTCTTCATCAGGGACACCATGATCCGGGACCTTGTGGAGAGGGGAGGCCGGCGGGCACGACGTCTGGGAGTCAGCGCCGGAGCAGAGGGAAGGACGAGAATTCCCGTCAGGCTTCCAGGCGGGGGGGAGCTCAACGTGGTCCCGGTAGACTACCTGGTGAAGTCGGTGATGGCTCTGGCGGAGGCGGACGGCGAGGGAGTCTATCACATCGTCAGCCGCAGCCCTTCCACCGTCTCCGAGCTCCTGGAGTACATAGAGAGCTGCTTCGGGATCACGGGACTGGAGGTCTCCCCCGACTACCGCCGCGCGGGGGGCGCTCTGCAGTCCATGGTCAACGGCTACATGGAGCTCTACTACCCCTACTTCTGCGACGGCAGAGTGTTCGACGACACCCGGGCCAGATCGGTTCTGGACCCGGCCGGAGTCACCTGCCCCCGGCTGAGCCTGCCCGTCTTCCGGCGCTGCATGGAGTACGCCATCAGGCAGGACTGGGGCGCGGGCCAGCGAATCTGACCCTCCCCCCCATTCAAGTGCCAGGCACTCGAATTGAACGGCTGCCAGGTATGAAATTCATTCAAGTGCCTGGCACTTACGTGGCACTTACGTTCGGGGAAAGAGGAAGCGCAGTATCATGCGCCAGTAGTCGGTGCGGCCGGCCACGAGGTCCCAGTAGCCCCGGAAGAACCGGGGGTCGTCGCGCAGACGGCGCATGGCCAGGGCCTGAAGGCCGCGGCGGTATAGGAGTCCGGCGAAGATCCGCGACTGCGAGACCAGACCGACGCATCCCCGGCTCGCCATGACGGCCAGCCTGTGCCGGCTCCAGCCCCGTAGAATCGCCTCGGCCACCAGCAGGCCACTCTCCACCGCGTGCGAGATTCCCTCGCCGGAGATCCGGTCTGCCAGGCCGGCGGCATCTCCTACCAGAAACACCCTGCCGCGGCCCAGGGCTCGGCAGGGACTACCGGAGGGCATCAGCGCTCCCAGTACGGGTTCGTCACCGGCTGCGCCGGCCTGCTGAAGAAGGGGCCTCAGGCCCCTTCGCAGCTCCCGGGAGCGAAACCGGCCGCCCGTTCCTCCCAGGCCCACCAGCGCGTCGTCTCTTCGGGGGAACATCCAGCCGTAACCCCAGCTGACTAGACCGAAGTGGACCTGAAGGCCGTGGCCGCGGTCCCCGCCTGCGGCCAGCCTGGCCTGAACTCCTGCTCCGAACCTGTTCAGGCGACGGCCGCCCCTCAGGTATGCGGCCACCAGGCTGCCGGCGCCGTCGGCTCCCACCAGGAACCTCCACGGCAGCTTCCTGCCACCGGAGGTTCGCACCCACCGTTCGGTCACCTCCACCACCCGGTCTGCCTCCATGATGCAGGCGCCTGCCTCCCGCGCCCTGCGGAGAAGAAGGGCATCGAGGGAGCTGCGGTCAACTACCCGTATGGGGGGGCCGCTCGTTGTGTAGGTGCGCAGGTGGCTGCGGCGGAACCAGCAGGACATGGTTCTGTGCGAGGCCAGCGTCCGGCTCTCCAGCTCACCGGAAGTGATCGGAGAGTGCTGCAACAGAAGCGCTGCGCCGCGGCTGCCTATAGCGCCGGCACAGACCTTGGAACGCGGGAAGCTGCTACAGTCCACAAGTATGACCCGGGCTCCCTCCCTCGCCAGCTTCCAGGCGCAGCAGGCGCCGGCAGGACCGCCTCCCACAACTGCCACATCAGCGACACGAACGCCCATGGACCCCCTCCTCCCCTCCAAGGCTGATATATTAACCGGACCGCAGAGACGGGAACCGTGCGCAGGGAGGGGTTTTCTGCAGGCCGGGAGGTGCTCTTGAAGGTAGGTCTGATATACCCGCGCTACAACTGGGTGGAGTACAACGGGCTCTACGAGCCCCTGGGAGTGCTCTACCTGGCCAGCGCTCTTCGGGAGGCCGGCCATGAGCCCGACTTCCTCGACTACACCTTCTGTGACGAGCTGGGGGACCTGGACCGCAGCCTCACTGACAAGGGCCTGCTGGGCATTGCCGTATCCTCCGCCGCCCTTCTGGACAAGGCAGCAGACGTCTGCGCACACATCAGGTCGGTGGCCCCCGACGCGCCGGTAGTCATGGGAGGGGCCTTCCCTTCGATCGAGCCCGAGATGGTGCTGCGGCGCACCGGAGCCGACTACGTCCTGGTTGGGGAGGCCGAGGGTTCGATGTGCGACCTGGCCGATGTCCTGCAGCGGGGCGAAGATCCCGCGGGAATACCCAATCTGGGCTGGCTCTCGGAGGACGGGATACACCTCAATGCCCGCAGACCGGTAGTAGCTGACCTGGACGAGATAGCCCATCCCGCCAGGGACATGATCGACTACGACCGCTACGAGGCCAGTGGCTTCTTCGAGTACAGCATGGTGACCACCCGGGGCTGCCCCTTCAAGTGCATCTACTGCAAACCATGCACCGACAGGGTCTTCGGAGGCGACATACGTTACAGGAGCGCCGCGGACGTCCTGGCGGAGATCCGGGGGCTGGCCGAGCTGAGGGACAACGTATCCCCACGGATATTCTTCCAGGACGACACCATCACCATGCACCCAACATCCTGGTTCGAGGAGCTGCGGGACGGCTTCCGCGAGCTCGGCCTCTCCCCGGTCTGGCACTGCAACAGCCGGGTGGACACGGTCACCGAGGACAAGATAGGGATGATGGCGGAGAGCGGCTGCCACTGCATCTCCTTCGGAGTGGAGAGCGGCAGCCAGCGCATATTGGACTTCTACCGGAAGGGGACCACCATCCGGCAGGCCGAGCAGGCCTTCGACTGGTGCCACAGCCTGGGCGTGGAGGCCACCGCGAACCTGATGATCGGCTTCCCTCTGGAGACGAACGAGGACCTGCAGGCCACATACGATCACCTGAAGCGCATCCGGCCCGACGACATCATCGTCTACTTCTCCACCGCCATACCGGGCCAGTACATGTACGACTGGGCCCGGGAGAACGGATACCTGAAGGAGGACCAGACCGGAGAGCTCATGGACCCCACCAACAACCGTGCCCGGGAGGTCACCAACATGCGCCTCCCGTACATGACGGAGGGAGACGTGGCGAACTGGAAGCACCGCATCGAGCGCTACCGGAGCTTCCGCAAGATGACCGATTTCCACAACATCCACGAGTGGGCCCTGGAGCTGGTCCGCCATCCCGGAAGGGCCGCCCGAAAGGCGGGCAAGGTGCTCAAGGGCCTCTCGGGAAGGCCCGACTGACAGGTGAGCTTCTACCGGACCTCCCTTTTCGCCTCGCTGTACTACAGGTCGGTAGCCGCAGCCTCCGTCCTGCTCCGCGGCAGGAGGGGATCGGCGCTGCTGGTGCGGATACTCGGCGTTGCCCGCAAGCTGCAGAGCGCCCTGGGCAGCAACGCCACCAACGACCTGATAGACGGCCACCTGAGGAGGATCTTCCCCGAGCATGGCGAGGAGTGGCGCTCGGAGGTCATCAGGGGCTACTGGCGCAGGCACCAGTCGGTGATGGTGGCCCTGTTCAACAATCGCCGCTTAAGCCCCGACCAGCTTTCGGAGTACGTGGACTTCCACGGCCTGCATCACCTGGAAAGGTCCCTGGATGCCGGAGACGGCGTGCTCCTGCTGGCCCCCCACTACGGTGACGCCAGGACGCTGCACATACTGCTGGGAATGGCCGGCTACCCGGTGAGCGTCATCTCCAGCCGTTACGTGGACTCGCCCGAGTTCGTCCGGAGGTCCCGGCTGGCCGCGGGGCA
>Ga0207797_1003080_pt1 | contig 11250 bp, 13 predicted proteins | sample PRCRCaboRojoPR_6_FD_187275 | JGI IMG/M metagenome (GOLD analysis project Ga0207797, IMG submission 187275) | Marine sediment microbial community from Cabo Rojo, Puerto Rico - PR CR 10% Liquid 1 (SPAdes) | ecosystem: Environmental > Aquatic > Marine > Coastal > Sediment | place: Cabo Rojo, Puerto... | reverse complement strand
GAGAACGAGGCGGGCCGGGTCTTCGACGGCGAGGCGTTCGTCCCCGACGACGGGCAGGCCGTCGAGATTCCGTACCCGGACGCGACCGAATAGCGGCGCTGCGGCGACGTTTCGGCGAGTTTCAGTTTTCGGCCACCAGCGGGCAGAGCGGGTCGCTCGCCAGCGGATCGCCGGTCGTGGCGTAGGCCCGGGAACGCGAACCGCCGCAGAGGTCGCGGTACTCGCACTCGCCGCACACGCCGTGGAACCCGTCGGGGTCGCGGAGGGCCTCGAACAGCGGCGCCTCCCGGTAGAGGTCGACCAGGTTCTCCTCGCGAACGTTCCCGGCGGAGTTGGCGAGGAAGCCGGAGGGGTAGACGTCGCCGGTGTGGCTGACGAAGACGAAGCCGTTTCCGGCGCCGGTCGAACCCACGCGGACGTCCTCGCCGGCGACTTCCTGGGCGACCCGGCGGTAGTGGGGCGCCTCCACGGTGATGACGCGGAACGGGGCGTCCCGCTGGCGGCGGTAGAGCCAGGCCATCAGTTCGTCGCTCTCGGCGGGCGTGATCTGTTCGAGTTCCTCGCCGCGCCCGACCGGGACGAGGAAGAACACCTCCCACATCACGGCGCCGAGTTCCTCGACGAGGTCGGCGATCGCTGGCATGTCGTCGACGGTGTTCGCGGTAACGGTCGTGTTGATCTGGATCGGCAGGCCCGCGTCCGCGGCCCACCCGGCGACGGTCCGGATGCGCTCGAACGAGCCGTCCTCGCCGCGGAACCCATCGTGGCTCTCGGCGTCGCCGCCGTCGAGCGAGAGCGCCATCCGGCGGATACCGACGTGGGCGAAGCGCTCGACGACCTCGCGAGTGAGCAGGTCGGTCGGCGCGGGCGTGACCGCCGTCGGGAGACCCTGGTCGATAGCATACTCGGCGAGTTCGAACAGGTCGGGACGCTTGAGCGGGTCGCCACCCGAAATCACGAAAACCGGGCCCGGCGTGCCGAACCCGACAATGTCGTCGATCAGCCGTTTCCCCTCTTCCGTCGAGAGTTCGTTCGGGTCGCGGTCCGGTTGGGCGTCGGCACGGCAGTGATCGCACTCCAAATCGCAGGCCTGGGAAACCTCCCAGGTGGCGATCAGGGGCGTTTGCGAGAAGTCGCGTTCCACGGGGGAGCCGCCGGGGTGGCCGCCCGGGTGGCCACCGGAGTCGTCGGCGTTTCCGGGCGCCGAACCACCCGGATGCCCGCCGGGATGGCCGCCCGGATGACCTTCGGAATCGCCGACGTCGGGGGGAGAACTGCCGTCGTGGGGGGAACCGCCGGGGTGACCGTCGTGATCGGGCATGAGTTTGTTCTGAGTAAGTACCTACGGAGGCGGTCGGTTTCACGGTTTCGTCTCGGCGTCCGATCCGTCCGAATCAGGAGGCACCGTGAGGAAGTAGTACGCTCCGGAAACCGCGACGGTGAGGCTTAGCATCCATAAGAGGAGGGCCAACTCCTCGAATATCGAAGCAAAAATCATCACGCCGCCGAGGACGGCGAGGTAGGTGGCGAGAACCAGCAGACCGATCCCCGTCGCCATTCGTTCGAGACCGTGCATACGGGTCTCAATGACTGTCGCGTTTGTTGAGGGTTTCCGTTTGCCGTCGCCGCCACGACCACCGGCGCGCCGGATTTATATCGGCACGAGCCCCTACGATTGCCCGTGAGCGCCCGCATCAGTGCCCTCGACGCCCTCGTTTTCGGCGTCGACGTCCAGAGCGGGGACGTCCGGGGGGACGCCCCGTCCTACGCGCTCGTCGTGCTCGACGAGGCGACCGACGACGACAGCGACGCCTCGCCGAACGGCGGGACCGCCGTCGAGCGCGACGTCGTCTCCTACCGCAAGCTCCGTCGCCTGATCGAGGACCGCGAACCGGACCTCGTCGCGACGGACAACATGTACGAACTCGCCGAGGACAAGGACCACCTCGTGCGGTTCCTGGCGTCGCTCCCGGACGGCACCCGCCTGGTGCAGGTGACGGGGGCCGAACAGCCCGAACCCCTCTCGCGCGTGGCCAAGCGCCACGGCGTCCCCTACGGCAAGGACCCGATGCAGGAGGCCGAGGCGGCCGCCAGGCTCGCGGCGCACAACGTCGGCCACGAGGTGTCGGCCTTCTTCGACCGGACCGAGGTGAAGGTCGCCCGCGGGCGCTCGACCGGCAAGGGCGGCTGGTCGGAGGACCGCTACACCCGGCGGATCCACGGCTCGGTCAAGCGCCGCGCCCGCGAGATCGAATCGGCGCTCGACGACGCGGGCCTCGAGTACGAGATGGACGCGACCGAGAAGTACGGCGGCTACTCGAACGCCGTCTTCACCGTCGAGGCGCGGCCCGAGGACATCCCCGTCTCGACCGGACGATCGGGCGACGTCCGCGTCGAGATCGAGCGCCAGCGCCGCGACGGCATCGAGTTCGAGCCGCTGGCGAAGCGCCGCGACCACGTCGTCGTCGGGGTCGATCCCGGGACCACGACCGCGGCCGCGATCGTCGACCTCGACGGCGAGGTCCACGACGTCCTCTCGACGCGAACCGCCGACACGGCGGCGGTGATCGAGTGGATCATCGAGCGCGGCCGGCCGCTGCTCGTCGCCGCCGACGTGACCCCGATGCCCGAGACGGTCGAGAAGATCCGCCGGAGCTTCGACGCCGCGGGGTGGGTTCCCGACGCGGACCTCCCGGTCGACGAGAAACAGCACCGGACCCGCGACGAGGGCTACGACAACGATCACGAACGCGACGCCCTCGCGGCCGCCCTCTTCGCCCACGACCACCATGCCGACCAGTTCGAGCGGGTGGCCGAGAAGGTCCCGCGGGGGCTGGATCGCGGGGAGGTGATCGCCCGCGTCGTCACCGGCGAGGAGTCCGTCGAGGCCGTCGTCGACGACCTCACCGAGGACGAGTCCGACCCCGAGGAGACGGTCGAGCACACGCCCCGGGAACTCACCGAGGAGGAGAAACGGATCAAGACCCTCGAACGCCAGGTCGAGCGCCTCCAGGAACACGTCGAGGACCTCCGGGAGACGGTGGCCGAGAAGGACGACCGGATCGGGGAACTCGAGGACGAACTCTCGCAGGAACGGCGCCGGGAACGCAAGGAGGCCCGCGAACGTCGCGAGGTCACCCGGCTGGAACGCGAGCGCGACCGCCTGGAACGGGAACTCGAGGCGGAACGCGAGCGCAACGACGAACTCGAGGGGAAAATCGAGCGCCTCAAGGAACTCTGGAAGCTCGATCACTCGAACTTCGCGGACGTCGAGGAGCGCAAGAAGGACCTCGTCCCCGTGAAGCCGATCGAGAAGTTCACGAGGGACGCCATCCGCGAGGCCGACGAGTCCTACGGCATCGCGGAGGGCGACGTGGTGTACCTCCGGGACGCCAGCGGCGCCGGTCGCTCGACCGCCGAACTACTGGTCCAGTATCGCCCCAGGGTCGTTCTCAAGAACGGCGGCCTCTCGGACGTGGCCGACGCCATCCTCTTCGACGCGGAGATCCCGGTCGGCCCCGCCGACGACGTGGCCATGCAGGAAGTGGACGAACTGGCGGTCGCCCGCGAGTCCGACGTCGAGGCCGTCATCGATGACTGGAAAGAGCGCGCCCGCAACCGCCGTCGTCGCCGGAAGGCGGAGCTGGTCGACTCGCTCATCGACGAACACCGGGCCGACAGGGATCTCGACGACCTCATTCCGTCGCGGAGCGGCGGCGGTCGGTCCTGAGGACTGCCACGGGGGCCCGTGGGTTCCGGCCGCGTTCGCCGGCCCGATCAGGCCATGCCCCAGGCCTGGAGGGTGTTGCCGACGACGCCCTTGATCACGAGCCCCGTCCCGACGAACACCAGGGCAAGCCCGGCGCCGACGATCGGCGAGGCCCAGGTGACGAGGGCGAGGCCGACGAGGATCAACAGCAGGCCGACGATGCCGAGGGGACCGAGTCGATCGAACATGGCCGGAGGTCGGAACGGTCCCGGTAAAAGGACGCGGATTTCCGGACGGGACGAGCCTCCGGAAGGGTGCCCCAAACCGGATTTCTTCCGCGGGTTTAAACTACTCCCGTTCGAAACCCCCGGATAACATGGCCGAGGACGAGCAACGCAAGATCGAGGACATCCGCATGCCCGACGACGACGAGGTGTTCGCCGTCGTCACTAACATGCTCGGGGCGAACCGGGTAACGGTGCGCTGTGCGGACGGCGTCGAGCGGACGGCGCGCATCCCCGGCAAGATGCAGAAGCGCATCTGGATCCGCGAGGACGACGTGGTCCTCGTCGAGCCCTGGGACTGGCAGGACGAGAAAGCGGACATCACCTGGCGCTACGAGAAGCAGGACGCGGATCGCCTCAAGGACGAAGGCTACATCGAGTGATTTCCGGCGGACTTCCGGGACTGGAACCGGACCGATGACCTATCGCGACGCGATCGACCGGCTGGTGGCGGACCTCGACGGCGTCGTCTGGGCAGTGACCGCCAGCGCGAACCTCGCCCTCCGTGGCTTTCCCGTCGACCCCGGCGACGTCGACGTGCTCACCGACGAGGCCGGTGCCCGGCGAATCCTCGACGGGTTCGGCGAGCACGTGACCCGAACCCTCACGCCGCCCACCTCCGTCCGCGAGGGAGACATCCGGTCGTACTACGGCGAACTGTCGCTTGGCGGGGTTCCGGTTGACGTCATGGGCGACGTGCACCTCCGGGAACCCGACCGCGGGCCGGGCGAGTGGGGGCCGGTCGTCGATCCCGGTCACCGCGAGTTCCTCACCGTCGACGGCAGGGAGGTCCCGGTCATGCCACTCTCCTACGAACAACGGTGTTACGCTGCGCTCGGACGGGACGAGAAACTCGAACTTCTGGCCGCGGCGGGATTCTAGCTGGAGCGGCCGGTGTCGATCGTCAGTCACGGACCACGACGTCCGCACCGCTCATGTCCGGGTCGGGCCCCTCTCGAAGCATCTTGACTCCCTTCCTGAGAGCGAAGCGGTCGGCGAGGTAATACCAGGCCGCAAACCCGAAGTCGCCGTGGAGGGTGATCGCCGTCGCATCGGGACCGTTGTCGAGCCGTTCGCCCGTCTTTAGCTCCCCGTTCACGCCGACGAGATAGCCACGGGCGTGCTCGGCGACGGCCCAGTCCGGGACGCCACCCGGGATCTGCAGGTAGTTGACGACCTTGTCGGGGTCGTTCGCGAGAAACCGGTTGACCTGGTACGCCGTTTCGTAGTTCTCGGCGAAGGAGGCCGCCGTTTCGGCCGTCACATCGTCCGGAGACGGCGGATACGATCGAGCGCGATCGTGGTCCGGAAGGCGTGGGATACGATCGCGCAGGCGTACAGTTCCCGGGGGCAGGCGTCTCGAAACCCGGGGTCGGTGCCGAGGCGGGTTGATCCTCCTGCCGGAGGGTCGTCGTCCGGGGTTCGGACGAGTCCGACCGGAAACAGCCCGCAAGGCCGATCGCGGGGAGTAACGAAATCGTCCGAAGAACCGTGCGGCGGGGACGCTCGCGTGGCGTGATTGCCGGACGTCGACTCGTTTACCGGGGGATGGCAAGGGTCTTGTGGGAACTCCAAGACGAAGGGGTCCGGTCACTGAACCGATACACGTCTCGGAGGGCGGACGTCGGCGAACGCATCTTTTTCTCCCTTCGACGCGTCCGGGCCTTCATGACCGCCCCCGACATGACGCGTTCCGTCTGGGACGTGACGGCCGCGGACTTTCCGGCGGATGAACCGATCGACGCCCAGGCCGAATTCCTCCTCCGGTACGCGATCCTCGCCCCGTCGAGCCACAACTCCCAGCCGTGGCGGTTCGCCGTGGACGGTCCGGAGGTCATCGTCGACGTCGACGAGTCGCGCTGGCTGGACGTGGCCGACGAGGACCGGCGGGAACTGTTCCTCAGCGTCGGGTGCGCGCTGGAGAACCTGCTGATCGCGGCCGACCACTTCGGACTCGATCCGACTCTCGACTATCGAGGGGGTGACGCCGACGACCCGCACGTGGCGACGGTGACGCTCCACGCCGACGGCGAGGCGGTCGGGAACCCGGACGAGGGACCCGACCCGCCCGACGGGGCGTTCGGCGCGATTACCGAGCGACGGACGAGCCACGAACCCTTCGAAGACCGCGACCTCCCGCCGGAAACGCTGGGGCGCATCGAGAGGGCGGGCGACGTCGGGGCCGTCGAAACGCACCGGATCACGGACGCCGGCCTGAAGCGCGAGATCGGCGAGCTGCAGTACGGGGCCGACGAGCGCCAGATGGCGGACCCCGAGTACCGCGAGGAACTGGGCCACTGGATCGGATCGGGCGCGCTGGGCGATTCCTGGCTCAAGGCGCGGATCGGGCAACTCGCCGTCACCCACCTGAACCTGGGCGAACGAGAGGGCGAGAGGAACGCGACGCTGGTGTCGGAGGCGCCGGTCCTCGAACTCCTCGCGACGCCCGACGACGATCGGACCGCTCGGGTCGAGACCGGTCGGGCGTTCGAGCGGATGGCCCTCGTGGCGGCCGCCGAGGGCGTCGCCGTCCACCCGATCAGCCAGATCCTGGAGGTGCCGGACCTGAAGGAAGCGCTCGCCGACGCGGTGGGAATCGACGACATCGCGATCCAGCACCTGTTCCGGCTTGGATACGCCGACGCCGACGAGGACCACACGCCCAGGTGGCCGGTCGAGGAAGTCCTGGCGTCGGAGTAGCCGGTGTGGCGACCCCCGACCCGTCCGCATGCCCGGTCTTTTACGTCTCGCGGGCGTACGGCCCGGATAGATGACGGAGGACTTCGGCCTGGTCGAGCGCGACTCGGGGGAGACGCCCGGCGACGAGTGGGAGTCGATCGACGTCACCGACACCGAGGCCGACCGGATCGCCCGCGAGCGGGACCGCGAGTTCAGCGAGTTCCGCAAGCGGATCAAGGACGCCGACCAGTTCAAGGTCGAGGCTTCGGTGTTCGACGACGCCACCTTCGCCGCGCTGTACAAACTCGTCCAGGACGGCCACATCGCGGCCTTCGGCGGCCCCCTCTCGACGGGGAAGGAGGCCAACGTCTACGAGGCGCTGGGCGGGGACGACGAGGAGGTCGCGGTGAAGGTCTACCGGATCAACGCCTCCGACTTCCGGGACATGCGCGAGTACCTGACGGGCGACCCCCGGTTCGAGGAGGTCCGCGGCGACAAGAAGGCGGTCGTGCTCGCGTGGGTGCGCAAGGAGTACGCCAACCTCCGGCGCGCCATGGCGGCCGGCGTCCGCGTGCCCGAGCCGATCGCGGTCGAGCGCAACGTCCTCGTGATGGAGTACATCGGCACCGAGGCGGGTCGGGCGAAGCGACTCAACGAGGTGCACGTCGAGAACCCGGAGACGGCCTACGAGGTCGTGCGGGAGTACATGCGGCGCCTCTACGACGCCGGCCTCGTCCACGGCGACCTCTCGGAGTACAACATCGTCTTCCACGAGGGGCAACTGGTGATCATCGACCTCGGCCAGGCCGTGACGATCCACCACCCGAACAGCCGGGCGTTCCTCGAACGCGACTGCGAGAACGTCGCGAACTTCTTCGCCCGCCAGGGCGTGGACGTGACCGGCGGCGACCTCCTCGCGTATCTCGAGGCGGACGACGACTGAGGGGAGGGAAGGGGCGGGACGCTTCTCGGTCGATTTCGGCGCTTTCGGCGGTTTCGCGTCGTGGTACCGGCGATCACGGAACCCTTATCCGCGCCCGACCGGTATAACCCTCTGTAATGGCAAAAGGCACGGTCGACTTCTTCCACTCCCGGAAGGGGTACGGTTTCATTTCGACGGATGACGCGGACGACGACGTTTTCTTCCACATGGAGGACGTGGGCGGCCCCGATCTTCAGGAAGGCGAGGACATCGAGTTCGACATCGAGAACGCGCCGAAAGGCCCCCGGGCGACGAACGTCGTTCGCCAGTAAGGTTTCGGCCGGTTTTTCGCGGGAAATCCCCGTCGCTTCGGCGACGGCGAAACGCACGAACGCGAGCCACAGCCCTGCCGGTCGGGTCTACTGGCGGTGTGCTCGGAGGGGTCCGTGTGCTATCGGGGCAGACGGCGTGCTCCCCGGTCGAGGAAGCGACCGTCCGGTGTCCCCGTTTCGAATCCCCGCTCGCAGCCCGTTCGCCACCACCGCAGTTGACGCGGGGGACCGGACTCACTCCTCCGCCGCTTCCTCTTCCGCTTCCTCTTTCGGAGGTTCCCGCTGGACCACGAGCACCGGGCCGAGGAACCGCTCGGCGACCCTGTCGGTGGGCATGCCGAAGACGAAGGTGGCCAGCGTCGGGTCTGACTCGCCCATCACGACCGCGTCGAACTCCTCGGCCGTGTCCACGATGCGATCCAGCGGCTCCTCGGCGGCGTCCGTCCGGGTCCCGATTCTGTCCGCGCCGACGCCCAGGTCGACCAGTCGGTCGCGCAGGCTATCGAGCAACATCTCGACGTCCTCGTCGGTTTCCCCCTCGCCGACGACGTGATACAGCGTGATTCCCAGATCCGAGTCGTCGAACAACCCTCCGACGACCCTGGCCAGACGGTCGAGACCGACGGTGCCACGGACGGCGACGAGGACGTCCTCGGGGGTCGGAACCGCGTTCGGGACGAGGACTGCCAGGCAGTCGTGTTCGATGATCTGGCGGTTGATCGTCTTCTGGGGCCCGTGGGTGAACACGAGGCGGCGTTCGACGGTCGCGCCGGCGTCGTTAAAGGCCGTCTCGAACTGATCGAGTTTTCGGTTGGCGCGCTCCTCGAACTGCATCCGCGCCTGGCCGGGCGCGGTCTGGTCGGGGATGGCGTGATACCCAAGCAGGACGACGTGGGCGTTCGCGAGGAACTCCGGGACGCCCTCCGGGAGCGATTCGCCTTCGAGCACGCGGATCGGGACGAGCACGGACGGTCGGTCTGTCATGGTCAGATATCTCCTTTGAGTTCGACGGTGCCGGCGTAGTAGCGGTACCACAGGTACGAGACGAGCATGATGACGATCCCGACGACGATCGAAGTGGGGTTCATGAACGCAATGAGGGCGAAACTCGCGACGGCGCCGACGGCCGGCAGTGCCGGCACGCCGGGCATCCGGTACCTGGGATCGTACCACTCCGGATCGCGCCGCCGCAGGACGATCAGCGCCACGCAGATCAGCCCGTACATGACCAGGTGGAGGAACGACGCGACCTCCGCCAGCACTTCGACCCGGTCCGTCGCGACGAGGACGAGGATCGGTCCGCCGGCCATCAGGAGGGCGACGTGCGGCGTGCCGTAGCGAAGGTTGACTTGCCCCGCCCGCCGGGGGAGCAGGGCGTCGCGGCTCAGGGCGTACACGGATCGGGAGGCGCTGAGGATCGACGCGTTCGCGCTGGAGAACGTCGCCAGCAACCCCGCGAACAGGATCAACACGGCGCCGGGCAGGCCGAGCAACTCGCGGGCCACCTCGACCATCGCGGTCTCGCCGAACCGGCCGAGCGCGTCGGCGCCGAACGCGCTCGTCGCGACGAAGATGGTCACCACGTAGAAGACGGTGACGACGATTACGGATCCGATCATCGCCCTGGGCAGGTTCCGGCTCGGCTGTTTTATCTCGCCGGCCACCGTCGCCACCTGGGCGAACCCCAGGTACGAGGTGAACACGAGCGCGGCGGTGGTCAGCACGGGGAAAAACCCCTGCGAGAAGAACGCTTCCGGTGCCGTCTGCCGGCCGAACACTCCGACGGCGTCGAGGCTGCCGTACGTGAGGAAGCCAGTGAGGATCGCCAGCAATACGACCACGATGATGTTTTGCAACGACGCGGTGTTCTCGGTCCCGCCGATGCTGAGCGCCGTCAGGATCACGCCGAACGTCAGCCCGAGGACGACGTGGGGAGCAACGGGAATCGACAACCCCATGCCGATCTCCGCCAGGACGGCCACGACGTAATGGCCCAGGCCGACCAGGTAGAACGCCGAGGCGAACACCAGCCCCAGCCAGAGGCCGATCCCGACGATAGCGCCGTAGGCCGTCCCCAGGCTCCGGGAGATGAAGTAGTAGCCGCCGCCGCTGCGGGGCATCGCCGTGGCGAGTTCGGACGTCGGCAGTGCGACCAGCAGCGCGATGACGCCCCCGATCGTGAACGAGAGGGACGCCGCCGGCCCGGCCTCCGTGGCTGCCAGCCCCGGAAAGACGAAGATCCCGGCGCCGATCATGGTGCCGATGCCGATCGCCAGGCCCCCGACGAGGCCGATCGTCCGCTCGAGTTCGACCTCGTCGTCGTGGGCGGTGACGTCGTCGGTCACCGCCTCCGGTTCGTCCTCGGGCCGCTCGCCCGCGACGTTTTCGCCGGTCGTTTCGACGTCGACCGCCGGTTCGTCCATACGAAACGGTGTGTCGGTTAGTAAATAAGTCCACCGCCGATCGCTGTCCGTCGGCTCGATTATCGAAGGAGCGTCCCCGAGTCGACAGTCACCGGACGACCGTCACCGGAACGGGCGAGCGCTTGAAAACCCGTTCCGCGACGTTGCCGACGAACAGCCGGGACTGCAGGTCGCCGCTGTGGCTCCCGATGACGACCGCGTCGAAGTCCTCCGCGCGCTCGACGATCTGCTGTGCTGGACTCCCCATCGCGACGGTCGTGTCGAGTTCGACGTCGTACTCCGCCGCGACCGCGCGGGCCTCCTCGAAAACGTCCTCGGCGAGGTCCCGGGCTGCCTCGTCGTAGTCCTCGTCCATGGCCACGCTCAACGCCTTCCACATCATGGGCGAGGGTTCACCGGCCACGTACAGGACGGTGATCTCGGCGTCGTCGTGGACGTCCAGCGCGTATTCGAGTGCCTTGTCGGCCATCTCCGAGCCGTCGACCGGAACGAGCACGCGTTCGATCATGCGAGTAATTACCACCTCGTTGACGATAAGGCTACCCCCGACCGACAGCCCCGATCGACCCGTCGAAACCGCGGTCTCGCGCTCAGATCCCGAAGATCGGGACGAACCGAAACGCCAGGTACGCGCCGATCGTCGAGATGAGCGGGACGACGTTCTGCATGAGGACGACCCGCGCGGTCGTCGCGGGGTCGAACAGGTCGGCGGCGGTGGGGACCTCCTGGGGGTCCTGCTCGCCGATCTCGGGTAGCTCCTCGCCCGGCTCGTCCTCGGCCAACGCGTCCACCGACACCGGCGGTTTCTCCTCCCCCCGGACCGCTTCGGGGACCGTCACCGGCCGCGTCGCCCGGCCCCACCCGAGTCCGATGATGCACATCGTCGCGATCACGACGAAAC
>Ga0207797_1003078_pt1 | contig 11255 bp, 11 predicted proteins | sample PRCRCaboRojoPR_6_FD_187275 | JGI IMG/M metagenome (GOLD analysis project Ga0207797, IMG submission 187275) | Marine sediment microbial community from Cabo Rojo, Puerto Rico - PR CR 10% Liquid 1 (SPAdes) | ecosystem: Environmental > Aquatic > Marine > Coastal > Sediment | place: Cabo Rojo, Puerto... | reverse complement strand
TGAGTTAATTACAAACAAAAATACAATTTAACACCAAAACCACTACTTATGCATTCAAAAATACAAAAATTAGGTGAATTAGAGAATGTTCTTTGCAATTAAAGAGTCCCATCGGGTAGTAAGAGAGTCATATCAGGCATCTAGAGAATTTCATCGCGTAGTTAAAGTTTACCAACGACAAACTAATTGATCTCCCAAACAAGTCAAAGATTTATTCGGATTCCTGTCAAACGTTCAATGGTCGTTCTTATTCAATCAGTGAAAATTTAACACACTTTTGTGTAATAATTACCTCCTTGTCTATACCAATTATATAAACAAAAAATGATCCAACTATGAAAAAATCTGCGCTACTAATTATGACCCTTCTTGTTTCCATTGTTATGCTTAAAGCACAAAATAATGGAAACAGCCTGCTTTGGAAGATCTCAGGCAACGGAATGGAACAAAGTTCATATGTTTTCGGCACGTTTCACCTTCTTTGCCCAAACGATCTGGACCTTTCAAAAAAAGTAACCGACGCCCTGGACAGGAGCGAACAACTGGTACTGGAACTGGATTTTGACGATCCAACGCTGATGCAAACCCTTCAGCAGAACATGATGATGTCGGATGGCCAAACAGCAGAAGATTACCTGAATGAAGAAGAATACAAGTTGCTGGCCGGCTTTTTCAAGGATAGTCTTAACATGCCTTTTGAAAGGATAAAGGGTATCAAGCCATTTTTCCTTTCCTCAATGACCATTTCTCATTTTCTGGGCTGCCAGCCCGCCTCTTTTGAGCAGACGCTTACCAAAGCCGCTCAGAATAAAGGCATGGAAGTGAAAGGCCTGGAGACAGTTGAAGAACAGCTCAGTTTCATTGATAACCTGTCAATGGAGATGAAAAAGAAGATGCTCATGGAGAACCTGAAGCAATACGACAAGTCGAAGAAGATGTTCCGGGAACAGGTAGAATATTATCTTAGTGAGAACCTGGAAGGACTGAATTCCATCATCGATGATTACATGAGCAGTGATTATGCCCAACTCAGGGAGGATTTACTAGTTAAGCGGAACAAGAACTGGGTACCGGAAATCAGGAAGATGATACAGGAGCAACCTTCCATGATTGCAGTGGGAGCTGGCCACCTGCCCGGTAGTGATGGACTACTTAAGTTGCTCAGGGAAGCCGGTTATTCGGTAGAACCTGTCCACTGAAATGGTATTTGTGTTTCCCTAACAGGCCGGATTATATAAGCCCCGACTGCCAGCTGCAACCGGGGCTATTATCTTTTTCCCTTTCAGGGTAGGCTTTGCAGAATAAACGGCTTTCATGGATTTTCAGCTATTGTGGACTGATTTGTCTGTCCACCTGCTGCGCAGCAGCTATGGGGTTCAAAAAAGCTGATTTTCTGACAATATCCGGTAAATGCCTCCTGAACAACGGGATTGTTACCATCAAAATGATGTATACCCTTTTACCTTCATCTCCAGTTTATAGACGGCATTGGGAGCGGTCATAAAAAGGGTTTTCCGGTCTTTGCCTCCCCAGGCCAGGTTGGTAATGCGCGGGGTATCCACCTGCCGGATCAATTCACCTTCCGGCGAGAAGATCCACAATCCACCGGGACCGGTTGAATATACATTGCCTTTGGTATCCACTTTCATACCATCGGCTCCGCCTGGTCCTTCCGATTCCATCTTTGCAAATAACTTCCCGTTTTCGAGTGTACCATCGCCATTCACTTCAAAAACCCGTATGTGGTTGCGCCTGCTGTCATTCACATACAGTTTTTCTTCATCGGGTGAGAAAGCAATGCCGTTGGGCATATTAAAATCGCTGACCAGTAACTGAAGCCCCTGATCCCCGGAATAGCGGTAAACACCTTGTATGTCCAGCTCCTTGTCTTCTTCAGATACACCAAATGAAGGATCGGTGAAATAAATGGAGCCATCCGATTTTACAACAATGTCGTTCGGACTGTTCAGGCGTTTGCCTTCGTAGGAATCTACCACAACTTCAAAAGAATTTTCACCAACCTGTTTGGCTACAGCCCCGTCATGCTGGGCCAAAACCAGCCGGCCCTCCCGGTCAAAGGTGAGCCCGTTGGAATGACCGCTGGGTTTCATATACACTTCTGCTTCCGACCCTGGCGTCCATTTGTAAATGGTGTTGGCAGGAATGTCACTGAAAAGCAAATAACCCGAATCGTGCCACACCGGACCTTCGGTAAACTGGTATCCTTCGGTGATCTTCTCCGGCTCGGCATTTTCTTTGACCATCTGCTGGCCTGAGACCGTGAAAGTCGTTATCAGCATAAGCGCTATAATACCGGTAATTGATTTTGCAAAAGTTTTCATTGTTAGCCTCCCGTTATTTTTTAGATAAACATCTGCTCAGGCAAATTGTTTGAATGCAATATCGGAACGATTTTTGATAATATTTGGTTTTTTTTATAATTTTAGTGTCTTTAATTCAAATTTAAACCATTTAAACATTTTGTACAAATGAAAAGACCATTGCTTTTATTATCAGTACTCATCTTATCTTTCACTTTATCGGGATGTATGAGTTCGGGTTCTTTTTTGGCCCATAATGTGACCAATGTGGAGTTATCCGAACCCAATTTCAGAATCGTAGCCAAAGATCTGGAAGGACAGGCAAAAGCTTCCTACATTTTTGGGGTCAGCTATTCTTACGGGTCGGTTTCCAACACATTTGCAGTTGCCAGGGTAGAAGGCCCGGCAAGATTGTATAATTCTGCGATAAAGGATTTATGGCAGAACTACAGGGAACAATACGGTGATATTGAGGGAAAGAAGCTGGCCCTTGCCAATGTGCGAATTGACAGTGATATGTTGAATCTTATGGTTTATACGGAATCGGAATTATACATCACGGCAGATGTAGTTGAATTTGTTGAAGATTAGGTTCTGGTGAGACGCTAAGTGGCTCCAATAGATACCTGAAATTCAGCATATAAATTTCATGCAATTAGCTGTATTAAGCCGCTAAGTGCCTTTTTAGACTGGACTCATTTATTTCATTAATACCCTACGCCTTCCTTCTTTAACTAAAAGGCATATGGTATTCTTAATTAGAAAAAAATCCCGCCTCGGCTAACGCCTTGGCGGGATTAATTTGATGGCAGAATAAAAGAGTCCCTTCTAAACTGAGATCTTTTCGGGATGAGTTCGACCATCTGTTTTCATTTTGCCTTCGGCTTATGAAAACCGGATCTCACTCATTTACCATTCATCATGTCACCTTTCCCTTTCATCATTTTTCCATTCATCTTGATCTGGCCGCGGATCTCTCCTGCAGGATTCTGTTTGGTATGGACATTTACATAAGTCTGTCCATTTTTCATCATCTCAACAAGATCCCAAAGCTTTTTGCCTTCCAGCTGTCCAACCAGATCATCTTTGGTGATCACTCCTTCCTGCAGGACACCGTTGGTTCTTCCTTCAATAAGTGCCGGAGGAGGTGCGGAAGGATAAAGCCATGCCACAACAGGTCCGTTTTCATCGGCTGAACCTACATGAATGTGGGACATGCTTACATTCTTAATTTGGTTTTCATAGTATATGGTTTTTAGGGGATTTAATTGTATTTTTTAGACAATTTAACAGATTGTATGGTTCAGGTAACCGGACTCAAATCATTGTTCATAACCGGGAATTTTAAATTATTACATTTATAAAATGACGTATAAGAGGAGAGGAGTGAAGCATATTATAAATTACATTAACCTGGGAAAAACCTTTTTAATGGTACAATGTTTAATAAAGAAAATCACTTATGAACCAAAAAGAAACACTGCAGAAATTTCCCATCATTGTAGCGGAAACCCTGTCGGGGAAGAAAATAACTTTCCCGGAGGTCACAAAAGGGAAGTTTGCATTTATACTGATAGCCTTTAAAAGGCAAACACAGGGGGAAGTGGATTCATGGCTCGATCCATTCATTAAGGAGTTTGGGAAACACAAATCAGTCACTTTTTATGAAATTCCCATGATCTCAACGGGCTGGAAGTGGATGTCAGGATGGATTGATGCAGGGATGCGTGCCGGGGTGCCCAAATCCAAACACGATCATGTGGCTACCTATTACGGACCGCTTTCAAAATATTTCAACCATTTCAATGTGAAGGATCCGGGAACCGTTTACGTTTTTCTGCTTGATAAACAAGGAAACATCATCTATAAGAACTCAGGTCCGGCAGATGATTATAAGTTGAGTGAACTGCGCAGATTTGTAAATGAAAGAATCGGGTCTTAATGCCAATGCGGGTCAATTGAAATCATATCCCTGAGACTGGTCTATGAAGGTGCTAAGCGCATTGCACCTCAAAGAATGGCTTTTTGACCAGACCCATCCATTGAAAATATTGAAAATGCAAATGGGTGTCGTCACTAATGCTATTGGTGAATCGTAGATGGCTTTTATGTTTAAGATTTTTTTCATTATTTTTGATATAAACAAAACAGATCATTAGGCAACAATTTTTAAAAAGTCAATGTCATGGAAAATTCTAAACCAGTGTTTCTCTTAAACTTCCTTCTATTCACCTTCATTTCAATTCTTTTCTCTAACTCATGGACTTCCCTACATGCCCAGGAACTACCCACTCCTGAAGGCAAACGGATTCGTGAGATTGTTTCTGAAAATTATTCCCCCGGCAATTTACTGATGGGTTGTACCACCGGAAGCTGGGCCTTCGGAACAAAAACGGGGAAGATCATGGACCGGGAGTTCAATTATGTAACCCCGGAAAACGATTTCAAGCATTCGGTTGTTCGCCGTAATCCCGAGAAATGGCAATGGTCCGGGGCGGATGCATGGATCGATCACATACATGAAAACAACCAGATCCTTAGGATTCACGGACCCATTGGCCCGCAGTGTTCAGATTGGGCCAAAGCAGATAAAAGAACCGGCAGGGAGCTGGAAGATGAACTAAAAAGGTTCATGACGGCTTTGTGCAAACGTTATAATGATGTCAAAGGCATTGAATACATCGATGTGGTGAATGAAACCGTGCTTTCGGATGGCAAATGGCATCATCCGAAACCTGGCACGGAAGAGTGGGAAAATCCCTGGTTAAAAATCGGCCACGATGACGATCCGAATCAAACACCGCTTTATATAAAACAGGCTTTCAAAATATCCAACAAGCATGCACCGGATCTGAAGCAGCTGTTCAATAACCACTGTGCTCCCGGCACAAAAGGGATGGAAATGGTGAAGGAAACCATTATTTATCTGAGGAAACTAGGTTACCGTGTTGATGCCCTGGGATGGCAGGCCCATATAAAAACCGGATGGAATACTTCTGAAAACCTGAAAGCTTTGGATGAATTGATTGCCTGGTGTCACCAATACAATCTGGAATTTCACATTACCGAGTTCAGTGCCTGGATTGATGATCCTGAAAAACAAACTTTCGAGGACCAGGCGGAAACTTACAGAGAAATACTTGAAGTGCTGATTGAACATGAGAATGATGGGGTAGTTGGATGGAATACCTGGCATATAACCGATGCCAACGGATGGCAGAATGAACGTTTGCCTTCTCTTTTTGATGAGCAGTACAAACCCAAACCTGCCTATTATGCCATTCAGAGGCTTCTCATGGAGAAAGCGGAATAAAATTCATTGTTACATTGCTAAATTGTTGAAGAGTTAAATTGTTAAAGCATCATGGTTAGGCTATCACTTTGGAGGGATTGCCAACTATGTCATTTTTGCCTCAAATATATGTTACTATTTAGTGTTTGTCCGTAAAGTCCTCCGTGCTCCTTAGTGTTTTCCTTAGTGTCCTTCGTGGTTAATATTAGTTGTTTGAACCACAGAGTTTCACAGCGATAATTTAAAAAACTTCAAAGATCTTTCGACTTTAAGGACAGGCTCTATTTATTAAAGAATATAGGTTGCTACCCGTTAGGGCTTGTTAAACAGGAAATACAGAAAGATCGCCGGGCAAATATAATTTAGAATCAAAAAATGGTATTCTTCCAAAAGCCCCATCTGCTCCATTATTCCCCGTGTTCTTATAAATGCAATCTCATATTTCCTTTACGAACAAAAACCTGTTTGAATCTGTTTTCAAAACTATTAAGAACCCCCTAATACTTCAGTTCTATGGCCAATGATTTAGATTTGTACTATTATCCGGAACAGGCAAACTTCCGTGAGTCGCTGGTTTCTTCTATGGACCAGTATAAGAAACTTTACGCGGAGAGTATTGAAAACAATGAACAATTCTGGGAAAAACAGGCAAGAAACCTGCTGCGGTGGCAGCATGATTTCCAAAATGTAAAGGATTGTGATCTGGATGAAGGCATGATTTCATGGTTCCTTGGCGGCAAATTAAATGCGAGTGAAAATTGTGTTGACAGACACGTAAAGGACAAGGGAGACAAGACTGCCATAATCTGGGAAGCCAATGAACCCGGCGAGCACAAGGAGATTACATACAGGGAATTACAACGCGAAGTCTCAAGGATGGCCAATGTATTGCGTCATCATGGCATTGGAAAAGGCGACCGGGTGGCATTGTACATGCCTATGATTCCCGAGGCAGTCTATGCCATGCTGGCCTGCGCAAGGATTGGTGCTGTTCATTCAGTGGTTTTTGCCGGTTTCAGTGCGGAATCATTAAGAGAAAGAATCAATGACGCAAAATGTAAAGCAGTGATCACTGCCAATGAAGGGGTGAGGGGGAAGCGAACCATTCCCCTTAAAAGAACTGTGGATGAAGCCGTAATGGGTTGTCCCAGTGTAGAGCATGTCTTTGTGGCCAAACGAACAGAAACCAAAGTGGCTTTTCACCCCCGGAGAGATATCTGGCTTAATGAGGCCATGGATGCTGAGCGTCCTTATTGTCCGATTGTACATTGCGATTCCGAAGATACCCTGTATTTATTGTATACCTCCGGGAGTACAGGAAAACCAAAAGGAATGGCACATACCACCGCCGGCTACCTTTTATATGCAGCCATTACGCATAAATATGTTTTTGATCACCATGAAGACGATATTTTTGCCTGTGTAGCAGATATAGGATGGGTAACCGGACATACGTACGTTGTTTACGGGCCGTTACTCAACGGAGCAACAACGGTGCTCTTTGAAAGCCTTCCCAATTACCCGGATCCCGGAAGATACTGGGAGATGGTTGAACGGTTGGGGATTACACAGTTTTATACAGCTCCGACAGCCATCCGTGCCATTCAAAAAGAAGGGGATGAATACGTTAAAAAATATGACCGCTCCAGCCTGAGGGTATTGGGTACGGTAGGAGAGCCCATCAATCCCGATACCTGGAAGTGGTATTACGAGGTTGTGGGTGAAAAACGATGTGCAATCGTCGACACCTGGTGGCAAACAGAAACCGGGGGAATACTTATCACTCCCTTGCCGGCAGCAACGCCTGCAAAACCCGGATCCGCCACCCTGCCGTTTTTTGGTATCGAACCCGTTTTACTAACTCCAGAAGGCGAGGAATTAGAAGGAAATGATGTTTCGGGCCTGCTTGCCGTCAAAAGCCCGTGGCCTGGTATGGCAAGAACAATCCAGGGCGATCACCAGCGGTTTATGAATACATACTTCCGCAAATACAAGGGATATTATCTTACAGGCGACAGGGCAACCAGGGATAAAGACGGGTATTACTGGATCACCGGACGGATAGATGATGTATTGAATGTCTCCGGTCACCGCATCGGTTCGGCAGAGGTTGAAAACGCCCTGGTTGCTCATCCGTTGTGTGCAGAAGCCGCTGTTGTGGGGTATCCTCATGAGATTAAAGGCGAAGGAATCTTTGCCTATGTCATTGTACGTAACGGTTATGATTCTACCGATGAACTGGTGGGAGAGCTGAAAAGCGAGGTAAGGCATCATATTGGGCCTATGGCCACCCCGGACCAGATCATCATAACACCCGGTTTACCCAAGACGCGTTCTGGAAAGATCATGCGCAGGATATTACGAAAGATTGCTGCTAAGGAGACCGATGATATGGGTGATCTTACAGCCCTCGCCGACCCGTCCATTGTTGACAAACTGGTAGAGATCAGGGGCTGAGGTTAACCCGCTGATTTCACATGAGGGAAACATTCCTGGGCAGCTCCATATGGAATTTATCGCGAATTATGCTTGAATAATTCTTACGCTACTAAAAAACCAGCTTCTTGCTAAAAAATGAAGCAAAAAGCTGGTTTTTTAATGCAAGGCTTTGTCTTTTTCCACTTGATATATTAATAAATGGTTGAACTCATAATAAATTTTTTTGTTTAAAAGTATACATAAAACCATTTTATTCAATTGAAAGGAGCCATTACAAATAATGTCTGGTCATCGCTTTTAGCGATAAAAGAACTCGCTCGAAAGCATGAATTTGAATGCCTGGTGGTATTTACAGGGGATGGTCAACCTGAATCCATTGTTAACAAAGAGAATGCTGTTTTGAATGATGCTGACCGTATCATTATATCAAAATTTCCTGTTGATCTGGATATACCGGGCCGGTATTTATGGGTTGAAGTGGATTCTGATTATTCCATTTTAAGCCATTCCAATCACCTATTTGGTTCAGATGAACTGGACTTCTTTCTGAATTATTTGCCTTATGCCCTAATGTCCTTAAAGGCAGTAAAGAACAGGCAAACCTATTCCATTTCTCATTTTGCCCAGTCCCTGGATGGTAAAATTGCCACCAGATCCGGGCATTCTAAATGGATCGGTGACAATGAAAACCTTGTGCACGCGCATAGAATGAGGGCATTATGTGATGGTATACTCATAGGGGGCAATACATTGAAACGGGATGATCCAAAATTGACTGTGCGGCATGTAACAGGTACCGATCCTGTAAAAATCATACTGGGTAATGGTGACTATAATTTTGGCAGGATCCTGGAAAACGATGGACAGGTGATATGGATAACTGCCGGCGACCATGACGTTTCAAAAGACGGCTTGGAAAATATGAAGGTGTTAAAGTTACCTACTAAAGAAGGATTGATTGATCCCGGCCAGGTTCTAAAACAGTTATTTGAAACAGGAATTTACAGTGTTTATATCGAAGGGGGATCATTTACAACCTCTCATTTTTTAACATCTTTTGCCCTGAATGAAGTGCAGGTATATATAGCCCCGGAAATTATAGGTTCCGGCATTTCATCTTTTTCTTTGTCGGGAATTGAAAAAATAGACAACGCGATCCAATTCACCGACCGGAAATTTATTACTATGGGTGAGGGAGTTTTATTCAAAGGTATTTTAAATTCGATGCAATATGGAAACCAGGGAACTATGGCACATATCAGGAAACAAAAGTACCATTAATAAAGCCCGGATTTCCTTATCTAATGAAGATGATTTGTTGATCAGGTCGCATTATTCCCTGATAAGCCCCGGAACAGAAAAAATTGTATCCAGGGGTCTTGTGCCGGAAAACCTTCATGAGGAGATGAAGGTGCCGTATATGAAAGGGGAATTTCGTTTTCCGGTTTCATACGGTTATTCACTTGTTGGAGAAATACAGGAGGGAACGTCTGATTTCCCGGGTCAATACATACATTGTTTGTATCCCCATCATTCATACGGGTTAATAAGGAAAGATGATGCATTTCCAATCCCGGAGGGAATGCCCTTAAAACGAGCCACCCTGGCCAGTAACATGGAAACCGTGGTTAATGCTGTATGGGATAGTCATGTCTCGATTGGTGACAAAGTATTGGTTACGGGTTTTGGTAATATCGGATCATTACTGTCTTTAACCCTTAAATCCTTTCCGGGAGTTTCGGTATCCGTGCTGGAAACAGATCCGGTAAAGCAAGATGTGGCTAATCAATTGGGTCTTCTGTGTTATGGTTCACCTGGGGAAATAAATACCAGGTTCGACATGGCTTTTAATTGTACATCCAATGAACAGGGTTTACAAACCTGCATCGATAAAACAGGTCTGGAAGGCCAAATTATTGAATTAAGCTGGTACGGGACAGGCCAGGTAAAAATCGGGCTGGGTGGCACTTTCCATTCAGAAAGGAAAAGGATTGTTGCCTCCCAGGTATCCAGGATTCCTGATGAAAAGGCAAGCAGATGGAACAATAAAAGAAGGAAGGAACTGGTGTTTGAGTTACTTAAAAATCCCGAATATGATAAGCTTATCACCCGGGAGATTGACTTTGAAGATACCCCTCAGTTTTTTGATTCACTGAGGGAAGGAAATAACAACGATATTGGAATTGTAATAAAATATTAAACTATGTATACAGTAAAAATCAGAAATCACATTATGATAGCGCATTCTCTTAAAAGGGAAGCCTTTGGTCCCGCACAGAATTTGCACGGGGCAACCTATATTATAGATGTAACCTTTTCCAAAGCGACACTTGATGAGAACAACATTGTTATAGATATCGGACATGCGCACCAGGTGCTTGAACAGATTGTAAATGATTTAAATTATCAGAACCTGGATGAACACCCGGAATTAAAAAATGAACTGACCACTACTGAATTCCTGGCCGCATACATTCATGGTAAAATCAAGGATAAGGTTAAAGACCGGTTTGATGGTAAAATCGGGGTAACATTAGGGGAATCGCATGTAGCATGGGCTTCATATTATGATTGATCAAACTGTAATCAATAGAAAAAGATGAAATCCCTTAAACTGTTATTCATCCAATCAGGCGATTTTAATACCATAAGCGGTGGAAATTTATATAATCAACGCATAATAGAAGGCTTAAAAAAGAAAGGAATTAATTTAAAATTCATCCCGCTGAAAAATTTCCCTTTTCCCAAAGAGGAGGATATTGAAGAATTAAGAAATTACCTCGATAAAACAAGTGGCTACCATATGGTTGTTATCGACAGCCTGGTTTTGGGTGCGGTACCAGGGCTTATTGAACACCATTGTAAACGGTATAGAATAATTGGGTTGATTCACCTGCCGCTTCATCTAAATATACGCTATGATGAAGAAACCCGGGAAAAGTTCCGGCAACAGGACTTACACTCCTTTCAAAAGGTTTATTCTCTTGTGGTACCTTCACCTTACACAAAAAACATTTTAACTGGCATGGGGGTCTCTGCCTCAAAAATAGAAGTAATTCGTCCTGGTCAGGATACTTATATCAAAGACAGGGAGTATTCGGAAAAGCCTTCGAATTTATTATGCGTTTCCAATATATCACGCAGAAAGCGGCAACTCGATTTGCTCAAGGCCTTATCGGGATTGAAAGCGTATGACTGGGAAT
>Ga0207797_1003077_pt1 | contig 11257 bp, 10 predicted proteins | sample PRCRCaboRojoPR_6_FD_187275 | JGI IMG/M metagenome (GOLD analysis project Ga0207797, IMG submission 187275) | Marine sediment microbial community from Cabo Rojo, Puerto Rico - PR CR 10% Liquid 1 (SPAdes) | ecosystem: Environmental > Aquatic > Marine > Coastal > Sediment | place: Cabo Rojo, Puerto... | reverse complement strand
CGAACGCGACATCGCGTTCCGCTATCTCGCCGCGAATCAACAACCAGACTTCCGCACGATCAGCGACTTCCGCAAAGACCACCGCGAGGAGTTCGAACACCTCTTCGTGGAGATCCTCCGCCTCTGCCGGGAAGCCGGCCTCGCCGACCTCGGCGAGGTCGCCCTGGACGGCAGGCGCGTCCAGGGCGACGCCGCCCTCGAAGCCAATCGCACGCGCGAACAGATTCACGAGGAGATTCGGGAGATTCTCGATGAGGCGACAGCTATCGACGAGGCCGAAGACGACGAATACGGCCCGGAGCATCGAGGCGACGAGCTCCCGGAGGAACTCCGGGAGCAAGAAGCCCGTCTCAGGCGGTTACGAGAGGCCAAGGAACGACTCGACGCTGAAGAACAGCACCGCAAGGACGCCCAGGCCGAGAAGATCCGTCAACGCACGCAGGAAGAGGAAGACTCCGGCCAGAGGAAGCGTGGGCGCAAGCCCACGCCTCCGGAGGAGGTCGAACTTCCCGAAGACACGAAAGCGAATACCACCGACCCGGAGAGTCAGACGCTCAAAACACGTCGTCGCTGGGTCCAAGGCTACAACGGCCAAGCGATGGTGGACTGCGAGCATCAGATCATCGTCGCCCAGGCGATCACCACTGATGCGAACGACGTCCAGCAACTCGACCCGATGCTGGAGCGGTGCGAGGAAATCAACGGCAAGCGCCCTGAGAAGGCGCTTGCCGATGCGGGCTACTGGAGTCAAGCCAATGCCCAACTCGAAGACGAACAGACTGAACTGTTCGTCGCCACCACCAAAGACTGGAGACGACGGAAGGAACTGCGGGAAAAGGGGCCGCCTCGGGGACGTATCCCCGAGTCGTACGGACCCAAGGAACGCATGGAGCGGAAGCTTCGGACGAAACGAGGCAGACGGATCTACCGCAAGCGGAGTCAGACCGTCGAACCAGTCTTCGGCCAGCACGTCAACCGTGGCCTTGGCCAGTTCATGCTTCGCGGGGAACGAGGAGCGAAAGCGGAGTGGTCGCTGTTCTCGGCGACGCACAACCTGTTGAAACTGTGGCGGTCCGGCCGGGGGCCGGACAGCCACGCCGTGGCCGATACGATAGCCAGGTAGCACCTGCTGGGTGCTGTTTGTTGCGGAGATACCGAGTAGCCTGCCGTCGGTTCAGCCGGGTTCCGATGTCGATCAGGCCACTATTTCGGTCTGATCGGCCGACGTAATTCTCGGACAGGCTTAATACTGTGCAGAAATACAGTTTATCGGAGAACGCTCGGCCGACCGCCCACCCAGGAGTAATGAAAACCGTCGATCAACATCTTGAGAGTGTGAAACCGCTTTTCGATGTGGTTTCGGTCGGTATACTCAAGCTGACCGCTGAGTCCAGTTCGGGCAAGGGCAGTCAGATGATCGTAGCCAACGACGAGAGATACAGCGTTTGAGAGGTCGTGTTTCTCGTCTAAGTCCCGGAGAAACGCAGCTGCTGGATCGGTATCCCACCGACCAAAAGCAGTAGCGTCGAGAATCGGCTTTGAATCGAGGTCTATTGCAGCGTATAGCCAGGACCAGTCCCCGTTGATCCTGATAGCAGTCTGGTCGAGCAAGACCTTGTCGGCTGTGCCGACGGCGGGTTGCAACGATTGTCAGCAATACGATGCTCCCACTGAAAGATCGCTTGGTGTGACCGATTTACGCCGAGAGACGCAAGAATCGCTTCTACTTCTCTGAGAGAACAACCGGTCGCGTGGAGTCGGACGGCGAACGCCCTGACGGGCGTCGTCGTCCGCTCCCAACATTCTTTTAAATCCGCCACAGTACATCTGCTTGACAGGTCTGCGAACATCCCAACCAAGTCACTCAACGACCTGCTCGTTCCTCAATCTGCGTTAACTAGACAGTGCCGGCAACAGAGATAGTATTCAAAAACGAGAGTTGAGCGAGACGGAGACGAGCGCTGGACTTCATCAACAGTCGCGGTATTGCTCTTTGTCCACAAACCACTGGTTTATCTCATCAAAAGAACCACCGGCGCGGACGTTTTCGGCATGGATCGTTGAAAATCGCTCCACCTCACCTTTCGAGCTTATGTGCACACCGCCCTCCCGACCGTCGTATTAGCTTTTGCATCGATTCCACCAGCCGGCGAAGGCTTGCAATCATGATTCGACGGTCGCCGACGCGGTTGCTAAACGTATTTGGGAAAGATAATGTTCGCTATTCTACCTCAAAAAGTATAGGTTCGACAACGTTTCGATTTCCATAGCGAACCAGTGAAAATCGGAGGCGGGACGATCGAGTACAGCCTTCAGATGGTGCGCGTTACGGACCAGGAACGTGGTGCCATCAACCTATTGTTTGTCGTAGCGTTCGCGCAGGAACAGCACGGTGAGTTGGGTTGTTCTGGTCTGAAACCGCCGTTAGTGGAGGACTCCGTTCGCGTCGGGATCGACAGCAGTGTACAGCCAGTGGAGCTCGTCGTTGATACGAATCACGGTTTCGTCAACCGCAATTTGATTCGAGGGGTGCGTCGCTGGTTGGCTGTAGGTCGGCCTTCTGGACCCGGTCGTGATCGCTGTACGACTGCGATCGACACCCAACCTATAATAATATACATCGGTATTCGAGAGTAGTAATTCACACGATACAACTGGATATCCACTTCGATAATCTCGCGGGTTGTCCGCTCGCGCTCGATCAAGGTTAGGTCGCTACAGCCGGGAACGCCGCTGAGGCGTTCGGTTCGTGGCATGGACGGTTAGAAATCGAACGCCTCATTCCTATTTTAACACGGCCGGATAGTCTCGTGGAACGTTTCTAATGGCCGAGATAGTCATTAGATCGACTCAGGTCCGCAGATGGGTCATGCATGTATGGGCTAAAACACACAAGCGGTCCGATGAACCCGTGACGTACCGGCGCTTGAGACGGACTGCGGTGTCGGGGAGGACCGCTGCGAATCGCCCACCGAGAATGAGCGCCTGTCCGGCCGAGTCGGGTTCGTCGAATGATCGCCAGGGAAAGTCGAGACGGGCCATTGGAAGTCGACAGCGGCACAGTCATAACAGGGTACTCAAGTCCCGCATCATCGCGGTCTTTCTCTCTGTGTACACTGAGCAGGTCCGGGTAGCGGTCACTTCTTGGATCAGTGCCTGTCGATGCTCGTGGCTACAGGAAGCGTCGACCGGTTCGAGATACGGACAATGAGCACAGCACGCTGGGAAGTTGAGGTCGGCCTGATGCCCTAGCATATGTTAGACACTACCATACCATGGTTGATAAGTTTTCTGCGACGCCAACCACTCAATCGGAAATAAAGTAGACCGGTTTCCGTCTCCGATTTATTTGCTCTGTTGAATAGCGGTGTTCTGGTACCACCGCCAACTCTGGTCGGCCTGAATATCGCCTCTCTCCTACACTCATCGGTGCATTCCTCAGTACTCGCGTTCGGAGGGCGCTATTCAACACACCAGGTTTTTAATTCATATTTGTTGTATAATTGCAAATGATATCGACCATCCGTGCGAGACTGCAGGACGTCGTTGGTTATTCTAGTTCTTTCCCACGGTTTATCAGAGCGTTCAGAAGCAGTACCTACGGGCACCTCCGGTTCGTTCTGCAGTTCGAGAGCATTGCATGTTGTCAAGATCGCGAATTTCCTCGCCATGCCCCCCACACTACTCCGTGATTGCAGACCTGACTCCGATCCACACTCCAAGTACCGCCGTCGTTACAACGATTCGGCGACAGCGGCCGGGATCTCGAACGGGGACGCTTCTACGTGTGCTCCTGCATCGGCGAGCGTCGACAACTTCTCCGCCCCGGATGTACTCCCGGCAACCGCTCCCGCGTGACCCATCTTCTTTCCGGGGGGAGCCGCTTGACCGACAACCGACACGAACACAGGTATATCCAACTGATCGATCACGTCCGCGACATCCGTCTCGAACTGCCCGCCGATTTCGCCGACGTACACCGCAGCCTCGGTCCCCGGGTCGGCATCGAAGGCCTCGAGGACGGCCGCCGGTGGAGTCGGGAGATAGGGGTCTCCACCGACGCTGAGGACGGTACTCTGTCCGATCCCCTGTCGGGTGAGACGGTCGGCTATCTCGGTCGACAGACTGCCGCTCCGTGCGACAACACCGACCTCCCCCTGGACATACCATTTCGCGATTTCCTCGTAGCAAAGCATGACCGCGCCATTCCCCGGAGAGATGACCCCAACCGTGTTTGGGCCGATCACCGTTGCGTCGCGTCTGTCGGCGTAGTCGATTATCTCGAGAGTGTCGTGGACTGGAATCTCCTCGGTGACGACGACGATGGTATCGATTCCTGCCTCGATAGCCTCGAAACACGCAGCCTTGGCGTACGGTGCCGGTACGGTAACTAAGGACGTGTTCGGTGAGTGCTTGATCGCGGCAGATACGGTATTATAAACGGGGACGTCACCGAGGGTTTCGCCGCCGTGTCCGGGAGCCACACCGGCAACGACTGACGTGCCGAATGTTTCCAGTTGCTCGACGAGAACACGTCCGGTACGCCCGGTCGCTCCCTGGACGATGACTCGAGTATCGTCGGTGACGTACACGCTCATCGTCGACCCCCCCGGAGTTCATCGGCAGTCGCGATGGTCTTGGTGATGTCGGTGACGGTTGTGATCCCCGCTAACTCACACCTGCGCCTCGCTTGCTCGTCCCGATATCCTTTGAAACGAGCTACCACCGGGGAGTCGTACCCTTCCTCTATAGCCGTGGTCACCGCTCTGGCCACGGGGACACAATCGATGAACGGACCCTGGATGTTGACTATGACGGCACGTGAACCGCATTCCGAGAGGTGGTGGAGTGACCGTTCTATGTACGTCTCCTCGAACTGTGCCCCGTGAGTATCGACGAATCCCGAGAAGGTCGTGTCGGTGTTGTGGGCGATGTAATCGATCATGGCTAGCGCGATCCCGGCACCGTTCGAGACGATACCGATCTCCCCGTCGCCGGTCCGGAGGTCGATTTCCTCATCCGAGGCGCGTTCTTCGATGTCAGTCAGTGTCGTGTGGACGTTCTCGTGCGATTGCCGGAAGCGAGCGGCGCTGTCGATGACGCACTTAGCGTCAATAGCGCAGAGTTCGCCAGCCCGCGTGATACCGATTGGATTTATTTCGAACAACCGCAGATCGAGGCGACGAAACAGTCTCCATACGGGTTCGACGAGCTGGTAGAGTTCCCGACCAGAAACGGGGACCTCGTCTTCGACGGCATCCAGTAGTTCCTGAACGTGGTAAGGATACACGCCGGTGAGGGGATCGATACCCCGCGAAGTGATGTATGCGGAATCAGTGGATTCGATCTCCTGTCCCCCCCTCGTTGAGAATATCATCGACGGTCGTTCGGCACTCCCATCTGCCGAAAACGAGAGGTAGAGTTCGTCAGTTATCTGAACCCGTTCCTCGACAAGTACCTCCTCAACCACTTTTCCCCCGATCGTCGAACCCAGGAGTTCTTCGGTCGCGTCCCGAGCGGCCTGGGTGGTCTCTGCAAACACGATACCACCTTCTTTGCCGCGGCCTGATACTGGAATCTGGGCTTTGACTACCACCGGTGGCTCGATCGATGGGGGTAGACCGCTACCCCCGTCCGCGGTAGTCGATATGACCTGTCCGGCGGGCGTTGGAACCCCTGCCCCTCGTAACTCGGCTTTACTCATGTATTCAGGCAGTTCATTCATGATCGGTGTCGTCTGCAGAGCTCGTGTTTCGCATAGCCAAGTCGCTCTCAGACCTACCTACCACACCGTAATAAACCCGCGGCTCCGTCCGGCTACCGTTGTCGGTCCGCCACGGTGCTCAGATGAATGGAGCACACTAGTCATTTGACACACATATTCGCTGCCCCGTGACCGCGACCGGCGGCCGTCGGTAGCTCCTATACAACCCCTCTTGAGGTCCCAGAGATGGTTTGAAGAGGCCGATATCGCTTGTGTTCGAGTACGTCGACGGTGACGTACACGGGAAATTAAACGCGCTATCAGTGACTTCGGAAGCCCTCCTCCTGTTTCACCACGTAATCGAGTACGTCTAGACTGTCGGGGGGGGCACTTTTTGAGACGATCAGTGGGTGTCCCGATAGCATCGTTCCATTTGGCTTTCAAGTCTGCTACAGACTCCATCGTGTTCTCTGTGATGTACTGAAAGACAGCCTCGACACCGATGAACCCAGCTAACCGGTCGAATACTGCGTATCCGTGCATCGAGCGGTGGTTCCTGGATCGAAGCTCGGCGATACCGGCCGATGGTCTCTTGTTTTTGTGGCTACCATCGTTCACGGTCTCTTAATCGACTCTCTGGGATGGTACCGGAGAACGTGGAAGTAACACTACGCGGCACTGGCCTGGGCGTACCTTATCCGGCACCGGTCGGCTTTGGAACGGCGGGAACACCAACGAGGCACGTATCGGTGACCGTACGGAGATGAAGGTACTCGAAGGACCTTCGAGACAAGCCTACCGATCACCAAAAAATATTTATATTTTGTTGTAATCGGTTGGCCAGAACCCATGAAAGGGCACGACGCGGTAATCCAACTCCTCAACTCAGAGAACATCGAGACGGTGTTCACCCTCATGTCGGAGGATACTATGAGTCTCATGTCCGAACTCGAGTCGGAGTGGGACGACTCGATACGGATGATCAAAACGCGCCACGAGCAAGGGGCGATGGCGATGGCCGACGGATATTCTCGTTCGGGGGACGGGATCGGGGTCTGCCTCGTCGGACGAGGGCCGGCTATCGCGCAAACCGGAAGTGCGATGATCACCGCACGGAAAAAGAGCTCGAACGCTCTCGTCGTCGTTCCCGAAACGCCTCTCTCGGCTGACTACGATATCAAGGAATTCGAGCAGGAATCGTATCTCCACTCGACGATCGGCAAGGTAATCTCCATCCGGAGTCCGGAGACGCTAGTCTCGGACTTCCGGGAAGCAGTTAGGCGAGTGAAACTAGGGGACGGTCCGCTCGCAGTCCAGATCCCCTGGGATCTGCTGGACGATGAGATCGACCTCCCTGCCGGCACGGGAATCGAGGCCCTTGCCCCTCGACCCAGCACCGGGAGCGCTTCAGCTCGTTCCCAGCCGGATGCTGAACTCATCGAAGAAGCGATCGACATGTACGTCGAGTCAGACGCCTTCCGGCCACCGGTCATCCTCGCCGGACGGGGTGCCATACAGGCAGACGCGAAGGAAGCGATCGAGGAGCTGGCCGAACGGACCAGCGCGCTACTGGCGACCTCGCTCCAGGGGCGGAATTACTTCTCATCTCATCCGTTTTACTTGGGATTCACTGGAAGCTGGGGGAGCCCGCTAGCGAACAAGTACGCGAACGAGAGTCATCTCGTGTTCGCAGTCGGTGCCAGTTTGAACCCCTACACGATCGACGAGGGACACGTCTTCGGCGAAGATACGCAGGTGATCCACATCGATCAGGATCCAGTCAATATCGGTCGATACGCGAACATCGACCTCGGCATCCAGGGTGACGCCCGGGTCACCGTGGAGGCCATCGTGGAGGAGCTACGGCGTCGGCAAATAAACCGCGAGGGTGACCTCTGGTCCGACGAGCTCCGGGAGGAGATCCGCACCTTCTCGCCAATGAACGATCGGGAGTTCCCGGGCGTACAGGGTACGATAGACCCACGAGAATTAGTGAAACGCCTGGACGAAATCCTGCCGGAGAACCGGAAGGTAGTTGCCGACGGCGGACACTTCACTCGCTGGGTCTTGGACGGGATACAGACCGACCCCGAGGACTTCGTATTCTCGATCGACTTCGCGTCCATCGGCCTGGGCTTGCCGATGGGGATCGGTACCGCCGTCGCTGCCGAGGACCAGGCCTGTATCACGATCTGTGGCGATGCGGGGTTCATGATGTCGCTCCAGGAGCTCGAGACAGCCGTCCGGAACGACGTTCCGATGACGATCGTCGTAATGAACGATGGCTCGCTCGGCTCCGAGTACCACAGCCTCGACGTGAAAGGGGAAGACCCCGACGTTGCTCTCATCCCGACTCCGGACTTCGCGGACATCATGGAATCGATGGGGGGAGAGGGACACACTGTCCGTAGCACCGAGGACCTCCACACGATATCAGATAGGCTCGGTCGAGAACCGACCGGACAGCTCCTGGTCGACTGCAAGGTCGATTACACTGTCCGTCATCGGAGCAAGACGTGACCGGCCGAGGTATGCCGATCACGACTGGGAGAAATGAGAGCCTGATCGGAGTGTTACGTCACTCCATCATAGAGACCCACGCTAAGCCTTATGCCCGATTCGCCGAACCTCGTATTCGTCTGGACGGATCAACAAGCAGTGAACACGTTGGGGGCGTACGGTAACGACCAGATCGAAACACCGAATCTCGACGGCCTCGCGAACGAGAGTGTGCTCTTCGAGCGGGCCTACGTGAGCGAGCCGTCGTGTGGACCATCGCGTTCGACCGTGATGACCGGCCTGTATCCGCATGCGAGTGGCGTGGTCGAGAACAACGCGTCCCTGCCGGGGAACATCGCCTGCCTGCCCGAACTCGCGAGCTTCAACGACTACTCGACCGTCTATATGGGCAAGTGGCACCTCGGCGACGAGGTCTTCGCCCAGCATGGATTCGACGAATGGGTGAGTATCGAGGACCAGTACCGACAGTACTACTCCGAGCAACGAGACGAGAACGTCCACTCCACGTACCATCGCTTCCTGGTTGAGAACGGATTCGAGCCGGATCGGACGGAGGCCGACGGATTCGAGTGGTTCTCACGATCGTTCTGTGCGAAGTTACCTGAGAAGTATACGAAAGCTGCCTATCTCGCGACCGAAGCGACCCGATTCATCGAAGAGAACCGGGATCGGCCGTTCCTCCTCTACGTGATGTTCCTCGAACCCCACCCTCCGTACAAGGGTCCCCGGAACGACCAGTACGACCCGGCGGAGGTGACCCTCCCGCCGAACTTCCAACACGACGAGCTCGACGACCAGCCGCTCAGGATCCGTCTCATGCGCGAGACCATTCGTCGGGGGCTCGCCGATCGGCAGCCGGAGTTCTGGGACGGGCCGCCCGATGAGTCGGACTGGCGTAGACTTATCGCGAACTACTGGGGATTGGTCAGCCTCGTCGACGCGCAGGTGGGAGCGATCCTCGACACGCTCGATGACTGCGGGCTGATCGACGACACCGTGACGGTCTACACCAGCGATCACGGCGACACTATGGGAAGCCACGGGCTGCTCTCGAAGTTCGTGATGTTCGAAGAAGCCAGCAGAGTCCCATTACTACTCCGAGTTCCCGGTGCCGATCGGAACGGTACACGGGTAGAGACCCCGATCAGTCAGGTAGATCTCGTGCCGACCCTCCTCGATGCGCTGGACCGACCCCTCCCCGATCACCTCCAGGGGACCAGCTGGCTCCCCACACTCCGGGGTGGTGACGTGCCCGAACGAAACGTGTTCGTCGTCCGGAACGGTCCGAAAACTGTGGGGATGGCGGGACGGATCGGTGATACTGCACCGGGTGAACGTTCGGGGCCGATGGGGGTACGACCACGGATTCGGCCGGAGCTCGAAGAGCGGTGGCTCGAACTGGCTGACGAGGGGGAGATTTTGGACGCGATGACAGAGCCGGTACGGACGATCGTCACCCCGGAGGGATTGAAGTTGAATTACCGCCCAGGGGGGAGAAACGAGCTGTACGACGTAGCCAACGACCCTCACGAGATGGACGATCTGTCGACCGACCCGGAGTACGACGACACAGTCGAGGAGCTCTCCGATCGCATCCTCAAGTGGCAGAACCGGGTTCGAGACCCGCTCTACCTGTACTAGCGGTATCGCCGACGCGGTACAATCGTCCTCGAGGTTGTCCGTGTGGCTACTCTTCGAGGTCCACGATGTCCAGTGACACGGTTTCAAGACAGGGCCAGATAGGGACCGATTGCGACGAGGGTGACGCCCAGCCCCGCTTTCAATCGTGCGGGGTTGACGAGATGAGCCACCTTCCAGCCAACGACGGTGCCTGCGATCAGTGGGACGCCGACTATCGTCGCGAGAGGCCAGGAGACGTTGCCTTGGAGGACGTAGCCCGCAGTCGCAAACGTGGCGATGAAGATCGATTGCATCTGCGCGACCGCGACGGCCAGCAACATCGGAACGCCGAAGAGGACCAGCGCCGGCACCGCGAGTACGGGTCCACCGACACCCAACAATCCGCTACAGCCACCGAGTACGAAACCTAGAACTCCGACGACCGTCCGCCCCGTCTGCGTCGTCACGTCGACTGCGTACGGAGAGTTGAACTCTCCCCACTCTCGGTAGAGGATAGTCCCGCCGACCGCGATCATGGCACCGCCGAGTAGAAATCCAAACCCCGACCTCGAGACGTGGCTGTTCACGTACGCGCCACAGAGTGCACCGACGACGCTGGTCGCGCTGAGGATCACCGCCACGATACGGCTCTCCTCCGAACTCATCTCTCCGGAGTGTACGTACGTCAGAGTGCCGACGACGCCCGTCGCAATGAACGTGGCGTGTGCAGTGCCTGCTACTTCCCCCGCCGAGATCGACGTGAACGAATACAGCGCGATCGTGACGAAGACCCCACCTGGCCCGATCGTCGTGATGCCGATACCGGAAACGAACGCAATCGCCACGAGCAGACCTGCAGTCGGGAGGCCGACATCGAACATCTGGGACAAGTACAGGGTAGGCCCACGCGTATAGATTACTTACCCTCTTTCCACGCGAAAGTCCGAATCCCCGTCACCGGTTGCACAGGCCGCCGATTCGCTTCTCTCTCCCACCGACTCTCAGACCGGACCGACGTGTCTCGGCTTGCGCGTAGCGATTCACGCTACCGTTCACATCACCCTCAAGTCTTATGTTACCGACCGTTGAACGGGTGGCTACTATGGACGGAGAACAATACACACCCCCGGGAAGCGGGAGCGACCAGGACTCCTCGAATCGGCATCAGAAGGGACGCTCGGGCTCGCTCTATAGCGATGACTGACCACGTCGTGGCGGCCGCGGACGAGATTGCCGAGGGCGAGCGTATCGTCGTACAGGTGGAGGGCCGCGAGGTCGGCATCTTCAATCTCGACGGTGAATACCGAGCCTACACGAACTGGTGTGCCCACCAGGGGGGACCGTGCTGTGAAGGAAACCTCACCGGCACGTGGGATGCATCCTACGACGAGGAGGCCCGCGAGGTTTCGCTCG
>Ga0207797_1003076_pt1 | contig 11265 bp, 9 predicted proteins | sample PRCRCaboRojoPR_6_FD_187275 | JGI IMG/M metagenome (GOLD analysis project Ga0207797, IMG submission 187275) | Marine sediment microbial community from Cabo Rojo, Puerto Rico - PR CR 10% Liquid 1 (SPAdes) | ecosystem: Environmental > Aquatic > Marine > Coastal > Sediment | place: Cabo Rojo, Puerto... | reverse complement strand
CTGGACTTCGACCTCGGCACCGCCTACAACTTTACGGCCGAGTCCTTTAAGCTGAGCGACATTGACCTACGAGCGCGCACGACGATCAGGGACTTCCGCATCTCCTCCCAGATGACCTTCTCTCCGTACGCGCTCCGGCCGACCGGAAACGAGAACGGGCGCCAATTCCGGCGGGTCGACCGGTACATGGCGGCGGAGAACCCGCTTACACCGGTTCGCCTCACTCGCTTCCGCGCAAGCCTTAGCAGCTCGTTCAGTGGCGGGGGCGGAAGCCGAGGGGCGACCATCCAACCAGGCCGCGATTCCCGATCCGGGCGACCGGGACGAGGCCAAGCGGGACGTCGGGGCCGCTCCCAACGCCCGTCGCCCTCCCCCGGCGCATCTGAGTCCTCCTCGCGTCCGGAGGGCTACCTCGACACGAGCATTCCGTGGTCCCTGAGCTTCAACTTCAACTACAGCTTCCGCAAGCCGCGGAAGCGAATTCAGAATCAGAATGCGACGATCGACGCCCAGTTTAGCCTTGACGTGACCCCGAAGTGGTCCCTTGAAGGCCGCACGGGGTACGACCTCGTGCAGAACGAGGTGGCCACAACGAGCATCAACGTCAGCCGCGACCTCGGCTGCTGGGTGATGTCCTTCAGCTGGGTGCCCTTTGGCGTCCGCCAGTCGTACAGCTTCAACCTACAGGTGAAGAGCGGACAGTTATCTCAGTTGCTCCGGCTCAACATTCCGAGAACCGGCGAGGGGCCGCTGGGCGGCTTCGGGAATCGGCTGCGGCAGACGGCCAGCGGGGCTCTGGGGACCGGAGGGGGGACCGGGAGGCCCCGGTTCTGATCGACCTGGATTCGGGCGTGGACGCATGGAAGCACCGATGCATGGAGGCTAAATGCGTCTAGCCCTCAACGGTGCACGCAGAATTGGAATCACGCCTGCACGCCCAGCGCCTGGGTCACTTCATCGGCGGCCTCCTTCAGGAGCACGGCGGAGCGGAGTTGGAGGTCGCTCTCGTCGAGGAGCCGCTTCCCTTCTTCGGCGTTGGTGCCTTGCAGGCGAACGATCAGCGGCACGTCGACATCGATACTCTTCGCGGCCTCAATGACGCCCCGGGCCACGCGGTCGCACCGAACGATGCCCCCGAAGATATTGACGAGAATGGCATCGACGTTCGGGTCTTTCAAGATGATGCGGAAGCCCGCCTCTACGGTTTCTGCACTGGCCGACCCGCCCACGTCGAGGAAGTTGGCGGGCTCGCCCCCGGCCAGCTTAATCATGTCCATCGTGGCCATGGCCAGTCCCGCACCGTTCACCATGCACCCCACGTTGCCGTCGAGCTTGATGTAGCTGAGGCCGTGCTCTCCCGCCTCCACCTCAACGGGATCCTCCTCGTGGAGGTCGCGCATCTCCTCCAGGTCCGGGTGGCGGAAGAGCGCGTTATCGTCGAGGTTAACCTTCGCGTCGACCGCCGCCAGCTCATTGTCCGGCGTGAGCACGAGCGGGTTGATCTCCGCAAGCGTGCTGTCTGTCTCTTCGAACGCCTGGTAGAGCCCTTCGATCAGCGACGTGGCCTGCTTAAAGGCGTCGCCCTCCAGCCCCATCGCGAAGGCGAGCTGGCGCGTCTGGAACGGCCGGAGGCCGATCGACGGGTCGACCCACACCTTCTGGATCTTTTCGGGCGACTCTTCAGCCACCGTTTCGATGTCGACGCCCCCCTCGGTGGACACCATGATGGCGTTCATGCTCTTCTCCCGGTCGAGCGTGACGCCTAGGTAGAACTCCCGGTCGATGTCGACGCCTTTGGTCACGAGGAGCTTGCGCACCTTCTGTCCCTCCTCCCCGGTCTGGTGCGTCACCAGGTTCATCCCCAAAATGTCGTCGGCGTGCTCGCGGACCTCCTCGACGCTGTGGGCCAGCTTCACGCCACCGCCCTTGCCACGCCCCCCGGCGTGGATTTGCGCCTTCACGACGAACAGAGTAGCGTCGTCCTCCGCTTTCAGTTCGCGCGCCGCATCGACGGCCTCGTCTACCGTCTCGGCCACAATGCCGCGGGGCACCGGCACGCCGTAGTCGCGAAAGAGGTCTTTTGCTTGATATTCGTGGAGCTTCATGGAGTGGGGCGGATTGGATGAACGTCGATTTGGCTGCTAAGTAAATGGTTGGCAACCAAAAGGTCCAGGGTACGCACCTCATTTTTGTGGGGTGTTCGCAAGCGGCCTCGCCTCCGCCCTCCCCCACCACCTAGGCTCCGACCTCCGCCATGCGGACCTTCGAGTGGCACATCACGAAGCGGCTGCTGAAGGGCTTTGTGCTCTTCGTGGGGGCACTCATCGTTTTCTTCATCGTGCTGCACTGGGTGGAGTACAGCGACGATTTCCTCGACGGTGGGGCCACCATCCGGGAGGTGTTCACGGTGTTCTATCCGAACTACATCCCGGAGATTATTCGCCTCACCTCTCCCCTCGCCCTCTTCCTCTCCTGCATCTACCTGACGGGCACACTCGCGCAGGAACTTCAGCTCATCGCCCTACAGACCTCCGGCGTCTCGCTGTACCAACTCATGCGTCCCTACGTGGGCGTGGGACTGCTGGTCACCGTTGTCATGTTTGGGTTCAACGGATGGGTGGTGCCCCGCACGAATGAGGTGGTGGTCCGCTACGAGAACGAGTACCTGAATCCGGGACAACGGACGGTCGAGACCAGCGAGATCCACCGACGGAACGGCCCGAACAGCATCCTCTCCGTCGGCTACTACGACGTGGAGCGGAAACGGGCCCACAATATTTCGCTCCAGACATTTGAGGGACCATCGCGCCTGATGAGCCGCGTGGACGCCGAGCGGATGGAGTGGGACGACTCGCTTAGCGCGTGGCGCCTGGAGGACGTGACGCGCCGATCGTTCACAGCGGGCGAGAAGCAGTACAAAAAGACCGTCTCGTCGATCGACACGACGCTCCAGGTCTATCCTCGCGACCTAGCCCGGTCGAAGAACGACGTGGCGGCCATGACCATCCCGGTCGCCTCGGAGTACCTGGCGGCTCTCCGTCGCTCCGGCGTCGGCGAGCTGAAACGTCCCCTGGTGGCCTACTACAACAAGTTCGCCTATCCCTTCGCCAACCTCATCCTGATTCTCATCGGGGTGCCGATCGCGTCCGTCCGGCGCCGGGGCGGGCAGGCAGTGCGGTTCGCGATCGGGCTCAGCATCGCGTTTCTGTACCTGTCTACGCAAAAACTGGCGGAGCCACTCGGGTATGCCGGCACCTTAAGTCCCGTGGTGACGGCCTGGCTGCCACACGTGACCTTTGCCCTCGTCGCCCTAATCGTGCTCTGGTGGGCGCGGAAGTAAAACGGCGAGGATTTTGCGGTTGCATGGAAGCCCTTCTCTGTTATACCATACGGGAGAAGGAATTTCCGGGACGAGACAACTCTTCGTCCCGGTCCGTGTTAATATATTGCACACCGAATGGAGCTGGGGAGCGGGTGTTGCCTCCGCCACTCCGAGCGCTCGCTGCTTGGTGCAGCCTCGGTCTTCCTTCCCACGAGCACTTTTGTCTCACGGCCCCCATCCCATGTGGCACGACAGCGTTCTCGGGACGATCGGAGACACCCCTCTGGTCGAGCTCAACAATATCGGCAGTGATCTGCCCTGCACCGTTCTCGGCAAGGTGGAATTCTTCAACCCCGGGGGGTCGGTGAAGGACCGGATCGGCCTCAGCATGGTTGAGGACGCCGAGGAAAAGGGCCTCATCGAGCCTGGGGGGACCATCATCGAAGGCACCAGTGGCAACACGGGCGCCGGCCTCGCCATCGCCGCCATTGCGAAGGGGTACCGGTGCATCTTCACGACCACGGACAAGCAGAGCCAGGAGAAGGTAGACGTGCTCCGCGGCCTGGGCGCCGAAGTGCTCGTGTGCCCCACCAACGTAGAGCCCGACGATCCCCGGAGCTACTATTCCGTCGCCCGCCGGCTGTCCGAGGAGATTCCCAATTCGATCTACCTGAATCAGTACGACAACCCCTCCAACACAGAAGCACACTACGAAACGACAGGCCCGGAGCTGTGGGAGCAGACCGAGGGTCAGATTACCCACTTCGTGGCCGGGGCGGGAACCGGCGGCACCATCAGCGGCACCTCGCGCTACCTGAAGGAACAGAACGAGGACATCGAGATCATCGGGGTCGACCCCTGCGGCTCGGTCTTCCACAAGTACTTCCACGAGGGCGTCTTCGACGAGGACGAGATCTACCCCTACTTTACGGAGGGCGTGGGGGAGGACATCCTCCCCGAAAACATGGACTTCGACATCGTCGACGACTTCGTGGAGGTAGATGACACGTCGGCCATGCAGATGACGCGCCGCATCGCCCGCGAGGAGGGGCTCTTCATCGGGCAGTCCTGTGGCATGGCCCTTGCCGGTGCCGTGCAGTGGATGGAGGCCCATCGCGACGCCCTTTCGTCGGACGACGTGGTGGTGGTCCTCTTCCCGGACTCGGGCTTCCGCTACCTCTCGAAGACCTACAACGACGAGTGGATGCGGAACCACGGGTTCATGGAAAAGGAACCGAACGTGACGGCCGACGAGGTGCTGAGCCTCCGACAGAAGCAGACCAACGTCATTGCCGCGGCCCCGGACGACAAGTTGGGCGACGTGATTGAACGCATGACCAGCGAAGGAATCTCGCAGATGCCCGTCATCGACGAGGAGCACGAAGTGATCGGGAGCGTGACGGAGACGCGAATCTTGAATCATCTCATCGAGAATCCGAAGTCGCGCAAGGCGCCGGTTCGCAACATCATGGGCACGCCCTTCCCTGTCGTGCCCGCTTCCCTGCACCTCGAACACCTCTCGGCCTACCTGGAGCAGGACGCAGGTGCCGTGCTGGTCGACCACGGGCCGGACGACGGATACACGGTCCTCACGAAGAGCGACCTGATTAGCGCCCTCGCCAACGTCGGCCAAGGCAACAGCAACAATACCTCGTAACGAGCGGCCCGCGACGGACCGTCCTCACCCCTTATTGACTCTCTTCGATCCGCCACGTCTTCGCGTCGATGCCTCACCCTGAATCCAGCTCTCAGTCACCCAGCGAGATCGACGACGAGTCTGACGCGGAGCGTCCCGAAGCATCACCTGGGCGCTCCGTTTCCAAGGGTCGCATCCGCATGCCCGATTTTGAGGGCCTCTCCGACGCCGCGGAGGAGATCCGTGCGGACGTAGACGATAGGTCCGCCAACACCAGCTACGCGAACTCCGTCCGGGTCCAGCGCTCCCCCGAAGAGTACATCCTGGACTTCGTCCGCGTCGTTCCCGGCGTGATGGAGGCCCGACTGGAGAGCCGAGTGATCGTTTCCCCACAAAACGCCGAGCGGCTTCACGAGGCACTGGCAGAACACCTTGAGTCGACAGACCGGTCGTACACGACAGACGTGGACGGACCTTCCACGGAGGCCGATTCGGCCTCGCCGGAGCCGGGAGACGGCCTTGAAACATCCCCTGACCTTGGCCCGGCGAACGGACACACCTCGTTCGAGAACTCCGATTCTCATTCGGTCCCCACCGTCGAGCCCGAGGTCCTGACGGCCACCTTCTCTGACGCCGACGACGCGGTTCACTGCAACAACCCCTGGAGCTCTCTGCTCGGCCCCCCTGAGCGCCCGTGGGCACGACTGTCCGAGGGGGATCGAGACATGGTGGAATCAGCGGTCCTCGAAGCCCTGAATGGCTCCCTCGTCACGAATCGGCTCATTCAGGTGCAGACGGACTACCGGGAGGAGCCTCTCCCCATCCTGTTGAACTTCATCCCTGTGCCCGACGAGTCGGGCGACGGGGACGAGTACCGGGCGGCGACGGTGAGCGGGGAGGTCCTGGCCGAACCGCCCTCCTGGATGCTCAGCCAGACCCAACGACACCGAATGGAGACCCTCGGGCGCATGACGATGGGCGTGGCCCACGACCTCAACAACCTGCTGAGCGGTCTTCTTGGCCACATTGAGCTGCTTAAGGAGCAGGTGGAGCGGGCGTCCCTGACCGATTCGATCCGCCCCTCGATCAATACGATCGAGACGACCGCGGAGGACGGGGCGGCCCTCATCGAGAAGCTGCAGCGCTACATCCGCCACGACACGCAGCAGCACTTTGAACCCCTTGATCTGAACGAGCTCATCGAGGACTGCATCACGCTTACGGAGCCGTACTGGTATAATGAGCCGCGGCGCCAGGGCATCGAGATTACCGTCAAGACCGCATTCGAAGACCTCCCGAACATCCTGGGGGCCGCCACCGAACTGCGGGAGGTGTTCGTCAACCTCATCCTCAACGCCGTTCAAGCCATGCCCGAGGGCGGGACGCTCCGGTTCGAGACGTTTACGAACGAGCGAGGACAGGTCTGTGTCAACGTGAGCGACACGGGCATCGGGATGAGCAACGAGGTGCAACAGAACATTTTTGAGCCGCTCTTTACCACGAAGGGAGACGACGGGACAGGGATGGGCCTGGCGGCCAGTTACGGAATTGTACAGGAGCACCAGGGCACCATCGACGTGCGGTCGGAGCCCGGCGAGGGCTCGGAGTTTACCCTTACCTTCCCTCCCGCCGAGGAAACACCGACGCCCCCGGACGAAACACCGACGCCCGCCAACGAGCCGTCTTCCCCCTCTCCGGAGCCGATCGAGTCGGAGGGCGCATCGGTCCTCGTGGTCGACGACGACGAGATGGTCCGCTCCACCGTCACCCGGCTCCTCACGCTGAGTGGGCACACGGTCGATCGGGCGTCGACGGGGGCCGAGGCCCTCTCGCTGTTTCCCGAGCACGACTACGACATCGTGTTCACCGACTTCGGCATGCCTGAGATGACGGGGGCCGAGCTGGCGCAGACACTCAAGGACAATCACCCTGATCTCCCCGTCATTCTGCTGACAGGCTACACCGACACCGAAACGGCCATTGACGAGGTCGACGGCATTCTCTCCAAGCCCTTCAAGCGCGACGAGCTCGAAATGGCCATCCAGAAGCACGTCCTCTCCTCCTGACGGCGCGGCGGTCCATCGCTACCGAATGCGCACCATGAGCCGGGCGGTGTGGACGTAGGTCCCGCGCTGACCGGGCACTCGTCCTTCCTCGAAAGCGTGAACGGCGTAGTCGATCTGAAACGCGCCGAGACGCAGCCCGAGTCCCCCAGTGGGATACCCGGCGCTGAGTCCGCTCCGAAGAACGAGCCCGTCCGTGACCGCGGCTCGCACCCCGGCATGCAGGCGCGCGAGAAGGTGCTGCTGATCGTGCCCGTATCCCTGGTAATCGACGGCCACCGCGACGTCCTCAACGGCCAACAACGAGGGAATTCGGTAGGCCGCCCCGATCCGGTAGGTGGGTCGGAGCCGAAAGCGGCGACGCGCCCGCGCCTCTTCCCGCGCCGCCGTCTCGTCATCAACTGTCGCTTCGTCCGCGGCAAAGCCCTCCAGAAACGGAATGCCCGGGGCGTCCTCGAAGGTGTAGTTATATCGGTTGTCCAGGAGGTCGTAGACCGCCCCGCCGACAGAGAGCCGCCCCGGAAGGGCCCACCAGGGCGGCGTGTAAAGCGCCCCTACATCGACCTGAAAGGCACTTCCCCGCAGCAGGAGCGCGGCCTCGTCCGGCGTAAACGCATCGAGGGGCTTGTTTTCGAACGTCAAGAACCGTCGCTTCTGTGCGGCCGTGCCCCCCACCGACAGTCCCGAAAGGCCGATCTTCCCCAGATCGAGCCCGGCCGAAAGGACCGCCATCAGGTCTGTCCGGCTCAGCAAATATACCTGCGGGACCCCCAGCCCGGCGTCACTCATCCGGTAGTTGAGGGCCGTCTTCGCGAACAGTCCGCCTCCGAGGCCCACGCCGTTCACCGAGTACACGAACGACGGCAGGACGATGGCCCCGGTGCCCCGAACGGGATCTCGGCCCAGCCGATACGCGTCCCGGTACAGATCCTCGAGCTCCTCTGTGTCCCGCTCAAAATTGTCCTCGACGGCCGGCCGGACGCGGCGATTAAAAAAGTCGATCTGATCCCTCAGATTTCGGCTCGCCGCTGCCTGTACGCCCAGGACGGTGAAGTAGGACGAGACGTGCGGCAGTTGGGCCGGATTGTAGAAGAAGGGCCGATCCGGCCCCGACAAAGCAGCCCCGGCATCGCCCATGGCCCGCACGCTGGGGGTCGGGACGAAGGAGCGCTCGGTATACCGGTTGTTTTGGGCACACGCAGGCGGGCTCCCCACGAGTGCCACCGCCAGCATTAGGAGCGCTGCGCAGACGTGGAAGCGCATACCGGACCGAACGGTTCGAAAGGCCATGTCAGACTACGAGCAATCGATCCGGGTGCCCACCGCGTTGGATAGGGCCTGCAGGCGGTCGATGAGCACCGCGCCCTGGTCGGTCTCCGAGGAGCGATATCGGGCCTGAAGCCACTGCACGCCCTGCTGGGCCGCGGCACTCAGTGCACACAGCGCGTTATGATTTTCGGACAGCGTGTCCCCTGTCCCCGAACACACCACGAGGGCACGGTGTGGGTTGGAAGCGCGGTCCAGATACAGGGCGCTACCGGTGCCCGCAATCACCGCCCGGGCGCCGATTACTTCGTTGGCCACCACCGTAATGGCACCCACGAGGAATCCCTTCTGGCGAACCGAAGTCGTCGCTCCCGAAAAGGCTTCGGGGCGGCGCTCCAGGACGCCCGTCACGACGAGACGATACACGCGTTCCACCACAGACTGGCGGTCGACCCAACGACGCAGCGGCGCTGCCTCGATAGGGACCGCCTCGTAGCGATTCGCGTCACTCTCGGGACGAGCCGCGTCGGTGCACATGCTCTCGGAGTGGGCCGCTTTTCCCGCGGTTGCGGGCGCCGACGACTCGGACGTGCCGGCGAGATGCTCCGCCGCCGCCCGGAGGGCAAAGAGGTCGAGGTCGCGCTCGGCGTAGAGGGCGTTTGCCAGTTCAATCCGGACGCGGACGCTGGTCGAGTCCTTGTCGTAAGCCCGCTCCAGCAGCCGCACCGCCCGGGAGGCGTTTCCGTCGGCGAGGGCCGTTCGCGCGTCGGCCACGAGCGCGTCGATGTTGTTTGGGCCGGGGGAAAGTCCTTCAAAGACGTTGCAGCCCCCGACCAGAAGCCCCGCCATCAGAAGGAGGAGCCAGGCCGTCCCTTCGCCTCTCCGAACCAGCACTCGCAGCGTCGGAGCGACGTTGTCCATAAGCCGAACCGCACGGAAATCCCTAAAGAGAACGAGCCAGGTGGCTGAACGATTGCGGATATAGAAACGCGCTCCCCGCCAGGGAGCTGTGTCTTTATTCCCCCGTCTCAGCGTCCCGGCGCGGAGATTCCTCGATGACCGTGGCGTCCTCGATATTCGGATCGAGCTCCCGTTCAAACGCCCGTTTCGACTCGGCCGCAATCTTGGACACCCGCTCGGTCGTCGCGTCGATCAGATTGGCCGTGTGGCGGAGCAGAGTCCCGCCGACGTACACCGTTTTGCCGAACCAGTTCAGATCGCCGGGCTCGCGGCGTTCGGGAGGGCGCTCTTGGGCCATGACGGACCGGAGTGGTGGACGAAGGGACGACGGAGGAAGTTACGCAGGATCGAGTCCCGACCAGACGACACTACTTCTTGGATGAGGACCCGTTTTTGGGCGTCTGCCGCTGGGCCGTTTCCGGCTCTGCCGCGCCGGGCCCGGACGTGCCGGACGAGCGATGACGGCGGTGCATGACGTCGCCAAGCCCATCGGCGAGGGCCCGGCCCACCTGCTCAATTCCCTTCGCCAGCGTGGAGGCGGACGCCTGGATGAGAAACTGGGCCTGCTTCTCGAACTCCAGCTCTTCGAAGTCGCGGCGCATTCGGTCGTAGGACTCGTCAGTCGGCATAAGGAACGAACTGTTTGAGGAGACACCCCGTTTGCTGAATGGTGCCTCAACGAGAGCCTGTTGAGGATCAACACGTGGACGCGTACTGAAAGCGGAAGGTTTCCCGATCACGCCCCCGACCGTTCATGGTCTCCTCCTCTACGGCCACCGAGCCGGATGCGACGTACCTTGAGGGTGTCGTGACGAGCTCGACCGGCAGCTGGTACGACGTGCAGGTCGGCGACCGGACCATTCCCTCGCGGATGCGGGGCAAATTCCGGCTCACGGAGCAGGACGTGACCAACCCAATTGCTGTAGGGGACCGGGTGACGATCCGCCTGACCGAGGAGGACCAGACCGGCTTCATTACCGAAATCCACGACCGCACCAACAAGCTGAGTCGGCGGGCGGCGGGCCCGCGGGAGGGGCAGGAGCACACTCTCGTTGCCAACGTCGATCGTATCTGGTGCGTGCAGGCCGTGAAACTGCCCGCCTTCAACCCGCGCTTCCTCGACCGCCTCCTCGTCGCCGCGGCCATTCACGAAATCCCGGCGGGCCTCATTATTAACAAGATCGACTTGATGACGGAGGCCGAGAAGCCCACGGTGATGGACCTGCATCTGCGCTACGCTGACCTCGGCCATCCCGTGATCGTGACCAGTGCCACGGAGCAACACGGCCTCGACCGACTCCGGGACGCCTTTGCCGATCATATTAATGCCATCACCGGCCCGTCCGGCACCGGTAAGTCGACACTGATCAACGCCCTCGAACCGGACCTTGACCTGGAGACGGGCGCCGTGAGCGAAAAGACGCGCAAGGGCACCCACACCACGACGCACGCCGAACTACACCCGCTCTCAAACGACGGCTACGTCGTCGATACGCCTGGCATCCGCGAGTTCGGGCTCCGCGACGTGCACCCGAAGGACCTCGCGCACTTCTTCCCGGACCTCGCGCCGTACGTCAACGCCTGCAAGTTTCCGGATTGTACGCACGACCACGAGCCGGGCTGCGCGGTGAAAGCGGCGGTGGAGCGCGGCGACATCCACCCGGAGCGGCACGAGAGCTACCTGGCGATTCTGGAGTCTCTGCGTGAGGAACAGACGCCGGAATACTGAGGCGTGATTCGTGATTTTGCTTTCTCACGATTCACGCGTCACGTTTCACGTATCACGAACTACCCCCGCACCTTCTGCGTCGCCTCGTCGCCCTTGTCGGCCAGCAGGTCAAGGGCCTCGTCCATCGTCAGGGCGTCGATCGACTGGTCGTCCTTGAGAGAGGCGTTGGTGCCGTCGTGCTTCACGTAGGGCCCGTAGCGGCCGGACCACACCTCCACCGGCTCCTCGGACTCCGGATGCGGCCCGAGGACGCGCTGCGGCTTGTTGCGGTTCTCTTTCCGGCGGATTA
>Ga0207797_1003075_pt1 | contig 11266 bp, 14 predicted proteins | sample PRCRCaboRojoPR_6_FD_187275 | JGI IMG/M metagenome (GOLD analysis project Ga0207797, IMG submission 187275) | Marine sediment microbial community from Cabo Rojo, Puerto Rico - PR CR 10% Liquid 1 (SPAdes) | ecosystem: Environmental > Aquatic > Marine > Coastal > Sediment | place: Cabo Rojo, Puerto... | reverse complement strand
CCAAACTGATCCACTGGGCCAAACATTCCTACAACGAAGCCTACTGGCTCACGGCAAAGGGCCTCCTGTGAGGTGATAATATGAGCGACAACGAACAGGACCAGATGACACAAGAAGAACTAAACGAAGAACTGAAGCAAGCGATAGACGAGAATCCGGAGGCCATAGCCGGGTTTATCCAGAGACTGGATTTAACCAACGAACTGCTGGACGTCGTGTCTCTCGGAACGAAAGCAATGGACGACGAAATGGTTACTTCGATCGTCGGTACCGCGACAAGGCTCGGAGAACTTGCCGACTCGGCTTCGGATCCCAAAACCGTGAAGAACCTGGACAAACTACTCGGTGCCCTCAGAGATGCTGGTGATCCGGAAAACATTCCTAACTCTACCGGAACTTTAGCCCTTTTGCGCCAGACTATGGACGAAGACGTACAGAGGGGACTCGGCTTTTTACTCGGGCTGGCAAAATCGCTCGGCAAGTCCCTGGACTAAGAATATAACGGAGGGCCGGGTGACGGTCCTCCTTATTATTTTTGTCCTGTCGCACTTCTTGGTCCACTCTCCCGAACCCCGGCCAGGAAATTTGAGCCATTTTTTCGGACCACTACTTTGAGAGCCGGGGGTTTCTCGCCACAATAATTAATCGGAAAAAGGTCATACCACCTTTAGCCTTGCTCAAATTCTACCGGGGGAAAAGTTGCAACGGGGAGGCTGAACTCCTATCTTTATTCAACGAAAACGAACGGTGATTATATGGTTGAATATCTCGTTAGTCCGGAATATCTTTCCTTTGAATTGGATCTTTCCTTCGAACGGGGCAGACTGTCCCGCTACTTAAAAACCGGTAGCGGCGCCCTGGACGATTATATTGAAGAAGGTCTGGAGCTGGGTAACCGTCTGGCCGATCCGCGCGCGACGTACGCAATTGCGAAAAACGGCCGGAAATTAATTAACAAATACAACTTTCCGGGTCCGTTAGAAGAAGCGGAGTTGCTCGTATTTGGAATTTCCACCATCGGCGAGGAGCTGGAGGAAAAAGTGGACGAGTTGATGGAGGAAGGACACTACACTCTGAGCAACATCCTGGACTCGATCGGTTCCGCAGCCGTCGACGAGACCACGGATCGTCTCGGAGAGGAGGTTATGGGTTACTCTCGGGAAAACGAGCTAAACAACACCCGGGCTTTCCAGCCGGGTTCCGGAGCCAGCCACTGGAAGGTCAACAATCAGGAGCTCATCTTCGAGAGTTTGAATCCGTCGGAGATCGGGGTTAAGCTTACCCCGTCATTCACGATGATTCCGAAAAAGTCGACCTCCTTCGTTATCGGACTGGGCGAGGAGCTCAAACAGGCTCAGGACCTTTTTTCGTGCGTGGGCTGCGATAGAACCGACTGTCCCTATCGGTATATCCCCGAGGAAGCAACTGCTGGATCAGGACATCCGGGAGGTTAAAGATGAAAAAAATCGGAGTGCTGGGGGGAATGAGCCCGGAATCTTCCCTGGATTATTATCGGAAGTTCATCTCGCTTTCCCAGGAAAGATTGCCCGAGGGTCGCTACCCCGAGCTCGTGATATATAACTTGAACTTCGAGGATTTCTGCAAACCCGTCTCACAGGGTAAAGATAAGGAGGTAAGACCTCTCCTGCGAGAAAAACTGACCGACCTGGAGGGGGCCGGGGTCGATTTTGCCCTGATGGCTTCCAATACGCCGCACATGTATTACGAGGAGTTGACCGAGGATATTTCCACCCCCCTGCTGAGCATCGTGAAAGCAACCGCTGAAGCTGCAAAAGGGAGAGGCTATGAGAGAGTAGGGCTTCTGGGGACGGACTTCACCATGACGGGCGGTTTCTACGAGAAGGATTTCTCGGAAAGGGACATAGAAATTGCCGTACCGGAAGAAGGAGACCGAAAAATTGTCCACGATAGGATTATGAACGAACTGGTAAACGGAAAAATACTGGATAGCACGCGAAAAGAACTGGTTGAGATAACGAAAAAAATGGAACGGGCCGAGGGCATAGAAGCGGTAATCCTTGGTTGCACCGAACTACCACTAATCCTGACTGAAAAGGAGGCCGGGATCCCGGTTCTGGATACCACCAAAATACACGTCGAAGCCGCGTTCGATCTCGCCTTCGACTAGAAGTCAGGTATTCAATTTTATCCTGTTTAGTTCTGATATACTGGAGGGAATGATATGAGAGTTATTATCGCCGGACTGGGCGACGTCGGAACACAGCTCGCCGAGGACCTTACATCCCAGAAAGGCTTTGAGCTCGTGCTGATTGATCAAGACGAGGAAAAATGCGAAACGCTTTCGGGGGAATTTGACGCGCTGGTGCTAAACGGTGACGGGACGGAACCGGAGCTACTCGAGAGCGCCGGAGCGAAAGAGGCGGATGCTCTTATAGCGACCACGGAATCGGATGCGCTAAACATGATCATAGCCGTTCTGGGCAAGAAGTTCTCCGTACCGAGAGTGGTGGCGAAACTAAACAAGACGAGTCTCCGGACAACCGCCCGGGAACTTGGGGTAGATCATGTCATCTCTCCCAAGCTCTCCGCGGCCACGGAGATTACCAGTCTCCTGCACGGCTACGACGTCCTGGACTTCTCCCTGCTCGTTCAGGGTGGAGCCAGGCTGGTGGAGATCTCACCGGGTGACCTGGCCGGCAAGAAATTAAGCGAAATCGATTTACCGGAAGGAACTCTTATTACTTCCGTGTTTCGGGAGGGGGTCGCGGTCATACCCCGGGGCAATACCCAGTTAAAAGAGCGGGACATCCTGGTAATAATAACGGAGAACGAGGAAAAAGAAGAAAAAATAAAAAGCCTATTCGGAGAACTGCAAACTTCCCAGCGCCCCGACAAAGTCAATGAAAATTAGCCAGCATATAAGGCCGGCGGACTGGCATTCCGTCATTTACGAACTTTTCGGCGCCCTTGGTTTGATGGGGCTACTTCTACTGGTGCCCTTTTCCGTCTCGTTGATTTTTCAGGAGTACCTCTACTCAGAGATTTTTGGCGGGCTGGCCTTCGGCTCAATCGGGCTCGGCTTCGGGGTTCGAAAGCTCGGGATAATCGACACCCAGGAAATGAAGCTGACGGACGCCCTGATCGTCACTGCTCTGGTTTACCTGTTGTTCAGCCTGGTAGGTGCCGTCCCCTTTCTCCCGATAAAATCCTTCCTGGATGGATTATTCGAAGCGATGTCAGGCTTTACGACTACCGGCCTGACGATGGTTAACGAAACCACACTGCCCGCCTCGCTGCACTTTTTCCGGGCCTATTCACAGTGGCTCGGAGGAATGGGCATCATCGTTCTCACCCTGGCTATACTGCTAAGACCGGGGAAGACTGCATTTAAGCTTTATTCTTCGGAATTCGGGGAAACCAACATCCTGGGTAGCGTTATTTCCACCGCAAAGGCGGTTATCAAGGTCTATCTTTCCCTGACTGCCCTGGGCTTTGTAGCGTTTTTCTTTGCCGGTATGGGGCTTTACGATGCCCTGATCCATATCCTTACGACCATTCCCACCGGCGGTTTTTCCCTCTATTCCGAAAGCATCGGCTACTACGATAGCGCCGCCGTCTCCCTGACTGTTTCGATTTTCATGATAATGGGCGCAATTAGCTTTCCCCTTTACTACACTGCAACCAAGGGTAACACCAGGGAGTTTTTCGAGGATCACCAGGTCCAGGCACTTATCATCCTAGTCCTCCTCGGGACGATAATCTTTACCGTAAGCTTCGGGGCGAACCTTCAGAATCTGGCCCCGGGAATTTTTCAAACTGCCACCGCCATAACTACTACCGGCTACAACACCGTTCCGACCGGCGAGCTGCCCGCCGGGGATAAGTTCGTCACTATACTCCTGATGGTCGTCGGGGGTGGCACCGGTTCCACGGCAGGTGGGATCAAGATTTTTCGTCTCCTAATCCTGCTGGCCCTGATCAGACTGGCTTTCTTTCGAACGCTCCTGCCAAAGGAGGCAAAGCTTCCCCTGCAGTTCGGGAAGCTCAAAGTGACCAAGGAAGAAGCCGAATCCATCACGGCGTTTTTTCTAGCTTATCTGCTGATAATGGTCCTTTCCACCCTGGGGATAATCTGGCTCGAGGGGACCAACCTGGTCAACTCCCTCTTCGAAGTCGCGTCGGCGGAAGGTACGGTGGGAATGTCTGTAGGCATCACCTCTTCGGGAATGAACCCGGCTTCCAAACTTATCTTGATAGTCAACATGTGGCTGGGCCGACTGGAAATTATGCCCGTTCTGGTGGCACTTTACCCGAAAAGCTGGAGATAAGAGAAGACTTACCTTTACCATTCCAAGAAAACCGAAGCCTCGGATAGAGGCCACCTTCAATCAGAGGTAATAAACTAGAGTCTCGAGCTCTTTTGTAAAGAACATATGAGTCAACCTGACTTCCTCCGACAGGTTCAACTGAGTCGGCGCAAAGTTCAACAGACCCCGGACCCCACCGGCAACCATTTCCTCCGCTGCTTCCTGTGCCTCCTCGGGGGGAACGGCAATGATCCCGAGCTCAACACCCTCTTCCTCGACCCGTTCCCTCATATTTCTGCCATCCTCAATCCTGACGCCGTTAACTCTTTTCCCGATCATCTCCTGGTCCCTGTCGAAGGCCAGGGTTATATCAAAGACGTCCCTATCAAAACCCCGGTACGTAAGAAGAGCAAAGCCGACGTTTCCGACTCCGGCGAGGGCGACTTCCCACTTCCTGTTGATATGCAAAATCGCCCTGAGTTCCTCCGCAAGTTTCTCAGTTTTATATCCGACCCCACGGGTGCCGAAGTCACCGAACCGGGATAAATCCTTCCGGACGAGATAAGAGTTCAAATTCAGCCTTCGGGAAAGCCTCTCAGAAGTAACCGTGTATTCCCCTTCTTCCAGCAACCTTTCAAAGCAGCGCAAATAGAGAGGGAGTCGATCGATAGTCTCCCTGGGTATTTCTCTTTTTTTCATTATTACCCACCCGAGAAGATACTAATCCGGGATCGCCAGCCCTTTATGGCCTTTTCGAAGAAAAGACTAAACGCAGCAATAGAAGCTTTCTCATCGCCGGAACGCCGCCCGATCAACCTGCCCGAACACCTGAAGCCAAAGGTTCGGTCCGTACCTCGCCGCCGGGAGAACAAACATTCGTATTAACTGACGGAAAACCGATCCCGACAGGCTCCCTGCTGAACCCCGACTATTTGTTTTCTCCCTCTTCAATCACCGTTAATTCTCGTCGACACTCCGGACAGAGAATCCGGATTCTGTCGCTGCGGTGACTCGGTTTTTCCTTCAAGTTATCCCTGCGAGCGAGATCGAGGTTTTCAAGATAAGTGAGGAAAACGCCGGGATTGGAGTAGGCCAGATTGCCGAGTTTGTCGTAAAGCCAGAGCAGGTGATCTCTGGTCCCGACGACTTCTCCACAGGCTTCACAGACCACGAGGTCCTTTTCAACGTCGGTTTTTGGGCCCTCTTCCCCGCTGAAGGAAAGAGCGTATTCCCGGGAGAGCTCTATCCCCTCACCGGTCGTACAGAATTTCTCGCACTGGCCGCAGTAAATACACTCCTCCAGATGCACGGTGAGTTCCCTTTGCCCGCCGGTGCCGTCCACGGAATCTTCCAGGTGAATGGCGTCCGCCGGACAGACATTATAGCAGCCGCTGCAACCAACACAACCTTCCTCGTTATATTCCGGCGCTCCCCGAAAAGTAGGGGCTACTTCCGCTTCTTCCGCGGGGAACCTGGACGTATATCTGTGAGAAAAGACTGCCTTGACTGCTTCCGTCAACTCCCTAACTTTCGGCTTTTTCATGACTTATCCTCCTCGTATTTGTCCACCACGCTACCTTCCCAGAGGGGAATTCCGGATTTGTGAGCTCCCCGGGAGAGCGCGTGGGCGGCGGTCGGTGCGGTAATTGCGATAAACAGAATAGCTGCAAGGGCCTTCAAGCCGGTGGGACCGACCCCGGAACTAATCAGAACTCCCAGCAGTATAGAACAGGTACCCAGCGTGACGCACTTCGTGGCCCCCTGAAGTCGGTTATAAACGTCGGGAAGACGGATTAACCCGATACAGCCGAATAAATTGAACAGAGCACCAATAATTATAATCGCTTTTCCGGCTAGTTCACTCATCGAATTTCTTACCCTCCAGGTGTTTTGCTAAAGCCGTAGTGCCGATAAAACTGAGCAATCCCCAGGCCAGGGCAATATTCAGATAAAACGGTCTCCCGGTAATGATTGCAAATAGCCCACAAAAGCCGACGACAAGGATTCCAAGAATGTCGATACCGACCATTCTGTCGGCAGGCGTGGGGCCGGAACCTATCCGATAAAGACAGAGAAACGCCGACAGGGTCAATAAGCTGAGGCCGAAACCAATCATTCGAATATCCTCCTGAGTAACCATTCGAACCTGCCCACTATTTCGTGGGTCATTTCTTCGACATCGGTAGAACTAACGTTTATCCAGTGGACGTAGAGATGGCCGTCCTCGGATATATCCACCGTCATAGTTCCCGGAGTCAGCGTAATCGAATTCGCCAGTGCCGTCCTTGCCGATTCGCTTTCCAGATTAGTCTTTACTTTTACTATTCCCGGATTAATCGGAACATCCGGGTGCAAAACCCGAAACGCCACGTCGAGATTGGCCATCATCACCCACCAGGCCAGGACGAAAACGTAACATCCCGCCCAGAAGTATCTCACCAGGTTCAAACCTTTACCGGGATGTCGCGTGGCCAGTCCTTCCAGCAGGAGACCCGACAGGAGAGCCACGATCGCCCCGGCAACAATCATGGGCCATTGGACGGGAGCAAAAGGCCAGGTAAAGAGGAGCCAGACCCCGAGAGTTACTGAGAAAACAAACAGGGTTCTAGAAATTTTTGCTTCGCTTTCTGCTTTTTCCACTGTGATCACCCTTTTATAAGCCGAGGACCAGTTTCGTGTATTCGGAGCCTTCCTGTAAGGCAAGAGCAGCGGGTTTTAGCACTACCCCCCGAAATTCGGGCAAGTAAAGTAAGCCGAGTCCAATACAGCAGATAGCCAGTATCACTAACGGTAGGTAAAGCCCGGGAGAAATCTTTCCCGGTAGCCCCGCCCTCTCGGCAACTTCCCCGAGAAACAGCTCTTTCTGTACTTTCAAATAATAAGCCAGAGTTATCGCGCTGGTAAAAAGAACGATGCCGGCCAGGGGATACATCTCTCCCCAGATAGCCGCTATTACGATCACGAGTTTGCTCCAGAATCCGTTGAAGGGAGGGATTCCCGAAATAGAGAGCGTTCCCACGGTTCCAGCGGCTCCGGAAACCGGGCTAAGGCCCGTAATTCCGCTTATCTCGCTGAGATCTCTCGTTCCGTAAAGCTTCTCCACCCCGCCACTGAACAGAAAAAGCAGGGATTTATAAGTCGCATGATTTACGAGATGAAATATTCCTCCAATCAGGGCCAGGGTCGCGATCGCCGGTTTACCCTGTGATATCAGGACTCCCCCCATTCCCAGCCCAAGCGTGATATAACCCATCTGGGAGACGCTTGAATATGCAAGTAACCTCTTCAGGTCCTTCTGGCCCAGTGCTATCATTCCGCCGATAAACATCGAACCAGCCCCGACCCAGGTCAGTACCTGTGGCGCCAGTTCGGGCAGGTTAAGACCGTTGAACAGCAACCTCGACAGGGCGTAAATACCCAGCACCTTTATCAGGACACCCGAAAGCATGGCCGAAATTGGCGTCGGAGCGGAGGAATGTGCATCGGGCAACCAGGAATGAAACGGAACGAACGCGGCCTTCAATCCGAAACCGACGATAAAGAGTGCAGTGCTCAACAGGATGAAGGACTTGTCGGCCATTTCACTCACCCTTACGGAGATCTCCGCGATATTGAGTGAGCCGACTGATCCGTAGAGCATCGCTATTCCCAGCAAGATAAAGACCGAGCCGACGGCCCCCATAACCAGGTACTTGAAAGACGCTTCGATTTCCTCCGGACCGCGGTTGAACCCGACCAGCGCGTAAGAACTTATAGCGGCTACTTCGAGATAGACGTACATGTTAAATACGTCGCCGGTCAGTGCAACTCCGTACATCCCGGCCAGCATGAGCGAAAACAGCCCGTAAAATTTACCCAAATTTCTGTATTCACTCATGTAAGTTAGGGAGAAAATCGCCGTCACGAAAGCTATTGCGCTTATAACGACGACTATCAGAGAACTCAGCCCATCGAGTACGTAGTTGATCCCAATCGGAGGGGGCCAGCCTCCCATCCTGTATATTCCCTTATCGCCGAACTTGACCAGGGACAGAGCAAGCAGGAAACCGGTTTCGAGAATCATTGCTCCGGCATAGAGCTTGCTCCGCTCTCTAAATTCCTCGAGCAACGGTAACAGGAAACCCAAACCCAGCGGTATTGCCACAAAGAGTGGGAGCATGCTTTATTACCCCCTTAATTTCCTAATTTCCGTGATATCAAAGGTTTCGTAGTGCTGATATATTCTTACAGCCAGAGAGACCATCAACGCGACCACGCCCAGACCGATGACTATCGAAGTAATGACCAGCGCCTGGGGCAAGGGATCAACTGCGGCGGCAACGAATTCCGTCACCGTAGCCCCCTCTTCGATGATCGGTGCCTCCCCGGAAAGCCTATAACCGATCAGGATCAGAAAAGCGTTCACGGCGTGCTCCATAATGATGATCCCCATTATTATCTTGATTAAATTCCTCTTGTTTATGACGCTGTAGAGCCCGACGGCGAACAGGATAAACGCGAGTAAATACGTAAACATCTTCAATCCTCCTCAATAGCTCGAAACAGGGCAAGAAAGGCAAAAACCACAAACAGCGAGCCCCCTACTTTGAACCCGATAGCGAGGTTTATTATCGGCATGTTCCCGCCACTTAACAGACCGAACGGGTTTCCCGGGAAGCCTGCCTGAATGAAATTGCTGAGGAAGCTTCCACCAAATACGTAACCCAGCAACCCCATACAGAGGAACGACAGTGAAGCCAGACTATCCACTATTTCGGCGGACCCCACACCGATTATTTTTTTCACCCTATCTTTACCGTATGCCAGAGTGAGCAGGATAAAACAACCGGCAATAATTACGCCGCCGGGAAATCCACCGCCCGGCGTCAGGTGTCCCGTCAGAGCAATATAAATCCCGAAGGCGATGATAAAAGGAGCTACCCAGCGACTGACCGTCTTCACAATTCTACTCATTCCATTCATCTTTATTCCCCCTTTCCTTCAAAGAAGACTTTTTTCTGAAGCAGGGTAATCGCACCCAGTATCGCCGCAAAAAGCACGGTAGCTTCACCCAGCGTATCGTATGCCCGGAAATCCAGCAGGATATCATTCACTATATTTGCCCCGCCGGCCTTATCGAGTCCAAATTTCAAGTAGAATTGACTTGCCGGCTCGGAAAATGTATCCATCGCGGTCTTCCCGAATTCGGGAAAAGCGCCGAGATAGTTGGCGAAGAAGGCCGAGCCGAGTCCAAACAGGATCAAGCTGCCTATCAACATCGGCTTACTTTCGTTGCCCTTAATGTCGGTCACACCTTTGCCGATCGTTGCCCTGATCAGAATAACCAGCGTAATAATTTCCACCACTACCTGCGTTATAGCTATATCCGGAGCTCCAAGCCAGAGAAAGGCGATACTCAAGCCAAACCCCACAGCTCCGAGCGAAATTATGGAAGATAGCGTGGACGGAGCTTCGACCGCGATTAAAGCAGCAATAATCGTAAAGACCAGAAAAACCTGAATAAGGACCATCCTAACCAACCCCGTTATTGTGTTGTAAGAAGCCAGAGAATAACGATTAAACCGGCGAACACCCAGACCAGATAACGGGAGAGTAACCCGTTGTGTACCCGGCGAAAAGTTCTTGTAAACGCTTTCCCCACCCAGCTGGTGGCCACGTAGGGATCGATAAATTGCCTTTCTTCGGCCCTGTATAGCCAGCTGGTTAACCTGGAATTCTTGACGCTATTATATATTTCGGAGGGATGGATGCTGAAATCCAGGTTTTCCACGTAAGGAAAGTACCTTTCCTCGTCTATTGTTTCGGCGTTCTCGCCCCCCAGGAACGCGGGCTTGCGCTTTGACCTCTTCTTCAGGCCAAAAATAGCGTAAACTGCGGCTCCAACGACGATAGCTCCGAGCAGGAAAGCGGCCGCCATGTATCCTACCCAGGTTCCAGTAAATGCGGGGGTTCCACCGATTATCGGTTTGACCGAGTCAAGCAACAACCGGGGATAAACACCGAGCCCGATGCACAGAACGGCGGGAACGACCACGGCCATCCTCATCCCCAAATCGGGGTTCCTCTCAAGCTCCCCTTCGCTTTCTCCGAGAAAAGCCGAAAAGAGGAATTTTGAAATATAAATAACCGAGAGGGTACTGCCAAACAGGGCCGCCACGAGTACAAACGGGGCAAAGCCCCGGTCGAAACCGATGGAAGCCTGGTAGAGTATCCATTTGGAGTAGAACCCGTTCAAAGGCGGTACTCCGGCCAGTGAAAGCGCGCCCACCAGGACGGAGCCGAACACCAGGGGCATCTTTTTCCCCAGCCCCCCCATTTCGTCCAGCTTCCTCGTGCCGGAGACGTAGACGACTATCCCCGCACCGAAGAACAGCAGGCCTTTGAAAAGAGCGTGATTTATCAGATGAATTATTCCACCGGCGATGCCCAGCCCGGTGCCGATGCCAATCCCTGCCAGGATGTAACCGACCTGAGAGATACTGGAGTAAGCAATTAACCGCTTGATGTCGTTCTGAACGATCGCCAGCAGCCCGCCAATTACGATCGTAAAGGCCCCAATTACGGTCAGGGCGCTACCCCAGGTTGGCGATACCTCGAACAGTTCCCAGAAAATCCTGAGGATCCAGTAGAGGCCGACTTTTATCATTATCCCGGAGAGCAGAGCTGAAATCGGAGAGGGAGCCTCCGGATGGGCATCCGGCAACCAGGAGTGAATCGGAAAGAAAGCTCCTTTTACGCCGAAACCGATCAAAAACAGGGCTAAAATTGCGGTACTCAACCCGGTACCGGCCAGCCCGGCCTCCTGGAGTCCGCTCAACCCAGTAGTTCCCAGAGTAGTCCAGACCAGGATGGTCCCGGCAAGAATGGACAGAGCACCGATCTCACTCATCAGAAAGTACTTGTTGCCGGCCCTGATCGAGGTCGTATTTCTTTCGTAAGTAATGAGAAAGTAGGCCGCGAGAGTCATCAGCTCCCAA
>Ga0207797_1003074_pt1 | contig 11270 bp, 7 predicted proteins | sample PRCRCaboRojoPR_6_FD_187275 | JGI IMG/M metagenome (GOLD analysis project Ga0207797, IMG submission 187275) | Marine sediment microbial community from Cabo Rojo, Puerto Rico - PR CR 10% Liquid 1 (SPAdes) | ecosystem: Environmental > Aquatic > Marine > Coastal > Sediment | place: Cabo Rojo, Puerto... | reverse complement strand
CGAACAACCCAGGCCATCCCTGAATTTCAATATTTCCAAGCAGATTGGTGATCGCTGGGCCGTGGATCTTTCCGCGGATAACCTGTTGGATGCCGATTATGCAGCTTTGCATCATTTTAACTCCGGCGACAAATATACCCAGCATTACAGGGAAGGCAGGTCCTATTCGTTTGGAATATCCTATAGTTTCAAATAAAGAAAAAACCACGCATGCGTGCCCAATGAATAGCAAACCCAAGCTTTTGATGCGGGGGCACTATTTTTTATATTTGATGAATGCTTGCTTAACATTTTCTTAACTTTACCGTTTAAAAAATAAAGGAAACCCATAAACTAAGCCACCATGAAAAGAATCATCACATACCTCATATTATCTCTGATGCCATTTGTCGCTTTATCTCAGGATGTCACCAAGGAAGAAGGGAAATATTACACCGATGCGGGCGAACTTTATACCGGCCTCCATAAAGATCACTATGAAAACGGGAATCTGAAAGCAGAGATCCGGGTGAAGAAAGGTGTTTTGGATGGCCGCTCCACGTTCTACTTTAGCGACGGTTCCAAAAAGGAACTTCGCTCCTACAAAAACGGCAAGATGCATGGAGTTTGGAAGACCTGGAACAAAGAAGGGGTAAAAGTGGCCCGGGCCGTCTATAAGAATGGCAAAAAGCACGGTACCTGGAAGATATGGGACGACAACGGCACCCTCCGGTTCAAGATGGCCTATGACAGGGGAAAAAAAACCGGTACGTGGTACAATTACAATGAAGAAGGCAAACTGATAGCCACCAAGGAATTTGGCAAGCAGGAATAAACAGGCGGGATCTCAAACCCGGTCCAGCCTCAACAGCAGTCGCGGATCCGGACAAAGCTCCATAAAATAGTCTTTCTGTGAAGGGGCAGCTACCCCGTAAAAGTCGCCTTCCATTCCCAGCATATCGCTGATCATCTGAAAATGAAGATGGGGCGGCCATTGGCCGTTTTCCTCGGGCGTGCCGATAGCAGCAAAAGCGGTCCCACAAGGTATCTCCTTCCCTTTGCTGAGCCCCTCGAGTGAGCCGGCGCTCAGATGCCCGTAAAGGGTATAAAAGACCGTTTCCTCCAGCCTGTGTTCCAGAATGATGGTACCTCCATAATCCCCGTATGTATCGTTGAACTTGTAGCTGTGTACCACCGCATCCAGGGGTGCATATATAGTGGTCCCTGCAGGCACCCATATATCGATGCCCAGATGAACGCTACGGGGCTCGGCTTCACCATCAAACAAACTGCTCCTGCGGTATATGAAGCGGTCTTCTCCATATCCGCCAATGCCCACCAGGGAAAATCCATCGAGCACCTCTTCAATATAACGGTTAAAGGCACCGGTATCGTTAACATCCAATCCCTTCAGCGCTTCATTTTCCCCTGTAAAATCCATCTCCACAATATCCTTCTCCGACTTACCCAATTTCATCAGCGGGGCTATGCGCTCCTTGTTTTTCTGTAAGGCTTCTTTGATTTGTTGGCTTTTCTTCATAATAGGGTCAGGTTGTGTTTGTTGGGGTCAAAAACATTTTACCCGATCCGGCAAATATAAAGAATATTGCGGGACAACCATAAAAAAAGCAAGAGCCGGACTTTAGCCCGGCTCATGCTTTTTTGGGTGTGTGTTAAACAACAATTACTTCTCCATACTCTCTATTTTGATGGTGACCCGGTTTTTGTCGCGTATCTCCAGCTTAACATTCTCAATGATCTTGTCCTTGTAAGAAATAAATGAGGTATTCAGCTTATAAACACCGGGTTTCAGGCCTTGAACACTGAAAGTTCCGTCAAAACTGGTATAAGCAGAAACATCGGTTCCCTTAATATTGACTTTGACTCCTGTCAGGGCTTCGCCAGTGGTCACATCAACTACCTGGCCTTTTAAGGATGCGGTATTCGTGGCACTGGTCTTGTTCCCGTTATCCTCGTTGCCGGCCTGTGCACTCCACATCGTTCCGCTCAAGAGCACAGCCATCGTCAGTATTGCAAACAGTTTTTTCATTTTTGGTTATTTTTGAATTTTTAAAGTTTTCTTTCAAGATCTTTAACTGTCTGCAAATCTAAGGTAGCTGTGTTAACTCAATATTAAAACCGTTTTAACAGTAAATCATCTTTAGGTTAAGTGGATATTAAAGCTGCTGATGCTCATCCCTCAACAGGTCATTGACCGTTTTCACCGGATTGAAAGTGATCAGGGGAACCTCAACAAAAATGGTATTCCAGTAAGCCATACCCCCATTCCACAGGCCTGGCAATTCCTGTGCCTTCAGACTCCTGCCGCCTTTTGACTTGGTACTGATCAGCCCGGCTGAAGGATCCCGGAAATCTAAAAGATTGAATTTCTCTCCCCTGTAATCTCTCACGCCGCATACCAGATCCACCGGATTAAAATGCGTAGAAGCCTCCAGGATGCCCTTATGCTCAGGATTATTTGGGTTGATCTGGGCTTTTTCGACGATTTGCAGAGAGAGGCTTCCATCATCATCCCTCGCCCAGAAAGGACCACCCCCTGGCTCTCCCTGGTTTTTGACCATACCACAAACCCGGATCGGACGGTTGAATTTTCTGAACAGGTACGCCTTCACTTCCCGGGGGTCCGAGGTGTTGAGATCGCCGGGCGGCAAAATGTTGATCGTATTTCGGGCAAAATCCAGCATCTCCCGGAGCTTCTTTCCTGACAGGTCATCATCCGATTCCAGCTCTTCAAGATAAGCGAAGATGGCCTGTTGATGAGCCACCAGCATACCCGCCAGGGCCTGCTTGTAATCGTAGGTATCAGCCTTTAACCGGTCTGGTACCACGTTGTCTATATTTTTGATGAAGATCAGGTCATCATCCAAGGCATTCAGATTGTTCAGCAGCGCGCCATGGCCCCCCGGGCGGAAAAGCAACGAACCGTCCGGGTTTCTGAACAAACGGTTATCCAGGTCGACCGCAACCATGTCGGTCGACTCATGCTGGTTGGAATAAGTCAGCTGGTATGACACCCCGTAGGCATCTTCATACAATTGGTGTCTAAACTGAAGGTGGGAATCGAATTGCTCTTCATGTTCGGGTAAAACGGTAAAATGTATCCCGACCTTATCATCGCGGTTCCGGGCATAACGGGCTCCTTCAACCAGATGTTCCTCAGCTGGGGTGCGGGAATGATCGGCATACCGGTGGAATTTGATCAAGCCCTTGGGCAGGTGGCCATACCCAAGGCCATCCTCTTCCAGCAGCTCGCGTATGATGGTGGCATAATCCCTTTGCCGCAGAAGCTCCTCCACATCCTTCCCTTTTTCTTTCAGGGAAGCCACCAGATCATCATAAAAGGCAAAATGGTCCAGATGCCCGATGAATGTTTCCACTTCAGGAACCATGGTCTCCTCATTGTCCAGGCATTCAAACAGGGCCTTGAACATGCGGGTGGCTGCACCCGAGGCAGGCACAAACTTCATCACAGAAATAGCGTGGCATGAAACGGTATACTTTTTCTTAAACTCTTCCAGTTCCTCCTGGTCCAGCTGCCGGATTCCATCACCGGGTGTGGCAGGTTTGACCAGCGGGGCATAGGGAAAACCTTCCCGGAAATAACTGATCTGGCGCTTCAGGTCTTCTTCTGTAAGTCCTTTTCGACTGAGTTGCTGCAGATCCTGGTTTGTAAGATGCTCCATAACGAATAAGCCTTTTTGAATCCTTAAAATTACGATTCTTATGGCAATGATCTGTGAAGTTTATGTAAAAAAAGACCGGTCCCCTATAATTTCAATACCAGTTTGAGATTCAGCCTGCGGGAGGTCAGATAATTGGGTACGGCATATTCTCCGGCACGGCCCTGCTGGTTGGCAACCGTGCGAACCCACTGATAGGAAATGGTATTTTTAATATCCAGAAGATTGAACACTTCCAATCCCAGCCACAGCGAACGGATGTGGCGAAAAGTACTGATCATCTTGGAGAAACCCATATCCACCCGTCGGTAAGGCGGCATGCGGTAGACCTGATCATATCTATCGGTATGGGGAGGGGTAAAGGGCAACTTGCTGCCATAATGAAGGCTCAGCTGCAACTTCCAGGAGGGGTGGTTGGGCACATAATCCTGGAAGAACAGGCTGAAATTGACCAACTGATCGGTGGGTCGTGGATAGAAACCGGGCTCCACCCGACGGCCCTGATCATCGTGGTAATAATCACCCCTGATATCCGCCTGCGTTTGCATCAGTGAAAGGCTGGCCCACGACTGGACGCCGGGGACAAATTCACCGTTGACCTTCATATCCAAGCCGGCGGCATAACCTCTGGCCATGTTCCGGCCTGTATAATCAATGCGCACATTATCCACCTTATAGGGAATCAGCCGGTCCAGATTCTTGTAATACAATTCAGCCTGATAGTGGAAGGGCCGGTCCCAGGCCATAAAATTATACTTTGCCCCCATCACCAGATGCAACGACCTCTGGGCCCTGATCTCTCTGTTGATGCTACCGTCCTCCCGGATCAACTCCTTGTAAAATGGGGGTTGAGCATAATAACCTCCGGCAAGGTGGAACGAGAGGTCCTTGTTTCCAGGAGGTGTCATCGACAGGCTGAACCTTGGACTAAGCAGCAGTTCCTGGTTAAAATCCCAGTATGCAGCACGCACACCGGCATTCAGGTGCCATTCTCCCCACCCCGGATGAAAGTGGTAGGTATCCTGGATGTAGGCTGTAACCCTGGATGAGCGAATGGAATGTCCGCTGTTCCTGGAATAAAAAAGCCTCACGGCATGATCGGACCGGGGAATGGAATATCCGGCACTGTCCAGGTAGGTCCATTCATTCGTGCTCCCCCTGAGCAGCTCGCGTTTGAGTGTCACCCCCCATTCCACCAGATGTTCGCCCTGGTTAAAGGTACCCCTGTGGAGGAAGGTAAATATCCGGCCGTCAATCTCATTGCGTGCATGATCCAGGTAGGATCCCACCCCTATATTCATAATGCTGTCGCGGTAGGTGTCTGAATCCATCGACTGATCCAACTCATTCAAATAATACTGTCCCAGAATATCGTAATTCTCGGACTCAAGGGTCCTGTATACCGCCCCCGCCACCCGCAGGTTCAATCGCCGATCAGGATGATAATTCAGCGCCAGTGAGCCCATGTAATTTTCAAACCTGTCCTCCTCCTGCCCCTCATAATACACCTTCATATTCAGGATATTCCCTATGGTCCCAAATGAGGTCTCCCGGCTTTGGGGAATAAAGCGGTACCGGTTCAGGTTGTAATTGCCCAAAAATTCAAGATCGGTCTCCTCGTTGAGCCGGTAGGTCAAAAAAGTCTGCAGATCATAGAATGAGGGCTCATAATCCCCCTCCACATCCAGGCTGTTCAACAGGTAGCGGTTTGATTTATAACGAAAACCGGTGTTGTAGGTAAACCTGCTGCCCACCGTATCCTCCAGGTGCACAGATCCCCCCAGCAAACTCATCTCAAGATCTGCTGAAAATTGCCGGGGTTTGCGATAGCGTATGTCCAGCACCGAGGCCATCTTATCACCGTATTTGGCCGGAAACCCCCCGGCCGAAAAGTGCAGCGAAGAGACCATATCGGAATTGAGGAAGCTCAATCCCTCATGCTTCCCGTTTCTGACAATGATAGGCCGATAAATCTCAATTCCATTCACATAGACCAGGTTTTCATCATAGTTACCCCCCCTTACGGAATAGCTTGAACTAAGCTCATTATGCGAAGAGACGCCGGGCATTTTCTTGATGATGCTTTCCACCTGACCGGCGGCAGCGGGCAACCGGGCAAAATCCTTCTTGTTGATCCGCAGCAGGGTAGGGTCCTCTCTGAGCATGCTGCTGACCTTCACCCGGGAGATCTTCTGGACCTTCTTTTCCAGGACGACAACCAGAGAGTCATCGCCTGCCGCAGCATCCAAAGCCATAGCCCGCGTGCGGTAACCCACACTGGAAACAATTAAAGAATCACCCGAAAAAGCCCGGAATACAAAAGTAAACCGGCCATTAGCACCCGTGACAGTACCCTGCCTTTCGTGCTTCAGCCTCAGATGGGCACCCGGAACGGGCTCATGCTTAGGACCCACCACCTTACCCCTCACGCGGAAGGTCTCCTGGGCATGGACCGAGAAGGTAAGTCCCATGAAAAAAATGACTAACGCGAACTTATATGGCCACATGAAAGCAGATTGACTCGATCGAAAAAGCAATTTCTGTAACGGTGCACCTGTAGCAAATATTTTACCCCTTCCGGTTTAAATATCCCGGCAACCAACATAACACACTAAAAAACAAGACAAAACACAACGAGCCTTTTCACCACGAACAGAGCATCCCGCAGGAACAAAAGCAGCAATTCCGGATCACACATAAAATCCATGGCATCAGCGTTCTTTTGTTTCAATCCTGAACACGGTACCCGAGATGGATTGTCCGTTGCGGAAATAAAAGGTACCGCCCCAGGAATGTTTTACTTTGCGGTAATCGGTGGCCACCCCGTCATAATTGACAATCACCCGGGTAATGGTCCTTTTGCCTTTTTCATATTGTTCAACCGTAATGCCCTCCGGATATTCCTTTGCCAGGTTGCTCAGATAAGCTTCTTTTTGCTTCTGATTTTCAAAGCCTTTTGGTGACAAACCGGGTGTTCCTGATGGATCGGACTGCTGACCGGATTGGTGCTTCCTTCGACCCGACTGATCGATGGCTTCAGCCTGCTCAAACCGGCGGATCTTTCTTTCACACAAGCGGATCCTCTGCTTCGGATAAGCCTCGTGCGGCTTATGCTGAAGCGCCTTTTCATAAAAGGCTTTGGCATCGTAGTAGGCATATTGACCGTAGAGTTCATCGGCTTGGGCAACAGCCTGATCATAAAGCGAGTCGGCTCTCCACTCCTGTTGTTTCATCCGTTTTTTCTTTTCCCTGAGGTTGGACAGCAGCTTGTTGATCTTTTTGATCTGCACCCCGGGATAGGGTTCACCCGGTTGAAGGGTTTGGGCCTTTTGATAGCCGGATAGGGCCTTGCGGTACTCCTCCCTTTCGAAAAGGTGGTCGGCTCGTTGAATGGTCTGGCGGTAATTTTGGAGGGTCAGCCGGCGTTTTTCAAGAATGCGGTCGATGCGACCGATCTGGTCCTTTGGATATTTCTCTTCGGGCATCAGGGACATGGCCCTTTCATAATATTCCCGCGCTTCCCGATAGGCTTGCTTTTCAAATGCCTCATCCCCGTTGTCGATGGCCTGCCTGTAGGATTTCTCCAGGGCTTGCTGACGGGCGGCAGCATGCCTTTTCTCCATCAGGATCTTTTTGATCGCTGCGATGCGTGTTTTGGGATAGTCTTCATTGGGCCGCATTGCCGAGGCCTCCTCATACAAGTCTTGTGCCTGATGCAGCTTCTTTTCTGAATATGCAGCATCTGCTTCATCCAGCTTATCGCGGTATTTTTCCCAGGCCCGATCCGCCTTCTCCTGCTTTGCCAGGATCCGAGCGATGCGGTCGATCTGTTCCCGGGGGTAGTCCCGGCCGGGTTTCATCTCCAGGGCCTGAAGATAAATGTCTCTGGATCGGTCATAAGATCCTTTCTCAAAGGAGTGATCAGCATCCCCAATTAGACCCTGATATCGCTCATTCAATGCCTCCCTTTCTTCGAGCGCTTCCTCGATCTTTCTTATTTGCTCCCGGATATATACACTCTGCGGTCTTACCTCCAGCCCTTTGTGGTAAGACTGCTGCGCCCTGCGGTATTTTGCTTCGCGGAAATACTGATCTCCTTTTCGGAGGGCTTCCTGATATTGTTGGGCTTGCATCTCCCGGCGCGCCAGTATACGGTCAATCTTTTCCATCTGGCTCCCGGGATAACCCGCATCAGGTATGAGCTGAAGAGCGGCAGAATATGCTCTGCGAGCTTTTTCGTAGGCCTCATCTTTGAAAGCCTTGTCAGCTGAAGCCACTTTATCCTCATACTCCCGCTGCCTTGCTTTACGGGCTTCCTGAAGGGAATCGATTTTGGCCAGCTGTTCCCGGGGGTAGGGCTCATCCTGAAGGTCCAGGGCCTGCTCATACCTCTCGGTGGCATCCTGAAGCGCGCCGGCTGTCATGGCCCGGTCGGCCTGGTAAATAATATCCTTATACCGGGCTTTCCGAGCCTCACGTTTTCTGATGCGTTCATCGATCTCCCCGATGCGCTCACGGGGGTGCTTTTGTCCCTCCATGACGGTCAGTGCCTGCTTGTATTTATCCCGGGCCTGGGCCAGCTGTTGTGCATCGAAAAGCGCATCGGCTTTTTCGACAAGCTGCCTATAGCGCTCCTTTCGCCTGCGCTCCTTTTCCTTCTTTTCCTTCAGCAACCGCTCAATCCTGGATATCTGCCGATCGGGATAGGTTTTCGCAGGATCATAGTCAAGGGCCTCATAGTATACTTCCCGGGCTTTTTTAAAGGCCTGACGGTTCATCAACTTATCTGCCCGGGCTATAGCATCTTCATACAACGACCTGCGTTTTTCCCGCTCTTGCATCAATTCCCTGGCTTTTTCAATCTGCTTACGCGGATAACGGTCATCAGGCCTCTGATCCAAAGCTTTCTGATAATATTCGATGGAAACCTCATACTCTTTGCGCTCGAAATGCCGGTTCCCTTTCTGGATGATCCTTCTGTAAGCCTCTTCTTTAAGTCGTTCCAGCTGCCGGAGGATCTTGTCGATCAGGGCCATCATCTTTCGGGTATAAGGCTCGTCATAACCAAAGCCCCGCTCGCCCTCCTTATAAAGGATCCGGGTTACCGGATCATCAAGAGCTGATACATCCAGGTCCGGATACATCTGAAAAAGGCCGATGGAAAAATCAGCCTCCCAGGTTCCTCCCATACCCTCAGGAACAGCCGAGTTCACCGCAATCCTTTTGGCCACGTACCCCTTTTTAGAAAATTCAATACGGTATTGACCGTCAAGCTCCATCTCCAGGGTGAAATCACCCCCTTCACCGGTTCGAACGGTCTTTACCGGCCTGCCTCCCTGATAAAGCTTGATCACAGCATCAGCCAATGGCTCCTCTCCCTCAGCCACCATGCCTGCCAATACAAGCCTTCCCTGCTGCTCCTGTGCACCAGCCGCACGGAAAAATCCTCCCCACAACATCATGGCAATCCCTAGGATAAAAATGGATAATACAGTAGAAGGCTTCATATAACCATGGGCATAAAATGAGAAAATACGGGTATCACCAGAAAAGGTTCCTGAAATAGAGATATCTGTGAAAAGGGGGCTGGGCATTTACCCCTGAAAGTAACAGTCAATAAAGGTAAAAACAGCAAAAGATGATTTTAATCACCTTTCATGGAAAGACAAAATGATGAGTTATCCCCAAAAGCTGAAGGATAATTTTTTTATAAAATATATATTTGTAGAATCATCAAAATCCAATGTAAAATACGATCATACCAGACCACTATTCTATTAAACCCCATTCATGAAAAAACGCATACTAGTAACGGGGGGAGCCGGGTTCATTGGCTCCCACCTTTGTGAACGCCTCTTAAATGAAGGCAATGAAGTCCTTTGCCTGGACAACTTTTTTACCGGATCGAAACAAAACATCGTTCATCTGATGGACCATCCCTACTTTGAATTGATCAGGCATGACATTACCCAGCCTTACTATGCAGAGGTGGAAGAGATTTACAACCTGGCCTGTCCGGCCTCTCCGGTGCATTATCAGTACAATCCCATCAAGACCATCAAGACGTCGGTGATGGGAGCCATCAACATGCTGGGACTGGCCAAGCGGATCCGGGCCAAAGTATTGCAGGCCTCCACCAGTGAGGTCTACGGCGATCCCACCATTCATCCCCAAACAGAAGATTACTGGGGCCATGTCAATCCCATCGGAAAAAGATCGTGCTACGATGAAGGCAAGCGATGCGCCGAATCCCTCTTTATCAACTACAAACTTCAAAACGATGTAAACATCCGTATAGCCAGGATATTTAACACTTTCGGTCCGCGCATGAGTCTGAGGGACGGCCGGGTCATATCCAACTTCATTGTTCAGGCCCTGCAAGGTGAGTCGATCACCATTTTCGGGGACGGCAAGCAAACCAGGAGCTTTCAGTATGTCGACGATCTTATAGAGGGATTGATCAAGCTCATGGGCAGCAGTGATGAAAACACCGACCCCGTCAATATGGGCAACCCCGGGGAGTACACCATGCTCGAGCTGGCCAGTAAGATCATTGACATGACCCGTTCCGGTTCCCGCCTCAGCTATCATCCTTTACCCGAAAACGATCCTGTTCAAAGGAAACCAGACATCACCCTGGCCAGAAATATGCTGGGATGGGAACCGCGGGTCGACCTGGAAACGGGACTGCAAAAAACCATTGATTACTTTAAAAAGGAACTGGGCCAGTGAGGCCCCTGTTCACGGACTTGCACAACATGGACACAAATAATGATACGGGTTCCATGGCAGGAAAAGCAAATTTCACCAAATTGGAATCCAACGATACGAAAGCACCCCATGCGAATTAAATCTTTATACCAATGAAACCTGCATGCACGAACCTGCACAACAAGGACATGATTAATCCATGCAGGTTCCATGGCTAATATTAACACCTCACTCCACTAATGTAATGCTACTATATTATAAGATAAACCGTTAATAAAAATTTATACGAATGAAACCTGCATGCACGAACCTGCACAACAAGGACATGAACAAACCATGCAGGTTCCATACGACCATATTATTAAATAAAAGATAACCTTATGAAAGGCATTATTCTCGCGGGAGGAGCGGGCACCAGACTCTATCCCCTGACAAAAAGCATTTCCAAGCAGATCATCCCCATTTACGACAAGCCCATGATCTACTACCCGCTCTCGGTACTCATGCTGGCCGGGATGAGGGAAATCCTGATCATCTCCACCTCGGAAGACATCCATCTCTACGAAAAGTTGCTGGAGGACGGCAGCCATCTGGGACTGGAAATCAGCTATAAGGTCCAGCCCTCACCTGAAGGGCTGGCCCAGGCCTTCATCATCGGAGAGGAGTTCATCGGCGACGACAATGTATGTATGGTTTTGGGAGACAACATCTTCTATGGATACGGGCTGAGCGGGACCCTGGAAGAGTCGGCACAGCTCGAAGACGGGGCCATCATCTTCGGGTATTATGTCAATGATCCCCAACGTTATGGGGTAGTGGATTTTGATGACCAGGACAGGGTGCTTACCATCGAGGAGAAACCTGCCCGCCCGCAATCCA